>Ga0335394_10006795_pt1 | contig 12910 bp, 9 predicted proteins | sample MAT03_FD_205741 | JGI IMG/M metagenome (GOLD analysis project Ga0335394, IMG submission 205741) | Freshwater microbial communities from Lake Fryxell liftoff mats and glacier meltwater in Antarctica - MAT-03 (spades assembly) (version 2) ...
GCCGCCGTGTACTGCGCGCGCCAGCATGCGGGAGCCGACCGCAAGCGCGAGCTACAACCCCGGCACGCGCGAGATTCTTGGAGGTACCGAGCTCTTTGCGTTCGCGCTCGAGAGCGCCGCCGATCCCGACGTCTTCTCCATCGCGTACGTCAACACGCCGCCCGTCCGTCCGACCGCGCCCATCGCGCTGCTCGATCCGCCCGCGGGCTGCGTATCCGTGCGCGACCCCGGATTCGCGCAGGCGAGCGACATCTCCGAGGACGGACTGTGGATGTTCTACACGTGCGTGCGCGCCGGTCAGCCGTCGACCATCCGCGCCGTGACGCTCGATCCAGGCGGACTCGGGCTCGTCGTACGCCCCGATACCGACACCGAAGTGCTCACGCCGTCGATCGGCGCGTACGCCGCGCGCGGTGTGTCCGCGCCCGCCGGTATCGTGCGCGTCGTTCCGGGGATCGCGCAGACACTCGTGGTGCGCCTGTGGTTCGTGGCGCACGGCATGGACGGACGGCGCTCGATCGCGCTGGCCGAAGGACAACTCCAGCTGCGGCCCGACACTACCGTCGACGAAGCGGTGCTCCCGCTACTCGCGCCATATCCGGCCAATCCGCTTCTTCGCGGCGACTCGCCCCAACTCCCTCCCTGCGGTGGCGTCTGCGATGTGCGCGATGTGGGCATTGGTCGAATCCCGAATTCTACGAAGCTCACGCTGCTGGTGGCACGCCGCGTGGATAGGACCGCCGGTGGGACGCTCTGGGAGCTCATCCCCCTCGTGCAGACGCTCGAGGCACGCTGGTGGGGGATGCCCTGATGACGCGAGCGATTCCGCAGCAAAACATGTGGCAGCTGGGCCTGGTGCTCTGCGTAGCCGCAGCGGGCTGCGGATCGGTCGAGAGCATCGAACCCGACGCCGACGGCTGTGATGCAGGCCCAGTTTGCGTCGGTGCGCTCGACCTCGACATGGGCGACTCGCCACCGCCAGACGCGTTCGACAGCGCGACGCGCGCGAACGAAGCGGGCGAAGCCTGCTTCGATGGGCAAGACAACGATGGCAACGAGGCGGTCGATTGCGATGAGCCAGCGTGTGTGAGCGCCTATCGCTCGTGCTGCGTCGGACGCGCCATCGCGCAGTGCTGCAGCGCGCCTACCACCGCCGCTGCGCTCGACTTCGACCGCTGCACCGGGATGCTCGGCGGCGCTTGCGGGAGCGCTGGCGTGACGCCGTTTGGCTCACCGATGCCGACGCTCTACGACGGTGTGCTGTTTCCGAACGGCGATCGCAGCTACGACAGCGGTGTCGTGGTCGACGCGCCCATCGCGCCGGGTCGTGCCATCGAGGTCCGCGCGACGCTCGCCATTCCGTCGGCGATCTGTACGGACGGCTGCGTGGAAGCCGTTGGTGTAGGTCTCACGGCGCAAGCGAGTTATGGCGGCACGAGCTACGTGCGGCCGCTCGTCGGGCTGCTAATCAGCGCGTCGCGTCGAATGGCCGATCTCGTCATCGACGGTGAGCGCGCTGGGCGGGTCGCGCTGCGCGATGGGGAGACGACGCTCGACATCACGCTCACACTGAGCCCGGACGGCGCGGTGCACGTCGATGGCCTCGTCGGTGGCGCGCTCAGCGGCCGCGTGACGCGTAGCGGCGCTCTGCGGTTGGTCGCCTGGGGCCACAACATGAACAGCACGACGCGCGATGGCGCGCGGGTCATGGCGCTGTCTGCGTCGACGTCGATCTGCGATGCGCCGGCCACGTGGACCGAGCGCGCGCCGCTGCTGCTCGGTGATGGCGCGATGACGCGCCCGAGCGCGCTCTTGGCCCCGAGCGTCGCCGACAGCGCGACCGAGTCGCGGCTCGTCTTCGAGGCCGCAGGGCGCATCGTGCTCGCGCGCCGCGCGCTCTCTGCGTCGACCTATGCGCTCGTCGGCGGCTACGAGAACGCGGCGCTCGCGGATCCGGGTGGTGCTGTGCTGCGCGATCCCGAGCTCGTCGCGCTCGCCGACGGCAGCTGGCGCGTCTACGTCGCGACCGAAGCGGGCGCCATCGCCTTCGCTGACGGAGTCGCGGATGGCGATCTCTTCACGCTGCGTGAAGTCGCCGTCGCGCCGCTCGCGCTCGGCGCCGCGATCACCCGGCTCGACGGACCGACGGTGCTCGCACCGAGCGGCACCGACGCGGCGTGGCACATGGTCGTGCGCGCGCTCGACAGCGCCGGGCAGAGCGCGCTCGTGCACCTCGTCTCGAGCGACGGCCGCAGCTTCGCGCTGCCCGCCTCTGCGACGCTCGAATCGGCCACGCTGCGCGTTCCGCAGGCGAGCTTCGGCGCGTTCGATCGCGATGAGCTGGCCGCGCCCGATCTGTTCCGCCACGCCGGCAGCATCGGCATCGCGTACGCCGGCCGGGCCGGTGCGCGCTGGTCGATCGGCCTGCTCGTCACCGACGACTTCAGGTACACGCGCCCAGCGCCCGTCGCCGCGCTGCTCGGCGACGGCGCGGTGCTGTCCGCGAGCGCGCTCACGACCGACCTCGACGCGCTCTCCGTGAGCGACCCGGACGTGGTCGTACGCGGTGGGCAAGTCGAGCTGTTCTACGCAGGTTCGAACGGTGTCCGCATTGGCCTCGCGCGCACTGCGCGGCCGTCGAGCGAGGGGATCTGACCATGCAACGAAACACATACCGCACGCGAAGCCTGCGCCACCTCACGCGGTGCATCGCCGCGATCGCCGGCCTGGCGTTCGCCGGCTGTGCGTCTGCAGATCCGGGAATCGAAGTACCCGTTTTACGTTGCGACGAGGGCGCTTGCGACGACGCCGGATCGCCCCCCGGACCGCCCCCCGACGGCGGCCGCGGGTCGCCCGAAGGCTTGGCCGCGGGACAGCTGCTGAGCGACGCCACCCGTGAAGATCTCGCGAGCTGCTACGACGGACAGGACAACGACGGTGACGGCGTGTTCGATTGCGGCGCGCCCGGCTGCGCGAGCCTCGCGTCCTGCTGCGTGGGTGCGACGTCGATCGGCTGTTGCGCTGCGCTCGAGGCCGGACCGGTGATGGAGCTCGGCGGCTGCGAAGGCGCGATCGAAGGCTGCTCGCTCAGCGGGCTCGTGGGCTTCGGCTCGCCATCGCCAGAGGCCACTGCCGGCCGACTCCTGCCGAACGGCGACGCGACGAACGACAGCGGCATCGTGCTCACGCGCGCGCTCGATCCGCGCCGCGCGATCGTCGTCCGCGGCGTGCTGAGCACGCCCGTCGGCGACTGCCCCGAAGGCTGCTACGAGAACGTCGCGCTCGGCGTCATCCCCGCGGGCACGCCTGGCGCGCTGTCGACGCTCCGCCCGCTCGCGGCGGTCGTCGCGAGCGCCTCGCGCGCCGAGATCGCGCTCGTGCTCGCCGGCGAGACCGCCGCGCGCTTGTCGCTCGCCGACACCAGCGTCGCGGAGACGCGCGTCGAGCTCACGCTGTTGCCGACGGGCGTCGTCGTCCTCGGCATCTTCGATGTGGTGACCGGCGCCACGCTCGGCACGCTCAGCGGCCGCATCGTGCCGAGCGCCGTCTCTCTCCAGCTCGCGGTCTATGGGCACAACATGAATCGCTCGTCGGCGGCGCTCCCCGCGTCCTCCGCGCGCGACGTCTCGGTGAGCAGCGCGCTCTGCGATGCGCCATCGCGCTGGCTCGGCCGCACGCCGCTCAGCATCGGCACCGGCAGCGAGACGCTGAGCGCGCCGAGCGCACCGTCGTTCACGTATGGCGGCGACCAGACTTTCGTCGCGTTCGCCGCGGACGGCGCGCTCTACTTCGCGCGACGCGACGGCGAGGACATCGCCGCCGGGGTGTCGCTGCTGGCGACGGATCAGCGCTTCGAGGTCCCAGGCGCCACGCTCAGCGACCCCGATGTGCACTACGACGCAGCCGTGCCGGGCGGCGCGCCGGCGGGCTACACCGTCTACTTCGCGAACCAGCTGACCAAGTCGATCTGGCGCATGCGCCTCGCCCTCGACGGCACGCCCTACGCGAGCGAGCCGCCCACCGAGTGGCTGAAGCCAGCCACCGCCGACGCGCTGGTCGATGCGATCGACGGCCCAAGCGTGCTCCGACCCGCCGCAGGTACGAGCGGTGTCACGCACGTCTTCGCGCGCATCCAAACGACGACCGGCGAGACGCGCATCGTCCGCCTCGCGCACGCCGTCGAGAGTGAGCCCGTCGCGACGCCGGCCGACTGGGACACGGCGACGGTGCGCACGACGCAGCCCGACTTCGGGGCGTTCGATCGCGACGAGGTCGCGTCGCCCGCGGCCTATCGACAGAACGGCACCATTCAAGTCGCGTTCGCCGGTCGCAGCGGCGCGCGCTGGGCGCTCGGCCTGATGGCCACCGATGATCCAGTCGTCGCGCTGTGGCGCCGCGCGCCCGCGCCGACGATCCTCAGCGGCGATGGCAGCGGCTTTGACGCGCTGTCGGTGCGCGACCCCGCGATCGTCACGCGCGATACGAAGATCGATCTGCTCTACGTCGGCTCCGACGGCGCCGCGCAGCGCATCGGCTACGCGAATCGCGAAGCCACCAATCATCTACCGCTCGGTCCGTAGAGCCCGTCGCAAAGTGCGCGCGTCGCACAGCCCGCGATGCGCGTCCGTCGATCGCGTCGCACACGCGCTCTGATAGAGTCCGCGTCCATGACGGAACTGCGACCGATCGACGACGTTGCTGCAGAGCTCGGCCTGCGCGGCGAGGACCTCTTTCACTACGGCCGCCACATGGCGAAGGTCGAGCTCAGCGCGCTCGATCGCCCGCGCACCGGCGCCGGCCGATTGATCCTCGTCTCCGCGATCACCCCGACGCCAGCCGGAGAGGGCAAGACGACAATCTCCTGCGCGCTCGCGATGGGCCTGCGCAAGCTCGGCAAGAAGGTCGCGCTCTGCCTGCGCGAGCCGTCCCTCGGTCCGGTGTTCGGCGTGAAGGGCGGCGGCACCGGCGGCGGCAAAGCGCAGGTCGTGCCGAGCGACGTCATCAACCTGCACTTCACCGGCGATCTCCACGCGATTACCGCCGCGAACAACCTGCTCGCTGCGCTCATCGACAACGATCTCTACTTCGACAGCAAGAGCGGCCTCGACGCGCGTCGCGTGAGCTGGCGTCGCTGCCTCGACATGAACGATCGCAGCCTGCGCAACGTGATGGTCGGCCTCGGCGGTCGCTTGAACGGCGTGCCGCGCGAGAGCGGCTTCGACATCACCGCGGCGAGCGAGGTGATGGCCGTGCTCTGCCTCGCGAGCGATCTCAAAGATCTCGAGGCGCGCCTCGATCGCATCGTCGTCGGCACCACGCGCAAAGACGAGCCCGTCTCGTCACGCGCCGTCGCTGGCGGCGCCGCGATGACCGCGCTCCTGCGCGAGGCGCTGCGCCCAAACCTCGTACAGACAACCGAAGGTGGCCCGGCGTTCGTGCACGGCGGCCCGTTCGCCAACATCGCGCACGGCTGCTCGAGCGTGCTGTCGACGCGGATGGGCATGCACTATGGCGACTACGTCGTCACCGAGGCCGGCTTCGGCTTCGACCTCGGCGCCGAGAAGTTCCTCGACATCAAGTGTCGCAGCGCAGGCATCTGGCCACGCGCGGTCGTGCTCGTCGCGACGCTGCGCGCGCTCAAGTCCCACGGCGGCGTGCCCTCGGCAGATTGCAAACAGCCCAACGCGGCGGCGCTCGAGGCCGGCTTCCCGCAGCTCGACAAGCACCTCGAGAGCGTGCGTTCGTTCGGCCTCGAGCCGGTCGTCGCCATCAACGTCTTCGCCGAAGATCCCCAAGACGAGCTCGCGCTGCTCGAGGCGCACTGCGCGTCGCGTGGCGTACGCATCGCGCGCTCGCAGGCGTTCGCGGACGGCGGTGACGGCGCGCTCGAGCTCGCGCGCACGGTCGCCGAGCTCGTCGATGCAACCGACGCCCAGCCGCCGCAGCCGCGCTTCACGTACGAGCTCGGCGCGCCGTACCACGAGAAGCTGCGCGCAATCGCCCGCACGATCTACGGCGCCGACGACGTCGTGCTCTCCGCCAGCGCAAAGAAAGATCTCGAGCGCTTCACCGCGTGGGGCTACGCCGATCTGCCCGTCTGCGTCGCGAAGACGCACCTCTCGCTCTCCGACGATCCGAAGAAGATCAACCGCCCGCACGGCTTCGTCGTCACGGTGCGCGAGGTGCGCCTCAGCGCCGGCGCTGGCTTCGTCGTCGCGCTGATGGGCGACTTGATGACGATGCCTGGCCTGCCGCGCGAGCCCGCCGCCGTGCGTGTGCGCATCGAGCCCGATGGGCGTATCCGTGGCCTCATGCAGGGCGACTGATCACTTCGATGACACCGCTTCGATGACAGAGCCCATTTCACACGCCGAGGTCGTCGTCAGCCGCGCGCAGTCCGGCAAGACCGTCAGCGCGATCGTGCGCGAGGCGCTCTCACTGCCATGGACCCGCGCGAAGTCGCTTTGCGAGAGCGGCCGCGTCTCGGTCGAAGGCCAGAAGGCGACGGATCCGGGCGCGCGCGTCGCCGAGGGTATGACCGTCGTCGTCGACGAGCGCGCACCGCGCAAGCGCGCCGGCACGCTCTCGCGCGACAACATCGTGTTCGTCGATCGCGACATCGTCATCGTCGAGAAGCCGCCCGGCGTGATGACGGTGCCATTCGACCCGACCGACAAAGACACCCTCGTCGATCGCACCCGCGCGGCCCTGCGGCGCAGCAGCAGCGGCTATGATCCGCAACTCGGCGTCGTACAGCGCCTCGACAAGGACACCACCGGCCTGCTCGTCTTCACCCGCACGGTCGCCGCAAAGAAGCACCTGCAGCAGCAGTTTCGCGCGCACACCATCGAGCGCCGCTACGTCGCCATCGTGCACGGCGTGTTCTTCCGCGCGCGAACGTTCGAGACGGATCTCTTGCGCGATCGCGGCGATGGCCTGCGCGGCTCGTGGGGCTTTTTCCGCCGACCCAACTCGAAGGCGCCGCCGCCCGACGCGCAACACGCCATCACGCACGTGCAGCCCATCGAGCGCCTGCGCGGCGCGACCCTGGTCGAGTGCCATCTCGAGACCGGCCGCCAGCACCAGATTCGCATCCACCTCGCGGAGGCCGGGCACATGCTGCTCGGCGAGCCCGTCTACATCCGCGGCTTCAACGGCGACCGCATCGAGGCGCCGCGCCCGATGTTGCATGCGGCGACGCTCGGCTTCGTGCATCCGCGCACGGAAGCGCCCGTTCGGCACGACAGCGATCCGCCAGACGACTTCATGGACGTGTTGAACTGGCTACGTGGCTGAGCGCTCCCGCGCGGGGAACCTTCCCCCTCGAGATTCATCACTTCTTTTTGAGCCTCAATCGTGCGCTCCCGCGCTGGGAACCTCCCCCAGCCCCTCGTTCGAGGGGGGCTTTTCCGATGGCGTCGGTGGGAGTCGACTGCACTTGATTGGCGGTGATGCGAGGCACCCCCAACCCCCTTGGAAAGGGGGCTTTTGGAGGGAATTGAAGGGATTTCGGGTCAAGCGCGGTTTCCACGCCACCGGGGGCGTCCGAAAACTCAACCTCTTACGCGACCCAAACAGCCCGCCGGCCTTCGCTCACCGCTTTTGCGATGTGCAGCCAACTACACACGGACGCTCGACCATCCTCCCCCGAGAGGACTTACTTACAAGAAAACTCCTCCCCCAGCGGGGGAGGCAGGGAGGGGGTGAAAGCCTCCCAGCGGGGGAGGCAGGGAGGGGGTGAAAGCCCGCCCAAGGGGCAAGTTCGCACGGCGACGGATTCTCCAAGCGAGATGATCGTCGCGGAAAGAAGTGATCAATCTCGAGGGGGACGGTCCCCGCGCGGAGCGCATCGAGGGCTTGGAGGCGCCTGGCCCATCGCTTGCTCAGCGGTCCCGCAGGGACGTCGCGCGCGAAGGTCGTGCGCCACATCCGCGGAGCCGAACATGCCACTGACGAACCGCACGCCGATCAATCCATTCACCCTTCGTGTTGCGGCGATAGGCGTCGTCGTCGCGGTCCTCTCTTGCGTCGGTGCATGTACCGCTGACGACGACGACGACGGCAATATCGCCGACGCATCGGTCCGCGATGGCGCGGTGACTGACATGTTGCGCCCGGATTCGAGCGCCACAGATGGCGCAATTCGCGACGCCCAGTCCACGTTCGACGGCGAGCTGCCGCCGTACGACATGATGACGGAGCTGGAGGACCTATCGGTCTTCCCGCTCGATGACGCGTCGACGTTCGGCGGTGACGGCGCCGTGATCCGCGACGCTGGCCTCAGCGATGGTGACATCGGCGAAGACGGCGGCGATCGTGACGGCTCGGTCGCGACCTGCGACGTCGGCAGCTGCGCGCCCGGCTACACCTGCTGTTACGAAGACGGCTCGTGCGTGCCACTCGATTGCACGGACTGCTGCATGCCGAGCGACGGCGGCGGACCACGCACCGATCTCGGCGCTGCAGACGACGGCGGAATCGGCGGTGACCTAGACGGCGGTGGCGGTATCGGCTTCTCGTGCGGTGCGATCGAGTGCGCGATGGGCGAAGTGTGCTGCTTCACCATCGGCATCTGCGTGCCGGCCGGCTGCCCAGAGTGCTGCGATCTCCTCCCGCCGCCACCACCTCCACCACCGCCGCCGTTCTGAACGTTCCGCGACGAGCGCTGTCCCGCAAAGCCTGCAGCGCGCGTGAGCGGCCGCGCGGCAGCGTCGCGGCTCAGCGCGGCGGGAGCGGTAAGCGCAGCGGACTCCCCGTCGGCAGCACCGCGAGCAGCGCGGCGGGCCACACCTCGAAGCGAAATGCGGTGCTCGATGCTGGCTCTCCATCGAGGTTGAGCATGATCGGCTCGTCGCTCGCGATCTCGAGCCACGCGGCGCGCGTGCGCTGCGAGCCCTCGGCGACCGCGGCCGTCCCCTGCGACGCGAAGGCTGCGCCGAGTATGAAGAGGTCTGCGCCCTCGGGCAGCGGCAGCACCGCGAGGTCGAGCAGCCCGTCGTCGACGAGCGCCTCGGGACACATCGGAACGCCGCCGCCGGCGGTGCGCCCGTTGCCGACGGCGATCGCTAGCGTGTGGCCTTCCCAAACGAAATCAGGGCCCGTCATCCGCGCGTGCTGCGACGCGATCGCATCGGGTCGCGTGAGCCCGGTGAGCAGATACGCGGCGCCGCCGAGCGCCTTCTTCAGAGCCTCCGGCGTGTCCGCCGTCAGCCGTGTGCCGAAGCCGCCCGTCGCGACGTTGACGAACACCGAGGTGCTCCCGTCTGCCGCCGTGACCCGCACCAGATCGATCGGCGACGCGTCACCGACGAGCGCCAGCGAGAGCGCATCGGTCATCGATTCCGGGATCGCCGCGGCGCGCGCGAAGTCGTTGGCGGTGCCGAGCGGCAGCACGCTGAGCGCGACGGGCTGGGCGCTCGGCGTCTCGGCGAGCACGCGCGCGATCTCCGAGACGGTGCCGTCGCCGCCTCCCGCGATCACCCGCTGAAAGCCGAGCGCCACGGCCTCGCGCGCGAGGTGCGCCGCATCACCCGGCTCCCAGGTGACGCGAACCTCGAGGTGGTGGCCGGCCGCACGCGCGGCATCGACGGCGATGCGCACGGACTCGTCGGCTGCGCTCTTTTGATGCAACACGAGGCGCGCGCGCGAGGAGATCGTCAGTGGTACGGGGATCACGCGGGACACGATAGCCTGCGCGCGCCCGCAGGCGAGGTCGGCGCGCAGCTCATGCGCATCGGCAACTGCGCTGGCCGGTGTCGGCCATCGCACCGGAACGAACTCGTCGGCTGCTTTCGCGTGAAGATGACGCTATTTACGCTTTCGCGCGAAGGTCACGGCGGTCAGCACTACGAGCCCGGCGACGGCGCCTGCTGCGATGACCATCCAAAACGCCTGCGACACGAGCACGCTCTCCGGCGGGTTCATCCCGAACACCGCGACCAGCGTCGCGAGCGGAAAGAAGAACGCGACCAAGCGGTTCAGCTTGCGCGCCTCGAGCGTCGCCTCGTGCGCAAAGTGCGCTTGTTCCGCCGAGCTGCGCGCGAGCGAATACTCCATGCCGGCGCGCGCATCGGTCGCCACGAGATCGACGGCGCGCTCGATCTCGGCCGCGAGATCGCGCGCGTTGATCAAGCGCCGCTCGTCGGGCTGCGCCTCGCGCGCGGCTTGGAGCACCGTCAGCTGATGACGGCTCGAGCGCAGCAGCGGGTTCACCCAGCGCAACACCGCGAAGTAGTCGCTCGGCGTGGTCGCGTTGTCGACCTGCTGATCGAGCGCGTGAATGCTCTTCGCATACGCCCGCAGGTGCGCTTCGAGCGCGTCGAGCCCGCCAGCGTCCGGGCTGCTGCGCCACTGCCCGCTCGGCTCGCGCCAGAACAGCGCGGCGTGCCGGACCTCGTCGTCGTCCGGCGTCGGAGCGCGGTGCAGGATCAGCAGCAGATGTCCGTCGTCGCTCATCACGCGCTGGCGACCGGCCGCATCGCCGAGACGCTTGGCGATCGCCTCCGGCAGCTGCCACGACGCGGGGACGAACGAGCGGGTTTGTTGCTTCATCGCGCCCGATTCTATGTGCATGTCGGCCGCGCGTCACAGCCGATCGCGTGCGTTGACGGCAGACGTCAGGCCGCGCGCCGATAGCGACGCGGGGAGCGCGCGAGGTGATCGACGGCGATGCAGACATCACGCACTGCGAGCGGCTTCGACAGCAAGGCAACTGCGCCGAGGCGAAACGCCGTGCGCGCGACCTGCTCGTCGCTCTCGCCGGTGAGCAGCACTGTCGGGACGAACACGCCGCACGCGCCACACTGGTCGAGCACCTCGAGCCCGCTGAGCCCCGGCATGTTCACGTCGGAGAGGACGAGATCGTAGTCCTCCGATTCGGCGAGCAGTCGCTCACGCAGCGCGAGTCCATCTTGCACTTCGGTGACGCGCATCCCGTCGCTGCGCATCGCCTGCGCGAGCAAAGTGCGCAGATCGAGGTCGTCCTCAGCGAGCAGAATGTGCGGCGTGGTCCGGTGAGGCGTGGTGTCGATGCTGCTGCGTAGAGATGACGTCATCGGGAGCTCCTCTGCGTGCGTCGAGTGCGGCACGCGAGTCGGTGCATGAGCAGCCGCCGTGCCAGCGCGTCGTATGGCGAAAATGCAGCAAAAAATCTGTGAAAACGCAGATCGACGTCGCCGCCGACGGCGCATTTTGGACACTTCGTCAGAGACACTCGCGCAGCCGCGACAGCACGTCATCGTCGCGCATCAGTCGACGCGCTGATCGCTCCTACGGCGCGAGGCGAAACACGCGATCGACCGATGGTGCGCCGCGGCAACGACCTTCGTCGGCGTATTGCACGCGCAGGGCCAGCACCGCGCGCGTCGCGTCGACCCACGCCGCCGCGGGCGCTGGACGGTGCGCGACGCTGCGCCCGCTGCACTCTGAGGCGACAGGCTCGAGCACGGTGCGCAGCCGCTCGTGGCCATCCGCCGCGCGCACGACGAGCGCGCGCGACGTCGCATCGAACTCGACGGTGAGACCTGCGGCGCTCCCGGTCAGCTGCGTACTCCGTGGGCGGGCGCGCGGCGCCAAGACGACGGATGTGAGCGACGTGAACGCACCGCGCATCATCGCTGCGTCGAGATCCGCGACGCGCTGCTCGATGCGCGCGCGCGTCGCCGCATCGGGCGCGTCCTGTTCGAGCGCGAGCGCCTCGTCGACGCTGAGCACGACGTGTTCGCGCAGCTGCGCGCCATCGGCCGCGGCGACGAAGCGCACCCGCAAGCTCGAGCTGGCGCCGTCCGCGTCGCCGACGACCAGCGCGAGCTCTGCGCCATCCGCGGACACTGCTGGCAGCCCCGCTTCCGTCGGCGTAAGCGACTCGTCGAGCACCACGCGTGGACGCTCGCCGCGCGGCGGACACGGCGCAGCGCTGCGCGGAACACACGCGCTTGGCGCGACGAGCGCGGCCCGCGGGACCAGCTCGAGCACCCACTGATGGCGCAGGAATGTGTGCGCACGCGCGATCGCAAAGCCCGCCGCGCGCACCTCGCGCTCCACCTCCGCGAGCGCGATCTTGTGCTCGGGCGGCGGACCGACCGGCAGCGTGCCCTCACGAAAGTCGACGATCACCAGCCGCCCGCCCGGCCGCAGCGCGCGCGCCAAGTGCGCGAGGAAGACCGGTCGATCGACGACGTGATGGTACGTGTCGACGAACAAGATCAGGTCGTACGCGCCTGGCTCGAGCCGCGGATCGTCCGCCGTACCGAGCCGCGCCTCGACATTGTCGAGCTGCTCGCGAAGAGCGCGCGCCCGTACGTGTTCGAGGAAGTCCGCGCGAATATCCTCCGCAGTCACCGCGCCCGAGGGCCCTACGGCGCGCGAGAGATACGGCAGAAAATAGCCGGACCCAGTGCCCACATCGGCGACGCGCGCACCCGCGGGGACGCCGATCGCCGCGAGCAGCGCCGCCGGCTGCTGCCACTCATCGCGGTCCGCTGGCTCGAGGTGCGCGGCGTACTCCGTGGCTGACATCGCGTCATGCGGAATGCGATCGCCATGGCCGTGATGATGATCGCGAGGTGCGTGCGCATCGACGGGCGCGCTCTGCCGTGCGCCGCCGCACCCGGCGCTGACCAACGTGAGCAGTAGTAGCGAGATTGGCAGTGCGGTGCGCGGCATGCGCGCGGCGTAGCATGAGGTTGCGCTGCGCGCGGCGACTCCCCTGCTCGAGACGAGGGCTCCCGTCACACCGTCGCGGTGCGAAGTTGCCCCTTGGCAGGGGCGGGCTTTCACCCCCTCCCTGCCTCCCCCGCTGGGCCGTCGCTGTGCGAAGTTGCCCCTTGGCAGGGGCGGGCTTTCACCCCCTCCCTGCCTCCCCCGCTGGGGGAGGAGTTTTCTTGTAAGTAAGTCCTCTCGGGGGAGGATG
>Ga0335394_10006800_pt1 | contig 12902 bp, 6 predicted proteins | sample MAT03_FD_205741 | JGI IMG/M metagenome (GOLD analysis project Ga0335394, IMG submission 205741) | Freshwater microbial communities from Lake Fryxell liftoff mats and glacier meltwater in Antarctica - MAT-03 (spades assembly) (version 2) ...
CGTTTTCGGGCAGCTTCACGGGTGGAGGAAGCGCTTCTGCTTGGTCGCGCGGCGAAACATCCACAGGGCGCTTAGCATCTTGTGGACGGTTATCAATGGGCGACTGATGACTCAAGTCGCTTGGTTTTACAACACTTTGCGGATCATCCGGTGAACGATCAGACATGAGACACCTAATTGTCAAGCACACGATTGCTATGATTCTAATCGCGTTTAGGGGTATTGCGCAACCCTTACGCAGGTATAGTTTTAAAAATTGATGAACCTGTCCCGTCGCATCTTGTGGACTTATACGTTTTTCATACTCTTTGCCTTTGCGTTACGGCTCATTGACCTCGATTCGCAAAGCATTTGGTTTGATGAAGGTTGGTCTGCCTATGCTGCCGCACAACCCACGCTCGTCGATGCCTTTAATGCTGATGCCACCAATCCGCCGCTGTATTACGGAATATTGCATATCGCCGCCCGCGCCTTTGGCGATAGTGAATTCGCTTTGCGGATCGTGTCCCTATGGATCGGGCTACCGATCAGCGCGTTGGTGGTTGTGTTGGCACGCCGTGTGGGTGGGCGTGCTACCGGGGGCTGGGCGGTGGTGCTGGCGCTGTTTTCCGCGCCGTTAGCATGGGCGTCGCAAGAGGCGCGCATGTATACCTTGCTGGCGCTGTTGGTCTTGGTCGGCGCGCTGGCATGGGAACGTCTATGCCAGCGCCCCACTCGCGCGGCGTGGATCGCGCTATGGGTGGCGGAACTTGGCATTTTATACGCGCACAACACCGGTCCGATCATCGTTGTCTGGTTGAATGCCGTCACGCTTGGGGTATGGCTGACGCGACGGAGTCTGCTGCGTCCGGCTTGGCGGGCGTGGGTGATCGGGCAGATCGCCGTTTGTGGGCTGTACCTCCCCTATTTTTTCAGTCGTTTTTTACTACTCAGCGACGCCAATAGTGCTGTTCATAGCGCGCCCGTGCTTGATCTCGCCGATGTGGGGCGCATTTGGCAGGGGCTATGGGTGGCACCATGGTCGTTGTCGGGGCAATCGCCGCTCTGGATGGCGGCAAGTCTGGTGGCGTTGGGCGTGCTGATGCTGGGTGCGGCGCGGGTGCAGCGGGCGCGCTGGATCAGCATCCATGTTTTGTGCTTGCTCGTTGGGATCACCGCTGGTTTAGCGATTTTGGGCAATGAACTGCATGGGCGCTATTTGGTGATGATCGTCCCTCTGGCGCTGGTGGGTGTCGCGATTGGGATCACCGCTATACCGAGTCTTGGGCGGGGTGTGGTGGCGCTCGCTTTTTTGGGCATGTTCGGCATGAGTTTTCAGCAGGGGCGGTTGCCGGAACACCAACATGATGATGTGCGCACTATGGTCGGGTGGCTGGCGGACACCTTAACGACAGAGGACACGGTGTTGGCATGGTCTTATGCCGACCGTTACGACTTGGCATACTATTGGGATCGTTTGGGTGTGACGGCGCAGCGGGTGACATTGCCCGAAGGGGCAGATTTAGCGGCAATCTTGCCGTCCTTGCCCACTTCGGGACGGGTTGCGCTCAATGTGTGGTATACCCAAAGGGCTGATTTTCGGGGCATGATGGGCTGTATCTTGGCGCATGGTGCCCGTACTACACCGATTGCGCACACTACGGCGGGCATGACCACGCTGGTCTATGAAACGGCACCCGCGCCCCTGCCCGATCCTATCCCGATAAATTTAACCTTTCGGGACAGTGGTGGGCGAGATCGGGCGCGTATTGAGGCGGTGAGTACGCTGCCAGCATTGGCGGCGGATCAAACGTTGTGTGCCCCGGTGACTTTGACTTTGTTGTCGGCACCCGTGTTCACTGTTGATCTGAAAGCGGCATTGATCGTCCGCAACGACTTGGGTTGGGAGATCGCCCGTGCGGATGCGGTTTTCGCGACTGCCGATCAACGCACCAGTCGTCAACTCGTCCCCGGTGATCTGATGAACGCTTTCCCTCAAATCACGTTGCCTATAGGCGCACCCGCCGGACGCTATTCCATGTTTTTACGTTTGTATGACGACACCACCCTATCAGGCTATGAACCGCATTTGTGGGCAGCGGAAGCTGTCACAAATGGGCGTGATGCGCTGATCGGGTGGTGGCAGGTTGGAGCGGGGGACTGGCAGACGGGGGACGGGGTAGCAATTGACGGGGTGATTCTTGCGGAAAGTGTCCTCAGTCCTGCCTCCGAGTCATCAGTGCGCAATGGGGATGTGCTGCGCGTGAGCTTGTTGTGGCAAGGGCAGGGGCAAACGCCGTCTGTCATCCTTGCCGATGCCGAGGGGCGCTGGTCGGTGACGGTCAGCGCGGCGGGGCAAGCTGTGGGTGGGCTAGTGCGCCAATGGATGGAGATCGTGATTCCGCCCGATGCTGAGACGGGTACGGCGATTCTATCGGCGGCGGATCAGCGGATCGGGACGTATCAGGTCACTGCCGCGCCGATGGTGATCACCCATCCGGAAGTCGGGCAAAGGGTCAATGCGCGTTTTGCCGATGTTGGGACACTGGTGGGTGTGAATTTGCCGGACGTGCCGATCGCGCGCGGGGCGGAGGTGCCCGTCACCCTGATTTGGCGCGCGGCGGAGATGCCCGTGATGACCAGCTATACCGTATTTGTACAGTTGGTGAACGATGCCGGTGAGGTGATCGCGCAGAGCGATGCTGTACCCGCACACGGGGAGCGCCCGACGACGGGTTGGCGGGCTGGGGAGTATATCCGCGATGGGCACGCGCTTCAGTTTAATGACCGCGCCACGTCGGGTAATGCGCGTTTGATCGCTGGATTGTACGATGCTGTCAATGGGGAGCGGCTTGTTCTGGCGGATGGTGCGGATTTCGTCGTGTTGAGCGAGCGGCTGCCGATTGCGCCCTAGGGTGGCAATCGGCAGCCGCTGCGCTGACCGCTGAAGATTAATCGGTGATGCCCATATGGAAAACGAGCAAGTATTGCCCTTCGGTTTGCCCTTGATAGCTGGTCATGTAGTACGTGAGGTAGTTATTGTTGCGGTCGCTGTCGAGTTGAAGACCCTCGACTGTGGTGGTCAGCATGGCGTCATATTGCCAACCGGGCAAGGTGCCGGTGGCAATGGTGACGTTATAGTTGTCTAGACGCACCCCCGTGCCATAACAACGGCTAGGATCGCCGGCGTCATCACACAGCACGGCATCCCCGTTGCCGTCAACGGCGACATCGCTCGTCCCCGCGTCCGCCAAATACATCAGCGGATCGACGCTGGCGGTACCGCGTGTCAACATATACATCGAGAGCGGCACGCCCGAATTGGTCATGCCGGGGGTGATATTGACTGAGAAAGAATCGCCAGCACCATCTGCACTGGTAGCTGCCATGCCTTCTAGGATCAGCAGAAATTCACCCGCTTGATTTCCGAACCCGCCCACGACCAGCGCGACATCGGCGAAGGTGCTGCTGGAACTTTGGTTGAAGGTGACCTGCGAACTGAGGTTAGAAGCAGTGACGCGCCCGCTGGAGGGGAGATTGGCGGCGTAACGACCGGCAGATGCTTCATCATCGCTGCACAAACCATCGCCGGTGCTGACATCCAAAACAGCGAGGACGGGGTCAAAGCCGTTGATGCCGACAGCGGTAGCGGTATAAGTAAACCCAGAGCGCATTTGGTTGATGATGACTTCGACGCCGTTGTCGATGGTCGCCCCATTGTCACAATTGACGGTGACGCCTTCGGGCGCGTTGTCATTGGACGCGAACGGGGCTTGAGTCGGTTGTGCTTGGCTTTGGTTGCCTTGTTGTTCTTGGCTATCAGATAGCCCCCCGCTGGAACTGTTTCCCCCTGAATTTTGAGTTGTGACATTGTTGCTGTCGCCGGCTTGGGAGACACTATCGGTGATACCCATATGGAAAACGAGCAAGTATTGCCCTTCGGTTTGCCCTTGATAGCTGGTCATGTAATACGTGAGGTAGTTATTGTTGCGGTCGCTGTCGAGTTGAAGACCCTCGACTGTGGTGGTCAGCATGGCGTCATATTGCCAACCGGGCAAGGTGCCAGTGGCGATGGTGACGTTATAGTTGTCTAGGCGCACCCCCGTGCCATAACAACGGCTAGGATCGCCGGCGTCATCACACAGCACCGCATCCCCGTTGCCGTCAACGGCGACATCGCTCGTCCCCGCGTCCGCCAAATACATCAGCGGATCGACGCTGGCGGTACCGCGTGTTAACATAACCATCGAGAGCGGCACGCCAGAATCCACCATGCCGGGGGTGATATTGACCGAGAAAGCATCTCCCGCGCCATCAGCACTGGTGGCTGCCATGCCTTCTAAGATCAGCAGAAATTCGCCCGTTTGATTCCCGAACCCGCCCACGACCAGCGCGACATCGGCGAAGGTGCTGCTGGAATTTTGGTTAAAGGTGACTTGTGAACTGAGGCTAGAAGCAGTCACACTCCCGCTGGAAGGCAGATTGGCGGCGTAACGACCAGCAGCAGCTTCATCATCACTGCACAAACCATCGCCAGTGCTGACATCCAAAACGGCGAGGACGGGGTCAAAGCCATTAATGCCCACAGCCGTAGCGGTGTAGGTAAAGCCAGAACGCATTTGATTGATGATGACTTCGACGCCGTTTTCGATGGTCGTCCCATTATCACAATTGACGGTGACGCCTTCGGGTGCTGAGTTTTGCGCGAAGGTCGGCATGACGATGGACAAGAGCAAGATGATGGTAACCAAGAAAGTCAATAACGTGCGCTTCAATTTATCCTCCTTAAGGTGGATCGCAAGGCGATAAATCGATTTTACACGACAACTAAAAATCGCAACAATCGAAAAAAAGATGGGTTGAACTTTTTTGGGGGGCAACGGATTTCTAATCTGTAATATCTTGATTCTTTTTCACCCTTTCTCAATTGTATAGTAGAGATATTGTGGATGAAAATCAGAAATAGCTGTTATGATTTCCATTGAGCCATGTAAAAACGTGATTTTCCGAAGGTAATCGAGCTAGGCGCAAGTTTTCCCAGTGATTGAGTGATTGTTGGCAAATCCATTTCGTTGAAAGTTAAAGTGAGGCATGATGGTTCTTCAGAAAGATATGCGTTCTAAACATATCGATGTCAGTAATGACTTTCAGCATCTTCTGGATCAGATGCGTGATGTATTGAGCGGGCTTGAAGATGAGAATTTGAACGGTGGGCGTGCCTACTATCTTTCCCAGGCGCGTGAGGAACTGAGCGAAACCAGCTTCAACTTGCGTCAAACGATTCGCAATCTGGAAGACATCGAATCCGCGCTTGATGAACACTCTATTGTCGCTGTGACCGATCAGCGCGGCATCATACAGTATGTCAACGACAAATTTGTTGAAATTTCCAAATATCCGCGCGAAGAACTGATCGGGCAAGATCACCGGATCATCAATTCTGGCACACACCCCAAAGAATTCATCCGCAATGTGTGGGTGACGATTGCCAACGGCAACACATGGAAGGGCGAGTTCCAAAATCGGGCGAAAGATGGGTCGATTTATTGGGTCGATACCACCATTGTCCCGATTTTGAATGACGAGGGCAAACCCTATCAGTATGTTGCTATTCGTACTGACATCACCCAGAAAAAAGCGCAAGAGGCGCTGATAGCGCGTCGCGCTACGGAGCTGGAAACGGTCACTGAGGTGAGCACCGCTATCAGCCGTATCGCCGATGTGCAAACGGTGCTGCAACTGGTGAGCGATTTAACCAAAGAGCGGTTTCATTTGTATCATGCGCACATTTATTTGTTGAGCGACAATGGTCAGTTTTTGAACTTGGCGGCGGGTGCTGGCGAGGCTGGGCGCACGATGTTGGAACGTGGGCATCGTATTGCTGCCGATCACCCCAACAGTATCGTGGCACGGGCGGCGCGCACCCGTGAAGCGGTGATCGTTAACGATGTGACCGAGACAGAAGGTTTCTTACCCAATCCGCTATTGCCTAATACGCGCGCTGAAATGGCGCTCCCGATGATTATCGGCGATCATCTTATCGGTGTGCTGGATGTGCAATCGGCGACGGTGCGACGTTTCGATAGTGAAGACGCCCAAATCAAATCAGCGTTGGCGGCGCAAGCCGCCATCGCGGTGGAAAACGCCCGGCGGTTTGAGCAAGTGGAAGCGGCGCGTGCCGAAACCAATCGTTTGTATAACATGTCGGTGGATCTTATCGGCAGCGCTGGCTTTAACGGCTACTTTAAGGAGATCAACCCCGCGTGGGAGGCATCGCTAGGGCACACCCGCGAGACGTTGATGTCCAAGCCCTTCCTCGAATTCGTCCATCCCGAAGATATCGACTCGACGATTGCCGCCGCCACCCAGTTGGCGCAGGGGGTCAACGCGATTGAATTCACCAATCGTTATCGCACCGCCGATGGGAGCTATAAGTGGATTAGCTGGAACTCGGTGGGGTCGGTTGAAAACCAAACCATCTACTTCGTGGCGCACGATATTTCTGCTCAACGTGAAGTTGAGATGCAGCGCGAAGAAATGCTCCGCATTTCTGAAGAAGCCAATACGCGCACTCGGCGCTTGGCGAATGAAATGCAGACCGTAGTAGATGTGAGTACAGCGGTCACTTCTTTGATGAATGTTGATGAACTTTTACCCATTGTCGTAAATCTCACGAAAGATCGTTTCCAACTCTATCACGCCCATATTTATCTATTGAGCGAAGATGGGGAATTCCTCAATTTGGCGGCGGGTGCTGGCGATGCTGGGCGCGCCATGTTGGAACACGGACATCGTATCAGCGCGAATAACCCCAATAGTATTGTCGCTCGTGCTGCGAGAACGCGCACGGCGGCGATTGTCAATGACGTGACTCTGGCACCTGACTTTTTGCCCAATCTGTTGCTCCCTGATACCCGCGCCGAAATGGCGCTGCCGATGATCGTCGGTGATCACCTACTAGGTGTGCTTGATGTGCAATCCGAATTGGTTGGACGCTTTGATGACGAAGACGCGCAAATCAAGGCAGCACTTGCCGCCCAAGTTGCCGTCGCGGTGGAAAACGCCCGGCGGTTCCAGAGCATTGCTGAAGCTGAAGCGGCATTAAGCGAAACTGGTCTGCAACTGCGTCAGACGATCCAAAACCTGAAAGATGTTGAACACGCGCTTGATGAACACTCGATTGTCGCGATCACGGATCAACGCGGGATCATTCAATATGTCAACGACAAATTTGTGGCAATCTCGCAGTACCCACGCGAAGAATTGATCGGGCAAGATCACCGCATCATTAATTCTGGCACGCACTCCAAAGAATTCGTCCGCAATGTGTGGGTGACGATTGCCAACGGCAAGACGTGGCAGGGTGAGTTTCAGAACCGCGCGAAAGACGGGTCCATTTATTGGGTCGATACCACTATCGTCCCGTTCCTGAATGAACAGGGCAAACCTTATCAATACATCGCTATTCGTAGCGATATCACCGCCAAGAAAGCACAAGATGCCCTGGTGCAGCGGCGTGCTACGGAATTGGCGACGGTGACTGAAGTGAGTAGCGCCATTAACCGGATCACCGATTTACAAACCGTGTTGCAACTCGTCAGCGATGCAACCAAAGACCGCTTTAATTTGTACCACGCTCATATTTACCTATTGAGCGAAGACGGGGAATTCCTCAACTTGGCGGCGGGTGCTGGCAAGGCTGGGCGCGCCATGTTGGAACACGGACATCGTATCAGCGCCAATAACCCCAATAGTATTGTCGCTCGTGCTGCAAGAACGCGCACGGCGGCGATTGTCAATGACGTGACTATGGCACCTGACTTTTTGCCCAATCTGTTGCTCCCTGATACCCGCGCCGAAATGGCGTTGCCGATGATCGTCGGCGACCATCTCATTGGGGTCTTGGATGTGCAATCCCAATTAGTCGGACGCTTTGATGATGAAGACGCGCAAGTCAAGTCGACGCTGGCGGCACAAGCTGCCATCGCGGTGGAAAACGCCCGGCGGTTTGAGCAAGTGGAAGCGGCGCGTGCCGAAACCAATCGCTTGTATAACATGTCGGTGGAGCTTATCGGGAGCGCTGGTTTTGACGGTTACTTCAAGGAAATCAATCCCGCGTGGGAGGCATCGCTAGGGCACACCCGCGAGACTTTGATGTCCAAGCCCTTCCTCGAATTCGTCCATCCCGAAGATATCGACTCGACGATTGCCGCCGCCACCCAGTTGGCGCAGGGGGTCAACGCGATTGAATTCACCAATCGTTATCGCACCGCCGATGGGAGCTATAAGTGGATTAGCTGGAACTCGGTGGGGTCGGTTGAAAACCAAACCATCTACTTCGTCGCCCACGATATTTCCAGTCAACGGGAAGTGGAGATGCAGCGCGAAGAGATGCTCCGCCTTGCTGAAGAGCGTGGCGAGTTTGCCCGCCAAACGGCGGAACGTCTGCGCGAAGTGGATCGCTTGAAGTCGCAATTCCTCGCCAACATGTCGCATGAGTTACGCACCCCGATGAACTCGATCATCGGTTATTCGGAAATTCTATTGGATGGGGATGATGGCGACTTAAGCGCGGAAGCGGTTGAAGATATCGACATTATCCATCAAAGCGGGTTGCATCTGCTCAATCTGATCAACGAAATTCTCGATCTGGCGAAAATCGAAGCGGGCGAGATCCAACTGATGCCGGAAAGTATCCACTTGGAGCGGATGGTCAGCGATGTCGTGCAAGCAGCGCAAGTGTTGCTGAAGGGACGCCCAATGAATTTGACGCTCATGGTTGAAACACCTGATCTTCAGGTGATGGCAGACCCGCTCCGTTTGCGCCAAATCGTGACGAACCTTGTCAGCAATGCCTTGAAGTTCACCGAAGAAGGTAGTGTGACGGTCGAGATTGGGCAGCATGATCGCTATATGGCACATATCCGCGTGATTGATAGCGGTGTGGGCATCAGCCCCGAACATCTGGACGCGATTTTTGAACGCTTCCGGCAAGTGGATGGTTCTTCGACACGGCGCGCGGGCGGCACAGGGCTGGGACTCGCCATTACGAAGAACTTGATCGAATTGTTGGGAGGGGAAATCACCGTGGAAAGCGAAGTGGGCAAGGGTTCGACTTTCAGCTTTACGGTGCCACTGTACCAAAGCCAGTTAGCGTAACGGAAGACCGCCCAAAGGGACGCGCCCGCCGCGCGTCCCTTTAATCAATCCTATTTATAATGGTTTCGGAGCCGCTGATGTATCTCACAAAACTGGTTTGCCAAGAATGTGGTGCCGAACATGCCCCCGAAGTGATGCGCTTGACCTGCGAGCAGTGTGGGTCTGGTTGGTTGAATGCGCGCTATGATTACGCGACGGTGGCACCGCTTTGGCAAGACCTAACCGCTTTTAGGAGTCGCGAGCGGTCGTTGTGGCGATATGGTGAGTTGCTGCCGATCTCGGAACCTGATCCTACGATTTCGTTATATGAAGGCTATACCCCGCTTATTCGTTTGGTTCAATATGAGCAGATATACGATCATCCGCATATTTATGTGAAAGATGAACGCCAGAACCCGACCGGATCGTTTAAGGATCGGCAAGCGGCGCTCATGGTTACGGCGTTGAAGCAAGCGGGGATCACCGAATGTGTTCTCGCCTCAACTGGCAATGCCGCCGCTGCTTATGCGGCTTACTGCGCGCGCGCAGGCATCAAATTGTGGTTGTTTCTCACTAGCTTAGTGTTGTCGGACAAAATGCGTGAAGCGGCATTGTATGGCACCGAAGTGGTTAAAGTCTCGGGCACGTATGACGAGACCAAGCAGATCGCGGCGGAATTCGCCAAGCGACGCGGGATTTATTTTGATCGCGGGGCGAAGACGATCCCCGGCAAAGAGAGCATGAAGACGCTGGCGTTCGAGATCGCCGAACAATTGGGGCTGCAATATGACCGCGCTGAGCAACGTTGGCGCAGCCCCGATTGGTATATCCAAGCGGTCAGTGGCGGCATTGGTCCACTGGGGGTTTGGAAAGGTTTCAGTGAACTGTACGAGATGGGCTTAATTGATAAACTACCCAAGTTGGGGATCGTCCAAGCGGCGGGTTGCGCCCCGATGGTGCAGGCGTTCCAAGACGGCAAGGCGACGGCAGCGGCAGTGGTGCCGCAAACCTTGATCACGGTGCTATCGACGGGCGATCCGGGCATGAGTTACGTCTTCCTGCGTGAAGCGGCTTTGGCGCACGGGGGGACGATGATCGCGATTGAAGACGGCGAGACCTTTGCCGCCATGCGTCGGGTTGCCAGCAAAGCGGGGTTATCGGTGGAACCAGCGACAGCGGTGGCTTTTGCCGGATTGGAAAAAATGCTGACCGATCAAATCATCCACCCCGATGAAGTGGTGGTCGTCAATTGCTCTGGGCATACCTTCCCAGCCGAAAGCCATATCCTCGGCGATCAATACCTGATCAATCTGCAAATCAATACCCCCAGTCAAATGACGGCGGCGGCTTTGCCGGATGAAGGCTTAGGCGCGGCATTTCGTCAAATTGATGAGCAGGTCACGACTATTTTGGTAGTGGATGACAATCCCAATGATCGTCGCTTGATTCGTCGCTTGTTGAAAGCCAATAAGCAGTATCGTATTTTTGAAGCCAGTGATGGCATTGAGGCGATGCGCGTTGCCGCCGAAGAACTGCCTGATCTGATCGTGGCGGATTTGACCATGCCGAACATGGATGGTTTCACGTTGTTGGAGAATCTGAAGACCAATCCTAAACTGGCGAAAATCCCGGTGGTGGTGGTGTCGGCGAAGGCATTGACGGCAGGGGATCGCGATTTATTAGATCGCTATTCCGAATCGGTCTGGACAAAAGGCGACTATAGCACCCGCCAATTGGTCGATCATATCGTGCAAACAGTGGGGGATGTGCCGGTGGAGCGTAAGACGGGCGGGCGCTTAGAGGCTCCAGACGTAAAGGCGCGCGCAATGCAACCCGCCTCTCGTTCGGTACTCATTATCGATGACAATCCAGATGATGCGCGGCTGATGAAACGCTTGATCGAGTCGGTTGGTGATGTGCGCGTGGATGTGGTGCATACCGGGCGCGAAGGACTAAAAGTAATCCATGAACATCACCCAGATTTAATCATCCTTGATTTGATGTTGCCAGATATGGATGGCTTTTCAATCCTTGAGATGTTGCACAATGATCGCAATTTACGGGAGCTGCCGACCATTATTTACACAGCCCGTGTTCTAACCACTGGCGAGCGTTCTCAGTTATTGGCACGGGTCAAAAGCATCGTCGAAAAAGCAACAATAGACAAACAATTGTTAATCTCAATGATCGATGAAGTGTTGGCATGATAGAATTTGGAATATCTGGTTCAACGTAGAATTAATGGGGCGTGAAATGAGTATTAAAATTCTATACATCGAGGATAACCCTCAGAATATGCGTCTCGTCCGTAAGATATTAGGCGCGGCGGGATATCATGTGATCGAAGCTGTTGATGGCGAAAGTGGTTTTCGGGCACTTCTTGAGTCGCAACCCAATATCGTGTTGATGGATGTCAATTTGCCTGATATTGATGGTCTGGAATTGACGCAGCGTATCAAGTCCAACCCGGAACTAGCATCGATTCCCATTATTGCATTGACCGCTAATGCCATGCACGGCGACCGGGAACGGTGCCTTGATGCGGGCTGCAATGGCTATATCCCCAAGCCGGTCACCAAGCTGAATTTATTGAGTACCATCGCTTCGTTTCTGCCTGTTGATCAAAACAGTGGTTCGGCGGTCTAGAATCGATAGGAAGTGCGAATGTGAGCATCATCGTTGTCATTGAAGATGATCCCAACAGTGCGCGTTTGGCTTCGCGCTTGTTGGAACGTGCTGGACACCAAGTGGTCACGGCGATGGATGGTGAAACGGGGCTAAACGCTGTCAGTGAGCATTCGCCTGATCTCGTATTGGTCGATTTGGGACTCCCTGATTTTGATGGACAAACGGTGATCGGGCTGTTGCATGAGCAACCGACTCCGCGCCCGATGTCCATCCTTGCTTTTACCGCGTGGCCCGAAGAAACCGCCCAAGTGATGGCGGAAGCCTATGGTTGTGATGGGTTGATCTCGAAGCCCATCAATACCCGTACCTTTGCCGATCAGGTTGCGGTTTATTTGCCAAAAGATGATACTACCTCAATGGGGTCGGGTTCGTCACAGATATCCCTTTAATAGAATGCCGCTTACTCAATGGTTGCTGGTCGCCCTAAATTAATCCCTGCCAATACCTATGGCTTTGAAACCCTTGCCCAAATTTATAACGAGGCGCGCACTGATTATATTGTGCCGATGCCGATGAATGCCCGCCGTATGGAAGAATACGTCCGCTTTTATGATGTCGTTTTGTCCGCATCCTTCATTTCGTTGAATGATGCCGATGAAGAATCGGGGATCGCGATGTTGGGTTGGCGCGGTCAGCGGGCATGGATCACCCGCTTGGGTGTGATCCCAGAGCGGCGCGGCTCCAAAGTCGGGCAGACGTTGACCGAAGCGCTTTTGGATTCGGGGCGGGGGCGAGGGGCGACGCTGTGCCAACTGGAAGTGATCGAAGGCAATGAACCCGCGCACCGTTTGTTTGTGAAGCTGGGGTTTGAAGAGACACGTCGGTTGTTGGTGATGCGCCGCCCGCCGTCGGCGCGGGGTGCCACCGGCATATTGAATGTCGGTATTGAGATCGAGGCATTGGATGCCAGCGCTATCGCCGCGCAATTGCAACGGCGTACTGATGCGCCATCATGGTTGGATGAAACGGTTTCGTTGCTCAATGCCGGTAGTTTGCAAGGCTTTCGTATCGATCATCAGGATGGACGGTTCGCTTGGATCGTGTATCGCTTGGTCAGTACCCCCGTCACCCCGCAACTCGTGCGCCAAAAATTATCG
>Ga0335394_10006804_pt1 | contig 12899 bp, 11 predicted proteins | sample MAT03_FD_205741 | JGI IMG/M metagenome (GOLD analysis project Ga0335394, IMG submission 205741) | Freshwater microbial communities from Lake Fryxell liftoff mats and glacier meltwater in Antarctica - MAT-03 (spades assembly) (version 2) ...
CGGGCCTATGAGCAACGGATGGATCAACTGGTAACGCATCCGCTTTTTGATTATCGTGTCAGCTACCGTCGGATGCTTGAGATCCAAACAAGGCTTCTGGCCCGATGTTTAACGGGTGAGATTTGGGGCCTTCCAACAGTGATCGGCGATATCATCGAGAAAATGACTGCCAGGCGACCGGAAGATCGATGCCAAGATCTAGACGAGGTCGTCCATGACATCGAGGTCTTTCTCGAACTTCGTCAAGATACGTCCAAGGCTCGCATTATCCATTCCCGAAACGATCGAGGCGATTCGGAAATCAACGATTCCTCCGCAACCTCCAAACCGGCTTCGGTGCAGTCACCTGTCGATGGCGAAGTTGGAGGACAATTGAAACTTGCATCGAAGAGATTCCGCTATACTTTATCAGTCAAACGATCAACAATACCAGCACGAATTGCGCAGCGTTTGTCGCCAACGACGAGTTTACCACTGTTTGTTTTTTTTCCTGCCGATCGATCATGCGAATTCCACTGATAACCATTCTTTTCTGCTTACTGTGGTCTTCGCTCGTTGCGGCCGACAAACCCAATATCTTGTTCTTATTTGCTGACGATTTCAGTTACGAGGCGTTAGGCTATCTAGGTCAAACTGATGTTGAAACGCCCAACCTGGATCGATTGGCTCGACGTGGCGTGACATTTACGCACGCGTACAACATGGGTTCCTGGAGCGGTGCGGTATGTGTCGCCAGTCGCAACATGCTATTAACCGGTCGTAGTGTTTGGCGAGCCGAAAAGGTTGCTAAGTCAACAGAGGCCTTGCGAGAAGCAGGCCAATTGTGGCCCGGACTGATGAAGTCAGCAGGCTACGACACTTACATGACGGGCAAGTGGCACATCTCAGCCAATGCCGAGAAGAGCTTTGATGTCGTACGACATGTGCGCCCTGGAATGCCGGAGACAGCCGAATCATCCTATAATCGGCCGACTAAAGGTCAGACCGATACTTGGTCTTCGTCAGATCATGCCTTGGGTGGATTCTGGCAAGGGGGCAAGCATTGGACCGAAGTCGCTGCGGACGATACCATCGATTTTATCAAGATTGCTCGCGACAAAACCAATCCATTCTTCATGTACGTCGCCTTCAATGCACCTCACGATCCTCGGCAAGCGCCGCAGTCGTTCTTGGACAGGTACCCTATCGAACGCATAAAAGTCCCGCAGAATTTTCTGAACGAATATCCGTTTAAGGATGCGATCGGTTGCGGTCCAGAATTGCGCGATGAGAGGCTAGGTCCCTTTCCTCGTACAGAACACGCGGTGAAGGTCCACCGCCGAGAGTATTACGCGCTGGTTTCACATTTAGACGAGCAAATCGGTCGAATTCTCGACGAACTCGAACGTAGTAGGAAAGCGGATAATACTTGGATCTTCTTTACCGCCGATCATGGTCTGGCCGTCGGACATCACGGTTTGTTCGGCAAGCAAAACATGTATGATCACAGCTTGCGCGTCCCATTCGTGGTTGTCGGCCCTCAGGTTCCGGCAGATACCAAGAATGATTCGCCCATCTACCTGCAGGACGTAATGGCTACGTCGCTCGAACTGGCTGGTGCCAACCAACCAAAAACGTGCGAGTTTCAAAGTCTGGTCAAGGTAGCGAGAGGCGATGCTCAACCTTCGCCTAGCAAGGCTGTCTACGGTGGTTACTTGCAGTTGCAGCGAACTGTAATCAAGGACGGTTGGAAACTTATCCTCTATCCCAAAGGCTCTGTCGCCCGCCTGTATCATTTAACCAAGGATCCGTACGAAATGAACGATCTAGCTCGTGACCCCTCGAATCTCGCGAAAAAAGCCGAGCTATTTGCCGAGCTGTTGAGATTACAAGTTTCGCTGGATGATCCCTTGGATTTAAGAGCAAGCTATCCAGGTTGGTAATCTTATTTCTATGGCCAAACAGTGGCGTAAGCTTCCAGCTTGCGATGAATCACCGATGGCAAGCTGGAAGATTACCCCACTTTGGTGATTGCTTGTCCTGGGGAGAGGGCAAGCTGCTTTCGTATTCGGGCCGAGGAAAATCGGTAGCCTGCGGCCGATGAAACCAAACCAGCCTTCACGGGATTCTGTTCGATATACTCGATGATTCGAAGTGTTTCGGCTTCATCGCGCGCCCGATGATCGAATGTTTCGTGCTGCCAATACGCGCCCGTTGCATTGCGAACTCGATTGCACATCGTCGCTGTGTAACTTTGAATGCTGTGCGATATTATTTCTCGAGGAGTTTTCTTATGGCTAGAACTATCTCGCGAGCGACGAACAGCTTCGATAGCCCAAGCTTCGTCGGGCAAGAAAAGCCAGTGATGATGGCTCGGCATCACGACAAACGCGAGCAGTTTATACCGTTCGTTAGCGAAATGGAGAAAGGCATTCTGTACGATTTCAGCTTGCGCGCCGTCTTCGAGATGACGAACCGCCGACTCGTGGTCGAGCAAATCGTCGACGAACGCGAAAAGTGACTTCTGCTTGCGTTCTTCCCATTGCTGCGGAGTTAATCCATCTGGCTTCGGCTTAGAATCAAGTTGCTCGCGATACTTTTCGATTTGAGAAAAACCAATTGCCGACAGGTCGAAGCGGCGAACATTATGATATTCTAAAAGTTTCAAATCCTTTTGGCTCAACAACTGGTTTCCATTAAAAAAGTGCGGTTCATGCGTGTCGTAGCGATTTTGGTTGTCATCACAACGCTCTACCGACACCACCCATGTCGGGCAGATTCGCAAGAGGATTTTTTTGAAAATCGAATTCGCCCAGTTTTGAGCGAGCATTGCATTGCCTGCCATTCAAACCAAGCCGGCAAGAGCAATGGCGGATTAAAACTGGATTCGCGATCGGGAGTTTTCGAGGGGGGCGACAGCGGCCCCAGTGTCAATTTCAATGATGTACGGGCAAGTCTCATGGTGCGGGCTGTTCGACGACAGGATACCGAAGTTTCAGCGATGCCGCCTGACAGTAAACACCTTACCGAACAACAGGTTTTGGATTTTGAGAAATCGATAGGCGATGGTGCATTTTACCCCGATCCCATTCCAGCTTAAACGAATTCAAAGGACCATTGGGCATTTCAACCGATTCGAGCTGTAAGCCCGCCAACAACCAGCAACGGCGGGCCAACTTCTGTAGTGGATCGATTTCTTTATGACAAGATGTGCGCTGGGCACTGCATCGGATGGATCTCGATCGTTATGCCGAAAGCGCGGGTCACGAATATGACTATGAAATCGAACCTCGGGTTTTGGACGGTCGCAACGAAGCCATGATTGCATCTGAATGTAAAGTGCAAAACGTTCAATGCACTTACGCTCGGCTGCGCTCGCTGCCACGACCACAAATTTGACCCAATCAAAACACGCGCGTACTACGGACTCTTTGGCATCGCAGCAGCATCGCCCGCTATGGGAACTTGTGCAAATGGACCAACGCTCGACGAATGCGCAAAGAATCTTGCCGAGCTACGCAATAGGATCGGCGAGTACGCTTCAAGCTCTGGCTGGCTACAAGACACGAAAAAACCCTGCAAACACCAAGGTATTTACAGGGTTTTCGTCAATCGGGCCGGCGGGATTCGAACCCACGACCTCTACCACCCCAAGGTAGCGCGCTAGCCAGGCTGCGCTACGGCCCGATTTCTTGCAGTCTTGAGATAAAAACCTCCAGACTGCGATTCGAAGTGTAACCCATCCACCTCCTTTAGCCAAGCTTGCCACCGATTTTCTGCTCTTTACTAAGCTGTTTCTATTCTTGCACCCTTCCCACTGGGACGATAGGTTGTTGGTACTGCAATCGCTTGCATACCCCTTCCTTCACCTTACAATCTTCCCTCCAAACGAAAAAAGCCACAGAAAAAACGGGTACTGAGCGCATTACCGATCAAGGTGGCGACTAGAACAATGCTGTTCTGTTGGTCGATTGCAAATCGCCCGCGCGCAGCATTGATGGTGGTCAATAAATAGGGACGCTCGCTCTTCCCTGGATCGCCGTCGTAGACCAACGTCCACGTCAGTTGATCGGTACCCTCTTTCGGCCCAACCATCAAATCGATTTGAAACTTCATTTCCAAGCCTTGAGCATTGAGACTTAATGCCATTCCCGTCCGGTGCCCGCGCCACTCAGGCAGAGTTTTCGTCGACTTTGGAGCCTTGTCGCTCGGAGTCGCGTCTTGGCCAAAGCTCGCGAGGCCGATCATGACCCAAAAGAAGAAAATGCAAGAACGATTTACCGTAGCATGCCTACTAACCTATGGTTGATGCCGATCGTTTTGTTTCAAATTTTCTTACCTAAGCTTGCCAAAAATGCGATTGTTGGGTGCCGGTATACTGTACTTTCATTTCAGGTGTTTCGTAAAGCTGTTCTCCCCGATGCAATGATTCGACCCCACCGATGACCATCCCGGACGTGAGCAGAGTCCGTTCGATGGGGTAGGGCGAGTTTCCGGTGAGCACCAGCGTTTCGATGTGCCGAGCCAGCGGATTGAAAAAATCGGCTGTGGTTGCGCTTTGGGTCGGCATCGGCAGATACATTTGGCAAGAAACAATTTCGCCGGTGTCTTTCCGCATGCCTGCATAATTGAAGTCCCGAATCGCTGCCAAAAACATGGTCGTTCGAAAGCCGTCGAGATGCTCGATGAAGTATCCGATCGTATCTGGCAACGCTTTGCGAGCCCAGTCTATGGTAACGGGAGCAATGGGATAACCGCCGTCCACGGGCAGATTGTGACTTCGCGTTAAGGCCGCTACCATGAGTTGCTGAGTCGTCTGGCGCTGAGGCTTGGCAAGCTCGGTCCAAAGTTTCTCTCCGCGGAGCGCGAGCACACTTTGAATTCCGACTTCGCCCCCTTGTCGACGCTCCGACATGCATTGGGCGGTTTCCAGGCCGTGAAAATCATAACTATCAACTCCTCCATAGCAAACACAGACGCTCTCTCGGAGTGGAACTCCCCAAGGCATATCGATTGAGGGCAATCGCCATGTCACGGGCAAAGAGGAGCCGGCGAGGAAGCCAAACCCGAGCCGCTTTGCATCGCTCACCATTTCCACGCACTCGTCCCATTGGGTAGATAGGTGCTTGTCATTGAACACCGGGACACTGCGGCCGGAGTCCTCAAAGACCTTAACCACTTGTTTAAACCAGTCGTATCGCGGATAGCGTCGTTGGCCTTTCTCATTGGTTGGGTAGTCGCCATGTTCGGCGATGATCACGACTCCATCCACAGCCAGCTTCGATCCACCCAATGTCAGCGATTCGGCAATTGTCGGATAAGATTTCAAGCCGTACTTTTCCAGTCGTTGCTTCCCCAAATCGGCTTCGGGATATTGATCGATAAAGACCGACGCGACATCGAAGCGTGGCATTTGCCATTTGCCCCCCCAGGTGTAGCCCATCGCATGCCTATCCAAAAAATGCTGTGCGTGAGAATGCATGTGGACGGTCGTCCCGAGGAATGCGATTTTCTTTCTGGCTGGCTCGGCTCTGGACAAGCCAGTATCGCAGGCCAATACTCCAAGCGAAGCCGCCGAGGTGAGAAATGTCCGTCGATCATATGCCATGGTGCTGCTCCTAACGGTAAGTTCCGGATTTGGATGTACGCTCTGGTTCGTTTGGCCACAAGCAAAAGATGGCAGCCAAAGCGACTAAAGGCAAACTGCCTGCAATCGCGATTCCTATATTGTACGAACCGGTTTGGTCCGCCAAGTACCCGAAAATGCTTTGTGTCGGCGAGGAGAATCCCCATGCGATCACCCCGGTTATGCCGGTAACTTTTCCTTGATGCTCACGGGAGATATCTTGGGAAAAGGCATGATACAAAGGGAACATTCCTAGCGACCCCGCTCCGGCGATCAAGAAGACTACAAGCAACCATGGACCGCCCCCGAGGAACGGCACCGACATGAGACTGGCGCACATAGCTGTGCAAACGCCAAACGCAAGGCACCTGGAGTACTTGATCGTCCAACCGCTCCTGTACAGCCACAGGGCGATCAGGCCAGAAGATAAACAGCCAATATCCGTCACGGCGTACCAAACGGACGTGAATCGCAAGGTAAAGAGCTCTTCGTAGCCATGCCCCTGCTGCATGATCTTCGGTAGCCATGCGCGAAGAATTTGCCACGATCCGTTAATAAAAGTAACCACGATTACGACCACCAACATGCGACGGGTCAAGAGATCTCGCCACCATTCGCCCAAGGCAGCAGAAGACCTTTCGTTCTTTTTCTTTACGGCAGGAAAATCGGAAGAGCGCACGATAAAGAACCAAGCCGCGATCCAGACAACTCCGATCGCTCCCACCAACTGGAAACCGAACCGCCAACTTCCTACCGTCGGCGTAAGGATGGTGTAAAGAATCAGAGGAGTCACTATCGCTCCGATCGATGTGCCGCTTTGCAACACACCATTGCCGAGAGCGCGATTGCTGCGACTCAGTAAGGCTTGCGTGGTTTTCAATCCACAAGGCCAATGCCCTGCTTCAAAAAAACCGAGCATCCCCCTGCAACCCAACAATTGGCCATAGTCCTCTGCATAACCGGTCAAAAATCCGATAGCGGACCATAACAGCAACACGATGGGGTAGAGGTAGCGGATAGAACAACGATCGGCCAATACCCCGAAAAACATCGAGCCAGCCGCAAATGACAACCCGAAACTCATTTCCAAGTTGCCATACTGCTGTTCAGAAAGACTGAATTCTTTGGTGATACGAGCGGCTACGTTGGCTAACGTCTGGCGATCCATGTAATTGATGGCAGATGCAAATAAGAGAAGTCCGCAAATCGCGAACAATCGACCTCTTGGAAGCGGATTGCTTTCTGAGTCTGAGTTATCCGAATCGTGAAAGGCCGGCGTCAAGGGGCTTGCTGATCCGGTGCGATCGACATCTAGCCTTCCCATGATTGGCCATCCCACACAAGGACGCGTTGAATCCAATCCGCTACGTCCGTGGAGAAAATGCTCAGCAGTTGCTCGCCTTTTTCAACCGACGCGAGGTGGGGCCAGCCGATATGGCCAGGCTCGGAGCGGTCCTTGGTGATCCAAGCCCGATTGCCCGGCTTGAAAGCGTTTCCTGGTTCGACCGCTTTCGCGTTTCGATAATCTCCGACGAGATGCGGAGCGATACGCAGAACCATTGATGTTTCCCATTCGCAGGCATGTCCCATTTCGCGTTGATGGATCATCGGATCCAGTTTCCATGGCTCCGAACCGAGCCCCCAGTAGGTCGTCATCAAAAGGAGCAGATCTCGTCGCTCGCGATACTTTTGCCTTAATTCGAAAATGGCTTGCTTGGCTGGTACATCGTTTCCGCCGTGACCGTTGAGGAAAACGATCCTTCGAAATCCGTGCATGATCATATTGTCGGCAAGGCCACCGAGCATGTCTAAATACGTTCGAGGAGGAGACGACAACGTACCGGAGAAATCGAGATGGTGATCCGAGTTTCCTAGCCACATCAAGGGTGCAAACAAAACTTGCAGTTGCGTTTTCTCGGCGACTCGACGGACGATCTCTCCCAGCAGCATGCTGTCCGTCCAAACCGGCAGATGATGCCCATGCTGTTCGACCGCTGCAATTGGGAAGATGACAGGAGTGTCGAGGGACAAGTTCTTAATCTGCGGCCACGAAAGTTCAGCAAGATTCATGGTGTCCAGGTTTCATGGTGTCATAGGGCGATTCGAAATCACACTTCGCGAGTAATCGTCCCGAGATAAAACGGCTGCTGAGCCACAAGCTCTGTGCCGTCATTTAAGTAGAAGCGAACTCGAACGCACCAAGAAATTTTGAGCAATCTGCCTTCGTACGAAAGAGGCGAATCAGGCAAAGGCACCCCTACCTGCTGTGGGACGGACCAATCGGTAGCAGCGAGTGAGGCACCGGTGAGTCGCTGAAAGAAATGCACTCCCAAATCTTCCGTTCCCTTGCCCTCGGTGAGCCAAACCACAGAGACCTCAACGGCTGCAATTGCATTCTGCGGAACGTTCGAAACTCGATATTCGAAATCGAGTTGATCGTGAGGCATGTAGGTTGGCTGCAAGCCGAGCAAACGTATCATGACGGCTGACTGGTTAGCTTGCTGTGAACGCGTGGGTACACGACTACGGGAAAACTTCGGGAGTACGATGGCCATCTATTCGCTTCTCCTTCTACGATAATTTTCCAGTGAACGGCATTGTGTAAACTCTGAAAGGAATGCATGGCATCTGACGGGATCGAAACTTGACATTCCAACTCAAGGGGTCTCCCCCAATCGATTCGCGAACGTCCTTGATCCAGGATGTTCTGCTGACGGACGACCTCGCGTTCCGTCCGCACATCAGTTCCGAAATGATAAGTGCTTTCCTCTTCGCAAACCAGTCGAATTGACAGTTTCTTGATAACTAGCCGTCCGTACTGTACCATAAGTAGCTTATAGGTATTCCCTGGGATCAATGGCAGGTCATCGATTTCTACGGTTGTCGATCCGATTCCGATAGCTCGAACGTACGTTCGGAAGAAAATTTGCGCCGCCTTTAACCCGATGTAGATGCCAGGTACTAGCAGAATCAATAGTCGTAGCCGAATCTCGCCTCTCCAGAAACCATAGACGGCGAAGACGGCAAAAACCGCGATCATGGCGTTCCATGCCATTGCGAACAGCCCGATCGAGATAAGCGCGCCGGTACCTGGCCACTCGCCGGGCAGTCTAAACGCTAGCTTGGCTCCTGGGCTCTCGGTAAATGGGGTCAGGAGGGGAACCATCGGGGGTGGCAGTTGGCGGTAGAGCGTCGTCTTTGGCCGAGGAACGAGCCCACGTTTTGCGATCACTTCGCGGTGCTCATCGCTGGTCGCGACCTTGAGCACGCGGTACCAGAATCCGACAGCACCCATCACGACAAAGGCGGCGCTAACGGTAGTCAGAAGCCAGAAACCATATCCGATACGGACCACTTGGGTCGTCGGTGAAAGGAATTGCCAGCCGACTATGGTCGTAAAGCAAACGACGCCGATCATGAAAAACGCTGCAAAAAACAGGGCTTCGCCGAGTGATCCGACGAACCACCAGCCGGACATCCGTCCGCCCCGTTTCTTCCCCCATAATCGCAATCGTGGCTTCATCACGGACAGTGTATTCACAATAGTCCGCTTAGGCGAGCGGCCGAACGAAAGCCAAAGGTTTTAACGCGAGCGGTTAACCGAGAGCTCTGCAATTTTTCTCTGGTGGTGATCTTTGACGATTGTAGCGATTGATCTCATGTTTCCGTCGGCCGGCAGCCGATTCTCAGATGACAAACTCTAAATTGCCGAAGACCAACCTCAAAACGGAACCGAACGGATGTACGAATCATTCTTTGGATTTGTCAAAAGACCTTTCCTAGCTGCATCCACTCTCGATCGCTACTTCCCAGCTTCTTCCATCGAGCAGACCTTTCAAATAGCATCGCGGGCAATCCAGCGGGGCGAAGGGCCCGTCGCCATTTTCGGCGGAACGGGCTTGGGAAAGACAATGTGTTGTATGCGGATAGCGGAGAGTTCAGGCCGCAATTTCGATGTTGTGATGCTCGCCAGTTCTCAGCTTATCACTCGTCGAGCATTGCTCCAAAGCTTGCTCTTTGAATTGAGGATGCCATATCGAGACATGTCTGAGGGTGAGCTCCGGCTGACTCTCATGAACCGGCTGCAGCCATCCTCCGAAAACCCGTCCGACGGTTTGGTACTGATCGTCGACGAAGCGCAAACGCTTTCGATGAAGTTGCTCAACGAGTTGCGATTGCTAACGAATGTAACTCGCAACGGATTTCCGAGAGTACGTCTTGTGCTGTGCGGAACGATGCGGCTAGAGGATTGTCTGTCCCATCCGCAGATGGATTCGCTGAACCAACGGCTGGCGGCTCGTTGCTATTTGACCCCACTTAGCAGCCAAGAGACAGGTCAGTATGTAAAGCACAAAATCGAGCTGAGCGGGGTCGAGGCTTCGGGCGTCATGACTCGGGATGCATTGGACGCGATCTATCGCGGGTCCGACGGCATTCCTCGATTGATCGATCAATTGGCGGATCAATCGCTGCTGCTCGCCTGCAACGACCGCGAGCGTCCGGTGTCGGCAGGCATGGTCGGCAAAGCCTGGTGCATGTTGCAACAGTTACCCAATCCATGGAGTGAGCCCGAATCGATCATCAAATCGAGTATGGCAGGTACCGCGTCGTCTTCGGCTCCGTCAGAACCGAGGGAATCACAACCGCGCCGCGTTGCGCCGATGGTGGACACTGCCAGCCTGAAACTAGGTGCTGTACCATCCAACATCGAATTTGGAGAGCTGGACGACGAATTCGCTGATGAGCTCCCTGTGGCGTCGTCCATTCCGAAACCAACGACTCCCAGTTTTTTGGCGGCTCCGAGCCAGAGTCTCTTGCAAGCGTTCACGGATTCAGAGTATGAACTGGCTCCAAATGTCCCGCTCGCACTACAAACTCCGCTCGCACTACAAACTCCGCTCGCACTGCAAACTCCGCTCGCACTGCAAACTCCGCTCGCACTGCAAACTCCGCTCAAATTGCAAACTCCGCTCGCATTGCAGCCGCAACCAGCAACTCAGCCGAAGACAGCCAAGGGTCTGCTCGATGTCTTTGCCGGTGACTTTGATGAAGAGTTCACCGTTCCAGTGCAGTCTTCGGATAGCTACAAATCCTACTCGGGCGCAGCCTATGGGAACTTAAACTACGACTTGTCTAGTTTTGGTGTGACCGCTCGGAGGGTTCCCGAGGTCCCGATGGAGATAGAGGAAACGGATGATTTTTTGGTCCCGATGCGACCGCCACAGTACGGCGAGCCCGCTTCGAATATCTCGTCTGAACAAGCCGCAAACTTAGAACGTCAGATCGAAGACGAGATGCGAGATTTGGTTTCAGGGCTGAACATGAGCGCCATGTCCTTCGATCCCGAGAAATCGGTAGATCCTTTTGCTGGCGATCGCTCCTTGGACGACCGGCGTTTATCGCATCAAGCCCACACGGACGTGATCGCATTTTCGGGAATGCACAGTTTCTCGGAAATGTCAGAAACGACCGAAAGCGATGGCCACTCGGAGCGGGCCGCGATGAGCGACGATCGCGATTTATTGGTCATTGAAAATGATCTCGAATCGGTTCGCGGCGGGGCGGAGCACGCGACGGCGACGAGTCGAGCGGTCTTGCATCCGTACGCCAAACTGTTCACGAAGCTAAGAAACTCATGATCCATTTGCCTATCGATGGAATCCTGAAACGGATTTCGCAAAAGAACCCGTTCGTTTTGGGCTTTACGACCGTCGGCGGTCCGCGTCGGGAATGGGTGGATGAGGTAGTGAAAGCGATGGCTGGTCGATGCAGCGACAAGACGGGTCGCAGCTCGTTCGTGATCAAGATGCGGGAGGCTCAGACTGAGCTGACGGCCGTCCACGGATCGGAACCATCCCTGCAAACGCAGGATCAAGCCAGCTGGTCGTATCTGGCTGGCACTGCTTTGGAAAAGCAGCGGTGGAACGCTCAACTGTCTGAGCTTCTCCGTTGGAAACAACAATTTGGATTGATTATCATCGATCTGGGTGACGCCGGTTTCCCCGAATTGCCCAGGATCGGTAGACTATGCGACGGTGTGGTGGTTCAAATTTCCGATCCGTCCCATGCCCAGGGAGCCATAGACGCTATGAGAAAGCTTCAAAGTTGTCGTTTGCCTATCCTCGGCGTTTGGTCCTTGGAGATGGGAACGCGAACTACCGCCGCTTAGCCTCACAAGGACAAAGTGTTGTCGGTTTTCGGTTATGGCGTAGGCTTTCGGCCATTGCATGACAGACCTACAGGCTGGAAGCCAGGGGCCGCATGTGTTTCGTTTCTTCTTTTTTTCAGAATGTCGCTTGGAGTGATCCATGGTGCGTTGTTTAGTTACCGGTGGAGCGGGCTTTATCGGTTCGCACATCGTCCGTGGCTTATTGGATGCAGGGCATCGAGTTCGGGTGTTGGATTCCCTTTGCACTGGCAAGCGTGAAAACCTGGAGGAAGTCTCGGACCGCATTGAGTTTGTCGAAGGTGACATTTGCGATCCGATCGCGGCTCGCGAGGCGCTGTCGGGAGTCGAACGAGTGTTTCATCAAGCCGCTTTAGCGTCCGTGCCGCTATCGCTCGAACGCCCGCTGGATACGCATCACGCTTGTTCGACGGGGACGCTCAACATGTTGCATCAGAGCGTTCAAGCAGGGGTAAAACGCTTTGTTTACGCGGCGAGCAGCAGCGCGTACGGCGACCAGCCGACTTCCTCGAAGCGGGAGACCGACCTGCCCATGCCGCTGTCTCCCTACGCGGTCGCCAAGCTCACGGGTGAGTACTATTGCCACGCGTACTTTCAGAGTTTCGGGCTGGAAACGGTTTGCATTCGATACTTCAATGTGTTTGGACCTCGCCAGGACCCCGACAGTCCTTATTCCGCCGTGATTCCACTGTTCGTCAATCGAATCTTGAATGGCCAACGGCCGCTGATCTACGGCGACGGAACACAGTCTCGGGATTTCACCTATATCGCCAACGTCGTACACGGTAACCTTTTGGCGGCTGAGCGGCCCAACATAGGAGGACGTGTGATCAACGTGGCCGACGGCGGTCAGACATCGTTGCTGCAGTTGTTGAAAATACTCGGCACGCTGCTTGGCAAATCGATCGACCCGGATTTCCAACCGGGGCGTGTTGGAGATGTTAAGGAGAGTTTGGCCGATATTACCCAAGCTCGTAAGTTACTCGGTTATGAACCGCAGATCAAACTCGAAGAAGGGATCAAGCGAACGATCGCGTACTACCGTTCGATCGCGAAGTAGCTTTTTCCAGTTTCTTGTGAAGCCTCTTTCATGATACTATTGTCTTT
>Ga0335394_10006811_pt1 | contig 12896 bp, 10 predicted proteins | sample MAT03_FD_205741 | JGI IMG/M metagenome (GOLD analysis project Ga0335394, IMG submission 205741) | Freshwater microbial communities from Lake Fryxell liftoff mats and glacier meltwater in Antarctica - MAT-03 (spades assembly) (version 2) ...
GGACATTCTGGACGCATTCGCAATGGGTCGACAGTTCCGGGACGGAGGTGCAGAAGCCCGAGACTTCAATCACGACGGGCGATTTGATGAACTGGATATCGACCTTGTGGCGCGGGAAGCGGTGAAACTGTAGTTTCAAAATCAAACGAATCGGCGAGCGGCAGGGCGTCAGACCTCCGTGGATTCAGAAAACCTGGAGCAAGGCTTGGGCGACGAACGCAGAACTCGGAGGGCTGACGCCCAACCGCTCGCCTGATGTAGACACCCCGCTCTTGAAGGAATTATGCCATGAATACCAATGAACCAACCAACTCCCAAAGCTGCTCACGACGCCTTCACATCCCGTTGTGCTGGGCGTTGCTGATTGCGTTTGATGTCAGTTTGATGGCATTGACGTATGCTCAGGAAGGCAACGCAGGTACCGTCGATCCGCCGGTGCAGAGCGTTGAGACAGAAATTCCGGGGCCGGATGATGTTGCGGCGGATGTCAGCCGGTTTGAAGCGATCGACGTCTTTGTGGATTCCGGCAACCAGCGATTGGCCGCATGGCAACTGGAAGTCAAAAGCACGGCCAATGACGTGCAGATCGTGGGGATTGAAGGAGGCGAACATCCAGCGTTCGCTGAACCTCCGTATTACGACAAGCGGGCAATGAAGAGCAACCGAGTCATCATTGCGGCTTTCAGCACGGGCGATAATCTGCCCAGCGGACGCAGTCGCGTCGCCCGCATTCACGTGCAGGTCCGGGGCTCAGGAGCCCGCACATGGTTGTCAGAACTTACGACATCGGCCACGACGGATGGCACAAGAATTCCCGCTGAGATATCGCTTGTGAAAGTGGCGGGATAGGGCGACGCGTCGCCAATTTCAAATTTCAAATTTCAAATCTCAAATACGACAGGTCAACGCCTGTTGAATCTTCGAAAGGTAATCCTCATGAACATTCTTCGATCTCGAATGAGCGCCGTGATGGCGTTGTGCGTCGCGGCAACCGCGTGTGTGTTTCAGCTCGGATGTAGCCGGTCGGAAAAGACGACTTCCGAATCGTTTTCAGATACATCATCCAGCGAAGCAAAGTACGACATGACGCCACAGTCGCGAGCGGTCAGCGGGCAAGGTAGACCTCTCGGGGATGCCAGTGACAGCATGATCGACTCCGCTGCTGACGGTGAAGTCAAGGGTGACACAAACGTATTCTACAAGCAAGGCTTTCCAGTGGATCCTTCAGTCACGAATGGTCGTCCAGCCGTCGTCCGTGCCACGTTCGAACTTATGCCGGGCGAAGAATTGTGGGTCATTGCAAAAGGCTTTGATCCGGCCGCCCCCGCGAATGAAGAAAAGCCGCCGGGTTGTGGAGCCTTGATGGCCAGGTTGCCGGACGAAAAGGAAGTTCCCGTGCCGCTCAAGCACACAGCCGTGGTAGGAAACATTGATGGCTATATCGCTACCGTGGATGTGACGCAACAGTTTCAGAATCCTTACGACTCAAAAATCGAAGCCGTCTATGTCTTCCCTCTGCCTGACAATGCGGCCGTGAGCGAATTCGTGATGACGGTCGGCGAACGCAAAATCCGCGGCATCATTCGTGAACGGGAAGAAGCGGAAAAAATCTACAACGACGCACGAGCCCAGGGGCATGTCGCTTCATTGCTGACTCAGGAACGCCCGAACATTTTCACTCAAAAAGTCGCCAACATCGAACCGGGCAAGCAGATCGACATTAGTATTCGCTACTTCAACACGCTGCAGTACGATGACGGAGCCTATGAATTTGTGTTTCCAATGGTCGTCGGCCCGCGTTACAACCCGCCCGCCACAACCGACGGCATTGGAGCCGTCGGGCGAGGCAATCAAGGCGTCAGCGGTCAGTCGACCGAAGTCCAGTACCTGACTCCCGGAGAACGCAGCGGCCATGACGTATCGCTGAGCCTGAACATCAATGCGGGCGTGAATATCGAATCTGTCCGCAGTATCAATCACGACGTGGCAGTAAAAGATGTCACCGAAACGGAACGCAGTGTGACTTTGTCGGCCAGCGATTCCATCCCAAACAAAGACTTTGTGCTGCGATATCAGGTGGCTGGCGACAAGATCAAGACGGCCATGATGACACACAAGGATGATCATGGTCAGTACTTCACCATGATGCTGTATCCACCAGCGGAACTGAAGAAGGTTCAGCGGAGTCCGATGGAAATGGTGTTCGTCCTGGACTGTTCGGGCAGCATGAATGGTCGCCCGATTGACCAGGCTCGAGCGGCAATAGCCCATGCAGTGCAGTCACTCACGCCCCGCGATACGTTTCAGATCATCAACTTCAGTTCGACGGCGTCTCAGTTGGGTGCAACTCCTGTCATCGCAACTCCGCAGAATATCCGGAAGGGTCTGACGTATTTGAACTCGCTCAATGGGCAAGGCGGTACGGAGATGATTCAGGGCCTCAAAGCGGCATTGGATTTTCCTCACGACGAAGGTCGCTTCCGCCTGGTGTCATTCATCACGGACGGCTACATCGGCAATGATCACGATATTCTGAATGCGTTGTCGGACAAGCTGGGTGATTCTCGCATCTTCAGTTTCGGCGTCGGCCAGTCGCCTAATCGATTTCTGCTGGATCGCATGGCTTTGATCGGACGCGGTGCTGTGGCTTATCTGAGCCTGAACGACGATCCGGTAGAGATCATGAACCGGTTCAACGAACGCATCAGCCATCCGGCGATGACCGATCTGTCGATCAACTGGGGCAATATGAACGTAACTGATGTGTATCCTCAGATTCTGCCCGACCTGATCGTGGGCCGCCCGGTTGTCGTCACGGGCCGCTTCACGGGTGAACCGAGTTCTGTGAAAGTCGGCGGACGTCAGGGGATGCAGCCCGCTTCCTTTACAGTGGCCGTGGATGCTTCGGATACGACAAGGGAACACAAGGGAATCGCGTCAGTGTGGGCTCGGCTGAAGATCATGGACCTGATGACGCAGTTCTCACGAACACCCGATCGGGCTGCAGAACTCCGTCAGACGGTGACACAAACGGCTCTGGAATACAGTCTGATGAGCACTTTCACGGCCTTCGTGGCTGTGGATTCCATGAGCAAGACCGATGGAGAGTTCGGCACTACGGTCGCGGTTCCCGTGAATGTCCCGGAAGGTGTGAAGTATGAAACGACGGTGGAGAATTGATGGAATTGAATGTGCCCGATCCAAAATGTGGTGTGCAAACAACAACGTATTGGGTTAGAATTTCCTCCGTTCGTCAACGTCCCGGAGAATTTTCATGGCATCCGTAATTTCACCACCGGATTCGACTTCACCGCAAGCCACGATGTCGCCTTCTACCACGATGTCGCGGCAGAAAACGGAATTGCCGCAGAAAATGATTTTGCCATCGAGCCCCATCGTTCGGCACCGGTTTACGATTGAGCAATATCACGATATCATTGATCGAGGAATCTTCGCTGAAGATGAACCGATCGAATTGCTTCGAGGAGAGATCGTCAGAAAAATGCCGATTGGAAATCCTCACGCTGCTACAGTCAAACGTTTGAACAGATTGCTCCCGACACGACTCCCGGCAGGCGTGCTGCTCAGCATCCAGGATCCGATTTCGATTGAAGAAAGTGAACCTGAACCCGACGTTGCGATACTCAACTTCCGCGACGACTTGTATGCATCACGTCGCCCCAATGCTCAGGACGTGCTGCTGCTGATTGAAGTGGCAGATTCATCTCTGGCATACGATCGCGACGTCAAAGGACCGATTTATGCCGAAGCAGGCGTCCGCGAATACTGGATTGTCAATTTGTTGAATTCGACGGTCGAAGTCTACCGCGATCCGCAATCCGATGGTCGTTTCGCAACCGTCACGACGGCGGTGTCCGGCGAGATTCTGACGCCGCTGCTGCTCAGTGGTCTTTCAGTGCCAGTTGACGAAATTCTGGGGCTGACTCAGACGCAGCGTGTTTGAAATTGTTTCGGATTCAATGTCCTTTGGAGGCCAGCCGTGTCACTTGCCGCAATTGATCCAGCGGTTACTCAGCCTCAGCCGGGCACTCGGGTACCCGCCCGATTCTCGGTCGTGCAGTTCGATGCGATGATCGACGCGGGTGTGTTTTCTGAGGAGACAGATCGACAGATACAATTACTGAATGGCGAGATCGTCATCATGACACCACCCAATCCATTGCACGATGATGTCGTCGGTCTGCTTTCGGCCTGGGCTTTCGGTGAACTGCACAGGTCACAGGAGAACGTTGAAGTCCGCGTGCAGCTTTCAATGGACCTTGCGAAACAGAACAGCGTTGTCCTGCCGGATCTGATGTTTGTAGCACCACGCTCATATTCGGCTCGCCGACCGACTGCATCCGATACTCGACTGTTGATTGAAGTCTCCGACACAACACTGGTCTACGACCTCGGCGATAAGATGCGAATGTACGCTGCGGAAAATGTCGTTGAGTACTGGGTAATCGACATTCCGCATCGATCACTGATTGTTCATCTCGACCCGGCAACAGGGCGTTATCGCAGCGTGCAGACGTTCGCCGAACATGAGCTCGTCAATTCGAAATCCCTGACCGACGTTTCGCTGTCGGTCAGCCGGTTGTTCCGCTAAGTATCGCTCGATCACTTCATATCGGACAGTTATTTATCGAGCGGTCCTAACTCGCATTCTCATCGATTTGCCGTGCAGTGATTCTGTTGTAGAGGCTATCCCAGTCGATCAACGTGATCTGAGTCTGCCAGACGTCTCCGCGTCGAAGGTCGTCGATCTCATTGTTCTGAGATTCAAGTGTGATGACCTGAACTGCCTGGTCGGTGCCGTCGATTGTGCCAGTCACAGATTTTCCGTATTCGTATCGAGGATCATTGACGGTTGCGCCCATCAATGAGGTGACTCGGTCAATCAATATGGCTGCTTCGAAGATCTGATCGGCAGTGTTGGAGACAATATCTGCCCGCGCGTTTCCGTGTCGCGGTGCGGCCTTCATGGTTGCAGCAAGCTCGAGCAAGTCGGACGACATGTCCTGAATCGCCGATTCGGTCGAAATTTCGTCGTCGGATTCAAGCGATTCAGAAGCTGTGACTGGCGGTGCAAGCGATGTGTTTGGTGTCCCTATAAGAGATGCATTGCTGTCCGCAGAAGTGATCCGCGGCGCGTCTGTCAGATTCCTGAGAAACGAATCCGGCACGACCTGGAGTGGCTGTGCTTTGGACCAGTCGGGAAACGCAGGGATATCAATGCACACGGTGGCCGTCCATTGGATCTTGTTGTCCGACAACTCAAGGCTGAAGGCATCCGTCGGCGGGAATGCAAAAGTGAATTCTTCGGACACCAGTTCGCCCGCCGTCAGCATGTCGTTGGAACGAACGACCATCTTCTGTTCGAGAATCTTGTGTGTGTGGGTTGTCGCTTTCGTTCCGCTGCCGGACGTGGCGGTTTCTTTTCCCAGCAGTGTCAGTCCGATGTTGTTGATGCGAAACTGCTTTCTCGGCTGAAACTGGATTCGCGCGGTCCATTGTTCTCCGGGAGCCACGACGACATGCGGAATCGAAAGCGTAACTTCTCCCAGGCGACCCGCCAGCGCCTTCCTGCGAAACCAGACGAATCCTGCGATGAGCAGGATGACGGGAAGCAGGAAGAGCGCAAACGCCGCCACCACCACCATCAACAGGCCTGCGACGATGATCCCCAAAATGACTTTGCCAGCGATCGAGGATTTGCCAGCCGCCGGAGTCAGGGCAATGATTTCATTTCTGCTTCCGGCAAAATGCGCCGGAGGTTCACCCGGCACAAGCACATAGTCTTCTTCGGCCTTGGGATTGAACGCCCATGGAACATTCAATTGGACCGACACGTAGTGGTCCACATTGATCATTGTGCCATGGTAAGTCACAGGATGCGCTGGTGAGAGCAGCGAGAACGAAAGTTCGTGCTCTTCGCCCGGCGAATACGATCTGGCTGCTTCCAATTCAACCGTCTCTTTGGTTCCGGATGCCACATTGCCGCGACCGTGAGTCCTCCATTGATGCGTCAATGTGATTCCGCTGCACTTGACGGATTCGTTGACACGGACGTAGACCCGCCCCGTGACAGTTTCGCCGCCGGAGTACCTGCGGTCCTTGCGGTCAAATTCAATTCGAAGATCGCATTTAGACATCCTGAATGTTCCTGAGCTGTTGAAAGGTGTTATACATCGAATGTTCAATGCTGCGAATATCTGAACCAAACTTCGCGAACAGTTTCGAGGCTGTGGAAATCGTGATCGACGGAATCGGTCCGTCATCACGCCGAACTGCCTGAATCCTCGCATTCAGAAGCGTATGCACGCGTACTTCGTTTGTGAACTGATTCGCTGCGATCGTCAGGATCGGTCGGCCGGCCCGGCGAAGTGGAGTTTCGAAATCCGTATGAGTCCCCAGAATCAGCCTGCGATCTGAACGAAACGTCTGCCAGCGCTGCGCCAGTGTCAGGCGTTGGGCTTCGTCGATCAGCAGCGGTTCACCTGTCTCAGGAATCGACGCACGTTGTCCCTCGGGAATATGGACGTAGGCGTTGTCGGCAAAGTGAGCGGCGAGCGCCAGCAGATGAGTCGTCTTTCCAAATCCTTTCTCTCCAATCACCTGGACGACAGACCGCGGCAATGCCAGATGCCGCAAGGCGTCGCCGCTTTCGACAAGCGCCAGCGCGGTCCGCTCAACGGCAGTCAGCTCTCCAAACGGATTTCGCCGTAAATTCAGATGGGAAAAAGGCAAAGCGGTCAATCGGCATCTCAAATAGCGGTGGACAATGGCAACCCCGGTTTGTATCTAGTCCTTTGTCAAGCTTTAAAAAAGGAGTCATTGGATGCGATCATCGCAATTCTCGCAACTCATTTCCGAAGTCAGCCGTCGCCGCATGCTGCAGATTAGTGCGGCTGGCCTGCCGGGATTGCTGGGCACTCGCTCGCTGCACGCAACGAGTGGCGATTCTCTCGCCGCGAAAGCGGATCACTGTATTGTGTTGTTTCTAAACGGTGGTCCCAGTCATCTCGATATGTGGGACATGAAACCGGAAGCACCGATCGAGATTCGTGGTGAATTCGATCCGATCGCCAGCAGCCTGCCGGGGGTTCTGGTCTCCGAACACCTGCCGCGTCTCGCTCAACAGATGCACCGCACCACGCTGATTCGATCTATGCATCACAGCGTCAATAATTCGCACGCGGCCGCCGTCTACGCTGCACTGACGGGGCATGATCGAGGCGAACAGGGAGGTGGCGCGAAGCCGTCGGATCATCCGTCGCCGGGTTCCGTGATGGCGAAACTGCGACCAGCGGCCAATCGCACTCTGCCTTACATTTCTCTGCCCTACAAGACCAAAGAAGGCGCGGGTGGACCGTTGCAGCCCGGTTTTTTGGGGGGCTTCATGGGGCCGACATTCGATCCATTCTGGGTCCTCAACAATCCCGATGCCGCAGACTTTCACGTCGATAATCTTGCGTTGCCCGCACCTGTGACACCGCAACGCATGCACGATCGCTCACGATTGTTGTCAGATCTTGGGCGCGGCCTGAATGTCCGCAACGAACCATCGCTGACCGCGATCGATGACTTTCAGTCGCGTGCGTTTGAACTGCTCACTTCCGATGCCGCTCAGCAGGCGTTTGATCTGAACCGCGAAACACCCGAGATGCGGGCGCGTTACGGTCGCAACATCTATGGTCAGAGCACCCTGCTGGCTCGACGGCTGGTTGAAGCAGGAACGCGATTTATCACTCTGTCATGGGCTCCGGATGCCAACGCGACCTGGGATACGCACGGCGATAACTTCAACAAGCTTAAGAAAATCCTGCTGCCGGAATTCGACGCGGCGTGCAGCAGCCTGTTGCAGGATCTGGATGATCGTGGTCTGCTGGACAGAACACTCGTCTGTGTGCTTGGCGACTTTGGCCGAAGCCCCAGAATCAACGCCAACGCAGGCCGTGACCACTGGAACTCCTGCTACACGATCATGCTGGCCGGAGCCGGAATTCGCCAGGGTTTTGTCTACGGAGCCAGCGACCGCACAGGTTCAGTGCCCGCCGAATCACCCGTCAGCCCCGGCGACGTGATGGCGACGATCTATCGTCTGCTTGGCGTGCAATCAACCACGCAGATTCTGGATTCGCTCGGGCGACCGCACGAAGTCGTGCCCCAGGGTAGAGTGATCAGTGAGATTATGGCCTGACTGCCGTGCAGAGTTGAGCATTCAGAAATTCGGCGGTGCAGTGGGAAAGCCAGCGATCTCTTTCAGCGCTGCGGTCTGTTCCTCAGTAAGCAGCTTCCAGATTTCGGCCGTTTGCTTTTGTATATGCTCGGAGTGCAGACGACTGTTTTCCTGAAAGAGGCGACTGGATTCTTCCGAGCGTTTACGGAATTCTTCCATCTGCTTCTTCGGATCTGCGTTGGGCATGGGCTTCGAAAACGAGGCCATGTGAATTGGAGGCTGCTGAATTCCCTCAGGGCGACGAGACAGGATCTCGGCGACCTGTTTCTTCTGGTCGTCGGACAGTCCAAGGGCGGTGACCACTTTCTGATCGACAAACATTCCGATGCCGAGACTGCGGATACGTTCCTTCTCCAGAATCGCCTTTTGAATCTCCGTCAGCAGGGTGACGATTTCCGTGGACGAAATCATATTGTGTTGTCTGACTCTGGCTGCCACTTTTTGCCGGCCTTCATTCAGAACAACAGCCCGCTCGTCGTTTTGCTTCTGGTTTTCCGCGGCGGCGGCGACTCGAAAATCTTCCATCGCCGCCGCGATGGCGGTTTGCTGTTCCTCCGAGATGTTGAGTTTCTTTGAGGTTTCGCGTACTGCAAAAAAATTGTAGAACTCGAATCGTGCTTCGGTCTTGCCGTTAACAGTATTAACCTCCATGCCATCGACGGCGCCATGCGGTCGCAACTGTTTCGCGAGTGTGGCGAACTCTTCGTGCCTTTCGGGATTGGACGCCACCTCTTTCATCCTGGCAGCCAGTTCTTCGTAGTGCTTTCGATAGAGGTTGCGCTGTTCCTCCGTCAGAATCGCCTGCGTCGCTTTGTCCATATTCATGTACGCTACACTCGGAGTCGGAGCCGCCGGTGCCGATGCGGACGACGGTGCCGCCAACATGGTAAGACAATCAGAGATCACATTTGCGGCGTCGGCTTCAGCGTCGCGACTCAGTTTTTCGACAACCTCAAACTGCTCATCAGTGAGTAGCAGTCGGTCCTGAATGTTTGGGATCCGGACCACGGACAGCAGGTCATCGCGCTGCAGCAGCTGGCAAACAGAATCTGATCCGATGTAAGTTGCCGAACTGGCTGCCGTCTGTGCTGCCATGGCCTTTTCCTGCTGGATCGCACCGCGATGTTTTCGACGGATTGAAGATTTCTGTTCCTCCGTAAGGACGGACAGGAATTGATTGGCGACCTGATTATCAGCGTCTGTCTCGGCTTTCGTGAGGGCAACTCGAAGCCGCGGATTCTCAATCGAATAACCACCCAGCGCTTCCCGCAACGCGGCAATCTTTCGAGTGCTGTCCGCACCCTGTTTGTAAAACTCGGTAATCGCAGTTTTTAGAGGCTCAGACTGTTCGTCGGACCTCAATTGAAGAGCGTACGTTCTCAGAATATTCAGCGGAATCTCGGGTTCGCGGGAATCCGCGATGGGCTCGGAGCGATCCGACACGGCAGGCGTCGAATCTGCGTTTTGCCCCCATGCGACATTACCAAAGTTCGCAGAAAACACAGCCGTAAGTACAAAGATTTGAACACAACGGTTCATGACAGCACCCCTCCCTGAGTTATTTGGCCGCATGCATTCCACCATGCGGTAGTCTGATTTTGGAAGTAAATCTATGCTGGCGTGAGCCTACGCCACAAGATCATGTTGAAAAAGGCGTCCTGCACTGAACCTCCCCCGCTGAGATCGTGCAGCTTTTGAGTTGTTTGCTGGAAGCAGGATGGGACTGGGCTGCGCAAACGAGTCGTATTTGAGGTCTGTGGTTTTATTCAGTATTTGTTCCGGTGTCGTCACGAGGCTCTGAAATGTTAACATCCCTTCCAACAACTCTGCCTGCGTTCGGCCCGACTGGCCTTGTGCCAGTCGCCCGCAGGTCTGAGTACTAACACGTGCCGTGAACTCGATAACTTTGCCCCCAACCGGCTTTCCGCCGGTGGGGCCGCATGGCGACATTGGCCGTGCGGCCGGAGGCTCCGCTTCTGAATCTGAACGCGGCCTGAAGTTTGAATTTATTAAATATTTGGATTGACAACTTCGGGGTCGCTGTTTAATTTAACGAATTCAAACGTTGCCCCACAATTGTTGCAGGAGTACCTCCGCTATGGCTCGACCGGCGTCTGAACATCCGACCGAACTGGAACTCAGCATTTTGAAAGTGCTGTGGCAGGTGGCACCGCAGACCGTTGATAAAGTGCGGGAAGCGCTGGCGGTGGCCGGGCGGGAGCTGACTCACAGCTCCGTCATCACGATCATGAACATCATGGTCCGCAAGGAATATCTGAAGCGGATCAAGAAAGGGCGGGCGTTTGAGTTCACACCGCTGCTGGAAGAAGACAGCGTCGGCCGCAGCATGCTGCAGGATCTGATGACCCGCGTGTTTGACGGTTCCGCGACGTCACTGATGCTGCAACTGCTGGAAACCGGCGATGTCGATTCGGAGGAATTGGCTGCCATTCGACAACTCATCAACCGCAAGGCGAAGGAACTGAACCCATGAACGACTTCGCTTTGAGTTCTCAGCTTTGCTGGCAGATCACATTGACGCTGCTGCACGTCAGCTGGATTGGAATCCTGATTGGGTTCGCTGCCGCAGCTGGCAATCGCGTGTTGAAGAGCCGAAGTGCGAGTGTTCGATACTGGCTGCACAGCCTGTCGCTGATCGCCTTCGCCTCCAGTCTGCCGCTGACGTTTGCTGTTGTGCGCAGCATGTCTGTCGATGACGGCTATGACGTCGGACACAGTCCAGTTTCGGTTGCCACGAACGCTGTGACACCGCCCATGATGCCACAGCACGAAGATGCGTCAGCACCAACAGCCCCCGCTGACGCGATGGTTTTGGCGCCGGATAAACCGTCTGCCAGTTTCCAACCCGACAGATCGGTCGGATCCGACAGATCAGACCAATCGATCGGATCTGACCGATCTGGCCCAGGTCCGTCCGCAGTGTGGGAAAAGTGTCAACACATCGCCAAAGCGGCGGCACCGTTTGTCGCTGCCTTGTATTTCATCGGCGTCCTGTTGATGCTGATCAAGCTGGCCATCGGCGTGCGTGTCAGCCGCAGCCTGCGTGCGGCAAGTCAACCGATCGCGGACGCGAATCTGGTGCGTCGAATGGCGACGCAGGCGAAAAAGCTCTCGCTGCGAGTTGTGCCAGTGATTGCGTACTGCGAACACGTTGCCGTGCCAATCGTCATCGGTCTGTTGCGTCCGATGATTTTGGTTCCGGCGGCGACGGTCAACGGCCTGACCACCGAGCAGCTCGAATCCGTGCTGACTCACGAACTTGCTCATCTGCGGCGTTACGATCATTTGCTGATCGTGTTGCAGCGAGTTCTGGAGGCAGTCCTGTTCTTTCATCCCGTCACCTGGTACCTTAGCCGCAGCATTCATGACGAACGCGAAACCTGCTGCGACGATCTCGTGCTGGCGATCGGCGGCGATCGGCTGCATTACGCTCGATCCCTTCTCCGAGTCGCCGAACTCTGCCTCGCCGCCGCTCCGCGAAACGGCAAATCGCTCACTGCGCTCGCCGCGGACGGCCAGCGACCGTCGAAGCTGCGGCAGAGGATTTCGCGACTACTGGGTGATTCCAGTAACGATTCGGTGCGAGTAAGCAGCATTTGGCCGGTCGCGGTTCTCGTCGCGTTCGTCGCAACCAGCGGTTGGGTGATCAACGCGCTGGCGGCTCCGGCGGTTGTCGAAACGCAGGATGAGGTCACGCCAGATTTCGAATCGATTAAAAGTCTCGTTGAGCAAGCACACACGGGGCCCAGGGAAATCAAGACGGCACACGTTCGTTTTCGAATCGCTCGACCTGGGAGCGGGTTCCAGAAAGACCTGACTCCGGAGAAATGTGCAGAGTTGTTGGAGAGTCACGATTTGGTGTCAAAGCCAGATCACCTGAGAAGCCTGCTCAACGCATTTGTGCGTAATGACGAACAGCTGGCCGAAGAACCCTGGAGCAATGTAGATCTCTATCTGGAAGGATCGAAGACTCGTACCACGAAGAGTTCATCAAATCACGGTCCGGACTATTGGGTGAGAGATGGCAACACGACGCTTCGATGGGATGCTGCGAATCTGCAGGCGGACCTCTTACGCACGACAGATGACTGGATCCACGAAGAAACTCTCGATTTTTTTCTCCGACTGAACTACATCGTCGCCAAACAAATCACGCAGAGGAAACCGACAGAAATTGCCAGAGACGGCGATCTACTACTGCTGCGGTATAAGTCAGACGTGCTCACTGAAGAAACTCAAATCAGTCTGCTCAACGGTTGCGTGCATTCGCATACGAGGTCGGTGAACGGAGCCATTATTAGCGAGCAACTGCAACTTGGCTGGCGTCGATACAACAATATTTGGCTCCCGAGCGTCGTAGCAGAGTTACAATATCGGAGAAACCAGCTGGACGGCTGCAAGGTGATCGTCATCGAACAGGCCAGCATCAATTCGTCGTTGCCCGCCGGAATCTTCACACTTGGAGCGTCGGCTGGCTCTGTCATTGTTGACAAGAGGGATGGACTTACGCAGACGTACACGATCAACCACGATGTCTATGACCTGACTTCGAATGAACAACTGCAGGCCGCAATGCAGCCATTGAGCAAAGAACTTACACCGGACGAAAGTGGTGAGATCGCCACAGCCA
>Ga0335394_10006813_pt1 | contig 12890 bp, 8 predicted proteins | sample MAT03_FD_205741 | JGI IMG/M metagenome (GOLD analysis project Ga0335394, IMG submission 205741) | Freshwater microbial communities from Lake Fryxell liftoff mats and glacier meltwater in Antarctica - MAT-03 (spades assembly) (version 2) ...
TCCACCTGCATTCGGTGAACCACCGAGTTGTGCGAATAGACTTGTTGAAGAGGCGGTGGAGCAGATCGAAAGAGTTCCGTTCGTACCTGCGTTCGGTTGTGCTTGCTCGGTAACTGTTACCGTTGCGGAGGCCGTTCCCGTACATGGAGCAACCGCATTCACCGTGTAGGTGTATACACCGGCACCGGTCAAAGCCGGGCTCCATGTTCCACCAGCGTTCGGGCTTCCGCCGAGCTGTGCAAAGAGTTGTGAAGCTGTGACCGTGCTGCCTGCACAAATGGTCAACGTACCATTGGTTCCAGCGTTGGGTTGTGCTTGCTCGCTTACCGTTACGGTCGAGGTCGCATTCGTGCAAGGCGCGGTACCTGTAACCGTGTAGGTGTAAACACCAGCACCGGCCAAAGCCGGGCTCCACGTTCCTCCTGCATTGGGTGCGCCGCCGAGTTGTGCAAACAGTTGCGCGGTGGTAACGGTGCTGCCTGCGCAGATCGTCAACGTACCGTTGCTGCCAGCATTCGGTGCAGCATTCACGACCACGTTCACCATGGCTGTTGCATCGGGTGCGCAACCGTTGGTGGCCGTTACCGTGTACATACCGGTCTCAGCGCTCGTTGCATTCGCGATGGTCGGGTTCTGAATGGTGCTGCTGAAGGCGTTCGGACCGCTCCAGCTATAGGCGATGGTTGCATCACCCGTGGCAGAGGCGTTCAAGTTCAATGTGCTGCCAGCGCAAAGGGGGCCATTGCTTCCGGAAGCTGAGAACACGGGCGGGTTGCATGCTGCTTGTGGGTAAGTAAGGAAGGGCGAAACCACTTCGGTCAGGATCGGGTTGGACCATACGTAGAATTCGACATCACCAGCCGCACTTTGGATCGCCACGTTGATGTGGAAGGAGAACACACCATCCGTGGTGAACTGACCGATCAACACACGGTTGGTGTTGGTAGGGTCAATACCCGTATTGGCTGGAAGGGTGGCGTAGGAGTCTCCGCTGTTCCCACCGATCACGAAGCTGCTCGCGCTTCCTGTAAGGGCCGTGAAATCTATTATGCCTGAAAGGTTGGTTGTCAGCGCAGGCACCGTTCCAGGGATGCTGCCGTCGTTTCCTGTAAAGCCGGGGAACACACCGCAGGAGGTCAAGTCGCCGTTGGTATCCGCCGTCCGAAGCACACCCACTTGGGCAAGGCCCGAGCCGAGTGCACCGCAGGGAGAGGCGCCGCCAACAATACCCGTGGAGCCGATGGTGATGTAGGTGTCGAAGATCGTTCCGGTCGATGCGCGACGGGTCTGAGCGGGGAACTCCGTTCCGAAGTTGTCGTCGTTCCAGAACGTCGTTGTTGTTGAGAAATCCAACGCGTGGACCCCAATGCCGTCGTCAGGGACACTTCCGCCGACCGTCAGGAATCGATAGTTGGGTGCCATGTCCACATAGACACGGTACACCTTGGACCCAGCAACGATCGAGTATGTACTGTTGCCGAGACCGTTGATGAAATTTGCGTCGGCCTGCGTGACCGTGTGGAAATCTTCCACGATAATGCCCTCAAGACCTTGGGCACCGGCGGTGAGACCGCCAAGCGCCAAGCTACAGCCGAGGAGGAACTTTTTGATGTTTGTTCTCATGTGTTTGGTTGTTGTTGTATGGCACGGAGTTGATCACGGATCACCCCAATACCACACGTTTTGGTTTAGAAGCAGTTGCCGCCAAAGGCACTTACGAACAAGGAGAAGTCAACCGAGTTGATGAGGCCGTCGCGGTTCAGGTCGCCCGTGCAACCAGCAGCAGCGCTCACATCGGTTCCGAGCTGGGAAGCCAAGGTCCAACCGGTCGTCCAAGGCTCAGCACCAGGTTGGAACGCACCACGGTACTTTGCGCCGGTGAAGAATCCATCCACCGGTGGGGTCAATGTGGTCGTGGCGGTACCAGCCGCAGGAACAGGGTTCACGCGGTCGGTCACGCTGTTGTTCACCAAGCTCATGGCGTAGGTGTTGTCGATAAGGCCGGACGCGATGGCGAGGTTGCCATCCGTGATCGTGAATTGGTTGAAATCCGTGCCCGAGGTGGTATTCACACCGTTGATCCGCAGTGGGTTCGTGCAGGCTTGGAACGTGCAGTTCTTCACTTGGAACTGACCACCCTGCCAGAAGCCTGTAACGTTGGAAGCGAGGTTCAACCCGGAACGGAAGCCAGCAAAAATGCTGTTCACGATCGTTCCTTGTGTGCGCTCTTTTGCTTCGATGGCTTCGTCGACCGGTGTAATGGAACCGGTGCGGGAGATGATCGTGGCATTGTAGATCACACCTGTGGACCGGAGACCATTGTTGGTGGCAGCGTCATCACTGTCCAACTCGAATCCGTTATCACCTTGGTTCAATGCACCACCACTATTGTCCGGACCTTGCAGGCCATAGACGAATTGCAACTTGCCGCTGTACCCCTGGTCCCAATCGATGTAGTCATCGTCGCAATGCATGGCGACCAAGTGGCTGGCGTTCACTGTTCCTCCGAAGAACTCGAAGGCGTCATCGAGGTTCGAGGTCACTTCCACGTATTCGATGGTGGTGCCGCGACCCACGGAGCCCATGGTGAGACCGTTGATCTCGTTGTTCGCTCCGAGCAGTTCGCCGCCATGACGAAGGCTCACGTAGCGAAGGATACCGGAGTTGTCATCGTTGTTCTCGCTTCCGATAGGCGCGCCATAGAAGTGGCGGTTATCGCCAGCAACAAGGCCCTCGATCAAACCAACACCATCCGTACCGGTAACCGATACCGATGCATCGGCATTGCGAACGTTGTTGTATGCACGACCAAGGATGATCAATCCACCCCACTTACCACGGTTGGTAACCGAGTAGGAACCATCCAATGGGTCAGCGCTGGAGGTCATGATGATCGGGCAGCTCTCGGAACCGTTGGCCCAGATCTGGCCTCCACGCGTAACAATAAGTGCATTGGCATTGGCACCGGCGTTGTCATTGCACTTGATCACAGTGCCTGGCTCAACAAAGAGGTCCTTTCCGTCCGGTACATAGATCTTGCTATTAAGTATGTACAGGTTGTTACAAGTCAGCGTTGTTGCGCTGGCTGTCAGGTTACCGCTTCCATCCGCGAGGGTGGAGAGGTTGACCGTCGTGCGGGATGATACATTTGGACAACCGCAAGCCGACCCGATACTCTGGGCCGTTCCGCTTACCGCTGCCGCGGAGACCAAGGTCGCCGCTAGTGCTAGTTTCGTCAGGTTCTTCATCTTTCTGAACATTTAGGGATTTGGGATCTACCACTTGGTTTATGTGGCACCGCAAAAGTCCCAGGGCGGTGTGCCCTTGTCATTACGGACACACTATGCTTGTGTCATCCTATTCCTTGCTCTGTCTTAAGGATCCGGGCCGGATCCCTATTTCGCTTAACGACGGCTTCATCCAGCGCGCCGATGGATCTAACATGGTACCACAACGCTATAGGGAACGCTTCTCTGGACCACAGATCATTGCGGTCACATACTGGCAATAAGGATGATCAGGGTTGGATACCGCAGGGACCATGGCACAAGAACGGTGCATGGATCTCCCCTTCACGCGCGTTCCGGGCAACGTACTTCTCGATGCTCCCATCCGGTGCCGCGAGTTGCAGGTTCAATTCATAGGTGAGTTCACCGCATGTGCGCAATTGTGCGATCAATACGGCATTATGTGTCGTCGCACCTTTGATGCCTCCTAGCACGGCCCAACCACCATTGTTCGTTTCAATGATGTGACCTGCAATTTCACCCAAATAGCCGGGCCGAAAATTGAATTCGACCACATCGCGGACCGTCGTTGCCGTCATCTTTCCATCCGACTCCATGGGGTCATCTGCACCTCCATCCATATCCATGGACCATGGCACGCCCCAGTGGGCATTTCCTATCATACCGAGTGTGAACCAGGAATCACCATGGATGTTCTCCGGCAGCATGTCGCGATCGTTCAGGTCGTCCCCGTAGATCGCGCTTGGCTGCGTGTTCAAGAAGTCAGTGCTACTCGCAATACGCAGGTTATGTGCAGCATCCCCATAGGCAAGTTGAAGCTGATAGCCCTCGGCGAGGTCCACGTACAATCGATAGGTGACGGTATCCGCGCCGTCCAAGGCTTTGGCAACATGGGTTCGCTCCACGAGCACACCCTCCACACCCTGGGCGGATGCACTGCCCCAAAGAAGAATGGCCAAGGAAGCAAAGGACCATTTCATGGTCGATCAATATTTCGTGATCCGTTCGGTATGACGCAAGGAACCGGAAGCGACTTCGATGAAGTAGATGCCGGAGGCTTGGCCTGAGAGGTCAACTACGCCGGACCAACCATTCTCGATACGGCCGGGAACCACATGGCCAAGTTTCTGTCCAAGTGCATTGCGAAGTGTGAAGGAAATAGTCGCTTCCAAGTTGCCAGCGATCACGACACGAACCGAGCCGGATGTGGGATTCGGGAACATGCTCACATCAGCGGCCAGGCCAACACGCTCATCAACACCCACAGTACCATCGCAGAGGCAGCCGGTCTGCCAAGTATCATCCAAGGTCAGTGGGTCGTTATCATCACAGGGCGTTCCAGGTAGCGCGGCTCCACCTGCTACACCTTCACAGTCTTCGCCTAGGCATTCGCAACCGTTGCTGAACGTATCGTTGCTCGTGTCGCCATTGCCGTCATCGCAAGCACTGCCCGGCGTGGCTGTTCCATTGGGAACTCCAAGGCAATCGACAATGCCGGACGAAGAGTTGAAGCAAAGGGTAGGGTGCGTGAATTTATTGTCGCCGCTTATCGCCTTGCCTGCTGTGTCCGTTGGCAGCAATTGCGCATAGTATTCCAAAAATTCATGGCAGTTCGGGTCATTGCAAACAAGCTCCTCTGGAATACGGAGCCACATGTTCAGGCAAAACTCGAACGTACCATCGGTGGTGAATTGGCCAATAAGGACCTTGTTCTCGGATGTTGGTCCGGCAAGGCCCCCGAGCACCGCGTATGCGAAATTGTCAGAACTGTACGAGCTGGTTCCGGAGGTCAGGATCGTCGGGAGTTCGCCGACCGAAACGACTTGTGCCGGCATTGCATCCAAGAGGCCATCCGCTTCTGTCAATGGTATGCCGGTACCACCAGCCGTATTCACCAGAAGTCCGCCAGGAACCGAATTGCTTCCACCATCATTGTTCGATCCACCGATGATCGATCCATCCGTATCTTCTGCCTTCAACACACCCCAATGGGCATCGGACGCTGCGCCGATGGTGATCCACGAATCGAGAGCAACAGTGTTATTGTCCAAATAAGTGTCGTTGACGTTGTGGCCGAAATCCTCGCCGCGATCATCGTTGTTGAAGAAGGTGGTGCTCGAGGCGAAGGTGATCGGATGGTCCGGGTATCCACCGATCGTGAGCAATTCGTACCCTGGGAGCAAGTCCACGAAGATCCGGTAGGTGATGGCCCCCTCGACCAAGCCGGTACTTCCATCTTCATCGGCCGCATCGCTCGCATCTGCTTGGTAGTATCGCTCAACAATAACGCCCTCCAAACCAGAACCATCTGGTGGTGCATATTGCGCAAAAGCACTTGAAATTGTCAAGAGGGAAGCGGAAAGGAGGGACGTGATGCGCATGGCCAAGTGTTTGAGCGGGCAAAACTATTCGCGCTCCACGGGTATGATGGAACTTCTACATTAAGTGATCGTGATATCTACGGCCCAGCCGAAATATGGTCCGTTGATCACTGATCGACCTTGATAAAGGATCGAACGACGCGCCCTTCCGAAGTGACGATAACGGATCGGTACACCCCGGTCGCTAGATCACCTAGATCAAGTTCGGTCCTTCCGTCCGTGTTGGATCGTTCTGTGTCGTAGAGCACGGTCCGACCCATAGCATCAAAGACGGTTACCGATCCGATCCGTGTATTCCCTGATGCGATGATATGGATCAGGTCGCTTGCCGGATTGGGAAAAAGGTTGATGCCCATTCCATTCTCCAGCGCTTCGATACCAACCTCCGGGCAGACAATGGAAACGTCCAACCCGTTGCAGTCATTCGGCCCATAGCAACAGAGCTCGCTAATGTTGAAGTTCGCCGCGGAAGTGTAGTTGCAGGCCAAAGTATCCAAGCAGCCGAAAACAATGGCCGTCTGGCAGCTACCGTCATCACAACCCGCGCTCGGGTCGTATTCCACGAAGGCGGGATCCGTGCAGCCGCATTGTGGTGGATAGGACAGTAGTCCATTTGGGGTTTCGCCTTCAAGCAGTACGGAGACTCCTGATACGAAGCGCAACACCGATCCATCACCGCGTTGAATATCAACGTTGATCCGGAATTGAAGATCGCCGGTAGTTGTTAACTGTGCGATAAGGATCCTGTTGCTCGCATCCGGCCCGCGAACACCTGGAACGCTGCATAGCATGCGGGTGTTGGTGCTGCTGAACATGCCCGAGGTGGTTTCCGAAGCAAATACCGTATCGGGCGATGTGCCCGTCACTTGGAAGTTCGGAGGCAAAGCGGGGGTGCCATCCAATAGTGTGAGGCCGTCCTGTTCGGTCAAGGGAACACCTGCCTCCGCGTCAGAATTCACCAGCAGCCCACCGCTGATATTCGTGCTGCCTCCATCATTGTTGGAGCCGCCGATGATCGATCCATCCGGGTCATCCACTTTTGGCACGCCGAACTTCTGGTTGCTCGCTGCTCCGAAGGAAAGCCATGAATCGAGCGCGACCGTGTTCTCATCCAAGGCACTGTTGTTGATCTCATGACCAAATGTCCTTCCGCGATCGATGTTATTGAAGAAGGGTGCTGTGCTTTCGAGGACCAGCGGATGCTCCGGGCTGCCGAAAATGGATCGGAGTGAACAATCAGCACATAGATCGATGTACACACGGAAGGTTTTGGAGCCGGTTGCAAGCGGTCCGCCTATGTCGTCGGTTCCATCGTTCGCGTCGGAGATATAGTAGGTCTCAACGAACACATTTTCGATCTCGTTCTGCGCGTGTATCGAGAGTGCGAGGCAGACGAAGAACGACGCAACAAGGAAACGGGTCCAATTTGTCACCCTGGATCTCACTTTGCAAAGTGCTCCCATCATCGAATTGTATAGGAAATGGTGAGTGCGTATTCAGAGCCGTACCTGTAATTGTCGAAATCGAACACATAGCCCTCTTCGAATTTGTACGCCCTGCGGAGTGGTGCATTCAGCAGGTTCCTGATGCGGAACCGAGCTCCCCAGTGCTTTGCGAAATTCTTCGTCGCAGTGATGTCGATCTGGTGCCGTGGCATTTCATACGCTTGGATCCCCTCAGGGTCGAGTTCCGAATTGACCACGAACAACTTCGGCCCTTGAACATTGTAGGAGACACTGAACACCAGACCGAGGCTGTCCAAAGAGTAGTTCAACATGCTGTTGACGATGTACGGTGCTTGACCATACATGGGCGTGCTGATCTTGAGCTCGCTGCCCGTCGCGGTGGAGGTGAGGTCCGATCGGGATCGCATGAATGTGACGTTTCCGCGCCATTCCAATCCACGTAGGATCCCGATGCGTCCTTCAAGTTCCAAGCCATCAACAATAGATCGGTCGGCATTCCTCCAAGTGAAGCCACCGGCCGAGGTGGAAAGGAGTTCGATGTGGTTCTTGAACTCCTTGTGGAAGGCGCTCACCGTTACGTTGTTCCCATTGGCGAAGAAACGTTCCAATCGAATGTCGAAGTTATCGATGCTCGGCATTTTCAAGGCTGGGTTGCCATAGACCGGTGCGTTGAGGACATAGTCGAACAGTTGCACCACCGAGAACTCACGGAAACTGGGCCGGGCCAACGATCTGAAGTAGCTCAGGCGAAGGTTCATCGGACCATTTGGGTCTTTCCGGAGCTTGTGTACAACGTTGATGCTGGGAAGGAAGTCCCACTGATCGATCGTGCCCGGTATCGCCGGTTTCGGTTCAGCGGATCCTCCTCCACCTGCGGAGACATCGCCTACGGTTCCGCGCGTAGTGTCATCCGCTGCCAGACCGAGTTCGTGAAAGCGGAATATGTCGGAAAGCAGGTCCGTGTGTTCTGCACGAAGGCCACCAATGACACGCGTGCGTTCGGTGATGGCATAGTCACCCATGACATAAGCGGCCAGGACCTCGCTGATCCCGATGTCGTTGTCCTTGAACGTTCCGAATGGACTATAGCGCGATGGGAAGCGGCCATCCGGGCCAAGTTCAAAACGACCGGGTTGTTCCCACTGAGTTGGTGCCGGCGCATTTAGCACGATGAAGTAGCTCTGTTGGTTTGTACGTTCATTCCTGCGATATCCACCACCGAATTTGAGCGTCCGGGGTAGTGATTCCTTGTCACCGATCGGTAGGGCGAATGAAAGACGTGCATCCAGTAAGTTCTCATCCAAAAATCGGTAGATGCGGCCAGGGGGCGTGAGTGCACCGTCCACGTTATCGATGGATCCGCCGTCCGCCGGTTTGATGTACTGCACTGTTTTCAGGTCGAGCACGTCGCGCTTGCCGTCGGAATAGGAAACATCGGTCTCCACTTTCAAGTTGAGCGCGGGGATCAAGTGGCGCGATCCGTATTGGTACACCCAGAGTTTCCGCTCTTCATAGAATTGGTCTTCGCTAATGAAGGTCTCCCCGCTGATCGGCGGTGCTAGGAAAGTCAATACGCGTGCGTTGTTCTGGCCAAGCACGTTCGGCATCACCATCAGGGAGAAACTGTTGTTGCGATCCAGTTTGAAGGCAAGGTTGCCGAGCGCGTTCCAACCGGCCGACTCTGTGCTGATCCGCTGCGTCCCTTTGCGAAGGAAGTCGCTGCCCGGGTCCGTGTCGTTGTATCGCTCCAATGTCCTTCCAAGCGTGGCCTCGCCATCATATTCCGTGTCCGTTGAATAGCGGAAGCCTAGCAGAAAGCCGAGCGTCTTGGGGGTCTTCGCTTTCTTGAAAAGTTGGACCTGGTTCCCAATGCTGAAGGATTGGTTGAAGTTCGGCCTTCCGGTAGCGTCCTTCACGCGCCAGTTCGCGTTGTTGAAACGCGTGTTCATTTGTGCCAACTCGCCGTTCACCGTGGGTGAGAAGTACGCGAGGTCGTACGTGCTGTTGTAAGTGCTCACCGCAGCTGATACCGCGTTCCCGTCATAGATCTGGCCCGGTGCTAATAGACCGAGTTGTGTGAGCGACAGGTGTTGAAGCGTTCCCGAAGTGGCCATCGAAGTTCCCTGGAAACCGGGCGTGCTGGATACGATCCCATAGTTGTTGAGGTAGTTCCCCAGGCCCAGCAGCTGGAGTTGCTCATACAGGCTTGGCTCTTTGAAATTGGGGAACTGCTCAATGTCCGCAGGAACGCCATTCGGGATCCCACGCAAACCGTCGTCGTGCCCCAGCCAGTCCGTCGAACTCCGTGCCCCTATCACCACGTTCTTGAAACTCGAATTTGGGTTGTATCCGAAGGTGGTACTAAAGCTCACGCGTAGCCGATCAGGGTAATCGCTGGTGTTCAATGATACGTAGGCCCCTGACCAATCACCGGGCTGGTCGGGGGTTGCGGTCTTGGTGATCACGATATTATCCAAAAGACCCGTGGGAAAGAGGTCGAGGCGCAAGTTGTTCGTCAATGGATCCATGGTGGGGATCCGACTTCCGTTGATGCTCGTTACGATGTAACGGTCCGCCAAGCCGCGAACAGTGATGAAGGACCCTACCGTGGATACGCCCGTCACTCTTCGCATCGCTTGCGAAGCTTCGCTGTCACCGGTACGAAGCATGCGGTCCGAGGAGATATAGTCCATCGAAGCCCCGGCATTGATCTTCAATTTATCCAAATAGCTATCTCCCGTGCGCTTGGCCTTTGCCTCTACCTCCACCATGCCAAGCTGTACACTGTTGTCTTTCATTTCAACGTTCAACACCAACACATTCCCATTCGCGAGGGTGACCACGCGTTCCTCAGTGATCGCTCCGATGAAGGAGAAGACCAACGTGATCGCTCCCGAACGCTCGATCCGCAAGCTATAAGCGCCATCCAGGTCCGTGACGGTACCGACTCCCGGTTCATCCTTGATCACGATGTTCGCACCGATCAAGGTTTCGCCTTTCTGGTCGGTGATCCGCCCACGCACAACTCCTTGTGACAAGACCATGAACTGCATAAAGGTCCCTAGTATGGTAAGAGCTGCGCGCATTCCGGTCATTGGTCCGAGGGTGGGGCGCAAAGGTTGTCGGACCTGCTCCAGGACCTGTTAGCATTCAATTACCATTGATCTAATATTTCGCCTTGATCGAATACCTGTAAGGACCATTGGATCAGCGCGCAGTGCTCAAGGAACCATTCGATCTTAAATGATCATTAACATTCTGTGAAGGCGTTCAAGTGCTCCCGATGTCCCGATATATTTGGCCGCAACCCAAGGTCCGTTCGCACGTGGTCCGACTCCGGTTCCGTGAATGGCTTGATCAATGATGGTTTACCTTTTCGATGGTGATGATGCGGGCTACCTGACGTGGATCGAAAAGCATCCGGAAGGTTTTGTGCTGAACATGAAACGGCAGGATGGTACTCGCATATGCAGTATCCATCGTGCAGATTGCGCGCACATCCGTGTGGTCAGGAACCAGAGCGGCCCTGGAGGTTTCACGGAACGGACCGGCATCAAGTTTTGCGCCCCATTCTATCATGAGCTTGTTGAACACCTATCGTCCAATCGACGCTCACCCCTGTTGAAGGTCATTCCCTGTAAGCGGTGTGGTCAGGGTAAGGTGGACCTTGTTCTTGAACGATCTCCGGACGAGGTGGACCCGGAATATGCGGATGGCCCCCATGCGGTGTCCATCCAGGTGAACAGGTACGAGCATGACCCAATGGCGCGGGCCAAGTGCATAAGGGTTCAGGGTCAACTGTGTGCTGTGTGCAATGTCGATCTGGAACTTACTTATGGCATACTGGGAAAACATGCGATGCCCGTTCACCATACCCATCCGTTGCATTTGCTGGAGGTAGAGTACGTATTGGATCCCGTCGACGACCTGGTCCCCGTGTGCCCCAATTGCCACTTGATCATGCATCGCGGAAGAGAACAGGCATTGAGCGTTGAGCAACTTCGACGGATCATTGCACATACCCGTGCTCAACGGGCAAAGGCGCGAATGGAGCAGGGTTACTATTGAAGGAAGGATGGTAGGAAGATCCGAGTGACAGGCGGTGATGGATCGGCCTAGTGTATCGTTAATGAAATAGGGGCGGCCTCGTCAGAGACAGCCCCTATTTCATTCGACAAGAACTTGGTCTTCAGTTCGGCTGCACCGCCACCTTCGCGTTCATCAGCAATTCGCCGTTGGGTGCTGTGCCTTTAGCCACATCCACCTGCCGGAAGTGCGGCACGTGTGGCACCGCGCCCGGCTTGTAGGGAGGGGAGCCTCCGTACAGTCCGATGCCGTTCTGAGCGCCACCGGCCAGGTGTACATCATCGGTGAACTGGTAAGCTCCGTCAAGTTCATTCACGAAAATGGTGTTGGGTGCTTGGTTCAGAATGTTGTTCACCGAAATGGTATCCGACGAACCGCTGAAGACCTGCGAAAAGGAGAAGATGGAATTGGAGACCGTGGTGTTATTGCTCTGCCATATTGCAGCCGATCCGCTTCGCGTGAACACGCAGTTGGAGATGGTCGCAAAGTGGCAGGCGTCGGTCTTTCCCCCAAGCACAATACTATTGAGTAGGCTCAACCCTGTTGGCCGGAAAATGGTGATCGTGCCCCCGGTGCCTGGCGTGTAGTCGAAGATGCAACGGTTTACCACGCTGGTGCCTCCCATTCCCACAAAGGCACCATGGAAGATGCACTCGGTGAATGAACTGCTTGAGTTCGAAGGCTCTTGAACACCCAGCTGTACTTGCTTCTGGAACATGCAGCGCAGGAAGTCCACGCCGGTCACCACTTGATCGCCCGGGCCGGTGCCAAAGGAGAAGGTCTCATTCCCGGCGTTGTTGAACCAGATGCCGGTGAAGGAGGTTCCCGATGCACCTGAAGTGAGTGCGAACAGGTCGTTGCCGGATGCGGTGAGGATCGTTGCACCCGTGGCATTGGTGCTGTCCGTATGGATCCCCGCACCCACGAAATGCAGGGTCTTGTCCAGCGCGAAACCGCCGGGCACATGGAACGAGCCGCCACTCAAGGTGATGTTGCTGTTCTCGGGTGCGGCAAGGATCGCGGCGTTCAGATCGCTGAAGACCTGCGGTGCTGCAACGCCATCCACCACGATGCGTGGCAGCTGTGCGGTGGATGTGATCGCGATGGCGCTGAAGGCGATGCACGATACGATGGAAGGAAAGTTTGTGATCCTCATTGTTTGATGAATGGAAGGGTGATGGCACGATCCGCAGAAGTGATCCGAATGGAGTAGAGGCCAACAGGGAAGGCGGAGGTGTCCCAGGTGCGGTGAACAAGTCCTGTAACGCTCCAATTCGTGGGCGCTTCCACCATGCGGCCGGTGGCATCGAACAGGCTCACTTCCATGTCCGTGTAGGTCTGTGCATCAACGCGCAAGGTGAGCTGGTCCTGCACCGGATTGGGAAACACGAGCAGGCTGTTCACTCCGGGCAGTTCTTCAATGCCCACATAGACCGCCACCGTCGTGGTGATCGGAACGCTCCAGCCTTCTGCTTCATCGCGGAAGCGAATGGTGAAGGTGTGATCACCAGGCGGCGTGTTCAGGGGCAGGTCGCTGATGAGATCCACCACGGTAGCTGGCCCTATCGGGTTCATGATGCGGTCGTTCACTTGGTCGTCGATCCAGTACTCGTAGCCGGTGATCACCCCGCCGCCGCGCGTCATGGTAGTGCTGTACGGTACGCTCCATTCGCCGCGTTCGTCGCGGGCACGCAGCGTTACGTTGTGCA
>Ga0335394_10006815_pt1 | contig 12889 bp, 8 predicted proteins | sample MAT03_FD_205741 | JGI IMG/M metagenome (GOLD analysis project Ga0335394, IMG submission 205741) | Freshwater microbial communities from Lake Fryxell liftoff mats and glacier meltwater in Antarctica - MAT-03 (spades assembly) (version 2) ...
CGACAAAGTTTACGTGCTCGGTATAGGTTGCATGCTCCAGTGCTTGGATGCCAAGGATGGGAAGATCGTTTGGGAAAAGTCGATGCTGGAAGAATACGGAATGCTTTCGACCTATGGTGGTCGAACCAATTTCCCAACCGTATTTGAGGATATGCTTATTGTTTCTGGCGTTACCACCGGTTGGGACCAATCAGCAATCCCCGCCCACCGTGTGCTGGCCATGGACAAATCCACTGGCGCTCCTATCTGGACCATGAGCACTCGGCCAAGACCTGAAGATACGACCTACAGTACCCCAGTCTTCACCGTCTTGAACGGTCAAGCCGCGATGGTGATTGGGGCTGCCGACGGAGCGATCTATGCCTTGCAGCCAAGAACCGGCAAAGTCATTTGGAAATACCAAGCTTCCCCTCGAGGAATCAACGTAACGCCGCTTGTTGACAATGGAATTGTGTACTGTGCTCACGGGGAACAAAACGAATCAGATCGCACTGTCCTTGGTGCAATCTTCGCATTCGATGGAAACACAACCGGCGATATCACCGAGGATAAAATGCTTTGGAAGATTCCAGGCAAAACGATTGGCAAGAGTTCGCCCGTCAAAGTTGGCGAGAGAGTCTACTTTGCCGACGACGGCGGCATTCTGTTTGGTGTCAACGCCAAGACGGGAGCGATCGATGTGGAAAAGAGGATTAGTCGTGCCATAGCTGGTTCAGCTGTTGTTTCCGAAGGGAAGATCTACCTTGGCGAGAAATCCGGAACCCTGTTTTGCCTGAAACCAACGGAATCAGGATTGGAAGTTCTCGGGAAATCGCGAGTCACCGACGGTGGAGAAATCTACGGCTCGGTCGCCATCTCGAATGGCCGAATCTATTTGCCAACAAACAAAACGCTGTATTGCATCGGTAAAAAGGAAGTCAAAGTCGACGCCGATCCGATGCCTAAGCCGCTGGTGGAAACCATGTCGGGCGACAAGACCATTACACAAATCCAAGTCTGCCCTGTTGAGATGCTGCTTTCTGCAGGCCAGAAAGCGAGAATGCAAGTTCGAGCCTACAACGCAGCCGGCCAGTACGTTAGGAACTTGACCGACGCGGTGGTGACCGTCGATGGCGGTGGGACGATTGGCGACGATTTGCTTTACACTGCACCAACGGAAACGACAGGGGCCGGCGTCACCTTCAATGCCGCTTTCGGCGAACTCAAGAGCGTAGCCAGGGGACGAGTTATAGCCCAACTTCCCTGGAGCTACGACTTCGAAGATAAGAAAGTACCAATCTTCTGGATTGGCGCGGCCTACCGTCATCAGCCTTCAGAGCTGCCTACCGGTGGAAATGGATTAGTCAAAATCAGCACGATTCCTAAGGGGACCCGAAGCCAATCGTTCCTGGGCAAACCAAGTGCTCACGATTACACCGTGCAAGCGGAAGTTTACGCGGCCGACACCAAGAACAAAGTCCCGACGGAAAAACTTCCTGATATGGGCGTTGTGAACCAGCGCTACACTCTGTCCCTCGAGGGCTCGCAGAAGCTTCAGATTCGCTCGTGGGTATCTATGTTGGAACAGCGTTTTGCCAAGACAATTCCATTCGAGTGGCAAGCCAAAACTTGGTATACGCTAAAGTTCCAAAGCGAGAACAAAGATGGAAAAGCAATCTTGCGTGGAAAGGTCTGGAAGACCGGCGAACCTGAACCCGAGGCTTGGACGATCGAGGCCGAAGACTTACTGCCAAACAAGGTCGGCAGCCCGGGCATTTTCGGGAAATCGTCTGATGCAGAATTTTACATTGACAATGTGACTGTCAAGGCCAACGAAAAGTAGAAGATTTAATTTTTGGTGTGCCCTTAGTTGTGCGACGCTCCGCGTCGCATAAATCACGACGCGGACAGGCTGTGATTTTTTGAATGCGAAAAAAGTACCCATCACACTCCGTGTGATGTCACATGAAAAACCAAAAGGTTTTTGAACTACGGACGCCACACGGAGTGTGACGGGTACTATGAAATCACGACGCGGAGCGTCGTGCAACTAATGCTAGCTACATCCTGATTTGCAATAGCTCAGGCACGACTTCTTTTGTCTCAACAGTCCCAAACAGCGTGAATGCGAAGACGTCGTCAATATGCACGGGCAGAATCTGTCCTGCTTGTCGAACATTGCCTTGCCAAACCACGATCCGGTCACAGGGAGTGCGTCCGGTCATCTGGCAAAGATCGCCGGTTTGGCCTTTTCGAATTGCCCATTTGCTGGGACCCTCAACTAAGATCTCTACACTCTTGCCCAGAAACTTCATGTTCTCCTCTAAGCAAATCTGATTTTGCACCTCCAGCAATTCTTGATTGCGCCGATGTTTCACTTCTTCCGAGATGTCATCCTCGTAAATCTCAGCCCCCTTTGTGCCAGGTCTGACACTGTATTGGAAGATAAAACTATTCTTAAACCGGCATCGCTTGACCAGGTCGATCGTCATCTGAAACTCTTCCTCTGTCTCACCGCAAAAGCCTACGATGAAGTCGCTTGAAACAGCAGCCTTTGGAAGGATCTCGTTGATGCGATCCATCATTTCATAGTAATCGGCGGTGGTGTACCCACGCTTCATGCGTTTGAGGATGTTATCGCTGCCGCTCTGAGCGGGCACATGGAGATAGGGCGAACACTTTGGCAAATCGCGAACAGTCTCGAGTAGCTCACGAGTCATGTCCTTTGGATAGTTTGTCACGAATTTGATCCGTTCGATTCCGTCGATCACATGCAGGGAACGCAATAGATCGGACAGACGTGTGGTCTTGTCTCCTTGAACATGTTTGTAAGAGTTTACCGTTTGTCCGAGGAGCACGATCTCCTTGCAGCCTTGATCCGCTAACACTCTCGCCTCGGCGATGATTTGGTCCGGAGCACGTCCTTGTTCTGGCCCGCGTGTCATAGGAACAATGCAGTAAGTACAAAACTTGTCGCAGCCGATCTGGATTCGCAGGTAAGCTTGAAAGGGTGTCGGTCGCATTTCTGGATCACGCAAAGGATCGAATGTCTCGTGCGATCGTTTGATTTCTTCGGCACTACCATCTCGTCGCGAAAGGCTGACTGCGAGTTGCTGCTTTTCACCCGCCTGGGCGTTCGCAATCAGTTCTGGAATGCGGTGCAACTGTCCGGGACCGACAACCAGGTCAACAAATGGCACTCGATCGAAGATGGCCTTCTGGTCTTTTTGAGCCATGCACCCCATGACACCTATGATCTTTTCTGGGTTTGCTAGCTTTAGTTGTTTCAGATGGAAGAGATTGTTGTAAGCCTTTTCTTCTGCGTGTTCACGAACGGAGCAAGTATTTAAGAGGATGGCATCTGCATCCGCAGCGTTCTTTGTGATGCCGTAGCCGGACTTTCGAAGGGCCGCCACGACCATTTCGCTATCGAGCACGTTCATTTGGCAGCCAACGGTCTCGATGTAAAGTCGTTTGGTAATGGCTGGGAGCGGGATGGCAACAGTGGAATCCGACATCAAAAACACTCAGTTGTATTGGGATTTGTACATGCACGACGCCCCACGGAGAAGGTTTTGGAACGCCATATGCCAATATACACTGATCCGAACCTGATCCCAAGCGCAAGACTGCGGTGCAAAAAGAGAAGCTCGGCACTTTGACGTTACTTGTGCCTAAACCTACCCGGCTTGATCAATAAATTACCCAAATCGTTGTCCCCTTCGTGAAGTGTCAGTTTCACACAGCCTTTTTCCACGTTTCCTTCTTTCCCAGGAAGGTAACTTCTTCGATCGATTTGTCCTGCGACTCATGCCAAACTTTAAAATCGAGTTCGAGACCTGCTGGGATTTTTTCGATTTTGATTTTGCCGGTCGCGTCGCTAACACCAACATAAGGATGACCAGCAACAATGACGTATCCGCTCATCCATGGGTGAATGGCGCATTCGACTTTGGTTGGCCCAGGCTCTTCGGCTTTGGTGGCCGACCCCAGTCTTCCCCCCGCTTGGATCATTGGATTGCCCCCCGCGTTCTTGAAGAAATTGAACTTGGGGCAGTGTCCAGCGTTATTTACGACAATGGTTTGGCCAGCACGAATCGCCATGACATGGGGAACGAACGCGTCGTTCACGATATCCAAAAAGGGCATCTTTTTTGAGATCTCTTGCTGGTCCGGGTGCAGCTGCTTCGTTTCCAATTTTGTCCTTTTTGAATCGATCATGAAGACGAAATTGGCGATCCCCTTGGTCGCGGGATCGACGACCAAATCCTCAGAAATGATCGCCCGTCCCATTATGATCTGCGTTGGCTTGGGTGGAGGAATCTCACCGTCTAGCACAACGGTCACTGACAAGTTGGCCCATGTTTGTGCATGTACTACCGCAGACAGGCTATGGCTCGCAACGATCAAAGCCCCAAGAAAAGCAGCAATAAAGTTCTTCATCGCAATTGGCAACTCCTCAGTTAGAAAGGCTAGCCCTTACGTAGCACGGGCGTCTCGCCTCTTTATACCCCACAACTTCAAAGTGCTTTGGCCCCATGCCAGATTGTCTGGCATGAGCTCAAGTTTTGCGAGTTAGCGATCTAATTTCAAAACTCGTTCACCCGTGAGCAAGCTCACGGGGGTCCAAAAAGTTGTGGGTATAAAGAGGCGTCTCGCCCGTGACTTCATGGGCGAGACGCCCATGCCACTTTCAAGTGCATCCTAAAGTCGCATTAGCCGCGTTGCTTCTTCTAGAAGGAACTTTGGTTCCATAAAGGGCTTGTAGCCGATGTCCTGCCACCTGATCCTGCCGTTGGTATCGATCAGGAACGTCCCATGAAGCGGCACACCTTCGAAATCGTCGAAGCAGCGAAACGCCTTGAAAATGTCCAGCTCTGGGTTCGCCATCAACGGCAATCGCATCTCGGCGTTGTACTTTCTCAGACCCGACTGTAGCTGCGACAGAGTTTCCGTGCTAATGCCTGCCACATCGATCCCCGCCGCTTGGAATTGCTCAAGCATGGGCGAAAACTCCTTAAGCTGCTCGGCGCAGTGAACGCAACCAAATCCAAGGTAGAACACCAAAACGACAGGCCTTTTCCCGAATTGTTTGGTGGAACGGGTCTCTCCCTCGGAATCGACAGCCGTCCAAACTGGAGCGAGCGGCGGCGTCCAGCGGAAAGGCCCAAGAGAATCCAATGAAGGCCGATCGCCCACGTCGGTGGGAGCCGTCGCAGGTGCCCGCCACTGTTGCTTTTCACCCATCTTTTCGATGGCGGGTACAAGCCGATCCAACAAATTGCAGTCCGAATCAGCTCCGGCCGCAATCGGCGACAGAGCGGTCGTCCATTTCTTGGCGAGAACTTTCACATCGTTGTCATCGAGGCTATTTTGGGACGCGATCCAGATACCTATGGCCAAAGGAAGCAATTCACCCGGAGCTTCGTCGATTCGCTTCTTGATTCGATCCAAAGCTTTCTTGGCATAGCCCGCTTGCGATAGCCATTCCATCCGCGTTGTGGAGTTGATGACAGGGCGACATTGGTTTGACAACTCGAGGGCCTTTTTGAACTTGCCTTCACTTGCCGCGACATAGGAGTCAACCGCGAATTGCAACTGCTTCAGTTTGGCGATTCGGAACTCCAGTTCGAGCTGCTTAGTCGCCTTTTCCCGCCTTTCATCGGTCCAATCTTTGGCTAGCGCCTCGTCGAGATCTTTGCTCGGCATTTTGGGAACGCTGGGGTCCTCTTCGTCGCCAAACGGATCGTCACTTAATTCGTACGGCGCAAGCAACTTGGGAGGCCTGGACGGTGATTTACTTTTGTCCTTGGCGTCACTCTTTGCGTCGGCTTCACCGAGGATTCGCAATGCTTCTCGTCCCTCTGCTGCTTTCGCGATCAATGATTGAATCAGTTCTGCCATAGTTTTTTGGAACTCATCGCATTTGGGTTTGTCGTCCGTTTGGCTGTAAGCGATCGTCAACCAAGCGATTCTTTCGTCTTGCTTTAGTTCGTCTGCGGTCGGTTCGATGTAGGTCGAATTGGCAAGTTCGATAAGCTGTGGCCAGAGTCGATAAGTTGTTAGGACTCCGAGCAAACGTTCACGACCGAGCGAAGCACTGCCGCGTCCGCCGAGGGAGTTGAACTTCGGATGGCGGGGCAATTCGATCATATTCTTTGCCAATTCGACCGCTTCTCGAACTCGACCGGTTAACATCAAGTCACGGATCAACCATTCATTGTTGTGCGCATAGTTGTGGATCTGATCTGGCATAACTTGATCGCGCATCATGTGGGCATGGTCGACCCGCGCGGACGCTTCTTGTTGCCATGCGGCGTCAGAGTAACGATGAAGCCGGGAATACGTGTGGCCAGGCATATGCCACATGTGAGCGATGCCAGGAGCACTCGGTCCGCATTTCGCCGCGGCGTCCAGTGCGAGCTTGTCCTGTTTGTAGTCCCAGAGATGGATTCGGAAGTGATGAGCCGGATGTTTCGGATTGGTGTGGAAAATGTCTGCGAGGATCGAGTTGATGGCAAAGTGACTTTGGATTTCGATCCCGCTGCCATTGTTTTGCCAATACTGAAGGACCAACATTGCCTTGAGTTCAATGTCGTCGGGATAGTCGTAGGCAATACTTTCAATATCCTTGACGTACTGCTTTAAACGTTCCTGTTGATCTTTTTTGTTCTTGTCATTTTCACGCTTCTTTTCTTTGGCCCTTGCTTTCTTTTCGGGATCGGTTTTGGATTTCGAATCGTCGTCTTTGGCCGGTTCCTGTTTGGTGTCTTTGACGCGTTTATTCCATGCTTCGATCAATCTTTTTTCTTTGTCAGACGCTTTCGCGATGGCTTTCATGGCTTGCTCGCTGAAGCCTTTGGATCGCGATGGGTTTTCGATATTTGCTCGCGCCATTCCCCAGTAGAGAATGGCACAATCAGGGTCAAACGCAGCAGCTTGCCGAAACGATCGTTCGGCTTCGAAGTACCAAAATCCGTGAAGTTGAGTGATCCCCTGGTCAAAGAACCGTTGGGCCATCGGGTTCTTTGTTGAAATTTCCCAATGCACGTTCCCCATTCCGTTCATGAGATAGGCAGCTTGCCGAGGTCCCTCGTTGAACGCATCGGCGTGGGTGGAATGACCGGGTTTGGTCGATTGTCCATCCGGAGCGGGAACGTCATCGGCTAGTAAATTGCATGCAAAAGCAAGCAAGACGGGCCATAGCATCGACAGAGTTTTTGAGGCAGGCATAGCATTCGCATCGAGGTATTATTTTTGGCGGGGTCCGTTATTATAACTGCAGATAGGGATTGCGCGCCAAATGGCTTGAAAACTTACTCGTTTCACAAACTCAATCGGCTACAATCGCTTCACTTCGACCCGCGAAACCTTTTCGCTAACTCTTCTCCTCCAGGCCCCTCCGTTGACAACAAAGAACTTCAAAATTCTGCTAGTCGTCCTGATCGCGTCACTGTTTTGCTATGGAAATGCACAACGCATTCGGAATTTAGGCGACCTAGCGTTGGCGATGGATATCATCGATCGAGAGTATGTTGAAAAACCGGACAAGGAAAAACTTTATCAGGCTGCGATGAAGGGGATGATAGATTCCCTGGACCCTTATTCTGGTTACATCCCGATTGAGTCGTTCAAGCCTTTTCAAGCCATATTTGACCAGGAATTTGGCGGCTTAGGTGTCAGCATTGACGGTCCCCCGAGGCGTGAACGCTTAACCGTTGTGGCTACGCTTTTTGATTCTCCCGCCTATCGAGCGGGCATTAAGCCGGGCGATGTGATTCTGGAAGTGGACGGAGTCGTTTGCGCAAATGAAAAGGTGGAAACCGCTTCGAAAAAGCTTCGAGGCAAAGAAGGGTCCGCGGCCACGCTCACTATCGAACGAGCGAACGAGCCCGAACCGCTAAAGATTCGAGTCGTTCGTGCGAGAATCGACGTGGAATCGGTTCTGGGCGATCGCCGAAAATTGGATGGAAGCTGGGAGTTTGCGATGGAGGAAGATCCGCGGATTGCATATACGAGACTAGAGCTGTTCGGCGAAAAGACAACCGAAGAGCTGAAGGCAGCAATCGCTTCTGTTCAGAAAGAGTGCAAGGGGCTGATTATTGACCTCAGAGACAATACTGGAGGACTCTTGTTGGCCGCGCGAGATATTTGCGATATGTTTCTCGACGATGGCGATATCGTAAGTACTCGAGGGCGCGACGACCGAATCGATCAGCGGTATACGGCTAAGCAGGGAACTGAAATTGCAAACACGGTTCCCATCGTCATTCTCATTAACGAGCATTCTGCCAGCGCCAGCGAGGTTGTCGCAGGCTGCATGCAGGACCGCTGCCGCGCGTCGATCGTAGGCGAACGATCGTTTGGAAAAGGGAGCGTTCAAAACGTGATACCCCTAGATGCTGGAATGGCTGCCATGCGTTTGACGACAGCATACTACTATCCGCCAAGTGGTCGACTGATTCATCGCAAACCAAACGCCAAGCCAGAAGATACATGGGGGATATCGCCTGATGAGGGCGCTCAAGTTAAGTTGGACGAAGCGGCCTTTATGAAAGCCATTGATCGCTTTCGCAAACGCGCTGATCCAATGGAGAACGGGCTCGGGAAACCAAGAGAGGTCGAGGAAAGCTCAGAGGCGAGCCAACTTAACTTGCAAATGGACCCGACGCTAAAAGACGATCCACAATTGGAAAAAGCCGTCGAGATCTTGAAGAAGAAGCTGGGCAAGTAGTGGGATAGGCTTCCAGTCTGTCATTTTTTATGCGACAGGCTGTAAGCCTTTTTATACCCCACAACTTTTTTGGACCCCCGTGAGCTTGCTCACGGGTGAACGAGTTTTGAAATTAGATCGCTATCCTCCGTAAAGCCACCATTCTTGCACTCGCTCGCCGCCTAAGGCGGCGAGCGAGTGCAAGAATGGACGGGTGGCGGGGTTTCGGCGTGTTTTAACCCGCAAAACTTGGGCTCATGCCAGACAAGCTGGCATGGGGCCAAAGCACTTTGAAGTTGTGGGGTATAAAGAGGCTGGAAGCCTCTCCCACTAATTGATCGATTCCTGGAGCGACAGTTTAGTTCCAATTTGGAAGCCGTTCGACAAAACACTAATCACTTAAGACTGTGCAGCTACATGAGCCGCTGGCGACTTCTTTTCCGCGATCGTCGATGATACGACACACGACATAGCCGATACGCAGACCTCGCTGAATCATCTCTCCTTTTGCGATCAGCTTTTTTCCGCGAACTGGCCTCATGAAATGGATATGGAGATCGATGGTCGAAAAATCCTGGCCAGGATCGAGGGTTCGGCCAAACGCGATGCCCATAGCTGCATCTGAGAGGGCTGCCAAAACGCCACCGTGTACTCTGCCCATTGGATTGTGGAGCCGTTCGTCAATTTCTAGCTCTACGGTTGCCCGACCCAACTCGTTGTCCTCTGTTGATGCCGGTAGGACTTTGAATCCGATGAGTTGCGAAATCGGTGCCTGATCAAATCTGTCGGACATTCGTTGGGAACTTGCTAAAAAGAAGCGATTGCGATGGGAGTCGCCGAGGGGCGGGGCAATATGATAGACTGCAAGCATACTTTCGGAAATGAACGACTCATTCCGAACTTCTCCACTTGTAGATTCGAACATCGGTGCATGCGACGCGTTGAAGAATTACTGTCTGGCCGCTCCAACTCACTCAGCTCCATACTGATGCGCGCCGGTTTGTGGTGCTTGAGCCAACCCTATTCGGCAGTCGTCTGGGCTCGAAACATTGCTTACGATAGGAAATGGAAGAGGGTGGGCAAAGCGACCGTTCCAGTTGTTTCGATAGGCAACCTGACTGCTGGAGGAACAGGGAAAACACCTGCAGTTGCAATGTTGGCAAGATGGTTCCGCGATAGAAACATTCGCGTTGGTATTTTATCAAGAGGGTATGGAGCGGGAATAGATGGCCGCAATGACGAAGCGAAAGAGCTAGAAGTCGCGTTGCCCGACGTGCCACATTTGCAGAAACCGGACCGGCTTGCTACCGCTACGATTGCGACCGAAGAACTGGGGATGCAATTGTTGCTCCTGGACGATGGATTTCAACATCGAAAAATCCATCGCGATCTTGAGATTGTTCTGCTCGACGCTCGCGAGCCGTTCGGATTTGGTTACATGCTGCCACGGGGCTTGTTGCGAGAACCGCTTCGATCACTTCGTAGGGCGGATATTGTGATGGCGACGCGTGCGGATCAGGTGGATGCGCAATGTTTGGCCGAAATTCGCACCCGAGTGCAACGCTACAACCCCAAAGCGGCTTGGTTAGAATCGGAACATGCTCCTATTCGCTTAAGAAATTCGGCGGGGGATCGCCGGGCGATCGAGTGGCTAATTGGCAAGAAAGTGCTTGGAACGTGTGGATTGGGAAATCCACAAGGCTTTCTTCAAACACTTCGAACGTGTGGGGCCGACGTAGTTGCGGCTGTGACTTTTCCAGATCACCACGATTATTCAGCTGCCGACATTGATTCGATCGCAAGACAAGCTAGCACAACGGAGATACCATGCGACGCAATTATCTGTACGGGAAAGGATCTTGCCAAAATCGACTCGGTCCGTATCGGGCAATATGAATTATGGAGCCTGGAAATTGAGCTACGCATCCGAACGGGGGCGACGATTCTCGAAGAGTTTTTGTGTCGCGTCGTGGCTAGTATAGACCACGAGTCGTAGACAATCGCGTAATAAAAAAAGCTCCCGGAAGTGAACGAGTCCTAGGGGGGCTGAGGACAAGAGCTGCATTTCCGGGAGCGATGATTAGAGCGGGCAATAGCAACATCCGTGTGCACTGCCCGCATAAATCCACTTTGTTTTCCGCCAGAGCTCAGCACATCCGTGCGCTTTACTGTGGTGAGATTTGCGAATCGCAAATCCAACTCAGTGGATTGAAATTTTTTTCGATTTTGAAAGATCAGTTTTTGATTGACAACCCAGCGAGGTAGGTTGGTTGTCGAAGCTCATCACTGCGACGGCGGTAGGATAGACCCGACCGTCCCCTCGGGTCAATCGCGATTCCAAACTTTTTGAAAGTGATTTTGAAGTCAGTTGAAAAAAGTTGCCTAAATTGAAGTCGAGGACAAGCGAATAACCCGCTTCAAACAATGATAGCAATTCGCGATTCCAATCATTCCGGCTTGAACTGTTCACAAGCTGCGTACTAAAACCAACGCAATGTGATAGTCTTTCGTAAGTTTGCGAGTGTTGGCACGTTACTTGCTTTCCTTAGGACTTGAACGAGAGTCGCATTGTTGTCAATCCGCAGAATCGGCTTACGTAATGCGTTTTGGCTATTCACTACACAAGGAACAGGATAGGATTCGTTGGTCTGGTTGGATTAGTCTTCCGATACACAGGTATGCTTTCGCTCGAAAGCAGCGTCTTCGCAAAGTCGCCTTGGCCTGATGGATTCAGAAGGTCTTTTCTGCGACACGGACTGCGTTGAAAAAAAAGGGATCGAGCACGGGACATAGAATCTCGTCTTGTCGGCACGGTAGCAGTCCATGTACATCTCGATCATTCGATCGGGCCAAGAGTCCTAATCAAACAGGGAAGAAGACACTTATGCAAATTTCTGGAAATTTTTCGGTCTCGGGAGCTGACGCTGCAAGAAGTTCAGGACGTAGCAATGCACCTGCTCAACCTACTGCCGCTGCGGGCAGCGAAATCGCGACACCCGTCGACCAACTTGATCTCTCGCCGGAGGCTTTGAGCGCTTTGAGTACCCAACCGTCTGGAGAGCCGTTCCGGGCCGACAAAGTCGCGAGTTTGAGAGAAGCGATTGCGCAGGGCAACTACGACACGGATGAAAAACTCTCAATCGCCTTTGACAAACTGCTAGATCAGCTCGGCTAGTCGGCGTTGTGCAGAGTCAGTCAATTAAGCGAGGTTTCGTCGAAAAGTCATCCTCGCATCGAGCTATTTGGCAATGTGAATGAATTCGGGGGGACCACTGGGTCCCCTCTTTTCGTTTGTGAGCGGCAAGGCGCTAGCCGCCGGTTGCTGTTCGACCCCCATGGCCTTTGGCCGTGGGTGAAAGAGCTTAGTAACTAAAGCAAAGGCCCCACCGCTCTCCCCATTCACGCATCCCGCCGGAGCTTATTCACCAACCAGACAAGCTGGCTGGGGTCTCAAACGCGTACAGTGCCATTAGACGCCCTGCCACCTGCAAATCAAGATCCCCAAAACCGGAAGAAACTTCCGGTTTTTGGCGCTAGCCGCCGGTTCGTAGAAACACGTGCGGCTAGTGCCAAAAGTCTTGCGTCCCTTCCCATTTGGAGAGCTTTATCGCAAGCACCGCTTCGCATCGCTTCGGTCGTACTTACCACATTTCTTGCTCTTTACCAGAACACTGAAAACTCGAATAATCGGTACAGTCGTTAGACATCCTAGCCCATTCTAGGTCACCTGATCTAAATTACCCGACCTGTTCATTTTTCCTGGCCCATGCTTCTTGACCAGTCGATCTAAGTCGCCTGTCGGGAAGTAGTTTCCCATTAGTAAGAGTCCAGTTCCAACCAGGGGCTGGTTGCTCCGGTCTCGTCAAGAACGCCCTCGAAGAAGTTCGAGCGGACGAGTCGCTCCGAGCACGCAATGCATTCAACACGTAGAGCCGCAACTAGACGTGATGGATCGATGCGATGCGAGGGCGTCCATGGACGAGATCGACCAGAGCATATTTGTTGGCAGCTCTCGAGCAACGCCGGACTCTTGCAAACAGAAACTACCACCGAACAACAACGGAGTGGCGAGCCGCAAAGCATCGTCCCGTCTGATACTAGTGTCCTGCGTGGTTTTGCAAACGTTCAAGGGAGAATGAAATGAAAAAACTATTGGCTCTTCCAGCGATTGCAGCGATGATGGCTGCATTCAATGCT
>Ga0335394_10006818_pt1 | contig 12884 bp, 8 predicted proteins | sample MAT03_FD_205741 | JGI IMG/M metagenome (GOLD analysis project Ga0335394, IMG submission 205741) | Freshwater microbial communities from Lake Fryxell liftoff mats and glacier meltwater in Antarctica - MAT-03 (spades assembly) (version 2) ...
CTGCTGGGCGTCCGCGGTGGCGGTGAGCTTGAGGTCGGACCGCGGGCGAAACTCCGTCCACTGCGAGAGGTTGAGGTTGTTCTGAAAATTCCCGGTGGTCGCCACGTCGGCCGGGTCGCGGTCGAACCCGCGGGTGCGGTGCCAGCCGAACGCCAGGCCGGTGCCCCAGCGCCCGCTTCGCAGCCCCGCGCGGCCGCTCAGGTCCTGGGTGTCGAACGAACCGAAGCTGCCGTGCGCCTCGGCCTCGCGCGAGCGACCCGTCTTGCGCGTGATGATGTTGATGACCCCCGCGATCGCGTCGGAGCCGTACAGCGCCGAACCGGGGCCCTTGACGATCTCGACCTGCTCGATGTCCTCGGCCGGGAAGCGCGAGAGGTCGATCGTGCCGTTGATCCGCCCGGTCGCGCGCTGCCCGTCGACGAGGATCAACGTGTACTTCGCGTCGAGACCCTGCATTTGCACGCCCGCGCCACCAGCACCGGCGAACGACCGCAGCACCTGCAAGCCCGGCTGCTCCTCGAGCAGCTCGGCGAGGTTCTCCGCGCCACTCGCCTCGATCGCGTCGCGCCGGATCACCTGCGTGGCGACCGCGCTGTCACCCACGGCCTGCTCGGTGCGCGCAGCCGTCACGACGATCGTCCGCGACTCGTCGGCGAAACCGATGTCGGCAGGGACGGGCCGACGCGGGGTCGGCATAGGGGCGGCGAGCAAGAACATGACGGCGAGGATGAACACGGAATGCGACGCGTCATCGCGTCGATTTTGAGAGCTGTTTTCAAAAACTAAGGTGCCAGAGGATCGGACCGCCGTCAACTGCCTTAATTCTCGCGTTTAAGCCGTCCGCGAAGCACGCGCGAAAATCAATAATGAAAATGTTTTTCATTTAATAGCGAGGATGCCCGCGCGTCGAGCGCCGACACGCGGGTGTCTACCCTGCGTCGACCCGGTGATCCACGCGCTCACACGCCCGCGAACGATACGCACTCGCGAACGACCGAGCTGTTCGGCTCGACCGTGCCGACGGACGGACACCCACTCAGCGCGAGCGGATGACCATCGGCAGCCCGTTGGCGAGACCCAGCGTGCCGCGCATCTCCCAGCGCGGCACGTAGCCGGCGCGCAGCCGCGGCGTGAAGCGCCGACGTTGACGTGCTCTACCGCGTCAGGGTGCATAGCGAACAACAGCGTCCGCCGACCGATGCGCACCTGGAACACGTCGCCGTGCTCGCGCCACTGCTGCCCCGCAAACTCGAGGAAGCCGAGCTTGCGAACCCCCTGGATGAACCGCAACAGCCCGGGTCCTGGGGCCTTCACGCGCTGGCCCCCGCACGCTTCCATCCGTGGATCGGGCGCGCGTCATCGAGGATCGCGGGACAAACAGTCTCGAGCGTGACGTGCGCAGCGCTTCGACGCCAACCACTCCCCGGGCGCCTCAGCGAGCCGCTGTGGCCGGGAAGCCGCGGGCGAGCGCTGCCCCCCTCGACGCGCTTGGCGTGGCTGCGAGCGAGGGTCATGATGACGGCCCGCCGCCCTGCCCGCGCCGCGTCTGCTCCGATGAACTTCCCCTTCGACCACTCCTACGCCCGCCTCCCCGACCGCTTCTACTCGCGCGTCACGCCGACCCGGGTCCGTGACCCGCGGGTGGTCAAGGTCAACCGCCCGCTCGCGGCGTTGCTCGGCCTCGACGCCGACTTCCTCGGCTCGCCCGAGGGCGCGCAGATCCTCGCCGGCAACGTCGTGCCGGCGGGCGCCGACCCGATCGCGCTCGCCTACGCCGGTCATCAGTTCGGTCACTTCTCCGGGCAGCTCGGCGATGGCCGGGCGATCCTCCTCGGCGAGATCGTCGGCACCGACGGACAGCGGCGCGACGTGCAGCTCAAGGGCGCCGGGCGGACGCCCTACTCCCGCGGCGGCGACGGGCGTGCCGCCCTCGGCCCGGTGCTCCGCGAGTATCTGATGAGCGAGGCCATGGCCGCCCTCGGCGTGCCGACCACCCGCGCCCTGGCTGCAGTCACGACCGGCGAGACGGTCCGCCGCGACGAGCCGCTGCCAGGCGCCGTGTTCGTGCGCGTGGCCGCGAGCCACCTGCGGGTCGGGACCTTCGAGCTGCTCGCGGCCCGCGGCGATCAGGACGGCGTGCGCGTGCTGACCTCGTACGCGCTGGGCCGCCACTACCCCGCGGCGCTCGGCGCCGGCGACCCCCGCGGAGAGGCGCTCGCGCTGCTCGACGGCGTGATCGCGGCGCAGGCCAACCTCGTGGCGCGCTGGCTCGGGCTCGGGTTCATTCACGGCGTGATGAACACCGACAACACCTCGATCTCCGGCGAAACGATCGACTACGGCCCCTGCGCTTTCCTCGACGAGTACGCGCCCGGCAAGACCTTCAGCTCGATCGACCACGCCGGCAGGTACGCCTTCGCCAACCAGCCGAGGATCGCCCTGTGGAACCTGACCCGGCTCGCCGAGACGCTCGTGCCGGCGATCGCCGCCGACCCGGAGCAGGGCGTCGCCCTCGCCACCGAGCGCCTCGAGGGCTTCGCTGCGATCTTCAACGCCGCGCACGACCGGGTCTCGCGCGCCAAACTCGGACTGTCGCTCGCGGAGCCCGAGGACACCGAGCTGCTCGCCGACCTGCACGAGCGCCTCGCCGCGAACGAGGTCGACTTCACCCGGTTTTTTCGCCGACTTTGCGACGCCGCGGCCGATCCATCGCACGACCTCGAGGTCGCCGCGGGCTTCGCGGATCCCGGCGCGTTTCACCCGTGGGCGCAGCGATGGCGCCAGCGCTTGCTCCGCGAGCCGGGTACGCCCGCGGACCGCCGCGCGTCGATGCGGCTCGCAAACCCTGCCTTTATCCCTCGCAACCATCGCATCGAGGAGATCATCACGGCCGCCGTACGCGGGGACCTCACCCCCTTCGAGACCTTCACCCGCGTGCTCGAGCACCCCTATGAAGATCAGCCAGAGTTCGCGTCCTGGCGCGAGCCGCCGCGCCGGGACCAGCGGGTCCGGGCGACCTTCTGCGGGACCTGAGCCTTAGGTCATCGCGTCGCGACTTCCACCGCATCATGGTCGCACCAGGCCGCGAGCACCAACAGCGCCGCACAGCCGGCGCTGACGCCCGCGTTGGTGTGCAAGTCGGCGCGGGCGAGGCCGACGTACCCGCCCCAGTACAGCCACTGCGTCAGCGCATCCCACATATAAAAGCCCGCGTTGGCCAGCACGATCCACCGCCGCTCCGTCGCTCGTCGCATGCGCATCGACGCGATCGTCACCGCTGACACGAACAGGTGGAAGCTGGCGATGCTAAACCACAGGAACTCGCGCGTCGGCGTCGCCGCTCCCCCGCGGTAGGTCGCGTCGAGCAGCGCCGAGTCGGCGAGCAGCGTGCCGGCGATCAGAAGGTTGAACAGCACGTACAACGCGACGATGCCTCTGGTGACGCGCGCCATCGCGTCCATGCTACTGCAACGATGTTCGCCTGGCCTGTCGATGTCGGCCCGAACTGCGACTGTGTCCAGACCAGGGTCGCAGATACCACGGCCCTGCGGTGTGGTCCGGCGGGGTCGGCCGGCGTACGGCTGCTGAGGTCGGCGTGTGGTGCGGGGTGCCTGGGGCGAGTCGGCCACAGGCTCGAGGCCCTCGGCGGGCGATCGGACGGCGGGCGGAGATCCCGGTCCACCGCGAACGCGACCCGACCGTCGCTGACGAGGAAGCGGTCACCAGCATGGAGACGTCGCCCGCACCCGCACACAGCGTTGGCGCGCTCCTCCACGTCATCGAGGGGACCGCCACTCGATCTCCACCTCGGCGTGCTGCCGCGGGCCGTCCATTCCTCCTTATCGTGCGGGTCCGCGAGAACCAGGATCGAGCGCGGTCATGAAACGAACGTAGGTACCCATGCGCGCGCCCGGCCACCCAGAATTTCATCGGCCGCGCTCGCCGGGAGATCCAAAGGGTCGCCGGCCGAGTAGCATGCTCCGACATGACTACGGCCGCGACCGCGGGCCGACCTTAGGAGGGAGATGCAATGCACATGAACACGAGATCGAAAACTGGGCTGGCGGCCGTCGCCATCGCTGCCATCTGCGGGGGAAGCTGGTGGACATCCACCGTCCTGGCATCCGACCACGACGAGGCACCGCTCGTGAAGCTGGACGCCGCGCAGGACATCACGGACCTGTACGTCTTCAACAGCGCCCCGGGCAAGACCACCATCATCGTGTGTTGGGCCGGCTTCAACGACAGCCGACCGCAGCCCGACGCCACGGGCCTGTATGACGCCAAGGCGCTCTACACGATCTGGGTCGACAACGACGGCGACAACAAGGCGGACCACAAGATCTACTGGCGCTACGGCGCCAACGAAAAGGACCAGATCGGCATTCAGTGGGAAGGCATCCCGGGGATCGAGGACACGAAGGTGTCCGGCGCCGTGGAGACCGTGTTCGACGCCAGCCCCCTGGCGCGCGTCTGGACCGGCCACGTCGACGACCCGTTCTTCTTCGACGCTGCGGGTTACCTGATGACGGTCGACACCGGGACGGTGATGTTCGACAGCAAGCGCGACTTCCTGGCCGGGCTCAACGTCACCGCCGCCGCGATCGAGATCGACACGGACATCCTCGCCAAGGGCACCAACAAGATCCAGGTGTGGGCCACCGCATCGAGGAAGGAGTAGGCCACCATGAAGAAGCATACTTACACTCACGCACTTCTCGGGGCCCTGCTGGTCTCCACGCTCACCGCATGCGGTGACGACGGCGGAACGACCGACGGCAGCACCGGCAACGTCACCACGACGATGCCTGCCACCACGACCAACCCGACCACCACGGATCCCACCACGTCGACCGACCCGACCACGTCGACCGATCCCACGGCGGACCCGACCACCACGACCGACCCCACGGCGGACCCGACCACCACGACCGACCCCACGGTGGACCCGACCGACAGCACCACCGGTGACAATGGCTTCGTGTTCCCGGACGACCCCATCGACGCGTACAAGCAGATCGACCGCCACGGCGCGGTCGAGGCTGGCACCGCGGGCATCGCCGCTGCCGGCGGCTTGGGCTTCTCGCCCGGTCAGGCCGACATGATCAAGATCCGCGACGCGTACAACGCGAGCAACCCCGAGGAGGATGTCGCCGAGATGTGGCTGGGCGAGATCGCCAAGAGCATCATGTTCTTCCATGCCGCGCTCGACGACGACCTCATGATGCTGGGGCTCACCCCCGCGACCTTCGCGGAGACCGTCGCGCAGGCGGGACCGGTCATCATCCCGGACACGATCAAGTACGACCCCAAGCTGCCGACCGCGTACCCGAACGGTCGTAAGCTCGAGGACCCGGTCGTCGACATCACGCTCGCCGCCGTGCTGCTCAACCTCAAAGTGCATCCACTGGACTTCTTCGTGAAGCTGCCGCTCAACCCCCCGAAGAATGACGTGGCCTTCCTGGCGGAGTGGCCGTACCTGGCCCCCCCGCACCCGCCGTTGTAATTCCGCAGCAGCCGCTGCGAGGTTTGCGGGCAGCTCCCCGGGTGTGCCAAGCTCCCGGGGAGCTTCTTGTATTTTCGAGGCCGAGAAAACGACGAGCATGGACACTAAAACGATCATCGCCGCGGCCGCGATCGCGTTCGGAGTCACGGCGCTCATCTCCCAGATCGACCTGCGCGGCGGCAAATCGGCGCCTTCGGTCGACATGCCGGGGCCCGGCGTGGCGGCGACCATCGCGGCGACCGCGGCGACCGCGGCGACCGGGGCGAGCTATGCGGCGTTGCTCGGCGACCTCGACCTGCGCATCGAGGGCTTGCAGAAGCGGGCGAACGCCCGCGCCGACGATTGGCTGATCCGCGCCCACCTCGCTGGCAACTTGCTCGGGCGCGCCAGCCTGAGCAACCAGATCGACGACTTCGCCCGGGTCGAGGCGGTGCTCGACGACGCGTTCGCCATCGCCGTCGCCGGCAGCGGCCCCGTGTTGGTCGCCGCCCGCTTCAACTTCGCGATTCATCGCCTCGAGGCCGCCGAGAAGTACCTCGACATCCTCGACCGCCGCGCCGTGCCCCGGGCGGACGACACGCTGGCCGCGCGAGTCCTGCGCGCCGAGATCGCGGTGCAGCGCGGCCAGTACGAGCACGCCTTCACCGAGCTCACCGCCGTCGCGGCGATCGAACCGGCCTCGGCGAACGTCGAGCTCGCGCTCTACCACGCCAAGACCGGCGACCCAACGAAGGCCGAGGCGCTCCTCGAAGCCGCGCTGGCGTCGACCGAAGCGAATGACCCGCGGCGCCGGGCCTGGCTGCGGCTGCAACGCGGCGTCCTGGCCATGGACCGCGGGGACTTGCAGGCGGCGCTGCAGCATCTCGTCGACGCCGACGCCGAGCTCGCCGACTGGTGGCTCGTGCAGGAGAACATCGCCGAGATCCACAGCCGTCGCGACGAGCACGCCGAGGCGGTGGCCATCTACGAGGTGCTGGTCAGCACCGTCGATCTGCCCCAGCACATGGACGCGCTCGCGGCCCTGTACCGCCACAAGGGCGAGCCCGAGAAGGCCGCTGAGCTGATCGCTCGCGCCGCCGCGCGGTGGGAGCTGCAGCTCGCAAAGTTCCCCGAGTCCGCGATGGGCCACTGCCTGCAACACCACCTGCAATTCGGGACCCCGGAGCGGGCGCTCGAGCTGGCGCTCGCCAACTATGCGACGCGCCCGGGTGGCGACGCCCAGGTTGCGCTCGCCAGGGCGTATCTCCAGGCGGGCAAGCCCGCCGAGGCGCTCGCCATGGCGGACAAGGCATTGGCCTCGCCATACCGCTCGGCCCGGCTGCACGATGTCGCCGCGAAGGCCCACGCCGCGCTCGGACACACCGCGGCCGCCGAGGAGCAGATCAACCTGCGCCTCGCCCTCAACCCCCGCTTCTCGGACAACGAGCACTCACACTGAGCGCGTCGTCTCGCGTCGTCTCGCGTCGTCTCGCGTCGTCTCGCCCCATCGCCCCACGACTACGCCGCGGTCGCCCGGCCCCATTGTCCAGGGTTCGGACGCCGCGGGCGATGAGGAGCAGGTCTTTCTACGCGTCGCGCTGAAACAGCCGGGCGAGGCAACGCCCAGACGCTGCGGGCCGGCGACGGCGCGGCGCTGTCCGAGGAGACGCGCTGCCCATCGAGGGCGTCGACGGCGGCGAGGTCATCGTGTTCGACCTCGCGTGAACACCGAGACCGTCAGCCGCTCGCGCCCGGTACGGCCGGCCGCGCGGTCAGCAGCGCCTCGAGACACCCCACCAGCTCGTCGACGTTCACCGGTTTCGTGAGGTAATGGCAGAAGCCGGCGAGCAGGCCGCGTTGCCGGTCGCGTTCGGACGCGGCGGCGGTGAGGGCGATCACCGGGATGTCCATTGTGGTCACCCGGCCGCGCAGCAGCCGGAGGGCGTCGAGGCCGCTCATTCCCGGGAGATTGATGTCCATGATGATGACCTGGGGCAGCCGTTCACGGGCGAACTCAACGCCCTGCTCGGCGGTCGAGGTGGTCACGATCTCGATGTCGTCCAGCGACTGCACGAGGTCCTTCATGAAGCGCACGTTCGCGGGATTATCCTCCACGTAGAGAATGAGCCGGCGCGGCGTCCCTGCGGTCCGCGCGGGTTGGTCCGCGCGGAGCATGACCGCCGCGTCCGGCCGCGGAGCCGTGGTATCGACGGGCAGGTCGATCCAAAACTGCGAACCGCTGCCCACCACGCTGTGAAACCCCACGCTGCCGTGCATCAACGCGGCGAGGCGTTTTGTGATGACGAGCCCGATACCGGTGCCCTCGATGGCCCCCATCTCCTGGCCGGCCCGCTGAAACGGCTGAAACAGCTTGGCGTGGTGTTCGGCGGCGATGCCCATGCCCGTGTCCGTCACCGTGACGCGAATGCGATCGCCCTCGCTGGCGGATGCGCCGAACGTGACCCTCCCGTTCGGACGGTTATATTTGATCGCGTTCGAGCCGTAGTTCATCAAGATCTGTACGAAACGGGTCCTGTCCGCGGTGACCGGGCGAAGGCCCTCCGGGGCATCCACCATGACCCCGATCGATCCGCCGGCCGCCATGGGGCCGAGCGTCTTTCGGACCTCCTCGAGGAGGTCGCGGACACACACCGGCTCCAACGAGATCGCCACGCTCCCGGCCTCGATGCGCGCGAGGTCGAGGATATCGTCGATGAGGCGCAGCAGGTGCTCGCCGCCCTTGAGGACCTGTCGCAGGCGATCCTTGTGGCGCTCCGACAGCGGCTCGATCTTGTCGCGCTGCAGCAGTTGTGTAAACCCGAGGATGGCGTTCATCGGCGTGCGCAGCTCGTGGCTCATCGACGCCAGGAACTCGCTCTTGGCGGCGCTGGCAGCCTCGGCGGTCGCGCGCGCGGTCCGTAGCTCCTCTTCCCTTCGCACATCGTCGGTGAGGTCCCAGACCGTCTTCACGATGACGCCCTCGGCCGTGCGCCGGTCGATCACCCGCAAGCTGCGACCGTCTCGCGTGCGGACGTCGAAGGACCCGGCCGCGTCACCGCGCCGCGCCACCCGCTCGTTGCGAAACCGCCTGCGGTCCTCGCTGCTTGCGAAGTCCAGGTCCGCCATCCAGGCGTCGAGCAGCTCCACGTACGACTTGCCGACCACGGGGCCCACGACCGTCTCACCGATCAAGCTGCGGTATACGCTGTTGCACAGCGACAGGTGGTCGTTCGCGTCGAACAGCGCAAACGCGCCCTGGATGCTCTCGACGGCGCTGGCGAGGCGATCGGCGGCGAGCTTCGCTGCCGCCTCGGTACGCTTGCGCTCGGTGATGTCACGAATGGCAGCCGACACCAGCACGCCGTCGGCGGTGTGGACGGGGCTCAGGCTCACCTCGATGGGAAATTCGCTGCCGTCGGCCCGGTGACCGAAGAGCTCGACCCCGGAGCCCATCGACCGCATACCCGGGTCGGCGAAGTAGCGCGCGAGGTGTGTGCGATGCGCCCCCGTGAACCGCCCGGGGATCAAGCGATCGAGCGGCGTGCCGAGCAGCCCGACGCGTGGGTGCCCGAAGACCCTTTCGGTCTGCGCGTTCGCAAACACGATGTTCCCGGCCTGGCTCACCACGACCATCGCGTCGGGCGCCGTGTCGAAGATCTGAAAGTAGAGCGTTTCGGATGGCGTGATGGTGTCAGACATTGGCGGGTATCCTCACGCAGAAGACCGCGCCGGGGGCCGCGTCCTCGACCCAAATGCAGCCGCCGTGGGCCTCCACCGCCAGCTTGCAGAACGCGAGCCCCAGGCCCCGCCCGCCGCGGGCGACCTGGCTCTCGCCCATCTCGACCTGCACGAACGGGTCGAACACCCTCTCTCGCATATCCGCCGGGATCCCGCTGCCCTCGTCAGCGACGCGGAGCTCGATCGCCGACGCCACGCCCACGACAGTGACGGTGATCGTGGTCGTCGGAGGCGCATATCGGATCGCGTTCTCGACCAGATTGACCAGCGTTCGACGCAGCAGATCCGGATCGGCGTGGACCCGGTCGGCCAGCACCGAGCTCCGAAGCGCCACCGGGCGGCGCTCCGCGTCGACCGTGAGCTCGGTGAGGATATTGCCGACCAGCTCGTGCAAGTCGAGCTCCGAGAGCCTCGGTTGCAGCTTGCCCTCCTCGGCCTTGCTCACATCCAGGAGGTTTAGGATCATGCGATCGAGCTCCCGCGCCGCGGTGTAGATGCTCGTCGCCGACTTGCGAACGCCGTCCCCCAGGCTGCGATCTCGCAGCAGCATCTGCGCGTGGAGGGCCATCGAATTGAGCGGGTTCTTTAGATCGTGCACCACGAACGCCATCAACCGCTCTTTTTGCAACTGGAGACGGACCAGGACGTCGCGCTGGTCCTTGAGCAGCGCGTAGTGTTCGCGCAGCTCGGCGCTCATACGTCGCAGCTTGAGCGCCGCCGACACCCGCACGACGAGCTCGGTCGGCCGCACCGGCTTGGTCAAGAAGTCGTCCCCCCCGGCGAGCAGCGCCCCGTCGAAGGTCTCGACGTCGCGCAGGGCCGTCAGAAACAAGATCGGGATGTCCTTGCCCCGGGGCAGCGCCCGGATGCGGGCGCACGCGGTGAATCCGTCGATATCCGGCATGCACACGTCGAGCAAGATGCAATCCGGCTGCTCCCTCTCGAAGGCAGCGACGCCTTCGATGCCACCGGTCGCGAGCACGACCCGATGCCCCTCGTCCTCGAGCGTGCTGCGGGCGAGAAATCGGTTGGTCTCGTTGTCGTCGACGACGAGGATCGTGGCGGGTTTCGCTTCAATGGATATTTGCATGGCGTTTGGCGCGCTCCGCGCTCACTGGACGCCATTTCGCTGGTCGCGATCCGTGAACTTGGACTGTCGCACGCCCGGACTAGTAAAATCCATAGGCGTAAGAAGCGCCGTTCACCTATTGTGTAGATATGCGCACGTCTGGCGCCCGGAGGATGACGACCCTCCTTTGCCCTCACTGGGTCTCCTCGGTGGCCAGGACAGGGGTTGCCGACCTTTAGGGAAGACCCTAGGATGCGCCTTGTGCTGCACCAGTTTTTGAGCGTGAATCGCGCCGAAATCATCGCCCGTACGCAGGCGAAGGTCGCGGCACGGTCGGCACCGCGGGCGACCGAGGCCGAGCTCGCGCACGGGGTGCCGCTATTTTTGGAGCAGTTGGTCGCGGTGTTGCGTCGCGAGGAGAGCGCCCCGAACGCGATCGGTGAGAGCGGGAGCGTGCATGGCGGCGCGCTGTTGCGGCTGGGATTCACCATTGCTCAGGTCGTTCGCGCTTATGGTGACATCTGCCAGGCGGTGACCGAGCTGGCTGACGAGATCGAGGCACCGATCACCGTCGATGAGTTTCGTACCCTCAATCGCTGCCTCGACGACGCCATCGCCGGCGCCGTGACCGAGTATTCGCGGCTGCGCGAGCGCTCGCACGACGACCGGGAGACCGAGCGCCTCGGCGCCCTGGCCCACGAGCTGCGCAACCGCCTCAGCGCCGCGATGCTGGCGTTCGAGATGCTCAAGAGCGGGCGCGTCGGCGCCGGGGGGAGCACCGGGGCCGTCATCGAGCGCAACCTGCGGGGCCTGCGGGACCTCATCGATCGATCGCTGTCCGAGGTGCGCCTCGAGGCGGGCCTCACCTCCCGGCGGCGGATCGGAGTGGCCGAGCTCGTCGAGGAGATCGAGCTTGATGCATCCCTCGAGGCGCGCGCCATGGATATCGAGCTGACCGTGACGCCGGTGCAGGCCGGGCTGGAGGTCGCGGGGGATCGGCCGTTGCTCGCTGCAGCGGTGATAAACTTGCTGCAAAACGCCTTCAAGTTCAGCCGCAAGCGCGGGCACGTGACGCTCAGGACCACGGCCACGGCCGATCGCGTGCTCTTCGAGATCGAGGACGAGTGCGGCGGATTACCGGAGGGCAAGGCGGAGGAGTTGTTTCAGCCCTTCACGCAGCGTGGCGCCGATCGCAGGGGACTCGGGCTCGGGTTGTCGATCAGTCGCCGCGGGGTCGGGGCCAGCGGCGGCGAGGTTCGGGTCCGGGATGTGCCCGGCAAGGGCTGTGTCTTCACGATCGACCTGCCGCGCCATCAGGCCTCGCCGACCCACACCTCGGCGTGATGCTCCGCGCCGTCGTCGCGCAGCGGGATCGTGCGCTTCGGTTGCTCGACGCCGTCGCAGACGACCCGCAGGAGCTGGCCTGCGCCGCTCGCCGGCCCGCGCACGCGAATATGGTACGTGCTCCGGCGGAATCGGTAGTGGACCATGAACGACCCCCAGCCGGCCGGTAGCAGGGGCTCGACGCGGAGGTGGTCGACCTCGAGGTGGAGGCCGAGCAGCGACTCGACCTGCAGGCGATACATCCACGCGGCCGAGCCGGTATACCAGGTCCAGCCGCCGCGCCCGGCGTGCTGGGTGTTGGTATATACGTCGGCGGCGATGACATAGGGCTCGACCTTGTAGCGGGCGATGGCGGCCGGGCTGTCGCCGTGGTGTATGGGGTTGATGAGGCGAAACAGCTCCCAGGCCCGCGCCACGTCGCCGGCGGCGGCGAACGCCATCACCGCCCAGACGGCGGCGTGGGTGTATTGCCCGCCGTTCTCGCGGACCCCGGGGACGTAACCCTTGACATATCCCGGGTTGACATCGGAGCGGTCGAAGGGCGGGTCGAACAGTTGGATGAGGCCGAGCTCGCGCTTGACCAGCCTGGTGTCGAGCGCCGCGAGGGCCTGGCGCGCGCGCGCGGGATCCCCGGCGCCGGTCAGCATCGCCCAGCTCTGCGGCAGCGAGTCGATCTGGCACTCGACGTTGCTCGCCGAGCCGAGCGGCTCGCCGCTGTCGAAGTAGGCGCGTCGATACCACTCGCCGTCCCAGCCGTGCGCCTCGATGGCGCCCCGCAGCCCGGCCGCCACATCCTCGCAGCGCCCGGCGAAGGCGAGGTCGCCGGTGCCGGCCGCGAGCACGGCGAAGCGGCGCAGCACGTCATGCAGGAAGAATGCGAGCCACACGCTCTCGCCCTTGCCCCCGTCGCCGACGAGGTTCATGCCGTCGTTCCAGTCGCCGCTGCCCATGAGCGGCAGGCCGTGCTCGCCGAGGCGCAGGCCGTGCTCGATGGCTCGCACGCAATGCTCGTAGACGGTGCCCGACTCCTCCGAGCGCAGCGGGAGGTCGTAATAGCTGTCCTCGTCGGGCTTGACGGCCCGGCCCTCGAGGTAATGGGTGCGCTCGCTCAGCACGCCAGTGTCGCCGACCGCGTCGACGTAGCGACATACGGCGTAGGGCAGCCACAAGTAATCGTCGGAGATACGGGTGCGAACGCCGCGGCCCATCGGCGGGTGCCACCAGTGCTGCACGTCGCCCTCGCTAAAT
>Ga0335394_10006819_pt1 | contig 12883 bp, 7 predicted proteins | sample MAT03_FD_205741 | JGI IMG/M metagenome (GOLD analysis project Ga0335394, IMG submission 205741) | Freshwater microbial communities from Lake Fryxell liftoff mats and glacier meltwater in Antarctica - MAT-03 (spades assembly) (version 2) ...
CACTGGGCGGCGACGTGCGAAATTGACCCCGAACGCACGACGCGGCGCAGCCTGTACCATCGCACGCACGAATACGATTGGGGCGATGATGCCCCGCCGTTGATCCCGCACGAAGAATCGGTGATTTACGAACTCCACGTGCGCGGGTTCACGTGCAGCCCGTCGGCACAAGTCGCGAAGCCGGGCACGTTCGCGGGGCTTGCGGAAAAGATTCCGTACCTGAAATGGCTAGGCATCACGGCGGTCGAACTGTTGCCGATCCACGAATTCGACGAATGCGAATGTCCGTTCACCAATCCGCAGACCGGCGAAAAGCTCACGAACTTCTGGGGCTACAACTCGATCGCGTTCGCGGCACCGAAGGCGGCATTTGCGGCATCTGCGGACGAAAACGGGCAGATTCACGAATTCCGCGAAATGGTGAAAGCGTTTCACGCGGCGGGCATCGAAGTCATACTCGACGTCGTGTTCAACCACACCGGCGAGGGCGACGACCGCGGGCGCACCTTCAGTTTTCGCGGGCTGGATAACGAACTCTATTACATGATGGACGACTACGGGCGGTACCTGAATTTCTCCGGGTGCGGCAACACGGTGAACTGCAACCACCCCGTCGTTCGCGATTTGCTGATGACCTGCCTGCGATACTGGGGCGGGCATATGCACGTCGACGGTTTCCGGTTCGACCTCGCTTCGGTGCTAGGGCGCGACCGTAAGGGGAACGTGTTGCTCGACCCGCCGGTGATCGAAGCGATTGCCGAAGATGGCGTGTTGGCCGACGCGAAACTGATTGCCGAGCCGTGGGACGCGGCGGGGTTGTACCAGGTCGGCGGGTTCCCGTCCGGCCGGCGCTGGAGCGAGTGGAACGGCCGTTACCGCGACGACGTGCGGCACTTCTGGCGCGGCGAACCCGGATACACTTCGGCCATCGCGTCGCGGCTCTGCGGCAGTGCGGACCTCTATCAGTGGAACGGCCGGTTGCCGCGCCACTCGATCAACTTCGTGACCGCGCACGACGGCTTCACGCTGTGGGATCTCGTCAGTTACAACGGCAAGCACAACGAGTTGAACGGCGAGCAGAACCGCGACGGTTCTAACGACAATTATTCGTGGAACTGCGGCGCGGAAGGCGAAACCGACGATGTCGCCGTGAACTTACTGCGGGTGCGTCAGGCAAAGAACTTCATGGCCACACTGATGCTGTCGCAGGGCGTGCCGATGTTCCTTTCGGGCGACGAGTTTTTGCGCACGCAAAGCGGCAATAACAATGCGTGGTGCCACGACAACGAGATTAGCTGGGTCGACTGGACGCTGGCCGAGAAGAACGCGGACTTCTTGCGGTTCGTTCGCGAATTGATCTGGTTCCGAAGGCGTCACCCCGTTCTGCGTCGTCGTCGATTCCTGGCGGGGGAAATCGAAAACGTCCACTCCGACACCGTCGCCACGCGACTCGGTGAAGCGAGCAAAATGGACGGTAGCGACCGAATGCCCTTCGGGGACACCGACCGCCGCGCGGCCAGTCCGACGATTGTGCCAACGGTGAGTTCTCGCCCGGCGTACGACATTGCCTGGCACGGCGTCGAACCGGACCTGCCCGATTTTAGCCAATACTCGCGCACCCTGGCATACACCCTCGACGGTCGATTCACCGGGCGAGAAGGCGAACTCGATTATGCGGCCGATGGCGATATGTATTTCGCGATGAACTCGCATCACGAGGCGGTGAATTTTCGGATTCCCGAATCGCCGACGGGCAGAACCTGGCGACGCGTTATCGACACGGCAGCGACATCGCCGAACGATTTTCAACCCGAAGGCCAAAGCGATGAAGTCGAAGCGGGAGCGATCTTAAGCCTGATCGGGTTCTCATTGATCGTGCTATTGGCGACGTGATGTTCGGCAGTCGGAGTGTCACCTTCAAGGAATATAACGCATGGATCGCCGCATTCGCCATCAGGTTCTGCCGAAGAATCTCTTTACGGCGATTCGACGGGAGAAGCCGCAAATATCGGTTTCGTCGTCGGTCGTCGAGTCGTCGGCGTTGGATGCAGCGGGCGTTTATGCGCGGCTGGCGACCGGCCCCGAAGGACTCACAACCGACGAAGTTCATGTGCGGTATGCCGAGCACGGACCGAACGTACTGGCGAAAGACCAGCGTGCCAGTATCGGCAAATTGTTCTGGCACGCGGTCATCAACCCATTGGTGATTCTGCTTGTGGTGCTGGCGACGATCTCGTTTGCCACCGGCGACGATCGGGCCGGGATCGTCATGACGCTGATGATCGTTCTCGGCGTTGGGTTGAAACTCATTCAGGAAGCAAAAGCCGACAGCGCGGCGGCGAAGCTGAAGGCGATGATCTCGGTCACGGCTACCGTTGTTCGCGATGGTACGCCACGCGAAGTGACAGTCTCGCAACTCGTACCGGGCGACGTGGTCAAACTAGCGGCAGGCGACATGATTCCCGGCGATGTGCGCATTGTGACGGCGAAAGATTTGTTCGTCACGCAAGGCTCGTTGACCGGCGAAAGTTTTCCCGTCGAAAAGTTCGAAACTGAGAAAGCGGCAGCCACCACCGCGCCGCTCGAACTCACGAGCATCGCGTTCCTGGGGACGAGCGTCGAGAGCGGCTCGGCGCTCGCGGTCGTCGTGGCCACGGGTTCGCAAACGTACCTCGGTGGCATGGCCGAGACGCTCTCCGAACAGACGACACTGACGGCGTTCGACAAAGGCATCGCGCGCTTTACCTGGCTGATGTTGCGGTTCATTCTGGTGATGGTGCCGCTCGTATTCCTCATCAACGGCTTCACAAAAGGCGAGTGGACGGAGGCCTTTTTCTTCGCGGTTGCCGTTGCCGTCGGGTTAACGCCCGAGATGCTGCCGATGATTGTGACGGTCTGTTTGTCGAAGGGCGCACTCGCGATGAGCCGCAAGAAAGTCATCGTCAAACGGCTCAATGCGATTCAGAACCTCGGTGCGATGGACGTGCTGTGTACCGATAAAACCGGCACGCTGACGATGGATCACGTCATTCTCGAGAAGTATTGCGACGTGGTGCTAAAGGAAGATCAGGGCGTGTTGGCGATGGCGTATATCAACAGCCACTTCCAGACCGGACTGAAGAACGTCCTCGATCGTGCGATCCTCGCCCACACCGAGACGCACGAACATGCGGCGATCCCGAACTACACGAAAGTCGATGAAATCCCGTTCGACTTTCAACGCCGCATCATGTCGGTCGTCGTTCGCACGCCGACGGGCCAGGATCGCATTATCAGCAAGGGCGCGCCGGAGGAGATCTTCCCGCGATGCAAGCAGTTCGAACTCGATGGCGAGCATTTCGCAATGGAAAGTTTGCTCATTGTCGAACTGAAACAAGAATACGAACGACTCAGCGCCGACGGCTTCCGCGTTCTCGCGATCGCGAGCAAAGACGTTGCGGCACACGGTGCCGTTGCGGGTGGCGCGACACCGTACTCGAAGGCCGACGAGTGCGACCTGATCCTCAACGGCTACGTTGCGTTTCTCGATCCGCCGAAGGACACCGCGAGGGCCGCCATTGAGGCATTGAACGGTCACGGCGTGAGTGTCAAAGTCGTCACGGGCGACAACGATTTGGTCGCGCGCAAAGTCTGCAAAGAGGTCGGGTTACCTACGGAGTTCGTGCTGCTCGGCAACGATGTCGAGAAGATGACCGACGAGCAATTGGCCGACGCCGCCGAGAAAACCACGCTGTTTGCCCGCGTGTCACCCGCCCACAAACGCCGCATCATCCTCGCGTTGCAATCGCGCCAGCACACCGTCGGCTTCATGGGCGATGGCATCAACGATGCGCCGGCACTCCGCACCGCCGACGTGGGTATCAGCGTCGATACGGCAGTGGACATCGCGAAAGAATCAGCGGACATGATCCTGCTCGAAAAGTCGCTGATGGCTTTGGAGGAAGGCGTAATCGAAGGTCGTAAAGTGTTTGCGAACATCCTGAAATACGTCCGCATGGGGGCGAGTAGCAACTTCGGCAACATGTTCAGCGTGCTCGGCGCGAGTGTGTTCGTTCCGTTTTTGCCGATGGCACCGATTCAGATTCTGGCGAACAATCTGCTCTACGACGTGAGCCAGACCGCGATCCCCACCGACGATGTCGATCCCGAACAACTCGAGCATCCGCGACCGTGGGACATCAAACAGCTGACGCGGTTCATCGTCTTCATTGGGCCGATCTCGTCGATATTCGACTACACGACGTTCTTCATTATGCTGTATGTTTTCAAATGCTGGAACGTATCGACGCCCGAAGATGCCGCCTACAGTGAGAGCCTGTTTCAGACCGGCTGGTTCGTCGAGAGCCTGCTCACTCAAACGCTCATCATCCATATCATTCGCACTAACAAGATTCCATTCCTTCAGAGCCAACCGTCGTGGCCGCTGATGATGATGTCGCTAATCATCATTTCGATCGGCATCGCAATCCCGTTCACGCACCTCGGCAGCTATCTCGGCTTCACCCCGCTGCCGCTACTCTACTGGCCGCTACTCGCAATCACGTTGCTGAGTTACGTCGTCCTGACTCAACTCGTAAAAATGTGGCTACTCCGCCAAAAGTGGATCTAAGGCCGATGATGAGTCGAAATCGGTGAGGGGATGTCGCTTTACTTCGCCGGCTCCGCCGGTGTTGATGGCGCGATCATTGCCTGGATGAGCAACAAGCCCGCGCCGACGACGAGGCAGCAATCGGCGACGTTGAAGACGGGCCATTCGATTTTGTAAAAGTACAGGAAATCGCGGACGCCTTGGAAGACGATGCGGTCGTAGAAATTGCCAATAGTGCCACCGAGGATGAGTCCGAGCGCAATGCTCAGCCAACGGTCGTGCGAGGTGCTGCGGCGCGTACCCCAGATTACGATCGCGAGCGCGGCGAGCACGCTGACGCCCGCGAAAATGTTGTTCGCCAATTCCTTGTGTTGTCCGCCGATGCCGAACAGCGCGCCCTTGTTCACGCGCGGCATCACCGGTGCGCTCCAGGTTTGGAGGCCACTCGCGCCGCAATCGCAGAGCGGCGTGGTCGGGTCGAATTCGGCGGTAAATTTGAACCAGCCGGGCACGAGATCGTACTCGCCGCGATGGTCGGTCCACGAGCGAAACGCGCCGCGATCTTCGGTCTGCCCGCCATTGTGCAGCCAGCGGAACATGCCGTATTTCGACACTTGATCGGCGGCGAGGCCGAAGAGCGCCAGCCCGAGAAACAGCCAGCGGTACGAACGTTGAACCTGCATCCGTCGCTCCGTGAACGTGATCGGCGATTGCGAACAATCGGCATCTTATACGAGTTAAATATATGCTTCACAACCCCGAACGCCTTACCCAGCGACGTTCGTCGCTGGGCTTTCGCGGGTTTTACTTGTCGAATTCGATCTGCTTTTTCTTCTGAACATCGTTGAATTTTTCGTTGTCGTTGTCAGTTTTCTTTTTCATGAACAAGAAGTATGCCATCACGATCAGCACGACGACGAGTACGCCCAGGATGACGAATCGCAACGGCGAATTTTTGTAGTTGCTCTCGGGCTTTTGCTTCTTTCGCGGACGATCTTCCTCGTCGTCCCAACCCTCGTCTTCGGCTTCCTCGTCCTCTTCTCGGCGACGTTTCTTCTTACGAGGTCGCTCGTCTTCGTCGTCTTCGGATCGCTTGGCCATGTTACTCTCCGGGAATCGCAATGGGAATGGCCACGATTTTATACGGAAATCGCCTCGCGACTGAACACCCTGGATTGACCGCGACTGCGGCACCCGGTATGCGTGCCCCGAATTCATCGTCGTCATCCAGGGAAGGGCGTACGGCTATGCGTGGGTTTTGTCAGGGATTCGTTGCCCTCGCGTGCGTTTGGCTGGTCGGTTGCGTGCCGTTTCGCGGCGGCGTACAGGCAATCGAAAAGTACAATCCGTTTCAAAATATGGCCGTCAAAGACAAGATCGTGCTGCGATCGGTGCTGATCGAGCAACCGACCGGCGACGCCTATTTAACCACCGGGATTTGGGCCGCGACGCTCAAGCCATTGCCACCGGAAAAAGTGGCTTTATTGGCGGAGAACGGCCTGCGAGTCGGCGTATTTACCACGAATGCACCGGGGCCGTTTCTCGATCGCGTGCACTCCGAAGACGCCACCATCCGACCGACGGAAAACACCATCGTGGCCGGGGAAGCGAAGGCGATTCCCACGCTCGGACCCGTGGATCGCGCGAAGTTTACCATCGCGCAAGACATCGGTGCCGAACGAATCGTCTGCGATTGGCCGACTGCCGAATTCGCATTTTCCCTGACGGGTGTGCCCGTCGAAAATGGCAAGTTGAAATTGACGTTCGAGCCACGTGCGCAGCACGGCCTCAAAACCGGTTGGCTACGCCCGAATGCCGACAGCACGGGCTTCGCATGGTTCGATCAGAAATCGCAAGAACGCTATGCGAAACTCAGCTTCGAGGTGATCGTCTCGCCGGGCGAGTTCCTGATTATCGGCCCGACGGAAACACCCGCTGAGAAGCTCGGCGGAGCGTGGTTTATCACGCACACCGAATCGCAAAGCCGAATGCGATTGCTGGTGATTCGCGCCTGGCAAGCCCCCAGCCACTCACCCAGTGGCCCAAATGTACCGGGCCGAAAAATGGGCCACACTGTCGCCGCCCAAGCCGGTCGCGGCATCGCACGCGGAAGCGCGAATTAGAAGATCTGTATACGATTCAAGTCAAAATGTACTGTGCAGTAGTAATGCGCACAGAAAGACCAGCGACAAAATTACACATCATTTTGCAAGACGATATGGCCACGATTTCCTCAATCGACGGCACTGGATCATTGCCATGATGCCGAGAACGGTACCAATAACTGGCACTAACAAGAGAACGAAACTCCGGTCGGAGAGCCTGCCAACCTGTTCCCGTGCCACAAAGCCAAAATGGGGCAGTTAATAAATTTCGTATGAAGTGTGCCTGGAAAGGATTCGTGAGCGTTCGGTTCTATAAAAACGAAAAACCCCACCAACTCAAGTTTGCACCTGTGGAGGTGGGGCCGGAACCGAAAAGAGGCCAAGTTTCATAGTTATTGCATAGATCGGTAATTTTGTCAACCCGGAAGTTCGCCGAATCGAGAATGGCGAGAATTTCTTCTCAATTTATTCTCAGAAAACAACAACGCTTTCGCGAAACGATTCGGTAATTTATTGGGTAATAAAATAGAAGTTGTCCGCACCATCACGGAGATCGACACATGCGACGTCTCGGATACTGTTTACTGGCAATGGTTTGCGCGATGTCACCGCTCTCGGCTCGGGATCCCATCGCTCCGGTGGGTACGCGGGTGGCCGATTTCTCCCTCCCCGAACCGCTGACTGCGAAGCCGTGGTCGCTCGTCGAGAACACGCGCGATGCGAAGGCCACGGTCATTGTTTTTAGCAGCACCACGTGCCCCGTGGCGAGTGCGTATACGACGAGAATCATCGACATGGCGAAACGCTACTCGCCCGATGGTGTTGTGTTCGTGGGCATCAATAGTCATAGTGCCGACGAACCGGCAGATGTTGCGAAGGCGGCGAGGGAATGGAAACTGCCGTTCCCCGTTTTGAAGGACGACCGAACTTCCATCGCAGATAAGCTTAACGTCGAACGCGTACCCACGGCGATCGTTCTCGATGCGACTCGCACGGTCCGCTATTTTGGCCGGATCGACGATCAATTTAGCCCTGGTGTCCACAAGGCGAAACAGGGTACCCGCGAGTTGGCGAACGCAATTGAGGCGGTACTCGAAGGGCAAGATGTGAAGATTTCGCACACGACCGCGATGGGTTGCAAACTCACGCGACCGAAAGCCGAAAAGCCGAGCGATACCCAGACTTACACCTATACGAAGCATGTTTCGCGGATCATTCAAGCGAAATGCCAGGAATGCCATCGCCCCGGTGAAGCGGCCCCGTTCAGCCTGATGACATACAAGCATACGATTGGATGGGCGGACATGATGCGCGAGGTGGTTGCCGACGATGTGATGCCACCGTGGCACGCTGATGCCCCACGCGGGCACTTTAAGAACGACCGACGATTGAGCGACGCGGAAAAGCAGACGCTCCTCGGCTGGATCGACAACGGCTGCCCCGAAGGCGATGCCAAAGATGCCGCGGTTGAACCGAGTTACATCGACGGCTGGCGTCTGGGCCGCGAACCCGATGCGGTGTTAAAGATGCTCAAGCCGATCTCGATCCCGGCGAACGCGATGTTCGGCCTTGGCTTCCCGTACCAATACGTGATGGTGGGTGATGTCTTCGAGGAAGAGAAATGGGTGCAAGCGATCGAAGTGCGGCCCAGTTACCGTGCGGTCGTCCACCACATTCTTTGCTTCATCATCCCGCCGGGCGGGACGATTTTCGACGTTGCCGGCGGTCAGTTCGGTACGCACTTGCTTGGCGCGTTCGTCCCCGGCGATCAGCCAATTATCAACCCTCATGGTTACGCACGCCGCATCGCAAAGGGGAGCCGTCTGGTGTTCGAGGTGCATTACACGCCGAACGGTCGCGCGGGCGTCGATCAATCGATGATCGGCATCATTTACGCGAAGAAACCACCTAAGCACGAGCTTTACAGCACCGCAATCTTCAACCCGAAGTTCCTGATCCCCGCAGGCGTCGAGAAGCACCAAGTGCTTTCGGAACAAACCTTCGATAAGTCCGTCACGCTGCTTTCGTTGACGCCGCACATGCACCTTCGCGGCAAGTCGTTCCGCTACGATCTGATTACACCCGATGGCAAACGCGAGGTGCTGTTGAACGTGCCGAAGTACGATTTCAACTGGCAGGCCAGCTACGAATTCCGCGAAGCCCGTACGATCCCCGCCAAATCGCGGATCGAATGTACGGCCATTTACGACAACTCGAAGAGCAACCCGTTCAACCCCGATCCGTCGTCGAAAGTCCGCTGGGGAACCCAGACATGGAACGAGATGATGATCGGCTTCGCAATGTACCACGAAGCGAAATAGCCGCTAACCTTGCCCTTGTAGCGATGTCCTTTGCGTAGAGCGACATCCTCGGGGTGTCGGTTGCGCGCAACTCTACGAGAGTTGCACCCCACCACCAAGTGATGATTGTCATCTCGCTTCCGAATCGAATTGAGACGAGTCGCTGGGAGCGTCCGCAATTGTGACTACGTCGATCAAGAACGACAAAACACAAGACTTATGGCACAATGTCGAAAATCTTAGGTTGAAGATTCTTGCGATATCCTCGTAAGTTTCGTAAGAATTCGTATGCTCTTATTCGATCAGTCCACGCCCAGCACCATACCGAGAGACTCTATGAGCGAAACTGTGGCCAAGGACGCGAAAACAGGGACGGAATTCCTGCCGATCGACACGTTGTGCGTGAATACGATTCGCACACTGTCGATGGATGCTGTGCAAAAAGCGAACTCCGGTCACCCCGGTGCGCCGATGGGTCTCGCACCCGTCGCCTATACAATTTTCAACCGCCAGATGACGTACGATCCCGCCGACCCTACGTGGTTTAACCGCGACCGCTTCGTGCTGTCCAACGGCCACGCCTCGATGCTGATTTACAGCGTCTTGCACCTCATCGGCGTCAAGCCGACCGATGGCAAGCGACCCGTAACGCTCGACGAAATCAAGCGGTTCCGCCAGCTCGACAGCGCTACTCCCGGCCACCCGGAATACCACCTGACGAGCGGCGTCGAAACCACAACGGGGCCACTCGGCCAGGGGATTGGCAACGCGATAGGTATGGCGATCGCGCAGAAGTGGCTCGCCGCGAACTACGCCAAGCCGGGCTACGAAGAGCTTTTCAATCACAACATCTTCGCGATTTGCGGCGATGGTTGCCTCATGGAAGGCATTGCCAGCGAGGCGGCATCGCTAGCGGGGCACCTGCAACTCGACAACCTGTGTTTGCTTTACGACGATAACAGCATCACCATCGACGGTCGCACGACGCTCGCGTTCACGGAAGACGTGGGCGCACGCTTCACGGCATACCACTGGAACGTGCTTCGCGTCAGCGATGGCACCGACCTCAGCAGCGTATCGGCGGCGATCGACAGCTTCAAGAAAACGAAAGGCCGTCCGACGATCGTCATCGTCAAAGGCATCATCGGCTTCGGTGCCCCGCACAAGGCCGACACCGAACACGCACACGGCGAACCGCTCGGCGACGAGGAAATTCGCGGTGCGAAACGCTCGTACGGCTGGCCGGAGAACGAATCGTTCCTCGTGCCAGCCGAGGTGTACGAGCACTTCCAAGCGAACATCGGCAAGCACGGTGCGGCGGCACATGCGACGTGGAAGACGAAGTTCGCCGAGTACAAGGCGAAGTTCCCCGAACTCGCGATGCAAGTCGAACAAATTCACTCGAACAAACTGCCGACCGATTGGGAGAAGAGCGTTCCCGTGTTCCCCGCCGACCCGAAGGGCATGGCCACCCGCGATTCGTCGGGCAAGGTGCTGAACGCCATCGCGAAAGCAGTACCGTGGATGGTCGGCGGTTCGGCCGACCTCGCGAAGTCGAACAAAAGCAAACTGGCGTTTGAAGGGGCGGGCGATTTCCAGGCAGCCACCCCCGCTGGCCGCAACGTGAACTTCGGCGTTCGCGAACATGCGATGGGGTCGATCTGCAACGGGATGGCACTCAGCGGGCTGCGTTCGTTCGCAGCCGGGTTCCTGATCTTCAGCGACTATGGCCGTGCGGCAATTCGCCTCGGTTCGATCATCGAGAAGCCCGTCATCTACGTGTTCACGCACGATAGCATCGGCGTCGGTGAAGACGGCCCGACCCACCAGCCTATCGAGCAAATCGCTTCGCTGAGGGCGATTCCCGGATTGATCGTCCTTCGCCCCGGCGATGCGAACGAAGTCTCCGAAGCGTACCGCATCGCGATGCTGCAAACGCACCACCCGGTAATTCTGGCGCTGAGCCGTCAAGCGGTGCCGACGTACGACCGCACGAAATACGGTGCCGTTAGCGGCGTGGCCAAGGGCGGCTACGTCTTCGGCGATGCCGCCGGGGGCAAGCCCGATGTCATCCTCGTCGCTACGGGCACGGAACTAATGCTCGCGGTCGAAGCCTACGAGAAACTGACCGCCGAAGGCGTGAAAGCCCGCGTCGTCAGTTTGCCATCGTGGGAACTGTTCGAGATGCAATCGCAAGCCTACCGCGACAGCGTGTTGCCGCCCGCGGTGACCGCCCGCGTATGCGTGGAAATGCTCTCGGCCTTCGGTTGGGAACGATACGCCGGGAATACGGGCACGATCATCGGCATGAAGTCGTTCGGTGCATCGGCCCCGCTCAAAGACTTGATGGCCCGCTTCGGCTTCTCCGCCGAGATCGTTTATCAGGCCGCGAAAGCGCAACTGGCGAAGAAGTAGCACTTTGTTCGTATATTAGTCGTTGTGTCGTCATCGACGCGAAGGCACTTGCCTTCGCGTCTGCGTTTCATTTGAAGTGGAGTCGGTTGTGGAGAAGACGGAATTACGAATCGTAGCCGGTACGCTCAAGGGACGCAGGCTTCAGTGCTTCGTTCACCCGGACATGCGCCCTACGCCGCAGATGGTTCGCGAGGCGCTGTTCAGCATTCTCGGGAACGCGATCCCCGGGCGAATGTTTTACGATATTTTCGCCGGCACGGGCATCATCGGCATCGAAGCGATCAGTCGTGGGGCCAGCGATGCCCGTCTGATTGAAATGAACGCGAAACAAGTGACGGACATCCAGAAGAACGTCGACCGCTTCGGCATCGCCGAGCGCGTGCAAGTGCTGCGTGCGGATGTGTATCGTTGGGCGGAACGCTGGGTGCCGATCGCCCGCAGCGGGCCGGTGAACCTGTTCTTCAGCCCGCCATTCGCCGATCTCGACCCCGTGAAACTCGAAGCGTTCCTCGGCATGGTCAAGAGCCTGATGGAAAAGGCACCCGAGGAAACCGTACTGACGATCCAGGCCGAAGATGGCTTCCCCACGGAATCGTTACCGGGCAAGCTCGAACTATGGGACGTGCGAAAATACGGGCGAAACCTGCTGATGTTCTACGTGAAGGACAGCGCAACCGAGGTGCCATTAGTCGAAGAAGCCGCCGAGAAGAACTCGGTATAGCAAGCGGACGCAGAAATGCAGAAAGCCCAGAGCAACGCTCTGGGCTTTCTGCATTTCGTGGGCTACTTCTTTTCTTTCTTTTCGTACTTCTTCATCCCGTCGACCACTTGTTGTTTTTGCTCGGGCGTTTGTACGGCGGCCTCTTCTTTACTGCACCCGACAAACGAGAGACAAATTGCGAATGTTGCCAGCGAGAGAACTCTTCGAGTGAACATACTTTAAAGCTTTCGTGAGAGAGGATTCGGCAGATAATCGGCGAGCAATCGATTTGCTCGCCGGGAACTTCGAAGATTTTGGCACAGTCACAATCGCGGCGATTTTGGGGTGCAGATTGACTCCAGCTACTACCCACCCACCCATCCCTGGACTCATTCCCGAATTTCGGAACCAACCTAACGCACCAACGACTTACGTCCGATTTCGATCCACGCGCTTTGAACCATGCCGTAAATTTAGTCCAAGTTTGGAACGGAGCCATCGTTGCGAAGCGCGGCTTGTTGCAGGACGACAAGTGCCATGCTGTCGCGGAGGAAGCGAACCGAGCCATCAGCGAGTGCGGCGTTGACGCCTCCCGTGTGAGCTGAGTTCAGCGGAATGTTCGCTCCGGAGTTGAAGCAGACGCCGTAAGTACCAACGGTACCCCCTGAGCATGCGCAACAGCCACCAGGCGTAACCCCATTGTCCCAGCCGCGTTTCTGGTTGATCGGGTAGCGAATCGTCGTCGTATTGAACGCACGATTGTCGCCGCTGTTTG
>Ga0335394_10006838_pt1 | contig 12868 bp, 14 predicted proteins | sample MAT03_FD_205741 | JGI IMG/M metagenome (GOLD analysis project Ga0335394, IMG submission 205741) | Freshwater microbial communities from Lake Fryxell liftoff mats and glacier meltwater in Antarctica - MAT-03 (spades assembly) (version 2) ...
GGCGGTGTCGAGATCCTACATCTGCCGAGCTCGAACACTTCCCGCAGCCCATCCGGCAGCCGATCGACGCAGTCGCGGATCGCTTGGCCCAGCTGAGTTGAGGACACGTGCCGCTCCACGTCGACCGGCGTCGTAATCCAACTACCTCGCGCGTCGAATTGGGACTCAAACACCTCGTCGATCGGGTCATGAGGTGCCTCGCGGCTCTGCGCGCGGCGGCGTTCCTGGACTTTTCGGTAGAGGATCCCGAAGACCCACGTATTCACGCTTGAGCGTCCCTCGAAGCGGTCGAGGCTGGTCATGAAGGTTGCAAACACGTCCTGCACGAGGTCTTCTGCGTCGACTTGGGAGAAACCCATGCCGCGCGTCGCCCGGTAAAGCGGGCGGGCGCGGTCTTCCGCCACCTGCCGGAGTGCGTCTGGATCGCGGCGCTGTACCCGCGCCAGCTGGTCCGGGTCGATCGCGGACGGTGGCTGACTCATCGGTGAGCGTTATGACGCCGGGAGGCGAGCGGGCGGCGCTACCCACGTGACGGGGATGATTGAGAACAATCGGCCCTTGAGAACCACGCGGCGGCCGGGTTGCAGCGACCCGCTGGTTTCGGCCACCCGCATGTTCTCCCAGGGCGGAATCAGCGCGGTCAGTGCGGCAGGACTCTCGTGGAAACGAAATACCGCGGCCGGAGACGCGGCGAGGCGCGACTCCTTGAGGAACCGGGTCACGCGTGAACCGACACGCCCTTCCAGAACGCCACCCGGCCGGCGATCTGGGCGGCCTCCGGCTTCGGCGTCGGGTAATACCACGCGGCGTCAGGGTTGTCTTGCCCCTTCACCGACACCGTGTAATACGACGCCAGTCCCTTCCATCCGCACACCGACGTCGTGGCGCTGGCTCGGAAGAACTCCGGTTTGATCGCATCGGGCGGGAAATAGTGGTTGCCTTCGACCACGACAGTGTCGGCGCTCTCAGCGATGACGACTCCGTTCCAGATAGCTTTCATATGGAAGATAAGACGCGGGTCCGGCCACCCGGGGTCCATCGCCGGGCCTCGCAAGCTACGCGCCGCCTGGTCCCCCTTGCGGGCGAGGGCGGGGTGGAAGTCCTTTTCCTCCTCCTCCGGCTCAGCGCCGGCACAGCCGTGGTGCTGGCGGTGGCGGTGAGAAGAAGACAAAGAGTCGAGGCGCGCGAGCAATGCGCCATGTCGACTGACCTGCTGATGAAAGAGCAGAAGATGGACAAGCGTGCGTCGGGTCTGACGTTCGAGCCGCCGACGAAGGCCGGCTGCGCGCATGCGACGAGCACGGGGTCAGGCGCCACGACGTTACCCGTCGTTCGGCCGGTCGCGCCCGTCACGAGTTCTCAGCGCCAGGTCGGCACGTAGTCCGGCGATCTCCGCTTGCAGCCGGGCGATGGCCTTCGCGCCCGCCACCTCCCCCTCGTCCGAGTCGGCGTCGCGACCGATGAAATAGGTGGCCAGCGCAGCGGTCACGTAGCCGAAGACGGCAAACGCGTAGAGGGCGAGGACGACGCAGAGCACGCGGCCCTCGGGACTCTGCGGCCAGTAGGCCGAACCCATCGTGGTCATGATCATGGCCGTCCACCACAGGGCTTCCCCGTAACTACCCAGGCCATCGGTGTAGTCGTTCTCGAAGGCGAACATGCCGGCGGCACCGCCCAGCGTCACGAGTACGGTCGTGGCCGCGACGTAGCCGAACCCGCGACGGCTCATGGTCGCGCCCAGGGCACGCATCCCGCGATTGAGCGAACCGATCACGCGAACCAGCCGCATGCCTCGCGCGGCACGCGCGGCTCGCATGAAGCGCACCACGCGAACCAGGCGCAGGACGCGCAGCGCCGGCAGGACCAGAGACAGCGCTGTCAGCCAGTTGCGCTTGAAGTAGTCGCCTTTGCGGGGCGCCAGCACGAGCTCGACGACGAAGTCGACGACGAAGACGATCCAGATCGCCGTACTGAGAACTGCGAGGATAGGGTTCTGCCGCCACACGGACTCCCACAGCAGTTCCACGCCCAGCAGCACCAGCCAAGCGAAGCCGAGCGCGACCATCGGCACTTCGAGCCATCGCTCGAGCTGCTGCAGAAGTTCATGGCGTTCACGCTCGACCGGGGTGAGATCGTCGGCGATCGGCGAACCTGCCATCGGCGTCACCGGTTAGCGCCGGAAGGCCCTCATGTCTTGATCGTGATCCCGTTGACGATGTCGCGCACGCTGGGAATACCACGAACCACGTCGGCAGCCTGCGTCCGCTCTGCCTCGCTTCTTATCTCGCCCGTGAGTGTCACCACGCCAGTGGCGACACGTATGTCCACGTCCTGGTCCTTCAACAACGGTCTCATCGCCTGCAGCGTCGCGAATCGCTGTCGGGTACCGCCGTCCATATCGTCGGCCAACTGCTCATTCCGGCCTTGGACCACAATCTCGTTGGCAATCTGGGCGTGCGTACCGACTGATGCCGTGACGGCCGCCGTCGCCCGATCTCTCGCCTCCGCCGATGCCACGGTTCCTGACAGCCGCACGACCTTGGCCTCGCGGTCGTAATGTGCCTTCACCTGGTCAGCCATGGCACTGCTCGCCAGCGCTCCATCTGCCATGACCTTCACATCCGGTCCGCGATTGCAAGCCGCGACGACTAGCACCCCGCCGAGCGCCACTCCAATCAGATACTTGCGCATGTCATTCGCCTCAGCTCCTCGAGAAAGCAAGACCAGTGCCGTGCTGTTCACATCCAGGTGGTGCCGTCTGACGCACGCGCGACTGGGTGACCCGATGCCGATATTGAGGAGGCGGCGGGCACGAATTGTCTGATCCGTGGTTCAGTGAGGGTGATGGCGCTCACGTTGGAGGAACAGCGAAGATTCGAGACGCGCGCGGCGCTCAGTGTCGCGGCGCGCGCTGATATCCGCAGTATCCGCGTCGGGCTTCCGGTCAAAACGCTCGTCTGGGAGGCCCGGCCGGCGGCCGTGGCGGCAGGCCCGGGCCAGGTGCAGGATGCGGGTTCGTCGGGCCCGGGCCGGGCAGCGGTGCGCCAGGTCCAGGAACGGACCCCGGGACAGGAGTCGGCACCGGAGCATGGCCACCTCCGGAGACCCGCGAGGCGCTTCCGTTCGCAGCCGAGAACTCGTCGGCACTTGTTGAGCATCTCATGACCGAGCGAGGATGCAAGATGGGGGCCGCATAAGCGATCCTAACTCGCGCACTTCCTTCGCAGGACGTGAACTCAGCGCGCTCGTTCGAGATCCGCGATCAACGCCTTCATCTCATCGATCTCCCGGCGTTGAGCCTCGATGATGGCATCGGCCAGCTTGCGGACGCGCGGCTCCGTGATGCGAGCGCGCTCACTCGTGAGAATGGCGATCGAATGATGCGGAATCATCGCCCTCATATACGAGACCTCGTCCACGGTCGTCTGGCTCCGAACGAGCCAGAGCGCCGCCGCGCACACGATCACGCTGCCACCGATGATGCCGAGGTTGGCGCGTCGGTCCTTGTACATGCCCCACATAAAGGCGAGCATGACGACGGCCATCGTGGCGCCCATCATCAGCGCCATGTAGGCGCGGGTCTCGCTGAAGAACACGTGATCCATCTGGTAGGTGTTCAGGTACATCAATCCAAACATGACGAGCGTAGACGTGGCGATCATGGCGCCGAAGCGCGGGTATCCATTCATAACGGGCTCTCGTGCTCGGCCCGGTTCCGCTCTTCGTCGGTCAGGGGCCGTCCCTTCACCACTTCGTCATAGGCCACGTTCTGGTCGGGCCGATCATTCGCTTCCGGCGGCGGCTCCTGGCCACCACGACTGAATTCTTTCGCTACTGAATCGCTACCGTGTCGGATGGGGTCAATCGTCTCAGCCATTGGAATACCTCAATGGCCCTGGGGTGCAGGATGCGTACCAACATCCGCCTTGCTCGCGGTATTGAGATGACTTGCTCCACGTTCGTGCACCAGCTGCAGCGCCTGCCAGCCAGCAGAGACGGGCCTTCCTGGCGGCATTGACGACAGCGACGGCGAGGAAGGAGGGCAACGGCATCCACGACCTCGCTGCTCAGTCATTTCACGAGTGTCTTGCGGATGACCTGCAGCTCACGCAGGCGTTTCGCGGTGGGCGTGGGGAAGGTCATTCCTAAACCATGGAAGACGTCGAGAACAATCTCGGAGATGACCAGCCGGGCGTTCTTCTTGTCATCAGCAGGGACGACATACCAGGGCGCGTCGGCGGTGCTCGTGGCACTCAGGCACGCCTCGTACGCCTTCATGTAGTCCGGCCACAGTTGTCGCTCTTCGATATCGGCACGACCGAACTTCCAGTTCTTCTCCGGACTATCGATCCGCTCGAGGAAGCGCTTCCGTTGTTCGTCCTCCGACAGGTGCAGGAACACTTTGATAATCCGGGTGCCGTTACGGTGGAGATGCGCCTCGAGATCCACGATCGAGCGATACCGTTGCTCCCAGATGGTGGCCTCATCACACCCGTCATCCGGCAGGCCCTGACCTCGGAGAATCTCTGGATGCACGCGAACGATCAGCACCTCCTCGTAGTAGGAACGGTTGAAGATGCCAATCCGCCCGCGCTCCGGCAGGCGGCACGTCGTGCGCCACAGAAAGTCGTGATCCAGCTCCTCGGCGCTCGGCTCCTTGAAACTGAACACCTGGCAGCCTTGTGGATTGACGCCGGACATGACCTGCCGGATGGCGCCGTCCTTTCCGGCGGCGTCCATCCCCTGAAAAATCAGCAGCACCGCATAACCGTTGGAGGCGTAGTGCAGACGTTGCAGCGAGCTCAGCTCCTCCACCTGTTCGTCGAGGCGTTTGTGGTAATGCTTCTTTGAGGCGTACACGGGCTTCACGCGCGTCGGCCACTGTGCGAGATCAACCGTGTTCCCCGCTGGCACACGAAAGTCCTGTGTCTTGATCTTCATCACTGTACCTTTGCTTGTTTGTACGCTGGCGCGGGCCACCGTCGCTGTGCAATTGAGGACAGCCCGCTCGCGACCCGAACCGGCAAGATGGTCACTGTGGTGGAAATAGTCCCCTCGAAGCAGGAGGTGACATTGGTCGCCGACGCACACGACGAACTGGTTCCGGCGACATCGTCGCGATTTCAACCGACTCACCTGCCCACCATCCATACGCAGCTTCTCTCCAACGGTCAGCACACCGTCATGATGACTGTGGCTGGTTCAGGCTACAGCCGCTGGGGTGAGCTCGCCGTGACTCGCTGGCGCGAGGACGCGACGTGCGATGAGTGGGGCACGTACATCGTTCTTCGCGATGCGGATCGCGGCACCGTATGGTCGGCGGGATACCAACCGAGTGGCGTGGAACCCGAGAGCTATGAAGCGACATTTCTTGAAGACCGCGTTGATATCCTCCGGCGTGATGGCACGATTACGACCCGGCTCACAGTACTGGTCTCGCCGGACGACGATGCCGAGGCACGTCGAGTCACGGTCGTCAACCACGGAGACCAGGCCCGTGACATCGAACTGACGTCGTACGCGGAGGTCGTCCTGGCTCCGGCTGCGAGCGACACGGCTCACCCCGCCTTCTCCAATCTCTTCGTGCGGACGGAGTTCGCAGCCGACCTCGGCGCAGTCCTGGCGACTCGGCGGCGCCGGTCCACCGACGAACCGGCGGTGTGGGCGGCTCATGTGGCCGTGGTCGAAGGCGACGAGGTCGGCGCCGCTCAGTTCGAAACCGACCGGGCGCGCTTTCTGGGACGCGGTAGAGACATTCGGACACCCGACGCGGTCGTCAACGGTCAATCGCTCTCGAACACACACGGCGCCGTACTCGATCCGATGTGCAGTCTTCGGCGCCGCGTCAGGCAGGCTCCGGGGGCCACCGCGCACGTCACGTTCTGGACGCTCGTCGCCGCCTCGCGCAGCGAGGTGCTCGAAGTGGCGGGTCGCCATCGCGACTCGGCCGCGTTCGGTCGCGTCAGCGCGCTGGCACGTACCCACGCGCAGGACCAGTTGGCAGGGTGCGGCATCGGGGCAGAGGAAGCCAGCCTGTTCGGACGCCTGGCCAGCCACGTGCTCTACACGAATCCGGCGCTTCGCCCTTCCTCTGATGTCCTGGCACGTAGCGAAGGCGGGCCGTCTGTGCTGTGGCCGTTCGGCATTTCCGGCGACGTGCCGATCGTCGTGTGTCACATCGGCGGGCTCGCCGAACTGCAGACGGTCCGCCAGTTGCTTCAGGCACACGCGTACTGGCGGATGAAACAGTTGACGGTGGATCTCGTGGTTCTGAACGAACAGGCGGCGTCCGAGGCTTCGGAACTCCAGGCAGCCCTGGAGGCGCTGGTGCCCAGTCCGTCGGAACCTTCACCCGGACCGGACGCGCGGGGGGCCGTGTTCGTACTCCGAGCCGACCTGATAGCGCTGGAGGCGCGAAGCCTGCTCCAAAGTGTCGCTCGCGTCGTGATCGTCGGCCTTCGCGGGAGCCTCTTCGAGCAAGTGATGTCGCTGGAGGACTCGGTGCCCTCGGTCTCGCCATCCATCGGCCGCGCGGCCTCTAACACTGTGCCGCCTGAGCAGGCGCGGCCCGAGCTCGAGTTCTTCAATGGTCTTGGCGGTTTCGCCAACGGCGGACGCGAATACGTGACCATTCTGGGCGAGGGGCAGTGGACCCCAGCGCCATGGATCAACGTCATCGCCAATCCGGCCTTTGGCTTCCAGACGTCGGTGGAGGGCTCCGGCTTCACCTGGGCGATCAACAGCCAGCAGCACCAGCTGACGCCCTGGTCCAACGACGCTGTCAGCGATCGCCCCGGCGAGGTGCTTTATCTACGCGACGAAGACGACGGCGCGGTATGGACGCCAACGGCGCTGCCCATTCGCGAGGACGCCGGTCCCTATGTCGTCAGCCATGGTCAGGGGTACAGACGTTTCGAGCACGTGTCGCACGGCATCTCGCTCGCGTTGCTGCAATACGTGCCGCCCGACGACCCGATCAAGATCTCGCGGTGGACGATCACGAAGCAGTCCGGCCGGTCGCGCCGGCTGTCGATCATCGCCGACGTGAAATGGGTACTCAGCGCGTCGCGTGCCGCGGCGGCGCCGTTCGTCGTGACGGAGATCGATCCCGAGAGCCACGCAGTACTCGCGAGGAATCACTGGAGCACCGACTACAGTGCCCGCGTGGCTTTCGCCGATCTCGGCGGGCGTCAACAGTCCTGGACGGGTGACCGCCGAGAGTTCCTCGGACGGAATGGGACGCTCAAGCACCCTGCCGCTCTTGCCAACGGCACGCTCCTGACGAATCGAGTCGGTGGCGGGCTCGATCCCTGCGGCGCCTTCCAGACTCACGTGGATCTCGAGCCCGACGGTTCAACCGAGATCGTGTTCTGTCTCGGCGAAGCGGACACGAAGGCGGCGGCACTGTCGCTGATCAGGCGCAATCGAACGGTCGATCTGGACGCGGTCTTCAGCGCGGCGACCCACGCGTTGGACGGCGTGTTGCATACGGTTCAAGTGACCACGCCCAGTCGCGCGATGGACGTGATGCTCAACCGCTGGCTGCTCTACCAGGCGCTGTCCTGTCGCGTCTGGGCGCGCGCCGCGTTCTACCAGGCCAGCGGCGCCTATGGCTTTCGCGATCAGCTCCAGGACGTGATGGCATTGACGGCGGCGGCGCCACAGATCACACGCGCGCACCTGCTGCGCGCGGCGGCGCGACAGTTCGTCGAAGGCGACGTCCAGCACTGGTGGCTACCGCCGCTCGGCCAGGGCGTGCGCATCCGGATCACCGACGACCGGCTGTGGCTGCCGTACGCCGTCGCGCAGTACCTCGACGTCACAGGCGACCAGGGCATCCTGGACGAGATGGTGCCGTTCCTCGATGGCCCCCTCCTCGAGACCGGGCAGCACGAATCAGTCTTTCTGCCAACCGTCTCGGCCGAGCAGGGATCGCTTTTTGAACACTGCGCACCGGCTCTCGACGTCAGCCTTCCAGTCGGCAGCCACGGATTGCCGCTGATTGGCACCGGCGACTGGAACGACGGCTTCAACCGCATCGGACCGGACGGCAAGGGCGAGAGCATCTGGCTCGGCTGGTTTCTCCACACCGCACTGTCGGCCTTCGCGCCGCTGGCGGATGGCCGCGGTGAGGCGGCCCGTCGCGCATCGTGGCGGCAGTGCGCCGCGACGCTCGGGCACTCTCTCGAACGTGATGGCTGGGACGGCAGCTGGTATCTGCGGGCATTCTTCGACGACGGCACACCGCTTGGCACACACACGGGCGCCGAGTGTAAAATCGATTCCATCGCGCAATCGTGGGGCGTCATCTCAGGGGCCGCGGAGCCCAGTCGCGCGGCGAGGGCGATGGCAGCAGTGAAAGATCGCCTGGTCCGTGTCGACGATGGACTGGTCTTGTTATTTACGCCGCCGTTCGACGATGCCTCGATCGACGCCGGCTATATCCGCGGCTACCCGCCCGGCATCCGCGAGAACGGCGGCCAATGTACCCACGCCGCGCTGTGGTCGGTGATCGCCTTCTCGATGCTTGGTAACGGCGACAAGGCCGGAGAACTGTTCTCACTGCTGAATCCGATCGATCACGCCGCCACGCCGGCGGACATGCATCGCTACAAAGTCGAGCCCTACGTCGTGTGCGCCGACGTCTACGCGGAGCAACGCGGAGCCGACCCACGTCGGCCGCGGGGGCTGGACTTGGTACACGCGCTCGGGAGCATGGATGTATAGAGCAGGACTCGAGTGGATCCTCGGGTTTCGTCTGCGGGGTGCGACGCTCATCATCGACCCCTGCGTGCCGAAGGCATGGCCGGGCTTCTCGATCGCGTTCAAGTATCGGTCGGCCCACTACGACATCACCGTCGCGAACCCGAAGGGCGTCAGCCGCGGCGTCGCTCGCATCTCTCTAGACGAACAGGAGTTGCAGACGAGCGACGGACGGATGCCCCTGGCTGATGATGCTGGGCATCACAGGGTCGAGGTCGTCCCGGAATGATCAAGCTCAGCCCCCTGGCCGGTCAGCCGGCTCCGGCATCAATGCTGGTCAACGTCCCCCGACTGGTAACCGCGTACTACGCCGAGCATCCCGACCCGACCGTCGCCGCGGAGCGCGTCTCGTTCGGGACCTCGGGGCACCGCGGCTCCGCGTTCGAGCGCAGTTTCAACGAGGGACACATCCTGGCCATCACCCAGGCGATTTGCTCATACCGGCATAGACACAAGATTGAGGGACCGCTCTTCCTGGGGATCGACACCCATGCCCTGTCGGAACCGGCCTTTGTGAGCGCCCTCGAGGTGCTTGCGGCCAATGGCGTCGAGGTGATGATCGACCGCGATCGCGGCTATACACCGACGCCCGTCATTTCGCATGCCATCCTTCGCTACAACCGCGGCCGCCTGTCCGGGTGGGCTGACGGGATCGTTGTTACCCCCTCGCACAACCCGCCCGACGATGGCGGCTTCAAATACAACCCGCCCACCGGCGGACCGGCTGACACCGAGATCACGGCGTGGATCGAGCAGACCGCCAATACGCTCCTGGCTGAGGGCCTGCGCGGAGTCCGCCGCATGCCCTATGACCGCGCGCGCCGGGTCGCGAGCACCCATCTTCATGACTACGTGACGCCGTATGTGGACGACCTGGCGAGCGTGGTCGACATGGCGGCCATCCGCGGTGCCGGCGTGCGCATTGGTGTGGACCCGCTCGGCGGCGCCGGCGTGCACTACTGGGAGCCGATCATCTCGAAGTACGGCATCGCGGTCACGGTGGTGAACGACGCGGTCGATCCAACGTTTCGCTTCATGACCGTGGATTGGGACGGCAAGATCCGGACGGACTGCTCATCTCCGTACGCGATGGCACCGCTGGTGGCGATGCGCGATCGGTTCGATGTCGCCTTCGCCAACGATGCCGATCACGATCGCCACGGGATCGTCACGTCAACGGCGGGCTTGATGAATCCCAACCACTATCTGGCCGTCGCAATTTCGTACTTGTTCCAGCATCGCAGCCACTGGTCGAAGGACGCCGCGGTCGGCAAGACCGTGGTCAGCAGCAGCATGATCGACCGCGTCACGAAGGGGCTGGGACGCCGCCTGGTCGAGGTCCCGGTTGGCTTCAAGTGGTTCGCCGGCGGGCTCCTCGACGGGTCGATCGGCTTCGGCGGCGAGGAGAGCGCAGGCGCGTCGTTCCAGCGTATCGACGGCACGACCTGGACCACGGACAAAGACGGCATCGTGCCCGGCCTGCTCGCGGCGGAGATCACCGCCACGCTTGGCATCGATCCGGGAGCACGGTACCTGGAACTCACCGGTGAGTTCGGGACGCCGGTGTACGAGCGGATCGACGCGCCCGCGACGGTCGATCAGAAACGGCTTCTGCGGCAGCTCTCCGCCGCGGCGGTCGACGACCAAGAGCTAGCGGGCGACACCATCCGCTCGATCATCACGAACGCCCCCGGCAACGGGGAATCCATCGGGGGGCTGAAGGTGATCACGGACGAGGGATGGTTTGCCGTGCGGCCATCGGGCACGGAGGATGTCTACAAGCTCTACGCAGAGAGCTTCCGCGACCGCGCGCATCTCGAGCAGATCCAGACTGAGGCGCAGGCACTCGTCACAAAACTCTTCGCGCAGGTATCCAGATGACACTCGGCTACGACCGCCCGCTGTAGCGTCTACCGTTCGATCATCGTCATTCTTACGCCACCGGGATGTTCCAGTTCACCACGCCGCTCACGGCCGATGAGCACAACATCATCGCCGACAGCAAGCGGGTGATCTATGACGGCTTCCGACAGGCTCTCGACGAGGGCGTGCCGAGCCCTCGTGCCGGGATCCTTGTCGACGAAGAATTCGGCGCGAGCATTCTCCGCGATGCGATCGGGCGGGGTTACGCGACCGCGTTGTCAACGGAGAAAAGTGGCTCCGACGAGTCCGACTTCGAGTACGGCGCGAGGTTCGCCGAACACATCGAGTCTTTCGGTCTCACCTTCGCCAATGTCCTCGTGCGCTACAGCCCGGAGGGCGGTGCCGAGTTCAATGGCCGCCAGACGGCGCGGCTCGCACAGCTCTCCGATTACTGTCGGACCGCGGATCAACGATTCATATTCGAGTTGCTGGTCCTCGCCACGCCTGCACAGATGGACCGCGCCGATGGTAACACGCAGATCTTCGATCGGCGGATTCGTCCCGGATTGATGCTCCAGACGATTCGCGCGCTGCAGGACGCCGGCGTCGATCCGGATATCTGGAAGATCGAAGGGCTCGATCGCCGGGAGGATTGCCTGCGGGTCGTCGAAATGGCGCGCCGTGATGGCCGGGGCCATGTCAGCTGCATCGTACTCGGCCGCGGCGCCGATGAACATAAGCTGGCGCGCTGGCTCGAAACCGCCGCATCGGTGCCCGGCTTCGTCGGGTTCGCGGTGCGACGCACGACCTTCACGCTGTCAACGACACGCATCTCCGCACGCTCTTCGCGAACGATCCCGCGCGCGGCGAACGCCTGACGGCGGAAGCCGCAGGCCTGTGCCTCGACTACTCCAAGAATCGCATCACCGATGACACGCTGCGGCTGTTGGTTCAACTCGCGGAGCAGTCCGGCCTGCGCGCACGGATCGACGGCATGTGTCGTGGTGACACGATCAACATCACGGAACAGCGAGCGGTCCTGCACGTGGCGCTACGCGCGCCGCGAGACGCCTCGTTGGTGGTGGACGGCGCGAACGTCGTGCCGCAGGTCCACGCCGTCCTCGACAAGATGGCGGACTTCTGCAGCCGCGTCCGCGGCGGCGCGTGGAAGGGTCACACCGGCCAGCGCATTCGCCACGTCATCAACATCGGGAGCGGCGGCTCCGACCTCGGTCCCGTCATGGCCTACGAGGCGCTCAAGGGCTACAGCGACCGGGCCTTGACGTTCAGGTTCGTGTCCAACATCGACGGCACAGACCTGGTCGAGGCGACCCGTGATCGCGAACCGTCAGACACGCTGTTCATCGTGTCGTCGAAGACGTTCACGACACAGGAGACGATGACGAACGCGCAGGCCGCGCGCGACTGGCTGCTCAAGGGCCTCGGCGGCGATGCGCGGGCCGTGGCTCGGCACTTCGTGGCGGTCTCGACGAATGCCGCGAAGGTGTCCGAGTTCGGTATCGATACGACCCACATGTTCGAGTTCTGGGACTGGGTCGGCGGACGTTATTCGATGGACTCGGCGATTGGTCTGTCCACCATGCTGGCCATCGGACCCGAGCACTTCCGAGCCTTGCTCGACGGCTCTCATCAGATGGACGAGCACTTCCGCACTACCCCCTTCGAGACATCGTTGCGGTCGCAAATCGCTTCAGATCTGCCCTGGGATCAATGCGATACGGAGATGTGGTCTTGCAATGACCGGATAGGCCTGGTGTCCCACCCATCGGTGAGGCACGCGCGGCCGACATCGAAGAAGAGCGTGTCGAATCTGGTCATGACTCGGCTGTGAATTGTACAGCGGCAGCCACCGCCCCCTATGTTCAGAAACGCACAGCCCAGGGCACATGGTCCGGCTATGGTGAAAGAGTCATGGAGAAACCAGATGACGTATCTTGATCCCCTCCTCGAACGTCTGGCAGCCTTCGAGCCCACGACGTTGCCCGTGATCAGCCTTTACCTCAATACGTCCCCAGACCAGCACGGGCGCGACCACTTCGAGTCCTTTCTCCGGAAAGAGCTGAAAGCGGCGGGCAAGACGTTGCCGCTGCGTTCACCGGCGCAGAGCAGCTTCGAGCGCGATGCCGAGCGCATCACCACGTATCTGAGTGATACGTTGCGGCCCTCCTCAAATGGCGTGGCGCTATTTGCGTGCGCCGGCGCCGATGGCTTCTTCGAGCCC
>Ga0335394_10006839_pt1 | contig 12868 bp, 11 predicted proteins | sample MAT03_FD_205741 | JGI IMG/M metagenome (GOLD analysis project Ga0335394, IMG submission 205741) | Freshwater microbial communities from Lake Fryxell liftoff mats and glacier meltwater in Antarctica - MAT-03 (spades assembly) (version 2) ...
TCGCGATTCCGGTCGACGGCTTGAGTGTTGCCCCCGGCGCGGACGGCTTGGGCTTGTCGGTCGCCGACGATCCGCCGGTCTCGGCATCGTCGCGGGGGCGCGGTTGCAGCACGGCACGCACCCGGCCCTGAGGGTTGTTGCCGGTGGCTGCGGTCTTGCCCCCGCCGACCGCCCGGAACACCTCGGAGTTCATCTCGTAGACCATGAAATCGCCGCGCACTTCATCATTGCCGCGCACCAGGCGCGCCCGGGTGAAGAACTGCACGGTTTCTTTTCGCCCATCGTACTCCAGCCGGTCCGCCCAGCCCTCGACGAACTCGTCCACGCCTTCGCGCTTCTGCCGGAAATACGCCTGCGCCTTGGCTGAACCGAACGATATGCCGTAGCTGAAGCCCTGCTTGTCCTGGCGCACCACGACCCGATCGCCGCGGATGATCAGCGTGCCCTGGGTGATCTGCACATTGCCGGTGAACACACTCTCCTGCTTCAGGTCGTCCACCTCGCCCCGGTCGGCCTCGATGTTTATCGGCTTGGTCCGATCCGCCTTCTCGGCGGCGGCCTGTGGGGGGACCAGCGCGATCGCGAGCGCGAGCAGCAGCCACGGTGCGAGTCCGGATGCCGCTGCCATCAGACCACGGCTGGCGCCAGCGGCGCCAGCCGGCACAGGCCGCGGGCGCTTTGAATCCGGGGGAGGGAAAAACTGCAACAGGGGCAAAGGCAGCATGGCGGGGCGAGGGTGAGGGTGAGGGTGAGGCAGATCGAGGTTGGCATGGTCAGCCGGCGAGCCCGCGGACAACGTGTCTACTGGGATGTCGGTTTAAAGGTCGAGCGGACGTCGCGCAGCAACGTCAGATGCTGCCGCTGATAGTCGAATTCTAGGCCAACCGCCTCGGTATGGGAGGTTGCGTTTTCGATGACCACCGGCTGGTCGGTCCGGGCAAGGCCCTTGTCCGGGATGACGAGCAGGGTGTTGGTGAGCAGGGTGAGCTCGCTCTGGTTGCCGCTCGCGGCCCGGGTGAGGCGAACATTGCCGGACATGAGTACCTCCTGCCCATCGCTGGACAGGCGGGCGCGATCGGACTGGGCACGCAAGTCCAGACGTTTCTCCGAGTAGTGGGTCAGGCGGGGCTCGTCCAGATGGGTGCTGTCGTCGAAGACGAAATGGGTCATCCGTCTGGCGCGCAACGTGTGCTTGAGCAACCCGTCCAGGCCGGTCTGGTTGGCGACAAAATTGTCCACGATGAAGTCCGGATCGTTTCGACCATCGGTCGGACTGCTCGGCGCGGTGCGCACGATCTGATCCAGCCACAGGGTCAGTGCCGCCAGCAGGGCCACGATGAACACCGGAAAGACAAGGGCGAGCCGGTCGCTCAGCATGCGCGTTCGGCTTGATCGAGCAGATCGTGTCGACCCAGAGCGTGGAGCAGGCGGTCACAGACCTCGCGCACCGCGCCTGCGCCGCCACCGGCGCGGGTCACTGTGTCGGCTTCCAGCTTCACCGCCGCTGGCGCATGCGGAACCGTGATGGCGATCGCGCAGCGCCGCATCAGCGGCAGGTCGGCGAGGTCATCGCCCATGCAAAGCACCGACTCGAAGCGCGCTGCGTTCGCGTGCGGGGCAGCGTCTGCCCTGCCCGCGACAGGCGCCGAGGTTCCGGGCATTCCGGCCAGGATTGCCTCCAGCACTGGCAGCTTGTCGCCTGCGCCCTGAAACAGCCGGGTGACGCCGAGTTCGCGCGCGCGGGCTGTGACCACTGGCGAATCTCGCCCGGAAATCCACGCAACCTCGATGCCAGCGCGCGCAATCTGCTTGATGCCGTGACCGTCCAGCACATGGAAGGTCTTGCTCTCGATTGCCGAGCTCTTGCCGGAGGCCGCAAGCATCAATCGGCCATCGGTCAGCACGCCATCGACATCGAACACGGCAAGGCGGATCGAGCGCCAGCGCAGCGCGAGCGGGATCGCGTTCCTTCCCGCGAGCGGGATCGCGTTCCTTCCCGCGAGCGGGATCGCGTTCCTCCCCGCGAGCGGGATCGCGTTCCTCCCCGCGAGCGGGATCGCGCTCACACCACCCCAGCCGCGAACAGATCATGCATGTTCAGCGCACCGATCACCCGCCGCTCGCTGTCGAGCACCGGCAGCTGGCTGACCCGGTGACGTTCCATCAACTCGACCCCTTCGACCGCCAGCGCCTGCGCCTCGATGCTGCGTGGTGTCCTGTTCATCACGCTGTCGATCCGCACCGAGCGCAGATCGGCGACCCGGTCGATCAGCCGGCGCAAGTCGCCGTCGGTGAACACGCCGAGCAACCGCAGTTCGGCATCGACCACCAGCGCGAGGCCCATGCCCTTGCGGCTGATCTCGACGATCACTTCGGACAGCACGGCAGTGGGTGCCACCAGTGGCAGCGCCTCACCGGTGCGCATCACATCGGCGACATGGGTGAGCAGGCGCAGGCCGAGCTTGCCGCCCGGATGGGAGCGGGCAAAGTCCTCCGGGCCGAACCCCCGCGCGTCCAGCAGGGCCACGGCCAGCGCGTCTCCAAAGGCCAGAGCAGCGGTGGTGCTGGCAGTCGGTGCCAGACCGAGCGGGCAGGCCTCCACCGCAACGCTCGCGTCCAGCAGCGCATCGGCCTCGCGCGCCAGCGCCGAGTCCGGGGCGCCGGTGATCACGATCAGCCGCGCCCCCTGGCGCTTGATGGTCGGCACCATGCGCAGCAGCTCCTCGGTCTCGCCCGAGTAGGACAGGGCGATCAGCACATCGTCCCGGGTGATCATGCCCAGATCGCCATGCATCGCTTCGGCCGGATGCACAAAAAAGGCCGGGGTGCCGGTGCTCGCCATGGTCGAGGCGATCTTGCGCGCGATGTGACCCGACTTGCCGATGCCGCTCACCACGACCCGTCCGCGGCAGGCGAGCACGATGTCGAGTGCCAGCAGGAAGCGTTCATCCAGTCGTCCCGCCAGGGCGGACACCGCCGCTGCTTCGATCTCGATCACCTGCCGTGCAAGCGCCAGCGCCCGGGGTGAAGCCCGCGCAGGCGCTGCGGAACCGACCTGCCCCCGCGCAGGCGACGCAGCCTCCACTGCGGCGACAGGTCCAGCAGCGGACGATGCAGACAGGGGCGATGCGGCAGGCAGCGTCATCACCTGGCGATGGTACCATCCAGTCACAGTGGCCCGGGTACTGGCAGGCAGATGGACAGCACCCTTCGATTCGTTGTGACCCTGCTTGCTGCAGCTGTCGTTGTGGTCGTGATCTGCCGCTCGGTCAAGCTGCCACCGCTGCTGGGCTACCTGCTGGTGGGCGTGGCGGTCGGCCCGAACGCGCTCGCGCTGGTGCCGGACACCGCCGCGGTACAACATCTGGCCGAGTTCGGCATCGTGTTCCTGATGTTCACCATCGGGCTCGAGTTCAGTCTGCCGCGGCTGGTTGCAATGCGGACCCTGGTTCTCGGGTTGGGCGGCGCGCAGGTCCTGGTTACCGTGCTTGCGGCCACGCTGATCGCTTTCGCGGTGGGCGCAAGCCCGATGTCGGCCAGCCCGATTTCCTGGCAGGCCTGCCTGGTGCTGGGCTGCGCGCTCGCCATGTCCTCGACCGCGATCCTGGCCAAGACCCTGTCCGAGCGTCTGGAGCTGAACTCCGAGCATGGGCGGCGGGTGATCGGCGTACTGCTGTTCCAGGACATCGCGGTGGTGCCGATGCTGGTTTTGATTCCCGCGCTGGCTGCGCCAGTGGGTGACCTCCCGGCCAACCTCGGGATCGCGCTCGCCAAGGTGGCGATAACCCTGTTCGTGCTGCTCAAGGTCGGTCAGCCGCTGATGCGCCGCTGGTTTCACCTGGTCGCTCGCCAGAAGTCGTCCGAACTGTTCGTGCTCAATGTGCTGCTGATCACGCTCGGGCTGGCCTATCTCACCGAGAGCATGGGCTTGTCGCTGGCGCTGGGCGCGTTCGTTGCCGGCGTGCTGATCTCCGAGACCGAATACCGCTTCCAGGTCGAGGAGGACATCAAGCCATTTCGCGACATCCTGCTCGGCCTGTTTTTCGTCACCATCGGCATGCTGGTCGACGTGGTCTGGATCGCGCAGCACTTTTTTCTGGTGCTCGGGCTTTTGTTGGTGATCCTGGCGGTGAAGGCGCTGGTGCTGCTTGGCCTGATGGCCGCATGGCGCACCGATTCGAGCGTGGCACTTCGGGTGGCGTTCGCCCTGGCCCCGTCCGGCGAGTTCGGCTTCGTGCTGCTCACCCTTGCGCTTGGCGTCGGCATCATCGAGCCGACCCTGTTGCAGCCGGTGCTGGCGGCGATGGTGCTGTCGATGATCGCCGCGCCGTTCATCATCGAGCACAGTGAGCACCTGGTGCGCCGCTGGCGCGGCTCGGACTGGATGAACCGCGCGATGCAACTGACCCAGATCGCCTCGCAGACGATGGTTGCCGACCGGCATGTGATCATTTGCGGCTACGGTCGCAGCGGGCAGAACCTGGCGCGCCTGCTGGAGGCGGAGAAAGTGCCGTTCTTCGCGCTCGACCTGGACCCGGCGCGGGTGCGTGAGGCTGCAGCGGCGGGTGAGCGGGTGGTGTTCGGTGACGCGGCCAGACGCGAGGTGCTGCAGGCGGCGGGACTTGCACGGGCACGCGCGCTGGTGGTCAGCTACGCGGATGTGCACTCGGCGCTGACCATCCTGCATGTCGCGCATGAGCTGCGCCCGGACCTGCCGGTGATCGTGCGTACCCGGGACGATGCAGATATAGAACGGCTGAAGGCGGCCGGCGCTGCCGAGGTGGTAGCCGAGATCATGGAGGGCAGTCTGATGCTCGCTTCGCATGCGCTGATGGTGATCGGCGTGCCGCTGAACCGGGTGCTGCGCCGGATACGCTCGGCGCGCGAGGCGCGCTACGGCATGTTCCGCGGGTTCTTTCACGGCGCGAGCGATCAGACCGCGGACAACGCCGATGACGTGTTCCTGCATTCGGTGGCGCTGGTGCCAGGGGCACGTGCGATTGGCCAGCGGCTGGGCGAGCTGCACCTGGAGGCCCTGCAGGCAGAAGTCAGTGCAGTGCGCAGGCGCGGTGTGCGCGAACTCGAACCCGGCGCCGACACCGAACTGCGCGCCGGTGACATCATCGTCCTGCGTGGTGACGCGGTGGCGGTGGCTGCGGCCGAGATGCGCCTGCTGCAGGGGAACTGATCCGGGCCGGCGGTTCGGCGAGGGCACAGACCCTCAGGGTCTGTGCCCACTCTGTCCCCGTTGTCTGCCCGCCAGGCCTCAGAAGATCGTCGAGCCGCCGCACTGGGTCGACCCGTTGGTCGTGTTCCAGAGGTTGGATGTGCTGTCAGTTCCGCAGGAAGGTGCTGCCGTACCGCCGACCGTCGGCGCACTGCCGCTGTTGCCGGCATAAGGCGAGAACCGGAACGACCCGGTAAATGGTCTGCCATCGTCGATCTTGCGATCGACTTCAGCGACGATCTCCACCGGAATCTGGGCGCCAGTCTTCAGGTTGTGGCGATTCGGTGGTGTTCCGCTGGGGTCGGCATAGGCATTGTCGAAGACGAGTTGCAGGAACACGTTGTACGGGTTGGTCGGCGTGGTGGTCAGCGACTCGGTCGGGCTGCAGGAGTAACTGCCGGTGAGGAACCCGGACTTCGACAGGTGCTCCCAGGCCAGAATCGACTCCACCGAAGGCGTGGCATCGATGATGCCGTTGCCATTGCCATTGCCGCCGGTGCAGGTGGTAGTCATGTTGGCGATGTTCTGCACCGCCTGCCCGTAGTCACCTGGAAAGGCGCGGAAGCGGTCCTGAAAACCGAAGAAAGCCGCCTTCACCCCTTCCTGGGCCGAGATGAGGTTACGCACCCGGGCGCTGGTGATCAGTTCCTGGCCCTTGAGCACCCCGCCGAGCAGCAGGCCGATGATTACAAGCACGATGGCAATCTCGATCAGGGTGAAACCGCGTTGATGGCTTCGTGTCATGGTTTTTCTGGTTTCCTTCGCCCGAAAGCGTGCTGTCGCGATGACCAGGCTGCCGCAATTCGCGTGCCGGGGCGGCAACACGAACCGGGTCAGCCTGCAGACCGAGAATGTGTGAAATTGTTCACGCTTGCCAGCCTGGAAACCGGCTCGAGCGGGCAGATTCTCGTCTGGCAGGTGAGCGCAACTGGCTGTCGGTCGCCGAATTCTCGGCGCTACCGCCGAGGTTTCATCTGGCATCGCTGCCCTGGGCTGGCTTGGGCAGCGGCGCAGAACCCGCCAGTCGTTCCAGCAGAAAGCGGATTTCCTGCGGGTCGCTGACCGCCCCGGAGGCGAGCAGGCCGCCGAGCAGCACTTTCGCCGCTTCGACCTCGCCGCGGTCGGCCAGCAGCAGCACCGACATCTGCCGCGCCCAGCCCGGCACCGAGGGTCCTGTTGCCAGCTCACTGATCGCGCGCGCATAGGCGATCGCCAGATCGGTATCCTGCAGACGATGTCGCGCGAGGATCGCTGCATGAGCCAGCCAGCGCCAGCGCCGGTCGGGGTCGGCGTCGAAGCTTTGCCGGACGAAGTCGAGCATCGAGCGCTGTCTCGCTTCGATCGGCACCTGGGCATAAACATGCGAGGCGAGCAGCAGCGGATACTGGCCGATCGGGTCGAGTGCCAGCAGCAGCGAGAGCCAGTCACGCAGCCGTCCATAGTCGAGGTCGGCGAATGGCACGCTGACGCCAGGCTGGTTGTCGAACGCCTGAAGGTACAGGGTGGACAACTGGGCGAGCGGCAGCGCGTCGCCGAGTGCCGCGAGCCGCATCATGGCCAGCGGCGGTGGCGCTGGCAGATCGATCGCCCGGGCCAGGGGGGACGGCTGCAGCGAGTGCACCAGCAAGTGCCCGGCGAATGCAGCGAGCAGCGCGAGGCGCAGGGGTGCCGGCACTGCCGACCAGGGCCTGGGTCGGTCCCGGGCGCGGTCCGGGATTGACCCGCCCGGCCAGAACACAGTCAAAGGTCCCGCCGATGGAAGTCGACCAGCGCGGCGGCGGTGAGCAGCGACACGAACACCAGGCACTGCACGAACTGCAGGCCAAGCATCCCGGGTGCGGGCAACTGATCCACCAGCCAACCGGTCTGGGCGAACCGGTCGAGGCTGGGCAGCACCCAGGACAGCGCCTCGGTGCCCAGCCGGGACAGGTCGCGCCAAGGCCCGGCGGCAAGCAGCGGTGACCCACTGGCGATCAGCACCAGTGCGTCGATCGAACGCGTCAGGACGTAAAGAGCCGCGCTCAGCACCGCGGCCGCCGGCACGCTCGCCAGGCTCAGGGTGAAGAACTGCGCCATGGCGATCACGATCGCCAGTTCGAACAGTAGCGAGGCCGACCAGGCAAGTGCCGCGAGCGGCGGTAGCGCAATCAGCAGCATCACGCAGACGCTGCCGACAGCGACCGCCGCCAGGCTGATGAAGCCGGCCAGCTTGCCCAGCACCCAGGTGGTGCGGGTCACCTCGAGCGACAACGCCGACTCGAAACCGCGTTCGTTGAGTTCGCGGGTCAGACTGCTGATGACATAAACTGCGAGGATGAAGACCCAGGCAAAACGCACGCCGCTGGCGATGAGGGCAATGCGAAATCGCGCGCTTTCGGTGATCGCCAGTTCTGCGGCAAACAGGCCGGCGGCGAGCGCCAGAGCGAGGCTGCCGGCGAGCAGCCAGGGCAGACGGGATCGCCAGGCCTCCAGCAGCGTGAAGCCTGCGATCGTGAACAGTTGCAGCGGCCAGCGCCCGCCGGCGGTGCTGTTCGGCGCCTGCATCGCTGGCACTGGGGCAGTCATGTTCGGATCGATCCAGGCTCGTGTGAAGGGGCGCGCATTGCTGCGCAGAGCTCTGCCAGCGCCTGCTGGCGCGAGGGTACCGCGGACCGGCCATGATCGCAGCAGTTCCGGGTACCGCCTGTTCCCCAGTTTGTCCTCGCGGCGGCGGTGATGGAGCTCCGTTCGCAGAAACCCACGCAGACCCCCACGCAGACCCGCACGCAGACCCGCAGTGTGCTCTACGACACCCTGGCCGCGCAGCCGCAGTGGGTGTTGGCGCTGACCCTGCTGTCGCTGCATGCGGCGCTTGCCTGGGATATCGAGGCCTGGTGGGCGCGTGCGATGTGGCTCAGCCATTTCGGCCTGTTTCTTATCTGGCAGCCGCTGTGGCGGGCGCCGCAGCGCATCGATCCGCTGCCCGCCGCGGCGGTGATCGCCGTGGGCGCCGCGTTTGCTCTCGTGATCAACTGGTGGCTCGCTGCAATCTGGATCAGTGTCCTGTTCGCGTTGATCGCCGGGCGGGTGCCTGGCGCCGGCGAACCCGGGCATCGGGCGGCGACGCTGATCGCATCGCTGTTCCTGCTCGCATTACTCCTGCTCTGGGTGGTGCCGCGGCTGGCCTCCGACACGCCGCTGCCGTACCTGCTGGTGGCGCTGGTGCAGTTCGCCTTGCCGCTGCTCGCACTGGCGGTAGCGCTGATCCAGGTTGGGCCGGTGGCCCGCCCGGCACCGGTGGTCGTCGACCTGATCTACTCGGTGCTGCTGCTGCTGCTGGTGCTGGTGCTGGTGCTGGGGAGCGTCGTGCTGCACAGCGTGTCCGCCGAGGGTAATTATCTGCTCACGCTCGCGCAGGCGCTGCTGTCGATCGCCGCGCTGCTGGCCGCGCTGTCATGGCTGTGGAACCCGCGTGGCGGTTTCGGTGGCCTCAGTCAGGTGCTGTCCTGGCACCTGCTGTCGCTCGGCCTGCCGTTCGAGAACTGGATGCGCAGTCTCGCCCTGCTCGCCGAGCACCAGCGCGACCCGGAGAAGTTTCTGCAGGGCGCGATCGCGGAACTGGTGCGCCTGCCCTGGGTTGCCGGCGCCCAGTGGACTGCGGCCGACAGCGCCGGCACGCTTGGGTCGCCGGCACGCCACCACATGGAACTGTCCTCGCGCGGGCTCGCGCTGGAACTGTTCACCCATGTCGCGCCCACACCGGCCCTCAACCTCCATGCCGCGCTGCTCGCGCAGTTGCTTGGCGATTTCTATGATGCCAAGCGGCGCGAACAACGCGAGCGCAAGCATGCCTATGCGCATGCGATCCACGAAACCGGCGCCCGGTTGACCCATGACGTGAAAAATATTCTGCAGTCACTGCAGTCGCTGTGCGCGGCGGTCGAGGCAAGCGAGGGCGAGCGCTCGATAGCATTGCAGCAGCTGATGCGCCGGCAACTGCCGCAGATCGCGCAGCGTCTGGAGCGCACCCTGGAGAAATTGGCGCAGCCCGAGCCGCGCGAGGCGACCGCCGTCAACGCCGGCCTGTGGTGGCGCAGCCTCGGCCGGCGTGTCGCGCAGGACGGTGTCGAGCTGGCAAGCCAGGGCGATCTGGACTCGGCACTGCTGCCACAGGAGCTGTTCGACAGCGCTGCCGACAATCTGCTGCAGAACGCGTTGGTAAAGCGGCAACTGGATGTGGGGGTCGCAGTGCGCATCGAGCTGTCTGCCCTGGATGGAGTACAGCTGTTGGTCACCGACACCGGTGCCGCGATCGACTCGCGCATCGCCGATCGGCTGCTCACCGAACCGGTCGAGTCGAAGAACGGCCTTGGCGTCGGGCTCTACCAGACCGCCCAGCTTGCCGCCCAGTTGGCCTACGAACTGGTGCTCACCAGCAATCAGGAAGGCGCAGTTCAGTTCGCGCTAAGACCGGTGCGCTGAGGTTCACTCCACCTCGTCGCGGCGAAGCTCAGGGCAACTGGCCCGCCGAGACCAGCCTGGCATAGAGCACATTGGGGGACAGCCAGGTCACCAGATCGTCGAACTCCGCGCCGGCCGCTCCCGGGTTGCTGCGCACGCGCGACACGAACACCCGGTCATTGTTGGCGCTGTTCGGGTTCGCGTTCTGCGCTTCGTCCATCGAGGTCCCCCCGGTTGCCGCGTTCGGCCCGACGGAATAGACGACAGCCACGGCATTGGTCGCCAGCGTGGCGCCGGCCCCGCAGGCGATGACTGTCGCGCCGCTGCCAGTCGCGCATACCTGAAGGTCCGGGGCGAGCGCTGACATTCCGACCATACGCATCTGTCCTGCGCTGGTGAACGCGTTGCCGCTGGCAGGGCTCACTGCATAGCGAACCCGATTCTGCAGCAGGCCCCAGGCGTCGACCGCATAGCCCTGCGCATCGACCTGCGACAGGCCCAGGGTGACTGCCGGAACGAAACCATTGTAGGGGTTGGTACATGCTCCCCCGCCCAGCGGGCTCTCGACGCCGTTGGAGGCGATCGACGCCGGGCAGGGCAGGCGGCCGTTGGCGAGCGCGAAACCGACCAGCGCCTCGCGGATCTCCTCCAGCTCCCGCTGGGTCTGGCTGACCCGGCTCTGCTCGACCTGGCTCGCCAGCGGCACCAGCAGGCCCCCTATGATCAGGGACAGAATCAGCAGCCCGATCGCCAGTTCGACCAGGGACACGCCGCGCTCGCGCCCTGACTGCGGGGCGGACGGACAGCGGGTTGGATACAGCCCCGCTCGAGCAACAGGTAATCCGACAGATCGCATCATTACCTCGGCGACGCGGTCGCCACGGTTCCGGCAGGGACAGGAATGCTCGGCGGAATGACGCCGCTGTTCAGACTGCTCGCGGCGTTTCGTAGCGCAGTGGAATCGATATAGTTCGCCAGCTGTGTCTTGTCTGCGCTGCTGTTTCGTTGCTGGCCAGGGCCGACCACGCCGCCCATGATCACCACGAATCGGGCGCCGGCTACTGGCGCGCCGCTGGCGCCGGTGACCAGCAGGCTGCCGCCGGCGCAGCTGTTGGCGGGGGGGCCGACACATTCTGGCGAAACGATGTACAAGGCCTGCTCCCGCCAGCGTTGATGCTGGAACCAGGCGGCGTCGGCAGCGTCACCACGCAACAACGCATCCGGGTTACCGGAAGTTGCCGGTGAGTAGGTGCCGGGCGCCGGTACGTTGGCCGGCAACCGGCCGGCCAGCACGCCTGCTTCTGGCACGCAGCCCGCGGTGGTGCCCGGACTCACGCACTCGGCATTGGTGAAGCTGGCTGCCGCAGGCAGGTAAAGGAAGCGGACAAAGTAATCGTTCAACGCCCGCGCTACCTCTTGCGCGACCCGCCGCTCTGCGCTGGCAACGATGTCCGAACGGGTTACCGGCAGCAGGCGATCGTTGAACGCCGGACCGGGCGGACTCGCCGAAAACGCAATGGTCGGCGTGGCGTTCACCCCGTCCAGGTAGTTGCTCAGGATGGTGGCGCTGGCGCCCGCGCGGGTCTGCCCGGGCAGGACGGGACCCGGCGCAAAAACGATGGCAACCAGGGCTTCCCCCGGGAGCTGAATGATCGACAGCTGGGGCGCGGTATCCGGATTGATGAACCCCGGATTGCCGGTGATGTCGCCGGCATCGCGGAAGTTCGGCGAGATGGCGATCCACAGTTGCTCTCCGCTGCCATCGCGCAATTCCGGGATGCGCAGCAGCGCCCAGGGAAGACGGCCAATGTACGAGGCGCAGCCCTGTCCGACATATTCGATACCCGGCAGCGAGCGTCCATCACCATCGATGTCGGGACAGGGCAGCGAACCCGGACGGTTGTCGTCCGTGGTTGCGTAGGCGAGCAGCGCCTGCTTCGCCAGCGCCAGCGCCTCGGTGGTGCGCTGATCCTGGCGCGTGCGCAGGGTGTCGGCGTTGAGGCTGCGCACCACGAACACTGCGGCGACCAGGCCGATGAACACCATCACCGCGAGCAGCGCGAAGCCACGCTGTCGGGCATGCGTCGCGGGTACGGCAGGCGCACCGGGGTTCAGGGTTTTCTTGGGGCGAGCGTGCCTGGGCATGATCGGGTCGGTCATTGCGGCGTTGCTGCTGTGGCCTGAGCGCGTCGGCCGAGGCGGTGCCGCGGACGACTGTTGATGGATACTACTCCCGCACCGGCCGGTCGCTACCCGACCGAGTTTGCGGCGAGCTGCGGGCAGGGTCACTGGTCGTGTCTCTGGCCGGGTCTCTGGTCGGGTCTCTCGTCAGCTCGCGGGCCGGCTCGTCCAGCCGGCGTCCGAGCTCGCGCAGGACACGCTCGATGGCGGCGTCCCGCGGGGGTGTGCGAACAGTGTCGGCGGATCCGGCAGGCGCCGCTGTACCCGGGGCGGCACCCTGAGGTTCGCTCTGAGCCGTATCCCCACCCGCGCCTGGTACGCCCGGCGCCTCGGGTGCCGGGCGTGGCAGCCGGTACCGTTCCTTCACCGTCCCGGAGGCGACATCGATCTCCTGGCCGACCTTGATGCGCACCCGCCGACCGCTGTCGGGCATTCGCAGGTCGGCGCCCTCGGCGGCGTCGCGCACGGCGTCCACCCTGACCGGTCCAACCCGGTCACCCGGGACGGAGGGTGCTGCGGTCGGTACCCTGTTGACCCAGACCGTGGTGCGTCCGTCATTGCGGCGGACGATCCCGTCGACCGACAGCGATTGCGGCCCTGCAGGCGCCTCGGCCTTTACCTCGACGACTGGCTCCGGCTTGAGCGGTCGCTTGCGGGCGTCATCGAGCAGCGCCCGCTGCGCCGGGGAGTGGAACAGGCGGCCAAACGCGTCCTGGGCATGAGCACCCGGGCTGGCGCAGCCGATCGCCATCATGACGGCGAGCGGGGCACCGATGACCAGCGCACGTGCTGGCGGTCGGCACCGTTGCCGTGGCGCCCATTCGAAGTTCATCGTGATTCGCCGCCCGGGCGCGCTGCGGTGATCCAGGCCAGTTCGCAGTCGGCGCGCAGGTTGGGCACCGGGCGTGGCGCCGCCTCGGCAGGCGTGATCCTCTCGAGGACGCACTCGTTGATCGTGAACACGCCGGCCTGCTGGCGCGCGAGCACGCGCAGAAAGCGCATCAGGTCGCCTTCATGAAC
>Ga0335394_10006841_pt1 | contig 12867 bp, 9 predicted proteins | sample MAT03_FD_205741 | JGI IMG/M metagenome (GOLD analysis project Ga0335394, IMG submission 205741) | Freshwater microbial communities from Lake Fryxell liftoff mats and glacier meltwater in Antarctica - MAT-03 (spades assembly) (version 2) ...
AGTGCCGCACAACCATGTGCCACTCTCTGTTTTAGACCTTGCCGTCGTGAACAGTGGCGAAACCAGCAATCAGGCGCTGGCCAACACCACGCACCTTGCGCAACGGGCCGAGGCATTGGGTTACACACGCTTTTGGGTGGCCGAGCATCACAACGCACCATTTTTGGCCAGCACAACGCCGCCGGTATTGATTGCGCATCTGGCCGCCATGACCTCGACCATTCGCATCGGCTCGGGTGGCGTCATGTTGCCCAATCATCCACCACTGGTCGTAGCCGAGCAGTTTGCCATGCTGGAAGCCCTGCACCCTGGGCGCATTGATCTGGGTATCGGCCGCGCGCCTGGCACCGATCCAGCCACCGCAGCAGCACTACGGCGCACCCCGGCGGCACTGGCCGTTGAGGACTTTCCCCAACACATCATCGACCTGCTGGGCTTGCTGGGTGATCCACGCACCGACACCGGCATGTGGGACCGATTTGCCGCCACGCCCGCCCTCACCACCATGCCCACCCTCGTGTTACTCGGCTCCAGCGATTACAGCGCGCAACTGGCCGGCCGCCTCGGATTGCCATTTGCATTCGCCAACCACTTTGATACAGGCGGCACCCTCATGGCGCTGGAGATTTATCGCAGTCACTTCCAGCCATCCGACGTGCTCGACAAACCCTATACCATCGTCACCGCCAACGTATTGACCGCCGACAGCGAAGATGAGGCTGTGTTCCTGGCTGCGCCGGGTCAACTCATGATCTATGGCATTCGATCTGGACGCTTCATCCCGTTGATGCCACCGCTCGAAGCTGTGAAGCACCCGGAACTGGCTGCCGCAAAACGCGTGCCCTCAAACCGAATTATTGGTGCGCCAGATTCCGTTGTCGCCCAACTGGAAGATCTGGTTCGCAAAACAGAGGCCGATGAAATCATGGTCTCGTCGTTCACTTACTCTATTGAGCAGCGAACCCATAGCCTGGAGTTGCTTGCACAGGCCTGGCTACAACCTGCTCAGCAAGTGACTCAAGCTTGATCGACCGGTTGAAATAAGGGGAGCTGCATTCCATTGCCGCCGACTTCGACCTGATCAATTGAGGCCGTGTAGGAGCAGGTCTGAGACCTGCCCCTACGAAACCACAACACACTATAAGGCCGCACGCAATTGATACCAATTTTATTTCTTAACTTTCATCAGGGCCGGACATTTAAGACCTAAATCTACGCCGGCATCATCACCGTCTGCGGCGGATAGTTAATCTCTACCAGCCTGGCTTCGATGGTATTCCAATCGATTTTGGTTTCATCGAACTCCACGACTGCGGTCTTGGTATTGCGATCTGCCTTCACCAAGGTTACGCCCTCCAGCGCAGACAAGTTGGTTTGAATGGTGCGTTCGCAACCGCCACAGCCGATCTTGGCAATGTTGGCAATTCGTTTTTGCATTTATTGATCACTCCTTGTTTTGTTATTTGAATGAGTCTGAATAAGACTTCTTGAGACTGATGAGATTGAATAGGTTTGATGTTACCGAACAATCACGTTTAGGGCTGTAAGCTTGGCTTCTTAATCACGGCGCGGCGAGATGGCACGCACAACCAGCTTGAAGATTTCGCGCGACCAGATCACCGTGCTGGCAACGGCCACGCAAATCAGCCAGTCTTGCAGCGAGAGCGCATAGGTGTCGAAAGCCTGTTGCAGGAACGGCACATAGATCACCAGCAGTTGCAACCCCACAGATAATGCCACAGCCAGCCACAACCATGGATTGCGAAACAGGCCCACAAAAACGCTGCTCCGATCGGAGCGCGCATTCAACACATTGAACAGTTGAAACAGCACCAGGGTGTTGAACGCCATCGTGTGGCCATACACCATATTGCCTGTTCCCTCAACCAGTCCACCTGGCAACGACAGGTCCAACACAAACAGTGTGCCGATGGCCATGACCAGTCCCACGAAGAAAATGCCAATCCACATCGGCCTATCAATGACGCGTTCGCTGCGTTTGCGCGGTGAGCGTCCCATCACATCACCGGTTACGGGTTCAACGCCAAGAGCCAGCGCTGGCGCAGCGTCGGTGACGATGTTGATCCACAGAATTTGGGTCGCCAGCAGTGGCAATACCAGCAGCTCACCCTCTTCGGCACGCAGCCCAATCACGCCCGCAAACACCACACCCAAAAACATCGTCAGCACCTCGCCAATATTCGACGAGAGCAGATAGCGCAAAAATTTGCGAATGTTGCTAAATACGCCGCGGCCTTCCTCCACCGCCGACACAATCGTGGCAAAGTTGTCGTCGGTTAGCACCATGTCAGCGGCCTCTTTCGAAACGTCGGTGCCGGTGATGCCCATGGCCACGCCGATGTCGGCGCTTTTGAGCGCGGGTGCGTCGTTTACGCCATCGCCCGTCATGGCCGCCACGTTGCCGTTTTTCTTCAGCGCCTGAACAATCAGTAGCTTGTGCTCAGGGCTCACTCGGGCATAGCAAGACACGGTGCCTACCACTTTGCGTAAGGCATCGGCGTCCATCTTTGTCAGCTCGCCACCCGTCAATACGCGGTCGTTGGGCTTGATGATGCCCAGCTCACTCGCAATCGCCTGGGCCGTGCGCGGGTGGTCGCCCGTGATCATGATCACGCGAATGCCGGCGCGGTGGGCGCGCTCCACCGCAACCTTGGCCTCGGGTCGAGGCGGATCGATCATGCCAATCAACCCCAGAAAAACGAAGTCATGCTCAATCGCATCGACGGAATCGCTCACATTGTCCGGCACTTCTGCCTTGGCTTGGGTTCGATAAGCCACACCCAGCGTGCGCATCGCCTCACTGGCGAGGCCATCAATTTGAGCTTGAATCTCATCTCGCCGCGGTTGCGTCAATTCACGTGCTTCCTCTCCAACACGCTCATGCGAACACTTGGATAGCAATACATCTGGCGCGCCCTTGGCAAAGATCATCGCGCGCTCAGGCTGCTCGGCATCACTGTGCACCGTGCTCATCAACTTGCGTTCGCTCGAAAATGGCACTTCGCCCAGCCGAACAAACCGTGCTTCTAGGGCGTCGTGTCGCAGGCCAAGTTTGGCCGTTGCCACTTTCAATGCGGCTTCCGTCGGGTCACCTTGAATCGACCAGCGGCCATCGCGCTGTTGCAACACGCTGTTGTTGGCCAGATCGGCCGCGCGCAACGCCCGCTCCACCTCCACCCGCAACGCCCCATCCAGCGGCTTGCCATCCTGCAACGCCTCACCCTCGGGCGCATAGCCAATGCCGGTAAATTCAGCCCGGCCACTGGCCGTGACAATGGTACGCACTGTCATTTCATTCTTGGTCAGCGTGCCAGTTTTGTCCGAGCAAATGACGTTGGCCGAGCCGAGTGTTTCGACCGCAGCCAGTTTGCGCATGATGGCATTGCGCTTGGCCAGACGTTGCACCCCCAATGCCAGCACGATCGTCAGAATTGTGGCCAGGCCCTCGGGCACGGCTGCAACGGCCAACGACACGCCCAGGATCAGCACATCCACAAGCGCAGAGAAACCGCTTATAGGCTGCGTCAGCAATACCGCACCAATGACAATGATGGCGATGACAATGACGGCGATGCCGAGGAGACGCACGACGTGCTCGATCTCGACTTGTAGCGGGGTGGGATCGGCCTCGGTGCGCTGCAGCAGGCCGGCTATTTTGCCCATCTCGGTCTGCATGCCCGTGCTCGTGACGACGGCTTTGCCACGGCCATAGGTTGCCGCGCTGCCGTTAAAAACCATGTTGAGCTGGTCGCCGATGCCAACCTCACCATCGATGGCATCGATGGTTTTAGAGACCGGCAGACTCTCACCCGTAAGTGCGGCTTCAGCCGTTTGCAGCGCCGTCACTTCCAGCAAACGCGCATCGGCCGCTATGGTGTCACCTTCTTCAATCACCAGAATGTCGCCGGGCACGATCTCGCTGGATGCAATTTTCTGACGATGGCCGTCTCGAATAACTGAAGCCGTCGCCGCCGACATCGCCATCAGCGATGCCACAGACCGCTCGGCCCGCGCTTCCTGCACGAAGCCCAAAATCGCGTTGAGCAACACGATGGCCAAAATGACAATAGCCTCAAATGGCAGACTTTCCTCGCGCTCAATGAGCCATACGACAAACGACACCACAGTCGCAAACAGCAATAACAGGACCAGTGGACTTTCAAACTGTACCAAGAACTTTCGCCACGCCGGGATCGGCGGCACACTGTCCAACTCGTTTTTGCCGTATTGCTGTAACCGTTGCTGGGCTGCTGTATCGGTCAGGCCAGTGCGTGAGTCGGTCTGAAGCGCAGCGGTGACGTCCATTGCCGGCTGTTGGTAAGGAGTTGAAGAGAGCGTATTCATCAGAGGTTTCTAGTATTTTAACGAGGTCAACTCCTCATCCGAAAACATTGATCGTTTTGGGTTGCCGGACGACTTCAACGATTAGCCGTCATTGCAAGAATCTTCAATGCTGGGTCGATATCGTCACCCAGCGCACATCGGTTTCTGCGGAGGCAGGATCCAGCAACGGCGTAGCCATACCGATCAAAAAATGCGCGCAGGTAACGATCCATGATGCCCAGCCCAGCACGCAGCACGTCCAGCCCAGCACGTCCAGCCCATTGATGCCCGGCAACATCCAATCCAGAATGACAAGCTGGGGCTCGCAGGTCTGCACGAGCTGAAGTGCCGACTCACCCGTTGCCGCATGGGTCACCCAGTAGCCGTCACGCTCCAGTTCGCGCATGACGGTTTGAGCGAGATCAACGGCATCTTCTACAAAAAGGATGTGAGCGGCTTTATATCCATTTGCTGGCAGATTCAATCCCATAGTGTGTCAGCTTACCTAAAATCGCTGGACGCCCCGCTTGCAGCGATGCTACAAACAGGGCGTCCAGCGATTTTTATCCAGTGAACAGAATTACTGAAACGGTCCAGCCACACCCAACTCGAATCAGACTTTCTTCCGACGAAGCGCCAACGAGTTCGTCACTACGAACAATGAGCTAAATGCCATGGCACCGGCCGCCAGGATCGGCCCAAACTGCTGAAACACACCTGCAATCGCCACCGGAATCAAAATGACGTTGTAGAAGAAGGCCCAGAACAGATTCTGCTTGATGCCGCGCACGGTAAATTTGCTGAGTGCAATCGCGCGGGCCACATTGCGAATGTCGCCGCCCATCAGGGTCACATCGGCCGCCTCCATCGCCACATCAGTGCCAGTGCCAATCGCCATGCCTACATCGGCCTGAGCCAGTGCTGGCGCGTCATTGATGCCATCGCCGACCATGGCCACCACCTGGCCGGCCTGTTGCAGCGCAGCCACTTTTTCAGCCTTCTGACCCGGCAATACATCGGCAATCACCTCGCTCACGCCCGCTTGCTGGGCTATGGCCTGGGCGCTGCGGGCGTTGTCGCCGGTCAGCATGATGGTGCGCACGCCACGTTCGGTCAGCGACCGAATCGCATCCACGGCACCGTCTTTGATGGTGTCGCTCATGGCGATGATGCCGGCCAGTTGGTTGTCCACGGCCACAAACATGGCGGTCTTGCCCTGCGCCTGCAAGTCACTGAGTTGTTGAGATGCGGCCTCGGTCAACGGCACCGCCTGTTGCCGCATCAACGCCACATTGCCCACACTCACCTGCCGGCCGTCCACGTAGGCCGTCAGCCCCTTGCCTGGCACCGCCAACAAACGTTGCAACGCCGAGAGCGCGATGCCGCGTGCTTCAGCCGCTTGCACCATCGCCCGAGCCAGCGGGTGTTCGCTGCCCTTCTCGGCGCTGGCCGCCAATCTCAGAACCTCGATCTCGCTGCTGGCCTCAGCCACTGGAATCACATCGGTCACTTTCAACTCGCCCCGGGTGACGGTGCCAGTTTTGTCGAGCAGGGCCGTGGTGATCTCGGCCGCCTTCTCCAGCGCCGTGCTGTTCTTGAACAGGATGCCCATCTCAGCACCCTTGCCCATGCCCACCATGATCGCGGTCGGTGTGGCCAGACCCAGCGCGCACGGGCACGCAATCACCAGCACCGAAATGGCATTGATCAGCGCCACCTCAAATGGAACGCGCCCGATCAGCAACCAGCCCGCAAATGTGAGCAATGCAATCAGCAGCACTGCTGGCACAAACACGGCCGAGACCTTGTCGGCCAGCGCCTGAATCGGGGCCTTGCTGCCCTGGGCCTGCTCCACCAAACGAATGATCTGAGCCAGCGCGGTATCTTTGCCGATCTTGTTGGCCTCAAATTTCAGCAGGCCCTCTTTGTTCATCGTCGCGCCAATCACGGCATCGCCCGGCTTCTTGTCCACCGGCATACTCTCGCCCGTGATCATGCTCTCGTCCACGGCGCTGCGGCCTTCCACCACGATGCCGTCGGTGGCCACGCGCTCGCCTGGCTTGACCAGGATCACATCGCCGATGCCAATCTGCTCGACCGGCACCTCGGCTTCCACCCACGTTTCGCCGCTTCTGCGCAACACGCGAGCCGTTTTGGGGGTCAGCCCCATCAGCCGTTTGATGGCCTCGCTGGCGCTGCCCTTGGCGCGCACTTCCAGATATTTGCCGATGCTGATCAGCGCCACGATCATGGCCGCTGTCTCGAAATACACATGGCCGCTAAACACGCCCAGCAAAATCAGCAGCGAATACACGAAGGCCACGCCGCTACCGAGGGCCACCAGCACATCCATGTTGGCGGCGCCGTTGCGAATGGCCTTGTAGCCATGCACGAAATACGGCTGCGCGGTGTAGAGCATCACCGGCAAGGTCAATGCCAACAACACCCAGTTGATGACGTTGTTCTCGGGCGAGATATGCCCCATCGCCATCATATCCGCCGTCATCGGCGCCGCTGTCGTCAGCGCCGCCGTCATCGGCGCCGCCGTCATCGGCGCCGCCGTCATCGGCGCAAAACCCGATCCCAGCACGCGGGCCAGCAATCCAAAATCCCGGCTCATGGACAGGACAAACGTCGGCAATGCAAAGGCCAGTCCCACGAGCATGCGGCGCTTGCGATCCTGGATCTCGGCCGTGCGCGCCATCTGCTCTGCATCTCCCGCCGCCTCACGCGAGGCATTGACCGCGGCCGCTGGCACATCGAAGCCAGCCGCGCGCACGGCCGCCACCATCTCGGCAATGCCAACGGCACCGGGCACATAGTCCACGCTGATGCGTGAGGCAACACCCGCAAGTGCGCCTTCGCCCGCCAGCGTGACGCCAGTCACGCCAATCAGGTTTTTCAGAGCCATTTCAAGGCGGTTTGCGCCGGCCGCATTTTGAAGGCCCAGCACCGGCAAATTCGTGTGAGCCAGGGCCACGTCGTAGCCGGCCTTGCGAATGCGGGCGACCACCGTGTTCATCAAGTCGGCCGGTTGGGCTTGATGGGAATCGAACACCACCTGAGCGCGTTCGCTGGCGTAGTTCACCGCCGCGCCGGACACGCCCGGCGTCTTCTTCAAAGTGCGCTCAATCGTATTGGCGCAGTTCACACACGTCATGCCGGTGACCGGCAGTTCGAGCGTGATGGGATGAGTGAGTGTTGCGGACATGGTGATCGGAGGTTGCTGGCGGCTGGTTGCTAGTCGCTAGTCGCCAGCAGCCTCTGCCTCCTACTCCTGTGGCGGGTAATCGATCTCGGCCAGGGTGGCCTTGATCTGGTCCCAGTTGGCCGGCGCAGTCCAGTTCACCTGCACGACCTTGGTATTTTCATTCGCTTCGACAGATTGAACGCCGGCCACTTCAGCCAGCTCATTCTTGATGGATCGCACGCAATGCTCACAGCTGATATTGGGCACGACAAAAGTTTTCGTTTCCATGGTTAGTTCACCTCTTGATTAATTAAAAGCATAAATGTACAGACACAACCATAGCGCGATTTGCGTTTAGAACCATGCGCCAATTGGCCTATGGGCATATATGCACCTCTATCAGTATTCTGAAATCTCTGAGTGGTACATTTTTTGATCAATACGTGGGTTGGAAGACATTTAACGGGATGAACAGAACTTACAGGACGTGGTGGGCTATTGATAATGTTAATCTTGTAAATCCTGTTCACTCTTTCCAGGAAATCTGTATGGCTCACTCACTTCAATCCCAACGACCTAAACTCCGCGTAGTGGTGGCCGACGACCACAGTGTGGTGCGCAAGGGCATTCGGGATGTACTGGCCGATGAGCCCGATATTGATGTGGTCGGCGAGGCGCGTGATGGGCGCGAAGCCGTGCAGTTGGCGATTGATCTTCAGCCGGATGTGATGGTGATGGACATTGCCATGCCCACGCTCACGGGCGTGGAAGCGACGCGCCAGATTCGGCTGATTGCGCCACAGGTGCGTGTGCTGGTGCTCACGGCCTATGACGACGAACCCTATGTGCATAGCTTGCTGGAAGCCGGCGCAACGGGCTACGTGCTCAAAACTGCTGAGGGCCGCGAGATTGTCCAGGCCGTGCGCGCGGTGGCCGCCGGCCACACTCACATCGACCCAGCCGTTGCCCAGATGCTTGCCCAGCACCAGCCTTCAGAAGCGTTGACGGATCGCGAGCGAGAGGTATTGCACTGGGCCGCGCGTGGGTTGACCAACAAGCAAATTGGGGCACAACTGCACATCAGCAGCCGCACGGTGCAAAATCACCTGGGCAATCTATATGTCAAACTCCAGGCCGCCTCACGCACCGAAGCCGTGACCGTGGCGCTGGAACGGCGGCTGATACAACTGGACCATGCCTAAGACCAAACGATTGCACCCTAAGCCTTCAACTTCAAAGCCGGCCAACACCGAAATTGCACCATTGGCGCAATTGGCCCCATTGCGCCAACTGACCGAACGCGGCAATGCCATGGCGCAGGGGAATTTTGACGCACTCGGCCAACCCCTTGACTTTGAGCACAAACGTAACGCAGCAGCACAAGATGAAGCGATTGAGGGACTGCGACGGGTGATGGATGTGATGGGTGAGCATCTGCGGCAGGCCCAGCATGACATTCGCGACTATGTGAATATGGCACAGGTGGCGCAGGAAAATGAGCGTGGCCGCTTGGCTCGCGAGCTGCACGATGAGACGGTGCAACAACTCATCGCGCTGGGTCAGGGCATCGAGCGTGCGCAAGGATTAATCAGCCATGATCCTGACCAGGCCATAGACAAACTGAAAGCGGTGCGCGCGCAAACCACGGCGCTGGTGCAATCATTGCGCGGCCTGATTGCCAATCTGCGCCCACCGGCATTGGATGAATTGGGGCTGGTGGCGGCTGTGAAATTAATGGTGTCGCGCGAGGTAACCCAGCCCAAACCAGACACGCGTGTCGTTGTGCGCGGGCAGGTTCGCCGGTTGGACGGGGCCAGCGAGCTGGCGCTCTTTCGCATCATCCAGGAGGCGTGGACGAATATTGTGAAGCACGCCGGCGCGGCGCACGCGTCCATCACACTCGCTTATAACCAGCGGCAATTCGTGATCACGCTCAAAGACGATGGCAAAGGGTTCGCGCCGGAGTCGGTCGGGGCCGGGCATTGGGGACTGGTTGGGATGCGCGAGCGGGCCGGGCAATTAAATGGTCTGGTGAATTTTGAGAGCCAGCCAGGTCAGGGAACCACCACCATCATCCGTGTGCCCTACCTAGGTCTGGCCGGCCGCGACCCCGTGTGCGGCATGCAGGTTGGCCCGGAGGGGTTAACGGCCGAGTATTCGAACACGCGCTATCGGTTCTGTTCGGAAGCGTGTCGGATGGCTTTTCGAGCCGAACCCCAGCACTACCTGATGCCACAGACCGTCTGACATCAAAGTCTGTTTGCGGCTGGCAACTGTCCTACAAACCGAAACTCAGGCGTCTGATGGCAGCCTGAGAGACACCTGATTAGGATAGTTCCAATGCCCCCGGAAAGTTGGACGATTCGCCGAATGATTTCGGCCACCCTCATTGTTTTAAGTGTTGTGGCCGTCTTTTGGGCCGCCTATCGCTTTCAGTACGTCCTGTTTATCCTGCTCATCGCCATGCTGCTGCGGGTGCTGGTCAAGCCTATCGTGGAGTGGCTGCGCAGCCGCCGCATTCGCAATGACGTTGCCACCGGGATTGCCTATGGGTGTTTATTCGTGGTGATCCTGGGAATCGTCGCGCTGATCGTGCCATTGATGGTGGATCAGGTTTCGGCCATTGCCACACGCGCGCCCGAGCTCTACACGTCGCTGCGTGAAACGCTGTTGAACTCTGGCAACGGCACCCTCCAGCAGGTCGCGCGCGGCTTTCCGCCCGATTTGATCGGCGCGTTGAACCTGCTGCCAGGGCTGTCATCAGATACATCCACGGTCATTTCTCAAGCGGCACCAAGCCCCGATGCACCGGCCAGCCCCGTGTTTGCCACCTTCAGCAATATTGTCTATTCCATCTTTCTGATCGTCGCCACATTCATGCTCGCGATCTATTGGACGCTGGACAGCGAGCGGATTATGCGCAGTTTGTTGCTGCGGGTGCCGACCGAGCGTCGTGAAAGCCTGCGCGAGATCGTCACCGAAATGGAAGGCAAGGTCGGCAGCTTCTTTCGCGGCCAGCTTATTTTGTGTGTCGTGGTCGGCGTCATGTCTATCGTCGCCTATCTGGCGATTGGCCTGCCGTATGCGCTGGTGCTGGGCATCATCGCCGGTGTGCTGGAAGCCGTGCCCATGGTGGGGCCAATTCTAGGGATGGTGCCGGCGCTAATCATCGCGCTCGCATTGGCACCCGAGCTCGCCATCTGGGTGATCGCGTCTATGATCGTGATCCAGCAGCTCGAAAACAATCTGCTCGCACCGCGCATCATGGATCACTCCGTCGGCATCAATCCCATCGTGTCCATTTTGTCGATTGCAGCATTTACACTGCTGTTCGGCGTGGTGGGGGCGTTGCTGGCCATCCCCATTGCCGCTATTTTGCAGATCGTTCTGGACCGCATTTTGTTTGCAGCGGCGGTGGAACCTGAACCACCGCCACAAATGATTGAGACGGATAGCAGAGTCACCACACCAGCGGGGGTGCCGGCTCTCACTGTTGTGGCCGTGGCGCAGCCGGCCAATCGCAGCAAGCTCAGCGTCCTGCGCCTGGAAGCCAAGGAGCTGGCGGCCGATATGCGCAAGCAGGTTCGCAATGTGGACGACGGCACCTCCGACGAACACGAAGAAGCGAGTCAGTTGGAAGAGCTGGAAGACGTTATTGAAGCCATTGCAATCGACGTAGACAGCGTGCTGGCCGAAATTGAGACTCAGCAGGCTGAACAGAAACAGCTGGAAGTCATGGCGGCCTCCCAGACAACCACAGCCGGAGTGTTAGCATGATTCAAGTGCCCTCCAAGCCTAACTACAAGCGCATCGCACTATTTACAGCGGTGGCACTGGGCACGATTGCAGTCCTGCTCATTGCATGGCGTTTCATCGATATTCTGGCCCTGCTGGTGGTCTCACTGGCTGTGGCTGCCATGGTGCGCACGCCGGTCAAATGGCTGACCGCACGGCGGGTGCCAATGGGGCTGGCCACAATCATCATCTATCTCATCGGCATCGCCGTTATCGTCGGCATCGGCTGGTTTGTGGTGCCGCATGTCGCCACAGAAATTCAACGGCTGGCCCAGGACATGATGGGCCAATATGAAAGCTTCCACCAGAGGATTACAGCCGGCCAGTCCTTCGAGCGACTGCTTGCCCGACGCCTCCCCGCACCTTCGGCCTTGAACGATCTGGCCCTAGGCGGCGCCCTCAGCATGCAGTCGTCGATGATGACGTTGGTCGGCGGGTTGTTTGGTGCCATTGTGCAATCACTGCTGGTCATTGTGATCAGCATTTACTGGTCGGCCGACAGCGTGCGTTTCGAGCGGCTATGGCTTTCGCTACTGACCCCAGAATTACGCATGCGTGCACGCGCAACCTGGCGACAGATCGACAGTGGTTTGGGCGCGTATATTCGCAGTGAAGTGGCGCAATGTTTGCTGGCCGGGGCCCTGCTCACGCCCATATTTTTTCTACTGGGGCTACCCTATCCTGTCACCATCGCGCTGTTTATCTCGCTGGCATGGCTATTGCCACTGGTTGGCGGCGCGCTGGCACTCCTACCTGTTTTGCTGATGGTGTTTTTAGTTCCACTGCCAATCGTTGTGGCCGCAGTCGTTGCGACCATTATTGTGCTGTGGCTGTTGGAATTTAAGGTGGAGCGACGGCTGTATGCGCGTGAACGCTATGGCTCGGTTCTAGTGCTGCTCATTACAATCGCGATTGTGGAGGCGTTGGGATTGGTGGGCTTGATCATTGCGCCGCCCCTGGCAACGGCAGTTCAGATTGCCATCAACGAATGGCTGCGTGCCAAAGCAGATGCGCCTGTGCAGTCGGTCCTAGCAAGAGCCAACGTCGAACCCTTATCGGCCAATGCAACCATTCCGAGATCACGGATTGAAACGCTTCGAGGACGCCTACAGGAAGCCCAGCAATCGCTGGAACAACTCGGCACCCAATCCCCGCGCACGGCCAATCTCCTGGAGCGGCTGGACAAGCTGGTTGGAGACACCGAGAAGGAAGCGCTGGAGAGTTGACCACCCGCGAGCAATTTTGCTGAGGCATCCTTCAGTTTTTTGAGGAAAGAATAGAACGCCCCAGCAGCGCATTTTTACAATTGTGGTCGGTCGAACCGGAAGAGATCAGCATCAGGGTTGGGCTGGCCAAGCACGGCGTCTCGAATGATTTCAGCCGCCACCACGCTATAGGTGATGCCGTTGCCACCATAGCCCAGCGCAAAATAGGCATTCGGATGATCTTGAGCTTCGCCAATATAGGCCAATCCATCAGCCGTCTCTGCAAACGTACCCGCCCACGCATAGGCCACTTCCAATGGGATTTTTGGAAAC
>Ga0335394_10006854_pt1 | contig 12858 bp, 11 predicted proteins | sample MAT03_FD_205741 | JGI IMG/M metagenome (GOLD analysis project Ga0335394, IMG submission 205741) | Freshwater microbial communities from Lake Fryxell liftoff mats and glacier meltwater in Antarctica - MAT-03 (spades assembly) (version 2) ...
ATTGATCCAGGCCCGCGCCGGTTTCAATTGGAGACCAGGCCGAGCACGCTGGTCAGTCGCCCAGCTTTCAGTGGCTGGGCGCCACCGGCCTCAGAGCCTGAGAGTTTTTCGGGCGTGCCTGAGCAGCGCGCTCAAAGGCGGCCGATCTAGGCGCAAAGCGCAGCCATAGCTCGGGCTATGGCGAGCATTTGCAACGACGAGCGGGCGTTTTTGGGCGTGATGAGCGGGCATGAACGAATGACTCTCAGGCTCTCAGGTCGAACTCGCGCAGCATCACCGGCTCGATCGAGCCACCGGCCACCCGGCGCCGCACGACGTCGTCGATCTCTGCCGCGTTCGCCAGATAGGTGGCCAGCGGCTCATCGTCCTGCCGCCCGGGGTTAAACCGGTAGTGCAGCGCGGCCTTGCCCACGGTGGCGCCCACCAGTTGGCCCTCCACCTCGACCCAGAAACGCACCGATGCGGAATCGTCGTGGAAAAACGGGGAAATCGGCATGGCGTCCTTGGCAAGTCGTTTGGGTGAAGGCTGGATCATGCGCCCACACCGCCAGCCGGTTTGTGCGGCAGTCCGCCCGGCACCAACTAAATGAAGCCCGGGTGCCGACGCGCCCAGCCACCCGATTGAGCACGTCCCACAGCGCCGATGGCTGCCGGGCCCAGCCCGCAATGGCCGCCAATGGTTGGCGCATGTCCCCGATCAGCAGGGTTCAGGTCAACGGACTGTCACGGTGGATTCACGGTCGCTTGCGACGATGGGGCGCATTCCGCACTGGCGAGCTGGCGTTGGCACCCGCCAGCACAGTGGGCCGCCGCGGCACCCCACTCCAGGACATTCGCCATGAACCTTCACCGACTTGCCGCCGCCAGCGCCCTGGCGCTGGCCCTGCTGAGCCCGACCGCGCAGGCCGCCACGCTGGCCGCCGACAACCAGTGGCACGCCATCCTCGTCGATGACGCCACCGCGCAATCATTCGGCGTGGAGTGGATCGACGACGCCGGCGCGGCGTTGCACTTCAACTTCAGCATCGACGCCGGCTTTGTCGGCAAGCTCACCGTGGTGGACACCGGCTTCTCGGGCGATGAGTTCCGGGTTTACAACGGCGCCGCGCTGCTGGGCAGCACCAGCACGGCCGTTGACGGTGATGCCACCGGGGCGATCACCTTCGAGCCTGTCGACGCGTTGGCCGACAACAACTTCAGCCGCGGCATGTTCTGGCTGGGCGCTGGCACGCATGACGTCACCGGCGTGCTCAGCCGCTCGCTGGCAGTCGGCGGCACGCCGCTGAACGCCACCTCTGGCGCGCTGCGGCTGGAGGTGTCACCCGTGCCCGAACCCGCCTCGCTGGCCACGCTGCTGGCCGGCCTGTCACTGCTGACCGTGTGGCTGCGCCGCCGCGGCAACTAGAAAAAAGCCCGCCGGAGCCCACCCCATGAAAAACCTTCGCCCCCTGATCCTGGCCCTGTCGGCCGCCTTTGGCGTTGCCGCGCTCGGCACCGCCAGCCCCGCGCTGGCCGCCGGCACCGTGGGCCTGCTGGCCCCCATCACCGTCAAGATCGTTGGTTTCAACGACTTCCACGGCAACCTCGAATCCCCCGGCACCTTTGGCCGCAACACCACCATCCCGTCGGGCGGCCGGCCGGCCGTGGGCGGTGCCGAGTACATGGCCGCCTACGTGGCGGCGATGAAAGCGGCCAACCCGAACACCGTGGTGGTGGGCGCCGGTGACCTGGTGGGCGCCACGCCGCTGATATCAGCGCTGTTTTTCGACGAATCCGCGGTGGAATCGTTGAACAAGATCGGCCTCGACTTCAGCTCGGTCGGCAACCATGAGTTCGACAAGGGCAGCGCCGAGTTGCGCCGGCTGCAAAACGGCGGCTGCAAGCTGGTGGCCGGCCAGCCCGACCCGAACAGCTGCAAGGGCTTCGGCTCGTCGGCGCCGGGCACCTTCGACGGCGCCAGGTTCAAGTGGCTGTCGGCCAACGTGTTCGAAACCGCCACCGGCCGCACGCTGCTGCCGGCCTACGGTGTCAAGAGCTTCGGCGGTGTGAAGGTGGCCTTCATCGGCATGACGCTCAAGGGCACGCCCGGCATCGTGACGCCCACCGGCGTGGCCGGCCTCCAGTTCCGCGACGAGGCCGATACCGTCAATGCGCTGGTGCCCAGGCTGCGGGCCCAAGGCATCGAGGCCATCGTTGTGCTGGTGCACCAGGGCGGCTTCCAGAATGCGCCTAGCGCGGCGGTGGTCAACGCCAGCGACATAAACGGCTGCCTGAACGACCTGAAAAACACCGACGGCTCGGCCAGCGAGATCGCCAAGGTGGTGTCGCGGCTGGACAACGCGGTGGACCTGGTGATCAGCGCGCACACCCACGCGGCCTACAACTGCTCGAAGAACACCACCGACGTGAGCGGCACGTCGATCTCCGGCGGCGTGGTGGGCGGCACGATCACGACCACGGCGCGCCCAACCGGCCTGCCGAACAAGACCGGCCGCCTGGTGCCGGTGACCAGCGCCAGCGCCTTTGGCCGCGTGCTGACCGAGATCGACCTGCAGATCGACCCCAGCACCCGCGACGTGATCGACGTCAGCCCGAAAAACGGGCTGGTTGATCGCAGCAACCCCATGATGACGGCCGCGATCATGGCCAACCCCGAGGTGAAGACCTTGGTGGCGGCCTACAAGACCGCTGTTTCGCCGCTGGCCAACATGGTGGTGGGCACCATCACCGCGGCCATGAGCAACACCGCCGCCGCGTCGGGTGAAATGCCCGCCGGTGACCTGATCGCCGATGCGCAGTTGCAGGCCACCCAGCCGGCCGCGCTGGGCGGCGCGGTGATGGCCTTCATGAACGCCGGTGGTGTGCGCAGCCCGGGCTTTGTCAATCCTGCCGCTGCCTACCCGTACGACCTGACCTACGGCAACGCGTTCACGGTGCAGCCCTTCGGCAACAGCCTGGTGACCATGACCCTGACCGCACTGCAGATCAAGACCGTGCTGGAGCAGCAGTTTGCCGGCTGCCTGGGCCAGGGCTCGGCCAACCGCGTGATGCAGATCGCCAACGGCCTGAACTACACCTGGGACACCCTGGGCACCTGCGGCACGCGGATCAGGAACGTGGCCTTCACGCCGACCGACGTCACCGTGTACCCGCCGGCCATCACCGGGCCGACCGACAACCTGGTGATCAACGGCGTGGTGCAGAACCCGGCCAAGACCTACCGGGTGACGGTCAACAACTTCATGGCCACCGGTGGGGATGGTTTTTCCACCTTCGTTGGCGGCACCGGGGTGCAGGGTGGCGCGCAAGACATCGACGCGCTGGTGGCCTACCTGGCGGGCTACAAGGGCCTGGCCGCGGCCTATGACCCGAGCAGCGCTGTGCTGAAGAAGCCGCGCATCGGCACGGTCACCGTCGGCACGCCCTGAGCGGCGCCACTGCAGCCTTGCCAGCACGGCCGCGCTGGCAACTTGCCGCGCTGGCCGTGCTGCTCACTGCGTTGCCGGCCGCGGGCCAGGTGGCCGATGCGCCGGCGCCACCGTGGAGCCAGCAGGCGCGCCAGCGCCTCGGCAGCAACAGCGGCACGGCAGCCGAGCAGGCCATCGCCGAGCGGGGCCGCTTGTTGGACGAGGGCGAGCGCCTGCTGGCCGCCGGCAGCGCGGCCGCCGCCCAGGAGGTTTTTGACCGCGCCGCTTTGATGCAGCACGCGCCCGACACCGAGGCTGCGCTGGTGCGCACCGCCATGCAGGCCGGTGACTACCGCCGGGCCTTGGCCTTTGGCGCCCACGCCGCCGGCGCGCACCGCCGGGAGTGGCCCGCCGGCAGCGCGCTGTACGCCTGGCTGCTGCAAGTGGGCGGGCAGGGAGTGGTCGCGCGGCGCTTTTTGGACGACGCGCTGGCGCTGGCGCCCGACGACGCCGCGCTGCTGGCTGCCCGCGGTGAGCTGGCGTCCCCCTGGCCCCAGGCCACCGGCGTCTTGAGCGGGCAGACGTGGCGCGCGCTGCGGCTGGCCCCTTACGCCCACGGCCAGGCGGTGCCCGCCGGCGCCCAGGTGGTGGGCAGTGCCACCCTGGTGGACGATGGCCGTAAGGCCTTGGTGCCGGCCGCTTTGTTGCCACTGGCCGCGCCGGGCGGCAGTCCGCCGTCATCGATCTGGCTGCGCAACGGGCTGGGTCAGACCGTGGCCGCCGAGGTTGAAGCCATCGACGTCAAGCTGGGCATAACGATGCTGCGCCTGGCCGCACCCTTGCCCGCTGCCGATTGGGCGACGGCGCCGCAATCGCCCTTCGCCGGCAGCCCGGGCTACATGGTGGAGTACAGCCCGGGCGGCCATGGCGAGGCCGCATGGCCGGTGCTGCGGCAAGGCTTCTTCGCCCGCACCATGGCCGCGCCCGGGCCGCGGGCGCTGGGCATCGATGCCCCGGGCGGGCCACGCGGCGGGCCGGTGATCGACGCCGCAGGGCGCCTGGCGGGAATGGCGAGCAGTGACACCGCCGGCGTCGACCACCTGATCCCGATCACGGCCCTGGCCGGGTGGCTGGCGCCCACGTCACCGCCTCCGCCGTCGGCGCCGGCAGCGCCCCCGCCGCCCCCCGCCGAGCTTGCCGCGGTCTACGAGCAAGCCTTGCGCGGTGCGTTGCAGGTATTGCAGTTGCGCTGATCGCGGCCACACCTTCGGCAGCCATCGCCGCGCTACACGCCGGCAATACCTTCGGTGCGGTGATCGGTGTGCTGGCCACCGCGTTTTGACTGGTGCCTGAGTTCGTCCTGGCCCGCACCGCCGGCCTGTGCATCGCGCTGAACAGCCCGCCCCCAGGCTGCACCTGATGGCCGCCGATGCCCGCCGTTGTGTGCGCACCAGCGGCCAGGCCTACGACGTGATCGTGGCCGACAACTTTCACCCGGCGCGCAGCGGCTCGGGCGCGCTGTACACGGTGGAGTACTTCCATGCGGTGCAAGGCCGCCTGGCCGCCGGCGGCCTGTTCTGCCAAGGGCTGCCACTGCACCAGCTCGACTCGCCCACGCTGCGCAGCATCGTGCGCTCGTTCCTGGCGGTATACCCCGGCGGCACAGCGGTGCTGGCCAGCAACAGCCTGGACACACCCGTACTGGGCCTGCTGGGCCAGCGTGATGCGCAGCACCTGCACCCCGCCCAGGTGCGTGCCCGCCTGGCCGGTGCGGCGTGGCCCAAGAGCCCGGCGGCCTACGGCTTCGAGGATGAATACGCGCTGCTGGGCAGTTATGTCGCCGGCCCGGCGGCCTTGGCGGCATTTGCGGCATTTGCCGGCGATGCGCCCGCCAACACCGATGACCACCCGGTGGTGGCCTACCGGGCACCGCGCATCACCTACGCGCCCGATTCACGGCCCCGAGACCGGCTGCTGGCCTTGCTGGAGGCATTCAGCATCGCGCCCGAAGAAGTCATCGTGCCGGGCGCGTTGGCCGATACCGGCCAGCGCCTGGCCGCCTACTGGGCCGCTCGCAAGCGCTTCATCGAGGCTGGCCGCGGCGTGCGGCCGTCCGGCGACGTGCAGGCCATGCTGGCGCAGGTGCGCCTGCCGCTGCTGGCGGTGCTGCGCCAAAGCCCCGACTTTCGCCCCGCCTACGACCCGCTGCTGCGCATGGCCAGCGCGAGCCGGTAGAACCATTCGGGCTTCCCACCGATGACGCCGCCGCTGTGCCGAACCGGTGCGGTCAGGGCTTTTGAGGCGGTCCTGCAGCCGGTGCGGTGTTGACCACCGGCCCGGCCATCGGCAGCACAAACGCCGCCCGGCCCTGCGCCGTGCGCTGCAACTGGCGGGCGATGTTGCCGCAGACCAGGTCGCACAAGGCGTAGACCGACGCATCCGCGATGCTGTAGATGGCGCTGTTGCCACGGCTCTCACGCGAGACCAGGCCGTGCTGGGTCAGCAGCGCCAGGTGGCGCGAGATGTTGGCCGAGCTGTAACCGCACAGCTGGGCCAGCTCGCCCACGCTGCGCTCCTGCTGGCGCAGCAGGTTGAGGATCTGCAGCCGTGTCGGCTCGGACAGCGCCTGAAAATACGCCGCCACCTGGGCCAGCGCCTCGTCGGGAAGACCTTCCATGCTGGGGCATGCCGGTGATTGAGGGATAGCCATGATGCCTTGAAGGCGAGAGGCTTGCTGGTATTTGCGCAAAAGTTTACTTGACTATTTAGCCATGTGCGCAAATACTATGCATCAACCACTGCGATCAGACCGCGGTGCAGGCCCGGTGCAACCCGGCAATCCAGGAAACCAACGCCATGCCCCAAGCCCGAACCACCCTTGCCGCCCTGTCCCTGTCCCTGGCCCTGGCCTTCACCCTGGCCATTGCCGCTGCGGGCCTGCTGGCCCTGCCGCTGCCCGTGCTGGCCCAAGCCTTGCGCGCCGCGCCGGCGTTGCCGGGCACCGGCACCGTGGCCGCAGGCTATGACGGGGTGGTCGAGGCGGTGCGCCAGACGGTGGTGGCCGCGCAGGTGCAGGGTGCCGTGGTGCAGCTGGATGTCAAGGTGGGTGACCGGGTCAAGGCCGGCCAGTTGTTGCTGCGCATCGACGCCCGCGCGGCCGACCAGAACACCGCCGCCAGCGACGCCCAGGTGCAGGCCGCCCGCGCCGCCCTGGACGTGGCGGCCAAGGACTTCGAGCGCCAGCAGCAGCTCTTTCAGAAGAGCTACATCAGCCAGGCGGCGCTGGAGCGCGCCGAGGCGGGCTTCAAATCTGCCCAGGCCCAGGCCAACACACAAATGGCGCAAGCCGGTGCGGCACGCACCCAGAGTGGCTTTTACCTGGTGCGCGCACCGTTTGCCGGCGTGGTGGCCGAGGTGCCGGTGGCGCTGGGCGACATGGCCATGCCCGGCCGGCCCTTGTTGACGCTGTACGACCCCGACGCGCTGCGCGTCAGCGCGGCCGTGCCGCAGTCGGTGGCCCTGCAGGCGGGCGGCACACCGGCCCGCGTGGAGGTGCCCGGTTTGCCCGCGGCCCAGGCCTGGATCACCCCGACGCGCACGCAGACCCTGCCCACCGTCGACGCTGCCACCCACACCGTGCAACTGCGCGCCGATTTGCCGGCCGGCCTGGCCGGCGTCGCCCCGGGCATGTTCGTGCGGCTGTGGTTGACGCAGCCCAATGCGGCGGCGGCCGGGGGCAGCAGCCCCGCGAGCGCAACACTGACGGTGCCGACCCAGGCCATCGTGCGGCGCGCCGAGATGACCGGCCTGTACGTGCTGGCGCCCAACGGCAAACCCGTGCTGCGCCAGGTTCGCCTGGGCCGGGTGGACGGTGACCGGGTCGAGGTGCTGTCGGGCCTGATGGCCGGTGAGCCGGTGGTGGCCGATCCGCAGTCCGCGGCCCGCACGCGCTGAACGGGGCCACACGCAGCATGACGCCAACCCGCCCATCCCCGCACGACACCCCGCCCCTGGGCGTCTCGGGCCGCATCGCGGCCTACTTCCAGCGTGCGCAGATCACGCCGCTGCTGGCGCTGGTGGCGCTGCTGCTGGGCATCTTCGCGGTGATGGTGACGCCGCGCGAGGAAGAGCCGCAGATCAACGTGACGATGGCCAATGTGCTGATCCCCTTCCCCGGGGCGGCCGTGCGCGACGTGGAGCAGATGGTGGCCGGCCCGGCCGAGCAGGTGCTGGCGCAGATCACCGGCGTGGAGCACGTGATGTCGGTGTCGCGGCCCGGCCTGGCTGTCATCACCGTGCAGTTCAAGGTGGGCGTGCCACGCACCGAGGCGCTGGTGCGGCTCTACGACACGGTGAACTCCAACGCCGACTGGCTGCCGAAGGGCCTGGGCGTGCTCGACCCGATCATCAAGCCCAAGGGCATCGACGACGTGCCCATCGTCACCTTGACCTTGTTCAGCAAGAACCCGGCCCCGGGCGCCGAGCCGCCTCAAGCCGGGGCCAATCCCCCCGGGGGGCCGGAGCCGGCGGCGACTGGGGGCACGCGGTTTACCGGCGCTTTTGACCTGGAACGTGTGGCCCACAGCGTCGAGGCCGACCTGAAGCGGGTGCCGGGCACACGCGAGGTCAGCACCATCGGTGGCCCGGGCCGTGCAGTGATGGTGGAGATCGACCCGGCGCGCATGGCCAGCGTCGGCGTGACGGTGCCCGACCTGCGCCAGGCCTTGCTGTCGGCCAACCTGGGGCTGCCGGTGGGCGAGCTGATCGCCGGCAACCAGGCGGTGGCCATCGAGTCGGGCCCCTTCCTGCGCCAGGCCAGCGAGGTGGCCGACCTGGTGGTCAGCGTGCGCGCGGGCAAGCCGGTCTTTCTGCGCGACGTGGCCCATGTGCGCGACGGGCCGCTGCCGCCCAGCCGCTATGTCTGGCACGGCGTGGCCGCCCCGGCCAACGCCGCCAGTGCCCCGGCCGCCGCAGCCGAGTACCCGGCGGTGACCATCGCCATCACCAAGAAAGCCGGCGAAAACGCCATCGACGTGGCCAACGGCGTGATGAAACGTGTAGAGGCCCTGCGCAACACCGTGATCCCCGGCGATGTGCAGGTGGCCGAAACCCGCAACTACGGCGCGTCGGCCAACGACAAGGCGCAAAAGCTGATCCAGAAGCTGCTGTTCGCCACCGCCTCGGTGGTGGCGCTGGTCTTCATCGCGCTGGGCCGGCGTGAGGCGGCCATCGTCGGCAGCGCCGTGATCCTGACACTCACCGTCACGCTGTTCGCCTCCTGGGCCTGGGGCTTCACGCTGAACCGGGTGTCGCTGTTCGCGCTGATTTTTTCCATCGGCATCCTGGTGGACGACGCCATCGTCGTGGTCGAAAACATCCACCGGCACCAGGCCTTGTTCCCGGGCCGCACGCTGGCGCAGATCATCCCGGGCGCGGTAGACGAAGTGGGCGGCCCGACCATCCTGGCCACGCTCACCGTCATCGCGGCGCTGCTGCCAATGGCCTTCGTGTCCGGGCTGATGGGGCCCTACATGAGCCCGATCCCGATCAATGCCAGTTTGGGCATGCTGCTGTCGCTGGCCATCGCCTTCATGGTCACGCCCTGGCTGGCACGGCTGTGGATGAAGGCCACGCCGCACGCCCCGGCCCATGCCCATGCCGATGCCGATGCCGATGCCGCTGCCGATGGCGCCGCGGCGCCAGGCCCGGCCCACCAGGGCCTGTCGGCGAAGTTCGCGCCCGTCTTCGAGCGCATCTTCCGCCCGCTGCTGGACGAGCGGCGGGGCGCGCGCAACCGCGGCTGGCTGGGCTTGGGGATAACCGCGCTGATCGTGGTCTCGCTGGCTTTGCCGGCCACCGGCCTGGTGCTGCTGAAGATGCTGCCCTTCGACAACAAGTCGGAGTTTCAGGTCATCGTGGACATGCCCGCGGGTACGCCGGTCGAGCAGACGGCTGCGGTGCTGCACGAGCTGGGCGGCTACCTGGCTACCGTGCCTGAAGTCACCGACTACCAGGCCTATGCCGGCACGGCCGCCCCCATCAACTTCAACGGCCTGGTGCGCCAGTACTACCTGCGCAGTGGCGGCGAGGTGGGCGACCTGCAGGTCAACCTGGTGGGCAAGCACGACCGCCAGGCCAAGAGCCACGAGATCGCCACCCGCGTGCGGCCGGCGCTGCAGCAGATCGGCCAGCGCTACGGCGCCAACATCAAGGTGGTGGAAGTGCCGCCGGGGCCGCCGGTGCTGTCGCCCATCGTGGCCGAAATCTACGGGCCCGAAGCGGTGGGCCGCCAGCAGGTGGCCCGGGCGGTGCGCGCCGTGTTTGCCGCCACGCCGGGCGTGGTGGACGTAGACGACAGCAGCATCGCCGCCGCGCCGAAGAAGCTGCTGATCGTCGACCGCCAGAAGGCCGCCATGCTGGGCGTGCCGCAACAGGTGATCGTCACCACCCTGCGCGCCGGCCTGGCCGGCGAGGCCACCGCCTACCTGCACGATGAAACCAAGTACCCGGCCGCGGCCGTGCTGCAACTGCCGCCCGAGCGGCACGGTGACCTCGATGCCCTGCTGCAACTGGCCGTGCGCAGTGCCGACGGCAAGCTGGTGCCGATCCGCGAACTGGTCACAGTCAGCGACACCCAGCGCGAGCAGCCGATCTATCACAAGGATCTGCTGCCGGTGAACTTCGTTGTCGCCGACATGGCCGGTGCGCAAGACAGCCCGCTGTACGGCGTGTTCCAGATGCGCAGCGCCATCACCAAGATCGCCACGCCGGGCGGCGGCACACTGCAGGAATACTTCATCCACCAGCCCGAAGACCCGTACCGCGACTACGCGATCAAGTGGGACGGCGAATCCCAGATCACCTACGAAACCTTCCGCGACATGGGTGCGGCCTATGGCGTTGGCCTGATCCTGATCTACCTGCTGGTGGTGGCGCAGTTCGGCAGCTACCTGACGCCGCTGATCATCATGGCGCCGATCCCGCTGACCATCATCGGCGTGATGCCGGGCCACGCGCTGCTGGGTGCGCAATACACCGCCACCAGCATGATCGGCATGATCGCGCTGGCCGGCATCATCGTGCGCAACTCGATCCTGCTGGTGGACTTCATCAACCTGCAGGTCAGGGCTGGCATGGCCTTCAAGCAGGCCATCGTCAACTCGGCCATCACCCGCGCACAGCCCATCGTGCTGACCGGCCTGGCCGCCATGCTGGGCGCCTTCTTCATCCTGGACGACCCGATCTTCAACGGCCTGGCGATCTCGCTGATCTTCGGCATCTCGGTGTCCACAGTGCTGACGCTGGTGGTCATCCCGGTTCTCTATTTCATGGCCTACCGCCACCGGCTGGCCGCCATCACTGCATCGGCAGACGCTGAATCCGAAGCCGAAGCTGAAGCCGACGTTTCCCCCATCCCACCTCAACAAGGCGCTACTCCATGACTTCCTGGCAAATCGTTCGACTCGTCGCAGGCACCTTCATCCTGCTGTCCCTGGCACTCGGCATCCCGGGCAGCCCGATCTTCGTCAACCAGTGGTGGCTGGCCTTCACCGCGTTTGTGGGGGCCAACCTGCTGCAGAGTGCCCTGACCCGCTGGTGCCTGATGGAAACCATGCTGCGCAAGTTTGGCGCCCGCGCGGGGGCCTGACATGTTCCTCAGCTGCCCCAGCTGCGGCGCCACCAACCGGGTGCCTGAAGAACGCTTGAAGGACCAGCCGGTGTGCGGCAAGTGCGGCACCGAGCTGGTGGCCGCCAAGCCCGTTGCCCTGACCGCCGCCACCTTCAGCCGCACCATCGCCCACACCGAACAGCCCGTGCTGGTGGACTTCTGGGCCGACTGGTGCGGCCCGTGCAAGGTGATGGCACCGCACTTTGCCACCGCGGCAGCGCAGCTACCCGGCGTGCGCTTCGTCAAGGTCGATACCGAGGCCAACCCGCAGGCCAGCGCGGCCTATGCCATCCGCAGCATCCCCACGCTGATTTTGTTTCTCGGCGGGCAGGAGTTGGCCCGCCAGTCGGGTGCGATGGCGGCGGATGATCTGGTGCGCTGGGTGCAAGGCCAGCTGGCCCGCGGCGGCTGATCTCTGCGCATCGCATCACCCTGCCCCGTTCAAGGGCCACGCGCCGCGCCGCGGAATCGTCGCCTTTGCGGCCGCTGGTCAGCTGCTGCCGCCTTCGACGCCGCAGGACTCGGCCCGCCAACGCAGCATGCCGCCGGCCAGGTTGGCCGCGTCCTTGATGCCGATTTTCTGCAGCAGGACCACGGCCTGGGCCGAGCGCACGCCTGACCGGCACACCGTCACCACCGGGCGCCCCAGGTCAATCTCGCCCACGCGCTGCGTGAGCTGCGACAAGGGCAGTAGCTGAGCGCCCGGGATATGCCCCAGCGCATCACAAAACTCGGCGGGTTCACGCACATCGATGATCTGGATGTCGGCGCGGCGTGGCCCTGCGATGCGCTCTTCCAGTGCGGCGGGCTGGATCTCCCAGAGTCCGCCAAAGGTGAAGGTCAGCGGCGCCCACGCCGGCTCACTGGGCACGCCCGCCGGGTCCGCTGGCCGGCCACACAGCAGGTTGGCCGGCACGGCGATGTCCATCAGCTTCGGGTGCGGCAGGCCCAGGTTGTTCATGTAGCCCGCAAAGTCGCCCGCATCCACATCGCCGCCCAGGCGGGGGTTGAATTGCCGCTCCTCGCCCACGCTGGTGACGGTCAGGCCGCGGTAGTCATGCGCGGGGTACAGCAGGCAGTTGTCTGGCAGCGTGAGGATCTGGCTTCTCACGGACAGGAACAGCTGCGCCGGGCTGCCTTGCTGGAAATCCGTTCGGCCGCAGCCGCGGATCAACAGGCTGTCACCGGTGAACGCCATGCTGTGATCGTCCAGCACAAAGCTCAGGCAGCCGCTGGTGTGCCCCGGTGTGGCGCGCACTTCAAGGTGGCGGTTGCCGAACCCGACCCGGTCGCCATGCGCCAGCAGCCTGTCCGCGTTCGCCGCTGAAGAGTTCTTCGACAGCAGGATCTGGCTGCCGCAGCGTGCTTTGAGCAGCCACGCGCCGGTCACGTGGTCCGCGTGCACATGGGTGTCGAGCGTGGCAACCAGCACCAGCCCCAGCTCACGCAGCAGGGCGACGTCTCGGCGCTCGTGCTCGAACACCGGGTCGATCAGCACGGCCTGGCCAGCGTCGCCCAGCAAGTAGGTGTAGGTGGATGACGCCTGGTCGAACAGTTGGCGGAAGATCAGCATGCGGGGCACTCCAAGGTCGTGGTCAGGTGGGTCGCTGTCAGCGGGTGGTTCGCCGCTGTCGTCGCGACGCTGTTTTCAAAAATTGTAGATTGACGGCGTAGGCAGCCGCAGCGCGCGCCTGCCTTGCGGGCGGCTTCAGGCACCGGTGGCGGCTGCAGAGCGCAAGGCAAGCCAAGAGCGCGTAAACCCTGGTTCTTCTTCTATCGCTA
>Ga0335394_10006855_pt1 | contig 12857 bp, 12 predicted proteins | sample MAT03_FD_205741 | JGI IMG/M metagenome (GOLD analysis project Ga0335394, IMG submission 205741) | Freshwater microbial communities from Lake Fryxell liftoff mats and glacier meltwater in Antarctica - MAT-03 (spades assembly) (version 2) ...
AATGTTTATCTTTGGACTTGTAGCTATGTTCGATCAAAGATCGAACATAACTGAGATAAATCTGTTGGAAACCCTTCAGGTTTCCAACAGATTTATTGTATTTATTATTATATGTACAATATTTATTATTTATGAACTTGAGCGTTTAATTTGTCTGTATCTACGATACATGCTAATTTCCTTATGGAATCGTTGTTGTATTACTTGCAACGAATATTTGCTAAATGGTTCGTTGGTTCTCGAATTTATAGGTATGTCTTCAGTAACAGCTGCCATAAGATCAATCATATTAAAACAATACACATGGGGCGTTTGTGATGATGATGACTTATCTACGGTAAATACAGATTCGGGTGGTTTCTCATACTTAGACATAGTAGCTCTTGCTTGATCATCTTCTAATATCTTGGCATCTTGGAGACAAACCTCATCATAACATTTATTTGCAAGTGTGGTTAGATGCACATGTTTATTTCGTTTTTCAACTTGTATTACAACACTTTCAGATAAACATCTATCATCTATAGTTTCTAAGTTGATGATTTTCTTTTTGAGCAATTCTAATGCCATTGAAGCAGCAAACATTTCTCTTGAAACAAGACGTATTGTAAATTCTCTGTCTTCATTGGATAAAAATACATTATCATATAATTCTACAAACATCTCCTTAGGACCCAATAATATTTTCTTAATCGTTGCTGTATCTTCATCCTTAATTGCGTTATCCAATTCTTCATTAAAAATAAGAGCAAAACGACAAATAGAACTCTGATCAGCATATACTAAGAACATAATAAGCTGATCATCTGTTAGATGTAAACCATCTGTTTTTGATGGCTTTCTTTTCTGACCCAGAGGATCGAACATCTTACTGGTTGAATTTAGATCTTCTAGCTTCTTCTGACTATGTGAATAAAAACTACTAATATAATTTGCTGCAAATTGTATATCCTTCTCAGCTAAATTTTTGTGTTTTCTTAATACATATCGTACAGCATGGAAGCAAGCTAATTCACTATCACTAATTGCGATAGCTGGACTTATATCTGATTTCGACTTAATATCTTGATCAGTGGTCTGACTTGAAGATAATCGTGATGTAGTTTTATCTATATTAGCTGTTTTAGTTTCAGTGGATGGAACTGTGTGTGAAACATGTGGAACTAGTTCTGTTGGAAGAAGATTAATTTGATTGGATGAAACAGTAGAAATTTGATTAGTAGTGGGTTTTATCTCAATGGATGAGGTGGGTGATTGAGATATGGGTTGAATGGTACTTATAAATTGAGAATTAGTCGAATCGGACATTTATATTATGATTTAATTTTAGAAATAGAACCTTTTAGTATAATATATCTGTGACATATATTGTAATATTTAATATATTACAATATAATATATTAGTATCATCTCTATAAGAGACCACCTATTAGTATTAAATTAATGACCAGTTCTCGTACACAAACGCAATCATTTGCTTCTACAATGAATAATAAGATGTCTAAAGGAGGCAATTCTATGGTTCGTGGATGTGGTAATATATATAAAGAATCCAGTGGAGGAAATAATTTTTCCTTAATAGATGATAATATGGGTGAGCTTGATATAGTGGACACTCGTGGGTTCTTATCACATACTTCTAATTCTCGGGATAATACTAACATGGAAGATATACCCACAAAAATTAGTGCTACATATAATGAAGATTATAATATTATATATGTGGATGACATTATTAGGAAAAAATTACGACAAGAGAAATTCACACATCTTCAAGGACTGAAAATTCGCTCCAAAAGTTTGGAAACGTTAAGCATGCAACCACAGACATATCTTATGCGTGAGAGAACGCTTGAACTATTAAAGAAATTAAAATATGAAATATCTCAGATAGAATCGGGGGAACGTATGCAAATTTATGATAAACGTGTATCTGACATCATATCCGAATATCGTAAATATAGTGGTAAGGTAAAAACTGTGGTATTTGATATTGAAGAAGAAGAAAAATATCAAGAATTGGACGATGATGTGAGGTCTCGTATTGGCTTAATAGATAAGTTTTTGGATATTGCATCAGAATATATACAGATAGATGTTATTCGAATTAATAACAGACCGGCTGATATGTGTTATGGATGTGGTACATCATTGGCAAAGGTAGCTACGAATGAGGAAGGCACAGTTAGATGTCCTAATCCAGATTGTCAGACAGAACATAATGTTATTATTATGGCAAAACTTGCTAAAGATGGATCACGTATTAATACTAATAGTAATACTGATGATGAAAGTATTGACAATTTTCTACGCGCATTTATCCGTTATCAAGGATTACAACCTGATCGACCTGATGCTAGTCTATATGAAGAGTTAGATGCATATTTTGCTCGTCATGATCGTCCCTCAGGAGAAGAGATTAGTAAGTTGCCTTTGAATGAACGGGGACGTCGTGGTGATACTAATCACAAGATGTTATGGAATGCACTTTCACAAATAAATAGATCTGAATATTATGAGGATAGTAATCTTATTGGTAATTTATATTGGGGATGGACATTACCTAATGTTATGCATTATAAGGAAATCATTGTGGCTCATTATAATAAAACACAGAAGGTATTTTACCAGATTCCTTCTGAAGAAAGATGTCGTAATTCTAGTTTGGGAACCCAATTTCGTCTATGGCGTCATCTTCAACTAGTTGGACATGAATGTTATATGGATGAATTCAAAATTGCTGAAAATCCTGATTCTATTCGTACTCATAATAGATTATGGCGTCTAATGTGTGAAGGGTCCAATGATCCCGATATTAATTATATTTCGTAATATATGAACCAAGTTCATATATTGTGCTAACTTTTTTAAAATATTTTATCCCATGGTTCTGGTTGAGCGAATGAAAGAAGCTTGCAACTAACAGCAGCGTTAACTTCACGTGTGAGAATATCTAGAATGTCTATCAAAGTTTGACATTCATGATACATAAATTTTCTTTCGAGGATGAAATGGTTACATATTTCTTTGAATAATGTCAAATCATCTTTTCCGGCTGATTTCTCGGTCCTGGGTAAATTCCATCTACTTTGCATTTCACAGGCCAATTTAGTGTGCCACCTTGTTATCAATCTTTTTCTAACTACGAGATGGGACAAAGTCCCATCCACAGCAGAATCTCTGATTCTAACTACGAGATGGGACAAAGTCCCATCCACAGCAGAATCTCTGATTCTAAATTCTTTTATTAAATATTGTCTGGCTTCTTGATCTGGCCAAATACCAATCGTTGATATATGTTTGAGTTTATGGTCTGCTGATTTGACCATACATTAACCACTGATATAACGAGATTATATGCCAAAGTAGTATTATCTGTTATATCAGCAGACCATAATTTCTCAAATAATGACAATTCGTCCATTTGCAATATTTAAATGTCATATATACCATATCAGGATTGTATCAGTTATATATATTCATCTGATGTAGCTATGTTCGATCTTTGATCGAACATAACTGAGATAACCTACCAACACAGTCTTCGATTGTGTTGGTAGGTTATTGTAGCTATGTTCGATCTTAGATCGAACATAACTGAGATAAATCTGTTGGAAACCCTTCAGGTTTCCAACAGATTTATTGTAGCTCATAGAAACCATATAATATTATTATAAATATACATATATTGTATAGGCTGGGGATCTATATTATTATAAATATACATATATTGTATAGGCTGGGGATCTATATTATAGATATCTGTCATACATATATTGTATAGGCTAGGGATCTATATTATAAATATACAGGTTGATAATATATTATATAATACATTAGTTGATGATGTATTACAGATGGATAACGTACATATATCACAGATAATATATGGGTTAATAATGTATTACAGATAATAATGTATTACAGATAATAATGTATATATTATATATAATATATAAGTTGGTGATGTATCATATATAATATACATAATATATTATAGATGAGCAATGTATATAATATATATTACAGATTAATAAATATATATGATACATAATATACCATAGACTGGTATATTATGAGTGATTCATTAGACATTAATAACGTTGCCTGTGGGCCATGAATCGATGTTAATAATATACATAATACATAAGTTGATAATATATTACAGATTAGTAAATATAATTATAATAATATACCATAGACTGGTATATTATGAGTGATTCATTAGACATTAATAACGTTGCCTGTGGGCCATGAACCGATGTTGTTAGTATGTATTTTTACATTGAGTTCTGGAAAGAATCCATCATCTAAAAGTTTGATAAATTTCTGATATGAATTGAGACTACAACATATTGGTAGAGCACATGGAAGGGCACTATGTCTACGTAGTTTGATATAAGGATATTTTGTATTGGTTGAATAGTAATATATACCTCGATATTTCATCCACCCCTTAGCATCATCGATGGGTGCTATTTTAGATTCCTTTGCTTGCAACTCTTTTGGGATTATACGATTAACTCGTGATGGCCAAATCGTCTCATCTAGATGAACTGTCTTATCACTTGACATAATAATAATATTTAGTATATTTAAATATAGAAGTATAATTAGATTTTATTATATCTATTTTTATATTATGTGTTTCATATCAACTTATAATATTTAACTTATGTCTCCTGTCTTCAATAACTGTTCTAACTTGTCTATAATCTCCAATACAACACTATTCTTCTCATATATATGTCTTTTATTGTCGATAAAAGATCTAAAATACTCATCATATGATTGACGATCGATTTTATATTTATCATAATGATATAGACTCCAAAATTCAGCTTTGATTTCATCTTGCCATTTTTCCCTTAATCGATCTAATAGTTCTTTAACCAATTTAGACTTGGATGATTTCTAGGTATTGATGATGGAAAGAGATATATTATAGGATGAGCTGGTAAGATCAAATATATTTGTATCCCAAATTTTCTCGAATAATGATATAACTTCCATTTTTATTAATAAAAATGCTTATTCTAGGCATTTTTTATATAGTTTGCATGTATCTTTCTACTAATTTAGAATCCCCAATTGGATCACTTGTCTCAGATATTAGATCCATACCATATTCTTTACTACGTTTTATCAATGATTTTAATCCTTCATCTGACTGAGACCAAATATAACCTGTTCTTAATGGTGCATGTCTATCAACATGTGATCCAAATTGTACCATTGAATCATTAAGATGTATCATTGAAATTCCCTTAGGAGCGATAGCATTTGCTTCATCAAATAATTTAACAACATCTTCATGTGTCTGAAATGAACACATACCAGAAGCAAATGCATGTTGTGTATCAACACATAAACCGACACGTGTCGTATCTAATCCTTCATATAGATGTCTAATTTCTTCCCAGGAAATTCCTAAGTCTGTCCCTTGACCAGCTGAAATTTCCAACAATAAATGGAATGGAACACGTTGATGGTGTGATAATGGTAAATGTCCAGATGATTGTATTTGATTGATATGATGTGATACATTTGCAATAGTACCTACTCTCCCGATATGTAATACACAGGCAGCTGGAAGACCAGCAACCGTATTTAATTCTTTACTTATAACATTAATAGACGGACGAGAATTCGGTTTGGCTAAATTAGCAGTAAAAGGACAATGTACATAAAAAGTGGTATCTGTTTTAGTACAATATTCGAGCGTCTTTAATTTATCTTCATGATGAATTGTTCTACATTCATAGGTATCGGGAGCACCGAGGAACAATTGTACACAACGGAAACATGGTTGCGTTACCAGATTGTCTTGAGTTATAGTATCATATAAGGTTGTTTGTAGTGGTACAGTACAACCACATCTTGCACCTGATTTTCTAACATTAAGTGATAAGCTTTTTGGAGTACAACAGGAGTCCATATTCTTTGGATGAATTAAATGATATATACATATATTCACTTATTGTTATATGTGTCAATAATCCATGGCCCAGATTATTGAATATGCTCGATCTACATCGAGTATATTGTTTTTTTTTATAAAATTAGAACCTAACTTTATTACATATCTTAATATTGTTTATTGTCTAAGTCCTGTGAGTCCTCCGAGTGCTGGGATTTGTGGAAGTCCTCTTCCACCAATGGCACCGACACCACCTGGTATGACTGTGGGTCTACCTGGGGAGACTACGTTGGGTACTCCGGTAGCAATTGGAAGGAATTGTGGAACTGCTGCTATTTGGGCACCTGGAACGGTGGTGGCTTGTCTTCGCGGTGGGGACGGTAATCTGTCTGGTGGGGCTGCAGCCCCGATTACCATACCACCTACTGGTACAACCATACCACCTACTGGTACAACCATACCACCTACTGGGGCAACCGTACCATTATTGGCGATGGCTCTTCTGACGAATGCGATCGCGTCAGCATAAGTAGTTTCGACATCACCACCATATGCTAATTGTAAACCTCTGATGTATTTGTTAATATCATTGGATATGATGGGAATATTGGTAACACCAAATTTGCCCGATTTGGCAGTCTTTGGTTGATTAGCAGTTCGATGACCCTTTCCAGTATTGATGTCCATCATTGATACATCGATAACTTTGCCAGGAGCGATCTTCTTAACTTTCTCAGCGATAGAGTCTCCTGAGTTTCTTCCTGGAGCGGAAGCTGCTCCTTGTCGTTCACCGGATTTAGATCGAACCTCAGCATCCTTGAGATTGACTGCGAACCAAATGATATTTTTGAGTTCATAACCTTCAACACCTGGTTTGGCTGCCTTAGCTTTTTCTCTTGCAATAAGTTCTTGTTCGTAAACTTGAGCCATGGTGCCCATATAGTTGTCTCTAGTGATGACACCATTCAAAACTTGTTGAATGTCTGCGTTGGAAATATTTGCATAAGTTAAAGCATCAATAACTGCTTGTACTGGTCCTGTGATTCGATAGCCGGTGTGGAAGATCGTGTTTTGTTCAGCGGGATCGGCACTGCTCCATGATCGTTTAGCACCTGATAGAAATCTTTTGGTGACTAGTGGGCCACCAACGCGAAGAAAAGATCCTTTCTGTCTAGCTTTAGCCGAAGATTCTGCGGTCCATCTATAACCGGCGGGAACTACATTGATAATAGGAAACTGTGTGGTAGCGGGTGTTGCCATTTGTGTTTGTGCTTTACCTAGATTTGTTCTGTATTTAGACTATTTTTTAATCAATCAGTAATGCAGAATATTAAAAATAACACTATTGCTAATCGATTTTATAGCCATATATAATAAACTCAACTTATTCCACTATTATATATAATATAATAAAACAGTTGTTTTGTACATATTCAACATCACTCTGTTCACTACAATCAGATACAAACACATAAATCATATGTGCATGTTTTTATTATTACAACCATTTTTTTGAACCACTTTTTTTTTATATCTTCCGTACATTATCCCCAATAGGACCGAATATTATATCATGAATAATATTTTCCATACAATTTAATAACCGGTATATAATAACCAGTATGATCATTGATCTTTTTAATTAAAGATCCGTATATTATTACGTTATATGATTATAATTTTGTTAAATAACTTCATAATGTTTTTACATGTACTTTAATCGTTCTTAACATATTTTTATAATATTATCAAACATAGTTTGATATTTAAATTAGTAACACCAACCTTTTTTCTGATCACAGATATAAATAATGGCTATGACAGAAAGTTATCAAGTTGATATATTCGGAATCGTCGTATTAATAGGATCCGTTCTAATGCTTGTCTTTCTCATAATAGCTGCTGTCTACTTTTATAATCTCATGAATTTTAAGCCCCCTACTAAGGGTGAATCAACTTTCCTTTTTTGGACATCCATCGTCTTAGCTGTAATATTCTTTGCCATGATAATCTATGCTTTATATCATATTTTTACCCATAGAGCAATACTAATTGAGACCCCTACTACTGTAGTCAAAACTACTACCACAACTCCCATAACAACTACACAAGTAATCAGACAATCAGTTCCCTCTAATCCAGTTACATATACTACTGTTCCTTCTAATCCAGTTACATATACTACTGTTCCTTCTAATCCAGTTACATATACTACTGTTCCCTCTAATCCAATTACTACATATACTACTGTTCCCGCTAATCCAGTTACATATACCACAAATAATCCTGTTACATATACAACTGTACCGGCCGGTACAGTCAGATATACCACTGTACCAACAAATCCTGTACAAATATCAAATGTTCCACAAACTACTTCTGTTAGGAATGTAAGTACCACTTATAGTGATATTCCTTTAGCTCAGGATCAAAGAAGAGTATTAGATCAAGAACTTATCAATCTGAGTGGATCTATGGGTTAAATATAAACTCTCATTAAATATAAGATTACATCTGAAATATTTCAGATACACTGGAATATTTTATCATATAAGATTACGTCGGAAATACTTCAACTATATTGGAATATTTTATCATATAAGATTACGTCGGAAATATTGTAGCTATGTTCGATCTTTGATCGAACATAACTGAGATAACCCAAACTTTGTTTGGGTTATTGTAGCGAACAACCTTTAGGTTGTTCACAAAGATAAATACCAGTAAACTGGTATTTATTGTAGCTATGTTCGATCAAAGATCGAACATAACTGAGATAAACCAAACTTCGTTTGGTTTATTGTAGATATACTGTAATATTTTATAGGGTTTAGAAATACTTCAACTGTATTGAAGTATTTTTATCATGTATTCTCTATTTGAGTTAAACATTAGTTTGAGGCACCTTCGATGTATTGAGCAATTATTTGTTGTAATATGGGAGGAAGATTCATAATATTATGAAGAATACCTTTACCTCCAACCATTACTTTACCATCATATGGAGTGGATGACAGTAAGACGCCTTTATTGCTGGAAATTTCATGATGTAAAATAAGTGCAGCTATTTCTCTATAGTGCTCAGCAGCATCATCGGGTTGTAATGACTGAGATATATTATTAATAGTGCTACTCACACGTTTAATATCTATATACTTGTCTTTTCTAGCTTCCACTTGTCTCAATAAATCATCATATAATGGATATGAACGCAACATGTTTATTAAAATAGATCATAATACTAAATTTCATTCACATATGCATTCAAAATAATGCATATATTGTTATATAATATATCTAATCAAATATATTAACACATATATATTCCAACTACAATATGCACCTTTGGTGCATCCACATCAGAATCAAAGATTACAATAATATAATCAGAAGCTTATATCGATAAAAATATAAGATTTTTCATAATTATCGTGGTCTTGATATAATCTTCATCGAACAAATATCTCCATTTGGTTCCATTGATGATTGTCTTTCAGAAGACCCAGCTCCTACATATCTATTACTTGCATTGGTAGGATTGACTATACTAGATAACAATGGTTGAATTGGATGCGATGGCGTACTTGTGGTTGGCACAGCAATAGATGACGTGGTAGATTCTCCAGATTGAACACGTTTAAAATCTTCATTTTCGAGAGATTCTTTTAACCATTTAGCAAAATCATCTGGTTTTCTAATATCGTATTTCTGACTATATTTTATTTCTCCGCTTTCCCAACCTGCATTCATGATTTGAACACCATCTTTAATTTCAATAGGATTTTTGGGTCCAAGATTAGCCATAGCAGAATCCCAAACTTTACCGGGAACTAATATGATCATGGGATACCACTTCCCATAACGGATTAAATCTTTTGGAGCTTTATTTTCATCAAATTTTCCTGTGTTATCATTTGCTGTTAACACGAAGAAACGTATTTTGGGACTAACTCCCTTCAATGAAGCTGTTACATTGTTCCAAATATCTGTAAGACTTTTACAATGACGACACATACTAGACTTATAAAGCACTACAACTGGTTCGGGTACTGCTGCCATATTATTTTATAGTTCTATGCGTGGTTTTAGATCTATTAAGTGCCATTTAAACTAATATTAATATTAGTCTTCAACTATGCACACTATTATGTCCAACCAAAGAATCTACAATAACCCAAACAAACTACGAGATGTACGCTAGCGTACATATAAAATCACCACAGCAGATTTCTTTGAAATCTAAGTTTGGGTTATCTCAGATTCTCTTCGAGAATCTTTGATCCTATGACTTATGTAGTATATACTGTTAATTATAAATTCATCATCTTAATCATAGTAGCTATATAGATAATATATATGTAATATATATGTATCACAAATTCTACTACTTATATATTATATCTTCAACCATATATATTATCTATATATGTATCACAAATTTTACTGCTTATATATACGAATGTATCATATATATTCTGTTAATATTATATCTTCAACTATATATGTATCACAAATTATACTAATTATATATACGAATATATCGTATATATTATACCTTCAACCATATATATTATCTCTCTTATCTATATATATTACTATGATTTATGTTCAACAGTACCATACTTCACCAGTATACACATCCATACATACTGTTAATTTGATATGTTTGTAGCTTGCACTTAAAGTTATGATACCCTCCGTACTATAACCAATAGAAAACGTCCATTCTCCATATACAACAGATATCGCAACACCAAAATTATCTGAACTAGACATCTTACAACATGTCTGCTTAACACCACCTAATACTCCAGTATCTCCAGTTGGTCCAGAGCATGTTTGTTCAACACCACCTGACACTCCAGATGTCTTAGAATGAGTTTGTCCAACACCACCTGACACTCCAGATGTCTTGGAATGAGTTTGTCCAACACCACCTGACACTCCAGATGTCTTGGAACAGGTTTGGTCAACACCACCTGACACTCCAGATGTCTTAGAATAGGTTTGTTCAACACCACCTGACACTCCAGATGTCTTAGAACAGGGTTGTTCAACACCACTGAGACTTATCCATAAACATATTACTTCGGGACATATACTAGAACTAACAACGAGAAACACTGGTCGAGACATCGGGTATTTACATTTATAAAAGATGTTTTTATACCAATCTATTGTTAGACTATATATAGAGTACAAAGATATGATATCTAATAGTGATATAGCTTGCACATTTCCACCGAATATAATTTACAATCATCATATTAGATATATACGACACTATCGTATATACAACAATTCTGTCACTATTCGGGTAAAATTTTTATATAGGAACACCCATAAGACATCCTGCAATCACATACGGCTGACAACACATTGCATCTGGTGAATCATATAAATAACGTATGAAATCATATGTGATTGGAGTCTCAGCTGTTCCAAGTACAGCTTTTGGATGAACTAATCCTAATGGAATATTATGTTTCTGCCATAATTGGCATAAAAAGTTATATACAGGCGTACTGGGTAATAATTCATATGATGGTTGAATATAACATCTCTTCTTCCATTGTACAATGAATACTCCTGAAAGGAGTATTTAATGAAGATAAATCTGTGCCCAAGCACAGATTTATTGTAGCGAACAACCTTACTACGAGATGGGACAAAGTCCCATCCACAGCAGAATCTTTGATTCTTAAGGTTGTTCACAAAGATAAATACCAGTAAACTGGTATTTATTGTAGTTATGTTCGATCAAAGATCGAACATAACTGAGATAAACCAAACTTAGATTTCAAAGAAATCTGCTGTGGTGATTTTATATGTACGCTAGCGTACATCTCGTAGTTCGTTTGGTTTATTGTATAAAATCCAAATATTGTGTACCTTTTCTATATGCTATAGTATGACCTAGATTATCTGTCCAATGAAAATCTCCTTTACTACATAATGCTATAGATCTTCTCCATATTTCCCATTGTGGGAACCATAAATGTTCATTATTTCGTAACCACGTATTTATGTCAAAGATATTATTGTCAATAGATATAGTTGTGTTGTTAATTAATTGTATTTTTCTGATCGGTGTCTTGGCCTTTTTCCAAAAATTCTTACGAGTTAAATCTACATACCCACCTCCTTCTATATGTCCTATACATATACTTTTGCTAAATGCCGCATTTACTAAACATAATCCTTCACCCACGATAGGTCCTAGTGTAAAACTAGATACATCCTGCATAGAGAATCCTTTACTGATGGGACAATATTGAACATGATTGAGATCGACATTTTGTAATGGAACAGATAGATATCCAGGACCGCCACGTTGGCGAGGAATGAGATATATGGGTGCTATTCTTCCTTCTTGGGGTATCCCAGTAATATTCTGGGAAAAATTACGTGTTCTTTTTGCATATTTTAAATCCATAATTATTTTGTACATTGTTTCCCATTCTTGTAATCTTCGATCTGGATCTATTCCACCGATATAATCGAATACAGTTATATCACCAATTAAGCGATTAGATGACGCAGGATATGTACGTATAATTCTTAAAGATGTCATTTACCTTGGGATATTATCTATGATTGATAATATCATTTGTTTTAATAATGTATAAAACAAACAAAGTTTGCTGGAATATACAATAAACCAAACGAACTACGAGATGTACGCTAGCGTACATCCACAGCAGATTTCTTTGAAATCTAAGTTTGGTTTATCTCAGTTATGTTCGATCTTTGATCGAACATAACTACAATAAATACCAGTTTACTGGTATTTATCTTTGTGAACAACCTTAAGGTTGTTCGCTACAATATATTGTGATATGTAATAATAATACTACATAAATGATTTGTGACTAAGATGGATGGACTTATTCTTTTAAAATTATTATTCGTATTGAGTGTTGCTTTATTTGCTATG
>Ga0335394_10006857_pt1 | contig 12856 bp, 6 predicted proteins | sample MAT03_FD_205741 | JGI IMG/M metagenome (GOLD analysis project Ga0335394, IMG submission 205741) | Freshwater microbial communities from Lake Fryxell liftoff mats and glacier meltwater in Antarctica - MAT-03 (spades assembly) (version 2) ...
AATGTCATGAATCCGGTTACCTTCAAAAGCTAATTCCAAGTAACGTTCGTTTGATATAACGCTTTCATTTGCAATGGAAGGTAAATTTGCTAGCCCTGACCTCGTTCTAATTCTATTTAGGTCATTTAGGGGAGTATCCCCAACAGAGGTACCAAGTCTGAAATTCGCTTCAGCCCTTGTCAAATACATTTCTGCCATTCTTACAATTGGCACATTTCCGAAACGATCGAGGTGTTTTCTTGTATAGTTACGGCCACCAACGACAACGAAAAAAGACTTTCTTATATCTCCCGCTTCATACTTATCAATATGAGCAGACGTAATCTTACAATCACTTCTTCCAGCAGTGCCTGGGCCGGCATTGGTTCCAAAGAAAGTATTTAACTGATTGGCGCCATCTTGCGCTGTGACCTTTAATGAGAAGATATATTCAGAAGGACTATTTCCAGCATTATTGATAAATGTAAACCACAATGAAGGGAATGTTGTCGCCAATGAATTTGTCCCTGATTGAATAACCCTGTTAGCCGCGTCACCCGCTTCCTGTAGAGCAGTAATTTGAGCAGCTGTGCTTCCCGTAGCACCTTGTTGTAGCTTAACGCGAGAAAGAATTGCCGTTGCTGCATTTTTGGTAGCATAGATAGTATTCGATGCTGGCAAAAGAGACTCTGCTCTTGTCAAATCCGCTATTACTTGTCGATAAACTTCTGCAACGCTATTCCGTGCCCTAAAATCCTCTCCGGTGATACTTTTTGTTGGCTGAAGAACAAGGGGGACTCCAAGATTTGTTGTGTTGTCGCCATCGTCCCAAGTTTTTGCATACAGTCTAGCTAACTCAAAATACATTGCACCTCTTATGAACAATGCTTCACCCTCTACCCTGTCTTGTGTAGTGACCGATGATTTAACTTTGTCCAAAGCCGATAGTACATTATTGCATCTGTTAATTACATTGTAAGCCTGATTCCACATGGTGGTCGCTGGTCCGTTGGTGGCAGCCATCTCCAATCTCCATGCATCGCTCAATCCCGCAAATGTACCTGTGAAGAGAATATCCTCAGAGTTACCAATTACTTCATTGAGAACCATTATATCACCACCATAAACAAGAACTGACTGAATTCCATCATAAGCGCCTATCAAGGTCACCAGTACGTCTTTTTCAGTTGACAATGCTTGTGACTGATCGATATTTTGGTACGGAAGAATATTTAGTTTGTCATCGCAACCCGAAAAGAATACGAAAAGAAAAACTATCACGAATAATTTTTTCATATAGTTACTATTTAATCTCATTTTGATACGATTTAAAATCCAATATTGATACCAAATACGATTGTGCGAGGCTGAGGTGGTGTGTAGAAATCGTTCCCTTGGGCAATGTTTCCATTGGTAGTGGTGTTTGCCTGAAAATCCGCGTTCACCTCGGGATCCCAAAAAGGATAATCCGTAAAAGTATGCAAGTTTAATCCTGATGCATAAATGCGCACCTTATCCAACTTTACTCTACTTAACAATTTAGATGGAACAGTATAACCTATTGTGACAGTTCTTATTCGGATGAATGAGCCGTCAACAACATATCGGCTGCTAAACTGTGCACCGTTGTTTGAAAAAAATCTAGCCTGTGGAATATTCGTAATTTGTCCGGGTGTGGTCCATGCCCCTAATTGGTCAACTGTTTGATTGTCCTCAAATCTCATATTAGCGGAAGAAAATCTGCCCATTCCATAAGTAGATAGTTGGTTTCCAAAAACACCATTCATAAAAATAGAAAGGTCAAATCCGCGATATGAAAAGTTATTGGTCATGCCCGCGATGTAGTCTGGATTTGGCTTTCCAACCGCCACACGTTGCGCCTGAGTATAAGCTGCTGGATTCACAGTAGTTCTATCCAATGTTCCGTCTGGATTGGTCGTGTTTTTGTAAAACAAAGCGTCACCATTGGCAGGGTTAACCCCTGCATACTCTACCGTGTAAAATACACCAACTGGCTGACCTTCCATTACACGATTGAAAAAGCTTGCTTCAATTATTTGCTTTTGGATGTCGACAACTTTGTTTGCATTATAGGCAAAGTTAAAACTGGTGCTCCACTTAAATTTGCCAACCAGATTTTGGCTATTCAAAACGAGTTCAAATCCCTTGTTCTCAAGCTTTCCAACATTTCGTGTTTGAGTTGTAAATCCCGAAGTGGACGGGACATTCACGTTAAGCAACAAGCCAGAGGTTTTCTTTTCGTAGTAGTCGATCTCACCTGTCAATCTTCCGTTGAATAAACCGAAATCAATTCCAAAATCTAATTGATCCGTTGTCTCCCACTTCAAATCAGGGTTTGCCAATTGTACAGGGCGCTGTCCTGCGGCTCCAGCATAGCCGGCATCGCCTTGAAACAAGCCGAGATGAGGGAAGTTTCCAATCTCCGCGTTGCCCACTTGCCCATAGCTTGCCCTAAGTTTCAAAAAGCTGAGTACTTTAACGTTCTTTAAAAAGCTTTCTTCCGTCAATATCCAACCCAATGATCCCGCAGGAAAATAGCCGTACCTCGAATTAGTCCCAAATCTTGAGGAGCCATCCCTACGAACGCTGAAGGTGGCCAGATAACGATTGTTAAACTTGTAGTTAGCTCTTAAAAAAAAGGAGTTGAATGCGAAATCAGTCCTTGAAGAATTTCCATCTGACTTAGTAGCAGCACTCGCAATTTTTTGATATGAATCCGATGGAAAGTCCAATCCCTCCGTGAAGTTATATTTGGATATAGATTGTTGGTATTGCATTCCGAGCACCGCATCAATGTTGCTCATGCCAAACTGCTTTGTATAATTAAAATAGTTATTGGTATTGTAGTTGGTAACAAATGCAGCACTATTATATCCTATTCCATTCCCAGCGCGTGTTTGATTACGAATCGTTTGACTTTTAAAATAACTGTCTTCGTTTTGGCTCAAAATATCGATTCCAAACTCAGTTTTAAAAGTCAATCCCGTAAGAATTTTAGCAGAGGCATATGCGTTGCTAAGATTCCGAAAACCCTCTTGGCTGAAGCGACCGTAATCAATCGAAAGTCTTGGATTATAATATAAACCAACATTCACATCTCCCGGAGGAGCTCCTGTGGGTAGCCCCGTTCCTGGATCTGTGAATGGTGTCATTGGCAAAAGAGCAACTGATTGCAATGGATTGGAAAAGGCATTGTCTCCCGGGAGTCTAATATTTAGAGTTCTAGCAAGACTCATGGAGAACCCTATACTTAACCAATCAGTTGCTTTGTGATCCACGTTTATTCTACCAGTAATCCTATTCAGGCTATTTCCCACCATTATTCCGGTTTGATCCAAATATTGTAAGGAACCAAAGAATCTCGTATTCTCATTTCCACCGCTGACCTGCACATCTGCTTGATCATATTTTCCTTTTTGAAAGGCCTGATCCTGCCAGTCGTAGGACTTCTTGGGGTCAGTGTCCCATTGACCAAAGCTATGATATGACATCAGGTCTTTCGCATATTGGGTATCACTAGATGGATCGGTTACCGGTACCCCAAATCTGTCATCATTGTATTTGGCAGCCCGAAGGATAAGTTCAGCATATTGCTCAGAGTTTAAAAACTTAACCCTGCGTGTCTCTTGAGAAACTCCGGATTGATAATTGATATTTACAATCGTCTTACCAGCCTTTCCTCTTTTGGTTGTAATCAGAATCACGCCATTGGCAGCTCTCGAACCATAAATAGCCGCAGCAGAGGCGTCTTTTAATACTTCCATTGATTCAATATCATTGGGATTTAAATCAGCCAATGGGTTTGTGGCTCCTCCGGATGTACTTTGGCTATCATTCGTGATAGGAATCCCGTCTACTACAAACAATGGCTCGCTTCCTGCACTAATCGAAGATGCCCCGCGAACTCTCACCGTAACTGCTTGCCCCAATTTTCCAGACTGACTATTGACATATACGCCTGCTGCCTTGCCTTGTAGGGCAGCATCAACACTTGGAAGAGGGATATTCGCAATCTCCTGGCCCGAAACACGCGCAATATTTCCTGTCAAGTCCTGCTTAATCTGGGTTCCATATCCCACTACCACAATCTCCGACAACTGTGTAACATCAAGTCCAAGTTGAATGTCTATAATTGTTCTTTCTCCTATCGAGATTTCAGAGGTCTTCAAACCAATGAAGGAGAAAACTAAGCTCGCGCCAGAAGAGGGCACTGCTAGTGAATATTTACCATCGGCATCTGTCACTGATCCAGTGGTGGTTCCCTTTACAACAACATTTACACCGGGTAAGGCCGATCCATCTTCAGTGGAGGTAACTCCGCCTGTAATCACGCGTTCTTGCGCCCACGCATTGAGCACAAAAGCGAATGAGAAACAGACTAGTAAAATTTTTCTCATGGTTTTTGGTTTAGTTTTAGTAAAAAATTAAAACCAAAGCTGATAATTCAGCAAACAAGAAAAATGATCCGTTAAGGTGTATTTATAACACAGTGCTATACCTTCAATTGTGGTATTGTTGCGTGTTGTCCCTTGCTAGGCGGGAGAAGACGAAATGAAATGAAACTAAATCAATTTATCTGTGTTCGCCCTTTCGACAGCATCGGCCTTGCAACTGACCTGAAGCTTTGAGTAAATATTTCTAATATGTGTTTTGGCCGTCTCCTTTGACACAAATAATTCTTCCGAGATTTGAGAATAGGTTTTGCCTTCCGATATTAACCTTAGCACCTCCGTTTCTCGTTTCGACAAGGGAGAATTGGGGTTTACATGAAAATTGTCGATAACCAATCTAGCAATTTTACTGCTCATCGGTGCTCCACCCCTAGAAATTTCTTCCAATGCACCCAACAACTCCAAATAATTTGAACTTTTGGTTATATAGCCCGAGGCGCCAGATTTTAATGCGTCAAAAACCATATCACTGTCTTCATAAACGGTTACCATCACAATTAGGATATGCGGGTTCTTATCTTTAATGATCTTCGTGCCTTTAATACCATTCATGCCGGGCAATTCAATATCCATCAAAACGATATCTGGTTTATCGCGATGTAAATTCTTAATTGCTTCCTCGCAGGTATCATATACATTCACAACAAAGAACTTAGGCGAACTATTTACAATGAGTGCATAGCTGCTCCTGATTTCAACATCATTCTCAATGATGATGACACGTTTTTTAAAGGATGATATCATTCTATTTTGTTTTAACTCTTCGTATTGACAAAGTAACTCTGGTCCCGAAATCGTTGGTGCCCTTTGAAACCAATAGTACCGCCCCGATCCGATCGGCACGATCCTTCATATTCTTTATCCCATTATCGGCAGCATCCGGATCAATTGAGTACCCGATTCCGTCATCTTCTAACTGGATTTGAATCGCTCTGTCATCTGCCGACAAGGAAAAACTCACGTTCCTTGCTTGCGAATGCCTAAAGGTATTAGTAATGGCTTCCTTAAAAATCAATGTTACGTCTCTGCTTACTCCAAAATCTACAATTATCTTTTCCCAAACAGCATTATAAACACGTAGATTAATTTCCTTTTCAGACAAGATAGACTCAGCAAAATCTTTGATTCGCAAAAATATCTTTACAATATCATCGTTTGATGGATCAATAGACCAAATAAAATCACGCGTTCCAGAATACAAGTGCTTGGCCGACTTTTCTACTTTGTTGTATAGTTCAAGGTTACCAGTTCCACCTAATTTTAAAAGGCTAACATAATTTATAATGCGCGTTAGTTGATTACCCATCTCATCATGAAAGTCTCTTGCCAATTCTTTACGGATCGATTCCTTTTCTTGCGACTTAATTTGCTCAATTTGTACCAGTAGCAAAGCCTTCGATCGTACTCGCCAATAGACAAGGGAAATAACTAGCAGAATTAAAAGAACCTGCGCTAGCACAATAAACCAGCCTTGTTTGTAAAAGGGCGTATCTATCACGAATGAATATGATATTGGTGTTTCGCTCCATGCCCCTCGATGATCAGAAGCCTTTAACTTAAATGTATAACTACCTGGAGGTAAGTTGCTATACGTTACCTGCGTCTGCTTAGAAGGCAATGACCACTTCGTATCAAAATTCTCCAAATAATACTGAAAAAATATAGAGTGAGGATAACGCTTGTCAACGCGATTGAAGTGAAAAGTTAAGTGATTCTGATTGTGGGGGAATTCAGGATTTACTGGTAGTTGAAAAAAACCCTCCGCTTTCAAAGAGTATTTTCTCGCTGACTCAGGTTGGTAAAAAAGATCAATACCCGTTAAGTGGCTGGCATAATTAGAACTAGGACGTTGCGGTAAATCATTATATTGATAAACTTCATCCACCATTCCAAAATATTTTTCGCGACCAAGATAGAAGGCATTGTGATTTGTTTCAAAATTATGTAAGCCATTATCTTGATCAAAAGTAAAATTCTCAATTACCTCCAAAGCAGAATTTACGCGAATGGTACTGATACCCTTTTCAGTCCCTATCCAAATCAAATCCGTTGAATCTGCTGCAACAAAATAAATTAAGTCAGACGGTAAGCCACTTGCCAAATTGAAAAATTTACTTTTCTTAGTGGTTGGGTTGTAGATCGCTGCACCAGCCCCATCGGAACCTATCAACAATAGCGAATCGCGAAAAGTATTAATCGAGAGAATGGTTGAGTTTGACAATTCCTCAATGTCAATTTTTTCAACCTTCTCGTCTTTAATTGCATTCAATCCAAGATCAGTTCCTATGTAAGTTATATTGCCAAGCAAATGGTGATGAATAGAAAAAACAAAATTACTAGCTAATCCCTCTTTTACCGAATAGCTCCTTCTTACCGGTCCATCATTAAAATAAGATACACCATTACGAAAATCGCCTAACCAAATTCCACTTTTGCTATCAAAGTCAAAACATTTAATTTCATTAGAAAGCAACCCATCTTCGATAGTATAAACCTGGAACTTATTAGTCTCTTCGTCAAACTTCGCCAAGCCATTGTAGGAACTAATCCAAATTTTTTGATTTCGGTCTTTTTTGACTTGTGTAATCTCGTTGGATACAACCGAAGCTCCAACCGACAACAAATCATTCTTTCCGTTTCTTATTCTTCGTAATCCATTAGTTGTGCCCAGCCAAATAGCCCCCGAGTGATCCTTCTCTATGGCCATAACAGATCCCACTTCACCAATTTCCAGTTTGTTAAAGTCTTGTCGGAAGTATTTATACAACCCCGTGTTGGTTCCCAACCATGTATCTCCACTACGATCAAACAAAATCTCCGCCACTTCAACATCTTTGAGAACTGTATCTATCCTAACGCCATTCGCAACTTTATGCTCCCTAAACAAATAACGTTCGGTTGTAGTCCAATAAACCTGCTGGGATGTGTCATAGGCCACAACTCTATTCCTCGCCCATATTGTAGCTGGACGAATGCTACCATTATCAGGATTCAACTGAAAATAGCCTTTGTCCGTTTCTAAAATAAAATAACCCGACACACTAATCAAGTCAGTTATCTTAGTTGCGTAATTTGAAACTGATTGATGTTTGGTTCCTGACCTTCCCTTGATGATAAGACTGTTATCACCCAATAAAAAAATTAGCTTATCCTTAGCAGCAGAATAGGTGACTGATTTAATCGGTGCTTGCGAAACTTGAATTAAGCTATCACTTTTCTCGCTCGTTGGTATAGCCACTAACTTATCATCCCATGTCTGTAAATACAATGTATCTAGCAACTCATACATTTTACTAAACCTCAAGCCGCGATTCTCTAACTGAAGTTTCTTAAAACGACCTCCTTCCATTTTACTCACTCCCTTTGGATGACAAACGAACAGCCGATTTCTGCTATCCAGCACCAGGCCTGTAATAACGGTACTAGAAAGACCATCTGTTGAATTATAGACCTTAAATTCTGTTCCATCAAATCTTGCCAAGCCACCCCAAAAAGTGCCGACCCACAAGTATCCATTTTCATCTTCTGCGAGTGAATACACCTGTGATTGAGGTAATCCATCAACTGCGGTATAATGACGCAGTGAAAATCGCTGACCCGCAACAGGATAAGTATACCCGAAAGAAACCAACAAAAAAGCAATAATGAACTTCATCCGTACCTGTATCGCAAATTTGATGTATTTCAGGCAAATATAGATACCGCTATTTGGGTTATTTTTTAATGACAGCTTCTTACTTCCGAGTTAACAATCATGGCTCAAAGCGGCTAGTTTTTTGCCCAAAACAAACTATTACATTCACACTGAATAATATAAATTCCAGTACTTGCTTTCAATATTTTTTTGGAAATTATTTGTAGGCAGCACTTATCGCAATTAGTATTTACTTGCCGCATTCCCGGCCACTAGCCTGACAATATTTGCTGGAGATAGCAAATCTCCAAAATTACCCCTACAAAACTGAAACATATTAATTACTTTCACGTTTGTAAACTAAATTAGAGCTTGGATATGAAAGGAAACAACATTGGTGAGTTAGAAGAACTTGTACTTTTGACCGTGGGCATTTTATACCCAGAAGCATACGGTGTGGCCGTGATGGACGAGATCGAAACGCAAGCCGGGCGCAGACTGAACATCAGCGCGGTGCATTCTGTGCTCACGCGATTGGAGGAAAAGGGTTACTTAAAATCCAAAATGAGCGACCCTACAGAAGAACGTGGTGGCAGGCGCAAACGAATTTTCTTACTAACGGCAGCCGGTAAATGCACTTTAGAAGAAGCAAACGAACTTCGTACGCAGCTGTTCAATCAAATACCAAAAATGGCGTTGCAGTTTAGATTTAACTAATTGATAATTGACAAAAGTCCCCTTACAGCGTTTGTCATTTGCGAGCTAGCAACAAATTGAAAATATGAAACAATATCCACCAAAGTGGGCTGATCAACTATTAGAATGGTATTGCCATCCTGCTCTATTAGAGGAAATACAGGGAGACGCACATGAACTTTTTTTCCGCAAAGCAAAAGAAAATGCGCAGATGGCAAAACTTCAATTTGTGTGGAATGTGGTGCGCTTTTTTAGACTAAAAAATATCAGAAGATCAACAACAACCTATTCATCTAACTCATTTGCTATGCTAAAAAGTTATTTAATAACCGCTTTTCGAACTGCTATTCGACACCCCCTGAATAGTTCTATTAATATTTTAGCGCTCTCTCTTGCGCTGGGCATCGCCATCACCTCATTCATTTTTATTGATAGTCAACTACATGCTGATCATTTCCACACCAACCTCAATCGGATTTATCAGGTAACGAGTCGGATTGAGGTTGATAGGCAAATAGATGAATGGAGTGACTCCCCTATTTTATTAGCACCCATGATGTCACAGGAACAATCCATTATTGAAGCCACTACCCGCATTCTTAATGGACAAGCAATAGTTAAATATAACGATGATGTATTTAACGAATCACTTTGGTTTGTGGATCCATCCTTTTTAGAAATGTTTAGCTTTCCCATCGTCAACGGGAGCAAAAATCCATTGGCAAACGGAAACAACATAGTACTAGAAAGAAAAATTGCCCAGAAGTATTTTGGAGACGCTGATCCAATTGGTAAAAGTCTCTCGCTCGTATTAAATGGCAACGTAAGGGAAGATTTTACAGTGACCGCAGTCATTGAACGACCAACTGGTTCAAGTCTGTATGCAACTATCCTTTTGCCCATGTCAAAATTCAACAATCAAATGCCAGACAAGGCCAATGATTGGGCTTACCAAGTAGATGGGATGTTTATATTACTCAAACAGAACCATGGGTTTGATGAGTTGAGAAAGGAAATGAATCGATATGTGGCGTTGCAAAATATAGCTTCCCCTCAATGGGCTGTAAAAGACTTTCAATTTCAATCGCTTGATGGATTAGCTCTAAAGAGCTCTGGCATTATTAGCTCGGTGTCAGCTGGCCCCGATCCTGCTGCATTGTATTCTCTTGGTGTAATCGCAATTTTGTTGCTAACGCTAGCTTCGTTGAATTATATGAATGTCTCTGTCGCAACTGTCGCAACAAGGCTCAAAGAAATTGGAATACGCAAAGTTATTGGAGGACAAAAAAAAGAAATCGTGGCACAATTCGTTACTGAAAACTTTGCATTGTGCTCGGTAGCTCTTTTGGTTGGTAGTTTCCTCTCTTATTTATTTCTTTTACCAGCGTTTAACTCTCTATTCCCTGTAAACTTATCTTTTGGGTTTTCATCAGGAAATGTCATTTTTCTATTTTTCGGTGCGCTCCTTCTTTTCATCGGAGTATTATCTGGAGCCTACCCTGCATTTTACATTTCTTCCTTTCAACCTGTTAAAATTCTAGCAGACCGAGCGAAATTTGGACAAAAAAGTTTGTTTAGCAGAATACTGTTAACCTTACAATTTATCGTAGCAATTATAACTATCGTGGGTTCTTTTGTCTTCATCGATAACAGCATTCATTTAAAAAATAAAGATTGGGGTTACACACATTCTAATATCATTACGGTAGGCGTGAAAGAAAAATCGTCTTACCTGGCATTACGCGATAAACTATTAACAGATCCTGAAATCGTAAAAATGGCTGGAGCAGAAGGGCATATTGGGCGGTCAGATAATCGTATCTCGTTTGTCCATCACGAGCAGCGTATTGAGGCTATTGATTTTCAGGTAGGTTACAATTACCTAGAGACGATGAGCATTAGATTGAAAGAAGGAAGATTATTCGATCAAAAAAACCAGTCCGACAGACAACACTCGTTGGTCATTAATGAGACCCTTGTAAAAAAGTTAGGATGGACCAGTCCAATAGGTCAGTCAATTGAACTCGATAGTACAAAATTCACTGTAGTCGGAATTGTTGAAGACTTTCACTATCAGGGGTTCTTTAACAAACTCGGACCTGTAATACTAAGGCTTACAGACGAAGATAAATTCAACTATTTAGCTATACAAACAGCGGGAGCTAACGTAAACGATACTCATCAACGAATAAAATCAGTATGGGCAAGCATTGCCCCAAATGAACCCTATGAAGGTTTCGTTCAGGATGATGTTTTTACAGATTTTAATCGCGACAACAATGCGAATGTCAAACTTCTTGTTTTCATCAGTACAATTACAATAACATTGGCAAGTCTTGGGCTTTTTGGGCTGATCTCTTTTAATACAACTAGACGAATGAAAGAGTACAGTATCCGCAAAGTGTTGGGTGCCAATCTTTCACAGATATTCGGATTGATGACTAGGGACTATGTGACCATATTACTCACTGCCTTTGTAGTAGGTGCGCCAGCCGGTTTTCTTTTGATCAATTCGCTTATTCAAGCGATCTATCCGAATCCGCAAAATACGCAGCCATTGCCTTTTATTGTTGCCGTGCTAGTTATGCTTTGTACTGTTGCTGTGACAGTAAGCTCCCAACTAATAAGAATCAGAAAAGAAAATCCAAGCACAACCTTGAAAAAAATATAAGTGTTATTAAAGACACCCTTATCAATCAATCGACTTATATAGTGGTGTAGCAAAGCTAATAATCTGTCTATTGCTACTTAGAAAACGTGACACAATTGAGTTACCCTTTCTTAATCAAGAGGAAACCTTCTGCTCACTATCCCGTATTGATAAATTAAAAAGTATCTGATAATAAAATCATAAAATATTAAATATTAAACCATGAAAAAAGCTATCTTCATCGCTATCGTATTAACAGTTACCAATAGTTTTGGTCAAAAAATTAGGCATTCCCATTTTTCCATTGTGCCATCTTTAGCTACAGATGGTGAGGAAAGTAGAAACCTTGATTACAATTTTTCATTCAATCTGTTTGTAAGTACAGTTAGAAATATTGAAGGTTTTGAGATCGGATCTTTCTACAATAGAAATGAAGGTAAAATGGCTGGATTTCAAATCTCAGGTTTATTGAATATTACAAAAGACAGCGTAAGCGGTTATCAAATTGCGGGCATAAGTAATATCTCGGGCTCAGTGAAAGGCCTACAGCAAAGTGGAATCAATAATTATTCAAAAGATGTGCGAGGTGTGCAACTAGCAGGCATCACCAACATCGCTGGCGATGTAGCAGGTGTGCAAATTAGCGGCATTCTCAACAGAGCCAAAGTTTTAAACGGAATTCAGATTGGATTGATTAACGTAGCAGACTCTGTAAAAAAAGGTGGAGCGATTGGTTTGATCAACGTTGTAAGGAAGAATGGATACCGTGAAGTTGAGTTTTCTACATCTGATTATCAGAACATTGGGTTCAGCTATAAATCGGGAGCGAAGCATCTCTATTCCATTCTTACGGTTGGCTATAATTTTTTTGATTCACCTCTTCAAATAGCTGGATTGGGTTTAGGAGGGGTATTTGCTATTAGTCGAGGCTGGTACCTTAAACCTGAAGTATTGGCTTATAACTATACCGACAACCCGTTTGATTCCGAGAAGTCCGCCAACTCTTATCACATCAGGTTCGGGCTGATGCGAAAGATTGGTAAAGTGGGTATTACGATAATGCCTAGTGTATATTATGCCAAAACCGAAAGAAACACTGACGCAGGTATGTTAGCAATTAGCTCGATTAAATCATTCGCAAAAAACAAAGTGGAAGGATTTGGCTTCGGACTGGGTATCGGGATTGCTTTGCTTAAATAGAGATAACCTAACCTGATAAGTTATTTATACAAAGCCACCGAAGAACGAAGCCATTGTACACCGAAAATCTGGCGCAATATCATTGAATATTTTTATATGAATATCTTAACTATCAAAAATTTTAATGAACTGCACGCGACCGACAGGTCTCTAGCAACTATATTTTAGGAAACTACACGATTTGCGCTGAACGCACGTAGTTAGCTACCGATCGACACCAACAAC
>Ga0335394_10006858_pt1 | contig 12855 bp, 13 predicted proteins | sample MAT03_FD_205741 | JGI IMG/M metagenome (GOLD analysis project Ga0335394, IMG submission 205741) | Freshwater microbial communities from Lake Fryxell liftoff mats and glacier meltwater in Antarctica - MAT-03 (spades assembly) (version 2) ...
CCCCTCCCTGCCTCCCCCGCTGGGGGAGGAGTTTTTTCGTAAGTAAGTCCTCTCGGGGGAGGATGGTCGAGCGTCCTTGTGTAGCTGGCTGCACATCGCAAGGGCGTTGAGCGAAGGCCTGCGGGTTGTCTGGGTCGCTTAAGAGGTTGGGTTTTTCGGACGCCGCCGGTGGCGTGGGTGTACCGCGCTTGACCCGAACTCCCCTCAATTCCCTCAGAAAGCCCCCTTTCCAAGGGGGTTGGGGGTGCCTCGCATCGCATCGCTTCGAGTGCACGCGACTCCCACCACCGCCATCGGAAAAGCCCCCCTCGAACGAGGGGCTGGGGGAGGTTCCCAGCGCGGGAGCGCAATGATTGAGGCTCACTCCCAACAGGCTCGTCGCGAAAAGAAGTGATGAATCTCGAGAGCGGAGATTCCCCGCGCGGGAGCGCACCGAATAAAAAGCTCACCGCGCAGCAGTACGTCGCGGCGAAGCCTCGGACGGCTCGAGCTCCCACACGAGATCGACGGCTCCTTGCGGGCCAGTAAAGCGCAGGGTCACGCGACGCGCGTCGGGGCCGATGGTCGCGGAGCCATCGGCGCGGCGCGCGGGAAACGCGATGCGGAACACCTGCCGATACGGCGTGATCTTGTAGTAGCCGCGCTCGTTCGGGCCGGGGCGGGGGATGCGCACGAGTTCGGTGGGCGCGATGGTGGCGCCGCGATCGTCGACGAGCACGGCGCGCCACGCGGTGCGCTCGCTGGTCAGATCGCTCTCGCGCCACGTGCGACCGGCGAGCGTGACGAAGAAGCGGTGCGACTCGGCAGCGTCCGCGAGCGACGAGCGCAGCAGCTCCGTGCGCTCGGTGGTGTTCAAGCTGTAGTCGCTGGCGTAGCGAATGACGTACGCCCAGCGGTGCTCCCACGATTGAAAGGTCGCGCTGACGTGGAGCGTGTCCTCGAGGCGCGCGAGGGCAAAGCCGTTCTCCTCGCGCGTCCACTCTTCGCAGACGCGCTCGTAGTCTTTCGGCGTGAAGGCGCGCGGCTGGCTGCGCATCGACAGCACGGCGCTGCTGCCACACGCGCTGAGCGTCAGCGCGCAGACGGCGAAGAAAAGCAGCTGCAAAGCTCGGATGCGCATGCGCGTCACTCGGGGATGAAGTCGAGGCGCGTGAACAGCGAGATGAGCGGCACGTCGGCCGCGGTGACCGCCTCGCGCGCGCCCTCGAGGCGATCGACGAGCGCGACGACGCCGATGACGCGCAGGCCGCGCGCGCGCAGCTTCTCGATCGCCTTCAGCGTCGAGCCGCCGGTGGTGACGACGTCTTCGAGTACGACGATCGGCGCGCCATCCGGCAGATGACCATCGCCCTCGAGCAAGCGCTTGCTGCCGTGCTCCTTCGCGTCTTTGCGCACGTAGACAGCGTCGAGCGCGCGATCGTGCAGGTGCGAGGTGAGCGCCACCGCCGACGCGAGCGGACAGCCGCCGAGCTCGACGCCAGCGACGGCGACGGGCGCCTCCGCGAAGTCGCCGAGCGCCGCGAGCATGCGCTCACCGACGAGCGCGTGGCCCTCAGCGAGCAGCACCGTTTGCTTACAGTCGATGAAGAAGTCGCTCTCACGCCCAGAGGTGAGCACGAACTTCTTGCGCTGAAAGCTGTGCTTCGTCAGCAGGTCGAGGAGGCGGTCGGATGGGGGCACTCAGTGCTCCGTACGACGCGCCTCGGTGCGCCGCAATGCTGGCAGCGTAGGAATCGGTGGACCGCGGCGCGCGGCGCTGACCGAGGCGAGCGGCGCGGCGCTGACCGAGGCGAGCTCGACGGTCGCGGTCCGCGCCGGCGGGGGCGCGTTCACGGTGATGCGCGGCGGCGGCTCAGTGTCGCGCGCGCCGTGTTGCGCGGGCGCAAAGCCCGGCAATGTCGCGTGCGAGCCAGGCGAAGTGAGCATGCCGGCGGAGGATGGCGCGCTGATCTCGCCGGGGCTCGAGCGGCGACGCGGGGCAGAACGCCCCACGCGCGGCGAGGCATCGGCGGTCATCTCGACGCGGCCGCGGAACAGCGCGCCATCAATGATGCTGACGCGCGGCGCGCGTGCGTCGCCGACCATGCGGCCACCGGGCTCGACGCGCACCGTATCGGCGGCGCTGCCATCACCGACGAGCACGCCGCGGACGATCACCGTGCGCGCGTGGACCTGACCTCTGAGCACGCCGCTCGTCTCGACGACGAGCGCGCCATCGATGCGCACATCGCCCTCGATCGTGCCGAGCACCGCGAGGTCGCCCTCACCCTCGACGTCACCGACGAGCTTCATGCCATCAGGCAATACGGAAGGTCTGTTCATGGCGTCAGCAATCCGTCTAGCTCGTCCGGCAGGTCGAAGTCCATTTCCACGCCGCCGTGCAGCGCGCCACCGTCGTCGATCGAGACACGATGCGCGCGGACGTCGCCGAGGATCCGCCCGCCATCGCGCACCGCGACGGCGCCGCTGGCAAAGACATCGCCCTTCACATCGCCAGACACCGTGAGCGCGCCGGCGCGCACTGGCGCGTTCACCACGCCGCGCTCGCCGACGACGACATCGCCGGTCACGTCGAGCTGCCCATCGAGCCGTCCGTCGATCGTCAGATCGCCGTCACCGCTGATCTGTCCGCGCACGACGAGGCCTGGTCCGAGATAGCCGAGCGTCTTCTGAATCACGCGGCGGAGGGTACGACGGAAGCGTCAGCTGGGGAAGGTCTGCGCAGCCGGCGACCGTGCGCATTCCCCATGGTAACGTCCGCGCCCGTCGCTCGACCGATAGCGTCGGTGAGCGCAAGAACGACCCGCAGGAGCCGAGCCCTTTGACCGACCCCGTGAACGATCGCCCAATTACTGGGCCCGATGACCTGCTCGAGCCGTACCACGCAGCGCAGAAGCCGCGTGAGCAGTGGCGCGTGGGCACCGAAGCGGAGAAGTTCGGCGTTTATCTCGCGACCGGTGATCCCATCCCGTTCGAGGGCGACCGCGGCGTGGCGGCCATCTTACGCGAGCTCGTCGATCGTCATGGTTGGACGCCGGACGAGCCCGAGAAGCCGGGCGATCCGGTCATCGCGCTGCGTCGCGCGAACGCGTCGATCACGCTCGAGCCTGGTGGCCAGCTCGAGCTCTCTGGCGCGCCGCAATTCACGATTCACCAGACCTGCGCGGAGTTCCGCGGACACATGGCGGAGCTGCGCGACATGTCGGCGGAGCTCGGCATCGGCTGGATCGGCCTCGGCTTCCATCCGTTCGCGCGGCTCGACGAGCTGCCGTGGGTGCCAAAGCCGCGCTATCCGATCATGCGCGACTACCTGCCGACGCGCGGTAAAAATGCGCTCGACATGATGCAGCGCACCGCGACGGTGCAAGCGAACTACGACTACGCCGACACCAGCGATGCGATGCGCAAGCTGCGCGTCTCGCTGATCCTCTCGCCGGTGCTGCAGGCGATGATGGCGAACAGCCCTTTCGTCGAGGGCCGCGCGACCGGCGAGCGCTCACACCGCGCCGCGGTCTGGCTCGACGTCGACAACGATCGCGCGGGCCTGCTGCCGTTCGCCTGGCGCGACGACGCGACCATCGAGAACTACATCGGCTGGGCGCTCGACATCCCGATGTTCTTGGTGAAGCGCGACGGCAAGGTGAAGCGCGCGACCTCGATCACGTTCCGCACCTTCATGCGTGACGGCTTCGAGGGCGCGCAAGCGACGCAGGCCGACTGGGAGACGCACATCAATACGCTGTTCCCGGAGGTGCGTCTCAAGCGCACGCTCGAGACGCGCTCGGCCGACTCACAGCAGACGCCGCTCCTCTGCGCGCTGCCCGCGCTCTTCACCGGCGTGCTCTACGACGACGCCGCGCTCGCCAAGGCCGAGTCGCTCGCGTCGCGCATCCCGTACGACGCAGCGGTTCGCGCGCGTCCAGCCATCGCGCGCGATGGCCTGCGCGCCGAGCTCGCCGGTCGACCGCTCGGCGAGTGGGCCAACGATCTCTTTCAGATAGCGTCGGGCGGCCTGGAGGCGCGCGCACGCCTGAACGCGAATGGCGCCGACGAGACCGTGCACCTGCGTCGCCTCGGCGAGCTGCTCGCGCAGGGCCACACGCCCGCCGACGAAGTGCTCGCCGGCATGGACTCGAGCAAAGACTTCCGCACCCAGGTCATCGAGCTCGCGCGGGTCTGAGCGGCGGCAAAGAGCTTCACGTCAGAGCCGAGCTCGACGCCGGCGCAAACGCCCCGCGTCGGTCGGCGCGTCAGCCCGTGGCCATGCGCGCCAGCTGGCGCTCGATGCGCACGAACACCTCGGCCATCGTGTCCTCGTCGGGCAGGAGCGTGAGGCGCAGATGATTGTGCTCGCGGATGTTGAAGCTCGAGCCCGGCACGACCAGCACGCGCTCTTGCTCGAGGAGCTCCATCGCGAAGCGCGCGTCGTCGAAGGCGGGGATCTTCTGCACGTCGATCGACGGGAACGCGTAGAGCGCGCCCATCGGCGTCACCACATCGAGCCACTCCGACTTCGCGACACCCGCGAGCAGCGCGCGGCGCTGACGACCGAGCCTTCCGCTCTCCGCGGTGAGCTCGTAGATGCTCTGATGCCCGCCGAGCGCGGTCTGCACCGCCCACTGCCCGGGGACGTTCGCGCACAGGCGCAGTGACGCGAGCAGCTCGACCGCCTCGATGTAGTCAGTAGCGGCCTTCTTCTGACCGCTGAACGTGACCCAGCCGGTGCGAAAGCCACACGCGCGATAGACCTTCGAGAGCCCGCCGAACGTCGCGCACAGCGTGTCGTGGCACAGCGTCGCGGCCGGGATATGGCGGGCGCCGTCGTAGAGAATGCGGTCGTAGATCTCGTCGGAGAAGAGCACCAGCTGGTGTTTCTCGGCGAGCGTCACCAGCGCGCGCATCGTCTCTTCCGGGTACACGGCGCCGGTCGGATTGTTGGGATTGATGAGCACCAGCGCGCGCGTGCGCGGCGTGATCAGCGCCTCGAGTTCGATCGCATCGGGGACGAACGCGTTACGCGCGCGACATGGGTAGTGCACGGCGCGACCGCCGCTGAGCGTGACGGCCGCTGTCCAGAGCGGGTAGTCGGGCGCCGGTACGAGCACCTCGTCACCCGGCTCGAGCAGCGCCTCGAGCGTCATCAAGATGAGCTCCGAGACGCCATTGCCCATGAACACATCGTCGACGGTGACGCCCTCGATGCCGCGTGTCTGCGACTCCATCACGACCGCCTCGCGCGCGGGGAAGATGCCCTTTTGGTGGCAATATCCTTCGGCGCTGCTGAGGTTCTCGTGGATCGCGACGAGCATCGACTCCGGCGTACGAAAGCCGAACTGCGCGGGGTTGCCGATGTTGAGCTTGATGATCTCGTGGCCCATCCGCTCGAGCTCGAGCGCGCGCCGCGCGAGCGGTCCGCGAATCTCGTACTTCACGCCGGCGAGGTGCGAGGCACGGACGAGGGCGTGCGAGGTGAGCGCTGTGGCTGAAGGCGATGGCGACATGGCGCGCCGTTGCTAGCGCGGAATCAGCGCGTGGGGAAGACGCGCGTCACCCATCGACGCCACGCACGCGATTTGATACACGACGCCGATGCACATCGAGAACCTCGTGGAAGGCAGCGGCGCAGTGGCAACGGCAGGTCAGCGCGTCAGCGTGCACTACGTCGGCACGCTCACCGACGGCACCAAGTTCGACAGCTCGCGCGACCGCAACGCGCCGTTCGTGTTCGAGCTCGGCGCGGGTCGCGTCATCAAGGGCTGGGACCAAGGCGTCGCCGGCATGAAGATCGGCGGCAAGCGCAAGCTGACCATTCCGCCCGAACTCGCGTACGGCGCGCGCGGCTTCCCGCCGGTCATCCCGGCGGACGCAACGCTGGTGTTCGAGATTGAGCTGCTCGCGCTGAGCTGAGGCGCTGCGCGTGCTCAGCGCGCGGCTTGCAGCGCGGCGAGCAGCTTCATCACGCTCTGCTTCGCATCGCCGAACAGCATCACGGTGTTGTCGAGGTAGCAGAGCGGATTGTCGACGCCGGCGTAGCCCGCGGCCATGCCGCGCTTGAGCATCACGACCTTGGCGGCGCGCCACGCCTCGAGCACGGGCATGCCGTAGATGGGGCTGCTCTCGTCGTCGAGCGCGCTCGGGTTCACGATGTCGTTCGCGCCGATGACGACGACGACATCGGTGTGGGGGAACTCTTCGTTGATCTCCTCCATCTCTTTCACGATGTCGTACGAGACGTTGGCCTCGGCGAGCAGCACGTTCATGTGACCGGGGAGTCGACCAGCGACGGGGTGGATCGCGTAGCGCACCTTCACGCCGCGCTTCTCGAGGAGCGAGGTGATCTCCTTCACTGGGTGCTGCGCCTGTGCGACGGCCATGCCGTAGCCGGGCACGACGATGACGCTCTTGGCCGCGAGCAGCAGCTCGACCGTCGACTCGATCGTCGCCTCTTGCACGGTGCGCGCGGGCCCGTCGGCCTTGCTCGCTGGAGTGACGCCGGAGCCCTCGCCAAAGCCCGCGAAGACGACGTTCCAGATGGAGCGGTTCATCGCCTTGCACATGATGTAGCTGAGGATCGCGCCCGAGCTCCCGACGAGCGCGCCGGTGACGATGAGCAAGTCGTTGCCGAGCATGAAGCCCGCCGCAGACGCCGCCCAACCCGAGTAGCTGTTGAGCAGCGAGACGACGACGGGCATATCGCCGCCGCCGATCGCGAGCACGAGGTGCGCGCCGAGAACGCAGGCGATGGCCGTCACGCCGAGCAGGTAATAGACGGCAGTCGCGTCGCCGGCGCGGAAGCCGAGCACACCGAGGACGACGCAGGCGACGACCATCAGCAGGTTGAGCGCGTGGCGCGCGGGCAGCACCAGCGGCTTGCTGCCGATCGTGCCGCGCAGCTTGAAGAACGCGACGATCGATCCGGTGAAGGTGATCGCGCCGATCCATACGCCCAGGTAAATCTCGATCTGATGCGCGACGTCGCCGGCGACACCCGCACCCGCCGCCTCGAACTCGGTGCCGATACCAACGAGCGCGGCAGCCGCGCCGACGAAGCTGTGCAGCACCGCGACGAGCTCCGGCATCGAGGTCATCGCGACGCGCGCGGCGAGCACCGAGCCGAGCAGCGCACCGACGGCGATGGCGACGGCGAGCACGGTGAGCGCCATCGGCGTGGCGGGCGCTGCGGCATGTGCAGCGCCGTGTGTACCGGGCTCGAGCGCAGGCGGCGACAGCAGCACCGCGATCGTGACGACCGCAGCGATGAGCATGCCGATGACGCCGAGCGTGTTGCCGCGCTGCGCGCTCTCCTGCGTCGACAGGCCGCGCAGCGAGAGCACGAACAGCAGACTCGCGACGAGATAGGCGACGTTCGCCAGGCTGAGCGTCATCGGCGGAACATCCTGAGCATGCGCTGCGTGACGAGGAAGCCGCCAGCGACGTTGATCGCCGCGAGGAGCACCGCCACCGCGCCGAGGATCGTCGCGGTCGACAGACCGCCGCCCGCCGTGTCGCCGCTGGTGCCGGCGAGCAGCAAGCCGCCGATCAGGATGATGCCGCTGATCGCGTTGGTGACGCTCATCAGCGGCGTGTGCAGCGCAGGCGAGACGTTCCACACGACGTGCCAGCCGACGACACACGCGAGCAAAAACACGGTGAGGTGCTGCACCAGCTCCGCCGGCGCGAACAGCCCGATCGGCACGAGCAGCCCGATCCCGAGCAGCGTGCCGATGCGCGCCGGCCACGGTGAGCTGGGGGTCTCTGCGTGGTGAGCGCCATGCGCACGCGCGCTCGCCTTCTTTGGCGGCGGCTGGCTCGGCGCGCCGGCGCGCACCGTCGGTCGCGGCGGCGGCCACGTCACGACGCCGTCGTGCACGACGAGCATGCCGCGCTGCACCTCGTCCTCGACATCGAGCGTCCAGGTCGTGCCCTTGCCGAGCACCTCTTCGAGCAGGTTCACGAGGGTGGTCGCGTAGAGCTCGCTCGCCATCAGCGCCATGCGGCTGGCGAAGTCGGTGCGACCGACGATGGTCACGCCGAATTTCTCGACGATGGCGTCGCGCTCGGTGAGCGCGCAGTTGCCGCCCTGCTCCGCCGCGAGGTCGATGATCACCGAGCCGGCGCGCATCGCGACGACCGCGCCTGAGGTGACGAGCTTCGGCGCTGGCTTGCCCGGCACGAGCGCGGTGGTGACGACGATGTCAGCCTTCTCACACTCCTTCGCGATGAGGTCCTGCTCGGCGAGGAGATACGCCTCGCTGACCTCCTTCGCGTAGCCGCCCTGCCCTTCGCCCGTCTCGCCGTGGCCCTGCGAATCGACGAACTCGAACGGCACGAACTCTGCGCCGAGCGACTCGATCTGCTCACGCACCACCGGCCGCGTGTCGAAGGCGCGCACGATGGCGCCGAGCGAACGCGCCGCCGCGACCGCTGCGAGTCCCGCGACGCCCGCGCCGACGACGAACACCGTCGCCGGTCGCACCCGCCCCGCCGCCGTCGATTGCCCGCCGAGGAAGCGCCCGTAGTGACTCGCCGCCTCGACGACCGCGCGATAGCCGACGAGGTTCGCCATCGCCGACAGCGCGTCGAGCTTCTGCGCGCGGGTGATGCGCGGCACCGCGTCCATCGCGAGCACCGTCGCTTTGCGCTCCGCGAGCCGCTTCACCAGCTCCGCGTTCTGCGCCGGCCAGAGAAAGCTGATGATCGTCTGGCCCTCGCGCAGCAGCTCCGCCTCGTGACGGCCGCGCTCGTAGTCGTCCATCGGCGCGCGCACCTTGATGATGATGTCGGCCTGCGCGTAGACCTCCTCGACGGTCGCGACGATGCGCGCTCCGGCCTCTGCGAACACGGCGTCTTGCATCCCGGCGGCGTCGCCCGCGCCCGCCTGCACGACGACCTCGATAGAGCGCTTGCGCAGCCGCTGCACGGACGCCGGCGACGCGGCGACGCGCCGCTCGCCGACCCATATCTCTTTCGGAATTCCGACGACGAGCGCCTTCACGTCCGTCACTGCGTCAGGTGTCGTCATCGGCGCGCATCCTACGGGTTGTTCGCGCTCGCGGGAACGACGATCGCGGCGCGGTCTTCGCTTGAGCCGCGCGGCCGTCTGAGCGATGCTCGCCGCCACCATGCGTTTCACCGTCTCGCTCGCGCTCGTCGCGCTCGTCGCGCTCGTCGCGCTCGCCTCTTTGACGAGCGCGATGCCGGTCGTCGCTCAAGATCACGGCACCACGGAATCGCTCGACGTGGAAGCGCGCGCACTCTTCACCGCGGGGAGCACGGCGTTCGAAGACACGCGCTACGGTGACGCGCTCGTCCACTTTCAGCGCGCGTACGAGCTGAGCCAGCGCTCGGTGCTGCTCTACAACGTCGGCGTCTCCGCCGATCGTGTGCGGCGCGACGCTGTGGCGCTGGCGGCGTTCGAGCGGTTCTTGCGGGAGGTGCCGGTACACCCGCGACGCCGCGAAGTGGAAGCGCGCGTCGTCGTGCTGCGCGCGAGCGTCGCGGCGAGCGCGCAACCGCTCCCCACGCCTCCGACCCCGTCGGGAGGCGCGGCGACCGGAGCCACCGGAGGCGATGCCGTGGACGAGAATGCCACCACGGCAAACGCGGGAGGCGGCGCTGCCGCGCGGTCCGATAGGACGCGTGACGCCGCGGAGTCGGACGGCCCGAGCGCGCTCTCGATCGCTGGGCCGATCACGCTTGGTGCGCTCGGTGTCGCCGGTGTGGTCGCTGCGATCGTCGGGCTGAGCGGCGGTGGTGAGTGCCTCGCGCTCGAGGGTGCCGTCTGTGTCGAGGAGCGGCAGACCAATTGGGTCGGCGTCGGGCTCTACGGCGGGCTCGGGCTCGCCTCGCTCGCTGGCGCGCTCATCTGGATGATCGTCGCGATGAGCGGCGACGGCGATACGAGCAACGGCACGGTCGCGCTCACGCCGAACGGCCTCGCGGTGCGGTGGAGCCTGTGATGCGCAACGTCGTGATCGTGAGCTGCGTGCTCTGGACGCTCGGTGGCTGCGTGTTCGAGAAGGTCTGCGTCAACGGCGCCGCGCGCGACGCGAGCGGTGTGTGTGTCGCGATGGGCGCTGTGCGCGACAGCGGCGCGGACGCCGGTCTCGATGGCGGCGGGACGGACGCCAACATAGACGGCATGACGTCGGACACCGATGGCGGCACCGACGATGGCGGCACCGACGGCGGCGGCCGCGGGAGGATCACCCAGTTCAGCGTCGGAGTGGCGCACGTATGCGCCGTGGACTCGCTCGGCACACTGCGCTGCTGGGGAAGCAACCTCTTTGGACAGCTAGCTTCCGGCGACATCATGGCCATCGCCGCGCCGCGCGTCATCGACCTCAGCGGGCCCGTCAGTTCGGTCACCGGCAGCGCGCTCGGGGTCTGCGCGCAGACCTCCGCCCCCGCGCTCTTCTGCTGGGGTCAGGAAAATGAGGGACAAGTCGGCGACGGTGCCCTGAGCGACATCCCGGTCACCACGCCGTTCGAGCACAAAGGCCTCTCGGCGCGGCACGTCGCATCGGGCGCCACCAACACGTGCGTCACGAATCCGCTCGGCACTCTGGTGTGCTGGGGCCGCAATGACCGCGGCCAGCTCGGCCTCGGCACCACCGGGTCGCCGCAGCCCGCTCCTGGGGCCCTGATGCGGTACGACGGCATGATGCCGGTCGAGAATGTCGCCGCCACGGCCATCGGAGATCGACACGTATGCATGCGCACCAACGACAACCACGTCGCGTGCGTCGGCTCGAACGAGGCGGGCGAGCTCGGCCTCGGTGACCGAACCTCGCGCAACTACGCGGAGCAGGTGCCCGGCATGACGGCAGTGACGAGCTTGTCGGCCGCCGCGAGCCACGTCTGCATCGTCAACGGCGGCGATGTCTACTGCTGGGGCGACAACGACGAGGGCCAGGCGGGCGCCGTAATCGGCGTCTTCGATTCGCCCACCCTCGTCGCCGGAACCAGCGGCGCCATAGCGGTCGCCACCGGCGATATCGCCACCTGTGCGCTCCTCAATATGCGCAAGGTAGTGTGCTGGGGAAAGCGCACGCGCGGCGGCATCGGCGACGGCACGCCGGTGTCGGACATGATTGTGAGCGTGCCTGTGACGGTGCCAGAGCTGGTCGACGTCGTCGCCATCGGCAGCAGCTTTCTCGACCTGTTCTGCGCGCTGACGGGGAGCGGCGAACTCTACTGCTGGGGCGAGGACGCGACGTCTCGCCTCGGCCCGCCCGACCCACTGGCGGCCACCGTGTTCCTCGACGGCATGCAGCTGCACACCGGGCCGGTGCGAGTAAATCCGCTGCCTTAGCGCGCGCACGACCTGCCGCACGCAACACTGCGCGCAGCCACCTGAGCGCGGAGCGAGCGCGACGCACGCCGCGCAGCCGAATTGCACCTTGACGGAATCTTCCGCGCGTCTAGGTATCCCGCCGATCGGGGGCGCGGAGACATATGACGAAAATCTCACTCGCAATCCTCGATGACATTTTGCCCGCGCAGCTCCGCGAGCGGCCCGACGAAGCTGACGGCCTCGACGTCGTGTGGGCGGGTACTGACCTTGCGACGTTATTCGACCGGGCCGCCACGCTGCGCCCCATGGTGGTCGTCGCCGCCCTGCCGCTGCTCGGCGACAAGCCCGACGAGGCGGTCGCGCGCATCGTCGCCGCCGCGCAGCCCGAGATGTTCATCACGCTGTACTCGTTCGCGCGCCGCGATGTCGTCGAGCGCCTCAGCGGCGACAAGCGGCGCGTGCTCAAGGGCCCCGTCAGCCCGCGCATGCTGCGTGCGCAGATGATGGGCGTGATCGTCCGCTCCATCATGAGCGATGGACACGCCGCCAACAGCGCGACTGCGCAGCGCAGCGCGACGACACAGCGCACCGTCGTGCCGACCCCTGCCGCCCGCGCGCCCGCCGTCGCCCGGGCGCCCGCACGCGCACGGGAGAGCACGCACGCCTTCGACGACGCGCAGCTCGGCCGTCTCCGTGAGATCCGGTCCCCGCTCCAATGCGAGTGCCCGAACCACGTCGCCGAGCTGGTCATCTCGCTGAACGCCTTCGAGGCGTACTCGCGCGACTGCCTCAACCGCGACGACGCCGACGCGAAGATCCACGCGATGCTCTACGAGCGCACGATCGAGGCGCGCAAGATCATGGAAGAGGCGCTCACCGCGCTCGTGCGGCACGAGAAGATTGTGGTCTAGTCCTCGCTGGGAGCGGCAGTGTACGACCGCGCACGGCCCGCCAACGCCGCGCATGTATACTCGACGTCGCATGCAACCTCCGCAGCCGACTGCGCCGAGCGTCTATCCGATGGCGCCGACCGAGGCCGAGTGGGCGGCGCTCTCGCCTGAAGCGCGCGCGCGCGTCGTTGCTGCGCTGCCTGCGTCGATGACCGACGCGGAGGCGTCGCCGCCCGAGGGCGACCTTCACTACGACGGAAAGAACGACGTGCGCGAGACGCTGCGCACTTGGTTCACGCGGCTCGGCCAGAGCGTCTATGTCACAGCCTCGCTGACGGTCTATTACGCCGGGCAGCCGCGCTTCGCGCCAGATGTGCTCGCGGTGCGCGAGGTCTCGGTACACGACCGGATGAAGTGGGTCGTGAGCGACGAGGGCAAAGGACTCGATTGGGTGATGGAGGTCCACGTCGGTGGAGCGCGCACGCACGGCAGCGGAGCGCGCGACGGCAGAGGCTGAACGCGCGAGCGCAGAAGCGAAACGCGCGGATGCGCTTGCCGCCGAGCTCGCCGAGGCGCGCGCGGAGCTTGCGCGCTTGCGTCGCGGCGAGTGACGCGCGACAAGCTGTCGTCACAGCGCCGCGCCGCGAACGATGGCAGCGGCACGGAGAT
>Ga0335394_10006867_pt1 | contig 12848 bp, 10 predicted proteins | sample MAT03_FD_205741 | JGI IMG/M metagenome (GOLD analysis project Ga0335394, IMG submission 205741) | Freshwater microbial communities from Lake Fryxell liftoff mats and glacier meltwater in Antarctica - MAT-03 (spades assembly) (version 2) ...
CGTTACTCATATTACAGACAATTGAATAGCACGTTTACACAATTTTTAATCGATTGAAAATAGGTAGTATACACCTGGCTGAAAGCAATGTATTTACTTCAGACTATATTAGTATGCGATAACTATGAAATCCGTGGTAGCCCAAACTACCGTTTTCGCATATTTTCTGGTATCAAGGCAGATTTAGTTGTAGTTACTATAACTGTCTCTGCATCTGACCAGAAAATTCTAGACATCACCAAGTCCAGCTTGACGACAGTTTAAATCTCAAAGGTCAACTGTGTTGCAAGTAATCTACAAAGCCTTTAAGCTCTCTGAGGTTTTTCTCATCTTTCAAGAGCAACAACGTCAACCTGCTTACACCTTAATTATGGCACTATGCCGACTCGGAGTAAAAACTAGTTTGCGCGGTTAATCTGGGATATCTGTTACTTGAGAAAGATGGCTTTTATTCAGCTTTGGTGAATTATTTTTAGCACACAAATGACTAGAAATAAGTGGGAATTGTCTAAACATAAATCGCTCACCAGGTGTAGAAACATTCAGAGGTTGAGCCACACGGCTCGTTGCGAACTATCATCTTGTTCACAACCTCCAGTGATGTCTCGCCAGTATAAGCCGTTGGCTTGAGGGAAGATAGTAGACATCAAGTAGAGCAATTAATTCCAATTTCAAAAATGCCTGTTGTTTTTTCAAATATCGTTCCTCATCATATCATTTTTTTGGTGTTTGTAATAAATTTATTGTATTTTAAAGTTTATAAATGCGTATTTAAATAATTTATATTCTTGTTAAATCAAGGTTTGATGATATTTTTATTTTTCCTCCTAAATATAAGTCTTAATTATCTTTTTTTATTGAGACTTTTACACAGAAAGCCGCAATTCAGTCTGAGTTAATTACATAGCCATCAGGCTTTATTGCTCATCCTAATAGCCGAATAATTAGTTGTTAGCCAAATATATAATAAAATATATTTGATTTTATTTTCTAATTATTTAGATATTTTTTTCATGAAATAATTTTAATTTTTCATAATTTAACTAATTCATTGGCTACTTTCAAGTATATTCTTACCTCGCTGTTTGATATATTTGAGAAGGTGGAATTGCGTAAATAAAAGGAAGAGAATCCGCAGCAAGCTACGATATAAGCTTCTTTCTCTGGGCATCTGGGCGATCGCATACCAAATTGACTAGTACAGACCGACATAAATAAAGATACCATCTCACCAAACACAATAAGTAAATGGGCGCGAATAATTAAAGGTTTGGAGTAAGCGGCTTCAGCCCTATTTTAAGGTCTAAAGGTCTTACCAGAACTCAATTTAATTAATTTTACATTACGTAACATAGTTTAATTTATTCTTTCCCACTTACTGAGTCTACCACGCTTAAAAACCGGGTTACTCTAAATACTTGTGCTACTTTTTCATCTCCTAACGTGCTGCAATGGTCTTAACTCCTTGCCAATCTCCTCTCTGAGCAAGTACTTGTGCTAAATTGCTTGAGTCAGTACTACTCGTACTGCTTACATATACGTGTTTTCTCTACCTGTATCAGGGTAAATTCCTAAAAAAAGATTACAAGTCAAGTTATTCTAATTACTGCTCACTCATGTATTAAGTGTTATCTCCACCTATACAACAGTCCTAAATTCTTCGTAAAAACTAAAATCCCCAGCTTCCTTGAGAAGCCGGGGATCTTGTTTGTCACAGATGATTTAGAAAAGTTACAACTAGGCGTATTCGCGTCAAGAGTGGTACCCAGAGTGATGGGAGCTACTTTACCTCCCACCACACCTAAACTGATTGAACTCGTCATTTAATTCGTGGGACTAGAGGGTTTAACCTGATTTCGCATTGTTTCAAAGCTGAAAGCAGCCGCGCCAAAGGTTACTAACAACACTCCCAGAATTTGCACAATATCCAAATTTTCTTGAATGATTAACCCAGCGAAAATCACGGTTAAAACTGGGATGGTACCACCGATGAGCGCCGATCGTGAGGCTCCTAGTTTACTAATACCAACATTATTGAGCAAATAGCCAGCAAGAGTCAACACACCCAAAATAAATGCACTTAAAACCAGTTCCAGCATCTTAGAGGGATCAACTACCAAGTTCCAATCGCTTGGTAAAGGTAGCATCAAGCAGATAAAGCTCAACAGCAACATGGTGGCGAAGTTAATCAAAGTAAAAGTCACGGGATGCAGTTTGCTAGCACAAACCCGCGTCAGAATTATATAGGCTGCAAAAGCCACGCCGGAAAGAATGGCGGCGCTGCTTCCCATTGAAGTATTACCCATACCTGGGTTGGGAGAACCTCCCAAAACCAACAATTCACCGCAGCAAATTGCGGCGATCGCACTGATGCGAAATATGGTAGGGCGATCGCGAAACAGAAACCACGACAATAAACCACTAACCATCGGATAGATAAAGAACAGTGCGATCGCCATTCCAGTTGTGACTTGAGCGATCGCAATGTATATGAGAACCTGAGACAAAAACAAAAAGCAGCCACTGACAACTGACAACAGCAAAATCTGCTTTGTAGCTGCATTAGCAGCTGTGGGATTTCCTCTAACTGATTTAGCCAAGTTTTCTAAGTCTTGCCACATAGTTGGGTGTAGTATCGGAGATAACAATACTAACAGTGGTACTACTACCATAAACCGTAGGGTCAAAATTAAGAAAGTATTGCCCAAAGTCGGCGGCAGCAAGCGCTCTACCTCTAATACTCCAAAAATCTGGGAACCTTCGTCGAAAATTATCTTGATGGCTACGTTGTAAAGCGACGATAGCACTGCCGATAAGACAATCAACAATAAACCGATTTGGAGCGACGAGAAACCAGAGGAATTGCGCGATCGCGATTGTGGCGGTTTTGCTGGCGGCTGCGGCTCTAGCGGAGCGATCGGTGAGGATTGAGCTTTGCTCTGCGATACATTCCTGCGGAGGAGAGAAATTGATTCAGCAGCGTTTCTCCTTCGTGAAGGTTGTATTGCTTCCGGCTGTGGCACAGATACAGTCGGAGGCTCTGATGTCGTTTCGTTTTCTGGTAAGTCCTTATTGAGGATAGAAATTGGTTCAGCAGCGTTTTCCTTTGGTGGTGGAACTACAGCAGCATTCGGCTCTGATTTAGTTTCCGTTTGAGACAAGTCTTTGTTGGGAACAGAAATTGGGTTCGCGGCGTTTTCTCTAACAACAGTTGGCTCTGATTTAGTTTCCGTTTGGGACGAGTCTTTACTGGTAATAGAAATTAGGTTAGCGACGTTTTCTCTAAGAACCGGCGGCTGTGATGTTGTTTCCCTTTGGGACAAGTCTTTGCTGGGGACAGAAATGGGGTTTGCGGCGTTTTCTCTAACAACAGTCGGCTCTGATGTCGTTTCCCTTGGTGAAAATTTATTAGCGATGGGGGAAATTGGCTCAGAGGAATTTCTTACTACTTCGCCAACCTGTGGCGGGGATGTCTCAAAAGAACTGTTTTTTTCTGGCTCAGTAAACTGCAAAACAGTAGGTATGCCTGCTGTTGCTGGTTTGCGTGAAGCTTCTTCTATAGTTTTGTCTAGTTCTCCATGCAGGCGATTAACAAACTCCGCCAAAATCGTTTCCCCTTGCTGCTGCTGGCTGTACATCCGTGACAACTGTTGGGAAAGATTACTTTGATAGTTCTTTAGCTCCTGTTGCAGCGAGTTAAAGGTAATAGTAACGGTGTCATCCAAGCTGTCAAACATGTGTTCGACTTTTTCATTGATTTCACCTACTACATTGCTGCTTACTTCAGCCGACTTAAGCGCAGCTTGATCGTAAGACTTGCCCTCTATGGTTTGGTTAGCTAAAGTTGCCAGAGAGGATTGCAGTTGTGAAGATATATGCTTTGCCAGAACTTCTGCCAGTTGCCGAATTAACGCTTGCTGCTCAGTAATTTGGCGCACTTGTTGTAAATGCTCTTTTTCCTCTACCAAGCTTTGAATATCATCAGATAATCGGTTTTTTTCTGACTGAAGTCGCTTTACATCTTCCTGCAATCCTCTGAGGACATTTTGCTGAAGATTTTCTAAATCTTCAACTACAGCCCAAAGAGCATTTTCTGCTGCTCTGGATAGCTCGCCTCTGACTCTCGGGTTTTCTGGTTGCTTCTCGAATCGCCCCATTAGCTTCTAACCTCTAACACCTTGACGATAAAGCTGCTTCCGGTACACTTTATTGGCGCTCATACTAATTTCATGTATTTTGTCAGATAAATTAAAAATTTTAACAGCACTTCCGCATTTCAACGTAATTCTGTCATACTAGACACAGGTTAGCAAAGAATCAAATTTGCTCGACTGCCTACTACACAGTCTTCTCTTCAGCATTGACAAATATTTGGCCATTGGATTTTGGAATTATCGCCACGACCGGAAGTCGCTTGAACTGAGACTTTTTTTTGGTCAGTTGTAATTTTCATCAATTATTTGCCAATGAGATTTTTACTTTTAAAGAAATCTCACGCCAAATAACTATTTATTATTTTGCTGCCAATAGTAATTGTCAAAGACTTGCAGATAGATGCCCGTAGGCGCAAATCGACTTGTCGCCAGACATCGCCACAAAATTGTCTGACTTGCGAAACTAGCTGGAAATTCGTGTGGAATGTAACTTGTGTGACAGTTTACATCTCTAAATAGAGATTAAAGTATCCTTCTGTGGAAATTCAAAGTTACGCTATCCCCTGCAAACATTCTAATGAATGAGCAGCAATTCTGCAAAAGCACGCTTTTTTGGCGTGGTTGCAGTCTAGAGCGCGATCATAACGCAGCGCTAATTATAAAAAATAGAGCCGAGGGTCATCCGGTTCTTAAAGCTCAGTTAATGTCCCACGGAATACCCGGAGTCACTGAGAAGCCTACACTGTACTGTACTCAGTCAGTATAGGAGTATGTCACAGAAATAAAATCCGGGCAATGCTAAAGATGGCAGCGCTAAGGAAAGCACTCACAGGGATTGTAATTAGCCATGCGGCGGCAATGCCTTTTAGTGTTTGGAATTTAATCGACTTGATATTTTGCACTAGTCCAATACCAACTACACCACCGACGAGAGCGTGGGAGGTGGAGACTGGTAAACCTAGCCGGGAGGCGATGAGGATGGTGGTAGCAGTAGCAAGTTCGGCACAAAATCCACTACTAGGTTGCAAAGCAATAATGTTTTCGCCAATAGTGGCGATGACTTTTTTACCCCAGACAGCTAAACCACCAACAATACCAGCACCACCAAGGATTAAAATCCAAATGGGGATAGTGATACCATCTATAGGTACGCTACCAGTGCGATTGATGTAAACGATCGCAGCTAAAGGAGCGATCGTATTTCCCACATCATTAGAACCGTGAGCAAAGGCTACAAAGCAAGCACTTAGCAGTTGGAATCGGGCGAATAATCTTTCTACGGGATTGGGCATTGGCGATTGGATAGACTCTTCTGTTTTCCCCAAATCTCCCAATTGTCGCCAACTAATGATTGTGAGTCCAACTGCTGCTACTGCACCCGTTAACAGTGGGATGTCGTAAGCAGGGATTGTAAAACCAACTTGCTCAATTACAAAATTGGTTAGCGGTTCAGTCAGCGATGGTAATACAATCACGCCGAATACACCTAGCAGTAGAGTACTCAACCAGGGAATCCACTCTTGTAACTGGACTACTTGATTGGGTTGATCCAAAATCCAGTGCTTGATTTGACTGTAGAATAAAGCAGCGATCGCACCACTAATTAACGGTGTCAAAATCCAGCCAATTGTAATTAAGCCAATTGATGACCAATCAATTGCATCTACTCCCAAAGCTACCCAACTAAATCCAGCGATCGCACCAACAACCGCATGAGAAGAGGATACAGGTAAACCGCGTGATGTGGCAATTTGCAACCACACACCACAAGATATTAGTACTGTTACCATCCCAGTAACGAATATTTGGGGTGTAGCTGCAAATAAAGCGGGATTAGCAATTTTCGTTGCGAGAGTTTCCGTTACCTCATGCCCAAACAATACAGCACCCGTAAATTCTAATATCCCAGCAATTATTATCGCTTGTTTAAGGGTAACAGCTTTGGAACCTACAGAGGTTCCCATCGCGTTAGCGACATCATTTGCTCCGAGATTCCAGGCGACGTAGAAAGCTAGTAGAGCAACTGCAACTAGGGTAATAAGCATTTTGTTTGGGCTAGCAGGGGGAGCAGGGGGAGATCACAATTCAAAATTCAAAATTCAAAATTGAAGAGATCCCCCTCATCCCCTTTTATGGATAAATTAAGATTTTATAAGTATCCGGTGTGGGTGCGATCGCAACTTCGACAGCTGCTGATAAATCTTTTAATGGATAGCGATCGCTAATCAACGCGTTTACATCAATTCGCTGATTAAATACAATATCAGCTGATAAACTCTGAAGCCGATAAGATGAGCTATAACTTCCTATCAAGTCAATTTCTCGACGGTAGAGGATATTCGGATTAATAGGAATTTCTACCTCATCAGGGAATTCGGCGAAAAACAAGATTTTCCCACCTTTGCGGGTACAATCAAGTGCTTGAAAGAAGGCTTTCTCACTAGGAACAGCCAGCAAGGTAACATCAACACCCATTCCACCAGTTAGGGCATGGATTTTTGCTGTTAAATCCGGATCACGAGCATCAAAAGCCGCTTCTGCACCGACACTCAAGGCTTTTTCAATTCTAGAGGGTAGTAAATCGGTAGCGATCGCTTTTGCTCCGAAATACTTCACCAACATAATGAACATTAACCCAATTGGCCCAGCACCAGTAACTAATACAGTTTGCCCTGGGGTAATTTGGGCTTTTTTCACAGCTTTCAAGCAGCAGTTAGTTGGTTCTACAAAACTCGCTTCTTCAAAACTGATGCGATCGGGGATGGGAATTAACCCACCGTTTTGGACAATATGTCCGGGAACTTTGACATAATCGGCAAAACCGCCACCACTGGCGTTAAAACCTGCGGTAGTGGAGATGTTTTTGTAGACATCGCACATAGAGAAATTATCATTTAGGCAGTAGGCGCAACGCATACAGGGGATGTGGTGCATTACTGCTACCCGTTGTCCAACTTGCCAACCTTTAACATCATTGCCTAATGCTGCGATCGTGCCGGCAGTTTCATGTCCAAAAATGCGCGGCGGTTCATACAGTGGATAACGAATTTTTTTAATATCTGACTGACACAACCCCACAACCCGCACCTGTACCAGCACTTCATCTGGTTCTAGGGTTGGAACTGGGATATCTTCGTAAGACAGTTGATTAACGCCTCTAAATACCTGTGCTTTCACGTTGGTTTTTCCCGCTCAACGATACTAGATGTAACATTTAGTGGTTCAGGTTAGGTTATAAAAGTGCGGATTTTTTGGGAAAATTCTGGTATCTGGTTACTCAGCTTATCTAATAATTCGGCAAAAGTCCGAGGATTTCTTTTATAGTTTTGAGATTGTTTCAGTAAGATTTGAACCATTATTTTAGGATATTGTTCAAATAGATCACAAAGAAAATCATCTGGTGACTGTGCTTTTACATTCCAATAGTTTAAATCTTGATCCTGAAAGTCTTTAATATTTCTGGTAACAATAATCTGCGCTTTAGCAACTACAGCAGCAGCAAGAACATGACGATCTTTAGGATGATTTGTCATTAATTCTTCCAGTTGTATAGGTACTTCAATCATCGCTTCGGGAAAAGCTGCTTTCATAACCGTTTCTAAATTTCTCGCTCCCTCATCTGACATATATCCTTTATTAATCAGATTTCCTATTGCTTCATCTAAGATTTTTTGTGACCAGTAATGTACATACAAACCAGCCTCAACTGTAGAGAGTAAGGTGTCTCGTAGATACATTGGAAACAAAACACAAGCATCTAAGATTACATTAGGCATAGTAATTTAAGTATTTTAATTATTCTTCATAATCATAAAGTCCAGCTTCTTGACTTATTTCTATTAGTTCCTGTAACAATTGTCTACGTTTAGCATCCCTTTGCTGTTTATATTTTCTTAAATCCTCAAATTTCACGCGTCTATGAGTTCCTACCATAATGTAAGAAAGTTCACCCTGCTCTAATAATTTAATTAGATAGGGACGTGATACATTCAACAAATCAGCCGCTTGTTGTGTTGTCAGTTCGGGATTATGTGTAATTATAGATACATTTTTACCTGATCCCATTGCCTGCACGACTTGGCGTAATACACAACATACAGAATCAGGAATAGTCATTTCTTCGCCGTTTGCTGATGCTAATTTCAGTTGACTATTTTCCTGATTGAGTATGTGTTCAAGTTGCTTAATGGCTTCAGCTTCGGCTTCTGTAATAATGCTGGAATCAATAGGCAGATTTTGGTTAGATAGGAAGGTATTCATAAAGAGGGTTAGCTTGGTATTTTGTTTTGATTGTATTACATAAACGCAATAAACGAAATAAAAATCAAGCACCTGTCTATATTCCAGGGGTAAAAAATAATTGATCTAATCTTGTGGTGTGGGCAAGATGCTCGCTTTTTCTAAGAGACAAGGATGTGTTACGGCTTCCGTAAGGCTGTATTATTTTTGAATATTTTCTCCGAGACGCTAGCAATGACTATTCGCCATGCGACTGAAACTGACTTGCCTGCAATTGTGGCAATTTATAATGCTGCAATTCCTAGCCGCATGGCAACTGCTGATTTAGAGCCAATATCTTTGGAAAGTCGCCTTTCTTGGTTTAAGGAGCGATCGCCTTCACAACGTCCACTTTGGGTAATCGAAGTAGAGGGAGTAATTGCTGGATGGCTTAGTTTCCAATCCTTTTATGGGCGGCCCGCCTATAGTACGACTGCCGAAATTAGTATTTACATAGCCCCTCTCTTTCATCGATGTGGTTTGGGACGACAACTATTAGCACAAGCAATTAGCGAAAGTCCTAGCTTGGGTTTAAAGACCCTACTATGCTTCATTTTTGCCCACAATCAACCCAGTTTAAAACTTTTTGAAACATTTGGTTTTCAAGATTGGGGACATTTACCTAAAATTGCCGAAATTGACAGCATTGAATGCGATTTAGTCATTATGGGACTGCGAATTATTGACACTACCACGCCTTGAAGTTATGGTAGTGCAAGGTTTCAGTGAATCCGTTAGTAAGGAGTTTTTATCGTCATAGATTCTTTATTTAATATAATTTAATCCGTTGTGGATAATAGAGCATAGGTCTTCCATCTATTGATCCGATATTTGCTTCATTCATAACCCTAACTTAAAATACCTTTTGCTCTAGCCTGTTTCATCCAACTAGGAAATTCATTTAGCAGTCTTTCATACAGCTGCTCATCAGTTATTTTTCTTAAATCATCTACATTAAAAAAATCAGCATTATCAACAATGCGACCACCCATTGTATCTAATTTTTCCAAAATTCCATAGTTAGAACCAGCCAAGCCAACAAATTGCCAAAATATCGGATATTTTGCTGCGTCAATAACACTTTTTTTAATCTCTTGCTCATCAGTCACACCTCCATCGCTGAGAAACACAATCAATGTAGGCAATTTACTAGGTTGTTCTTGAGTATACTTCTTGATTACATCTTTTATTACTGAACTTTCATTATTTCCACCACCTAATTCGATCATAAGAGAGGGCATTTTAAAAACAAGTAAAGCTCTCTTAGCTTCACCACATTCTTTATTAATATAACCATCAACATTCATCTCTGTTACTGATTTTGTCCTTTTGCATTTTGATCCAAAAAACCAAACATCTAATGTTTTATTATCATCTAGCCTACTAGCTACAGGAACTATTCTTTCAAGAAAGGCTTGTACTGCACCCGAATTATATTGATGGGACATAGAACCAGAAATATCTAAAACCAAGGCAACTCTTGCTGCATCTTGACTAATACCTTTCTTTTTTAGGACAATATCAACTTTGGCTTTTAACAGGCTGATATCAGCTTTTTTTGTGATATCAATATAAGAAGTTACTACAGGAATCTGGACTTTAGGCTCTATTTTCTTTTCTTCCTGTTTAGTTTCGACAACATACTTGTCTACAAAACTTTGTAGCCCGGAACTATAGCCTTCTCCTACTGCTTGAAATCTCCATTCATAGTCCTTTTTATACAAGCGTCCAAATTCCAAAGCTGTCTCTTGAGAAAAAGCCTCTCTTAAGTTATACCGAGCCAGAGAATTTTTGTTTTCGTTATTATAAATTTTGATAAAAGCATTTTTTATTTGGCTAAAATTTTGATTTTTTTCTTGCCCTTGATGAATAGTGACAATAAAAACTATCTCCTGAATAGCTGGATTTACTTTTGCCAAATCAACATAAATTGTCTCATCATCTCCATTACCTTCCCCAGTTCTATTATCTCCTGAGTGCCTGAGAGAACCATCAAAAGATTCAAGGTTATTATAGAATACAAAATATTTTTCATCAGTAACTTTACCATCTACACCTAACATGAACACAGAAGCATCAATATCATATTTTTGTCCATTCTGACTTGCTTGCCAACCTAAACCAATGGCTACTTTCTTTAAATTAGGAACTTCTTTAGAAAGATTAAACCTGCCACCTTTGTCTAATTCAATTTCCATTTTTGATACATCTTATAGATTAAAGTTATGTGATTTATTTTACACAAAAAAGGGAGTAGCACCAATGAATACTCCCTTTTTATTAACTAATGAGATAGCTACTAAGCGGCGTATCGGTCTACAAAACTTTGAAGCCCTGATTTATAACCAGCCCCGACAGCTTGGAATCTCCATTCTCCATCTTTTCGATAAAGTTTACCAAATTCAATTGCAGTTTCTGTGGAAGCATCTTCATCTAATTCATACTTAGCAATTTGTTTTTCTGTGGCGTTGTCATAAATTCTGATAAACGAGTTTCTGACTTGTCCAAAGTTTTGCTTTCTTTGCTCTGCTTCATGTATGGTGACGACAAAAACTATTTCTTGAACTGAAGCATCAACTTTGCTCAATTCAATTTGAATTGTTTCATCGTCCCCAACACCTTCTCCAGTTTTGCTATCTCCCTCATGTTTTACAGAACCATCTGGTGATTGTGAGTTGTTATAGAATACAAAGTATTTTTCGTTAGGAATTTTTCCGTTAGCACCTAACATAAATATAGAAGCATCAAGGTCAAAAACTGAACCTGTATCTGTAACGTTGACATCCCATCCTAAACCAATTCCAGCCTTTTTCAAGCTAGGTGCTTCTTTTGAAAGATTGATTCTTTCGCCTTTGCTGAGGTTAATTGACATAATGACTACCTATTTTTCCAAAATGAATTTTATTCAGAGTTGTTATTGAGTTGACTAACTCAGTAAGTAGTTAAGCATAAACTCTCATAAGTCCCTCTAAACCATTAACATTAATGCCGTTACCAATAGCTGTCATTTTCCACTCGTTATTGTGATTGTAAATTTCAGCCATGACCATCCCGGTCATTCCTTTGTATTCAGACCCAGATAAATGATACTTGGCAACTTCTTGATTGTTAGATGTATTGACCAGGCGCACAAAAGCATTTTGTACCTGTGCAAATTCTTGTTTCCGAGCAATACAGTCGTAAATATTAACCGTAAAAACTAGTTTAACAATCTCTTTTGGAAGTCGAGTTAAATCTACAAGAATCTGCTCGTCATCACCTGCTCCTGCACCCGTCAGATTATCACCCAAATGGGTAATAGCTCCTGATTTGTGGGATAAATTTCTAAAGTAAATAACGTTACTTATATCTGTTATTTTGTCTTTTTGATCTAAACAGATTACAGAAGCATCCAAGTCGCAGTCTTTAGTATTACTTAAAGCCCCAAAAAAACCGCCACCAGAACGTTTTGCTATATCCCAGCCTAGTCCGCACATCAGCTTTGTTAGCCCAGGAGCTTCTTTAGAAAGTGAGATACTTTGCCCTTTTTGTAGGTTGATTCCCATGTGATTATCTTGAAATATATATTGAAGGCACATCATATTTGTTATGCGCTCTATCGTAGTCACCTTTAAAAAGCACTGTAACCAGTAAAAATACGTAATATCAAAAATTTTCGCATTTATGCCACATATTTTTTGTTGGTAGTACTGATATAATTATCGTGAGAAATCAGACTGCAACTACGCTAAACTATTAAACATTATTGTTTTTGTGTTAATGCCTAAGTGATAACTCGGAGTCTACAGCCTTGTTGTCAATAAGTTACAGCAGAACTATACTGCGATCGCTTCAATTAGTTACCAGAGTAGGCAAATGTAGAGACGCGAAATTTTGCATCTCTAAACATTTGTTAACAACGCTGCAACTGTGCTAGCAACATGACAATTTCATCAATAGCTTGGCGCACAACGGTTGCAGGTTGCTCCGATTGATTGACGATAATACTAAAAACCAACGGCTCATACTTAGGCGCATTCATATATCCAGATAGAGAAATTGCACCAGTTAACGTACCTGTTTTTGCTTGGACAATGCCCTCAGCAGGTGTATCTTCAAAGCGTCCCTTCAAGGTTCCACTTTTACCCGCCACAGGTAAAGATGCGCGATATATATATGCTGTTGGTGTTTTTGCTATTCCCCGCAAAGTCTGTACAAAAGCTTCTGGTGTTACTAAGTTACGACGTGATAAACCCGAACCATCCACTAAAACATAATTAGCTGGATCAACTCCCAATTGAGTTAAACTCGCTTTGACAACTTCCAAACCCACATTAGCACTAGTTTGATTCTTCACTCTGAGTTTTTTCACAGCTAATGCTCTCAGAATTGCCTCAGCATAAAGATTATTACTATTTAGATTCGTCTCTGCTAATA
>Ga0335394_10006874_pt1 | contig 12842 bp, 13 predicted proteins | sample MAT03_FD_205741 | JGI IMG/M metagenome (GOLD analysis project Ga0335394, IMG submission 205741) | Freshwater microbial communities from Lake Fryxell liftoff mats and glacier meltwater in Antarctica - MAT-03 (spades assembly) (version 2) ...
CGCGGTGAGTTGGTGTTCGTGATCCAAAGCACCTTTCCGCCCAGCGACAACCTGTTCGAACTGCTGCTCATGGTGGATGCCGCCAAACGGGCCAGCGCCAAACGCATTGTCGCTGTAATGCCATACTTCGGCTTTGCCCGGCAGGACCGCAAGGACAAGCCCAGGGTCAGCATTGGCGCCAAACTGGTGGCCAACATGCTCACCGCCGCAGGGGTGGACAGGATCATGACCATGGACTTGCATGCTGACCAGATCCAAGGGTTCTTCGAAGTGCCCGTGGACCACTTGTTCGCCAGCAGCATCTTCCTGCCCTACATCAAGGAACTTGGCCTGAAAGACCTGATCATGGCCGCGCCGGATACCGGTGGCACCAAGCGCGCCAATGCCTACGCCAAACACCTGAGTTGCGATATGGCCATTTGCTATAAGCAGCGAAAGGTGGCCAACGAGATCGAGAGCATGACCGTGATCGGCGATGTGGCCGGCAAGAACGTGGTGCTGGTGGACGATATGGTCGATACCGCCGGTACCTTGACCAAGGCCGCTGCCATGATGATGGAACAAGGGGCCGCCAGTGTGCGCGCCGTTTGTACCCATGCCGTGCTCAGTGGCGACGCTTACGACCGCATCCACAACAGCGCACTCACCGAGCTGATCGTTTCCGATACCATTCCACTGAACGCCGACAAGGCCAAAGTGACCAATAAGATCAAGCAGCTCACCGTGGCCGGATTGTTCGGCGACGTGATCAAACGCGTGCAAAGCCACGAGAGCATCAGCAGTCATTTCATAATAGCCTAACAAACACCATCGGTCATGAACAAGATCGCGCTTTCGGGAAATCCCCGTACCGACATCGGCGGCAAGTACGCCGCACAACTGCGCCGCAACAAACAGGTTCCCTGCGTGTTGTATGGCGGTAATAACCCCGTTCACTTCAGCGTGGACGAAGCTGCCCTCGGCAAGCTGATCTTCACTCCCGATCTGAACGGGGTCGAACTGTCCATCGGTGGTGCGACCACCTTGGCCATGATCCACGAGAAGCAATTCCATCCGCTTACGGACCGCGTGATCCACGTGGACTTCTTGGAGTTGGACGAAAAGAAGGAAGCCACCGCGACCATGAGCGTGCGCCTCAAAGGGCAGCCCATCGGTGTGCGAAGCGGAGGAATGTTGAGCCAACCCATGCGCAAGCTGCGTGTGAGGGGAGTCCCTACCAAGTTCCCGACACACTTGGAGATAGATGTCGCTGATCTCGGTTTGAACAGCAGCATCCTTGTGAAGGACTTGAAATTCGACGGCCTCCAATTGATCGACCGCGCCGATGACGTGGTTGTTACCGTGAAATTGCCGAAGAAGGTGGAAGAGGTGGTTGCAGCAACACCAGGTGCTCCAGCAGCTGTAGGTGCCGCCGCCCCGGCCGCCGATGCCAAGAAGGCCGAAGCAAAGCCAGCAGCAAAGAAATAATTGCAACGATCCAATACAGGGGCAGGTCCGGTCTATTGATCGGACCTGCTTTGTTTTGTAACCTCGGACCCTTCTCTCGTCCGGACATGATCCATTTCCGCAAGTAGGCCCAACAACCACCCACCCCAATGAAATACTTGATCACGGGCCTTGGCAACCCCGGAGCCGAATATGCGGGCACCCGGCACAACATCGGCTTTCAAGTGCTGGACGCATTGGCCGCAGTAAAGGACACCACCTTCGAGACCGCGCGATATGGCGACAAGGCCGAGTTCCGGCACAAGGGCCGCACCTTCATCCTGATAAAGCCCAGTACTTTCATGAACCTGAGCGGGAAGGCCGTGCGCTATTGGATGGACCAAGAGAACATTCCCGTGGACCGCACCTTGGTGATCGCCGATGATCTGGCCTTGCCCTTTGGCGCTATACGGATCAAGCCGTCCGGCGGGGCAGGTGGCCACAACGGTCTTTCGCACATCATCGAAACACTGGGCAATGATGTATACCCTCGCCTAAGGTTTGGCATCGGGAATGATTTCTCACGGGGTCGCCAAAGTGAATACGTCTTGGGCCTGTGGAGCGAAGAGGAACAAAAGACCCTGCCCGAACGCATTGAACTCGCCTCCAAGGCCGTGCTGCAGTTCGGGTTGCTGGGTGTGGACCAAGCGATGAACGGGTTTAATAAGAGGTAGGTGAACCGGTTGAGGGTTGAGGTGGTTGGGAAGTTGTGGGTTGTAGGTTGAAAGACTTGCCTTTGGCGATCAGGCTTCCACTTGTTGCGCACCCTTACCTTTGCCACCCAAACAAAACACCCATGCTAAGCAAGAAGATCGAAGCAGCGTTGAACCAGCAAGTCGCGGTAGAGGCCATGAGCAGCCAAGCCTACCTCGCGATGGCCTCATGGGCGGAGAACCGGGGGTTGAGCGGTACTGCCGCTTTCCTTTACAAGCACAGCGACGAGGAGCGTATGCACATGCTCAAGCTCGTGAAATTCGTGAACGAGCGCGGCGGCAAGGCCGTGATCCCCGCGTTGAAACAGCCGGGCACCAACTACAAGGACATCACCGAGATCTTCCATGCCTTGTTGCAGAGCGAGACCAAGGTGACCAACGAGATCAACGGCGTGGTGGATCTTTGCCTGAAGGAGAAGGATTACACTACGCACAACTTCATGCAGTGGTACGTGAGCGAGCAGATCGAAGAAGAAGCCTTGGCTCGCACGCTGATCGACAAGCTGAACCTGATCGGCAACGACAAGGGCGGTCTGTACCTTTTTGATCGTGACCTGTTGGGTATGGGTAACACGCCGTTGAAGGGGTAGGAGGTTTTAAATGGGAAGATGTGAGGAAGTGAAGAGGTGAAGAAGTCGGGGCTGTGCCGAGTCTGGAGTTCTGTTCGCTAAGTTCGTACCTGCTTCACACGTCTTAGTATTGTTGCGGAAAACGCTTGGATCAAATAGGTCATCTCCAAAGCAACGGCCAACGAACAGGGCGCGCAGCACGCAAGTGGGATGAGAAAGCGAGCCGGCTCCGGGAAGCGCCTCCTCACCTCCTCACCTCCTCACCCCCTCTCTTCCTCACCTCTTCACTTCCTCACATCCCTCCTCTTCCCGCCTACTTGCATTGATCACGCACCAAGCCCGCTGCTTTTCGTGAGCCTGCTTCTGCGGCCGTTCGCCAATCCGAACAAGCGTGTTCGGGATCTGTGCTGAAGTGATAGCTCAGGCCCCGGTTCACCAATACGTTCGTGTCCTGTGGCGTGTAACCGAGCGCGGTGGAGAAATCGGCGATCGACCCCGGATAGTCCTGTAACATGGCCTTTGCGTTGCCGCGGTTGCGGAAAGCATCGGCATAGCCGGGGCGGTAGTTGATCGCCAGGTCCATGTCGCGGATCACTTTTTGCATATCGCCCATTTCCTTGTACGAAAGGCCGCGGTTGAAATAGCACGGCGCACAATCCGGTTTGTACTTCACACACGAATCGTAGTCCGTGATCGATGCCTTGTAATTCTTCTGGTAGAAATTCGTGAGGCCCCGGTTATAGTGCGTCAACCCATCTTCGGGATATTTGGAAAGCATGTCGGCAAACAGGGTGAAACTGTCCTTCCACACGGTGATGCGTTGCACGGTGATCCCGGTGAAAATGATCAACGCAATGGCCAGAATTGCGGCTGGCACATAAGGCATCCAACTGGAACGACCCACGCCGGACCGCCATGCATCCACCACCAACCGCGCTACGATCAACGAGAGACCGATGTACGGCACATAGGTGTAACGTTCGGCCACGATCGCACGCCCAACAGGCAGGAATTGCAACACCATCGCGAGGGTGATCAAGAAGAACAAGATCCCCGTAACGGTAAGCCGCCCGTACCGGCGATCCCGATAGGCGAACCACAAGATCGATCCCAGCACCAGCACTACGCCGATCGTCGGGCCGATAAAGGGGGTAATGGCTTCACCGGGTTCCACCGGATAGGGATGGATGGCACTGAGGCCGTACGGAAATGCGAATCGGACCACGTAGAATGCGAGTGCATAACCCACCACCAACGGGCGCTCCAAAAGTGGAAAGTGCGGTGCGAAATTCTCCTGCATGGCACCCGCCTGCGACGAAAGCGCCACAACGCCGAAGCCAATGGCCAGCGCGAAAAAGGGTAGTTTTTCGAGCACGAGCCGCAGCGTCCATTTTCGGCCAAGCCAATAGTCCAATACAAAGAGCAAAGGAGCCAACGCCGCCGCCGCCGATTTGGACATCAACGCCAAGGTGAAGAAGACCAAGGATGCCACCAGCGTTCCGGCGTTCTTCGCTTCCGCATAGCGCAAGTAGGCCAGTGTGCTAAGCAGAAAGAAGCAGGTGTACAACACATCCTTGCGTTCGGCGATCCACGCCACGCTTTCCACGTGCATGGGGTGCAGCGCGAACAACAGGGCCGTGATGATGCCACCCCAGTGATCTTGCAAAAGCCGCTTGCCCAACAGATAGACCAATGCCGTGTTCACGGCATGCAACAGGATGTTGGTGGTGTGCATCAACACAGGGTCGATCCGGCCCGCTGCCGCATACTCGATCGCATAGCTCAAGAGCGTAAGCGGATGGTAGTTCCCAACCAGGTAGGCGCTGAAGATGCCCTTGATACCGGCCCAGCCCAAGTTCTTCAAATAGGCGCTCTCGGTGATGTAGAAATTATCGTCCCAGTTCAGCAGTCCGTTCGTGGTGGCACTGCCGTACACCAGCAAGGCCAGCACAGCCAAGACCACCATGGTAACGGGTTGTTGCCAAGCCGGGATGGGGGATCCGGTGGCTTTTCCGGCCTTGGCGTTGTTTCCCTTTGAAGAAGAGGACGAGTGCGGTTTGCGTTGTTCCATGGTCAGGACCGCTGCCAAGTTAGCCGTAGTTTTCGCCGCATGAATTGGTTGGATTGGTTGATCGTTGTCCTGCTCTGCCTGGGGGCATTCAAAGGCTTTTCGCGCGGGCTTATTGTGGAGATGGCAGCGCTTGTGGCGCTGGTCCTGGGCATTTGGGCAGGGATCCATTTCAGCGATCGGGTAGTGGAAATGATCGGACTTGGACCCAAGAACGCTGCGGTCGCATTCCTGATCACCTTCGTGGTGGTCCTGGTGGCCGTACACCTGCTTGCCAAGTTGTTGACCACCATGATCGACATTGCGCAATTGGGTTTGCCGAACAAGCTTGCCGGGGTGTTGTTCGGTGCCTTGCGGAAGCTGTTCACCATCAGTGTCGTGTTGAATTTGTTGGCCGGGTACAGCGCAGAGGCCCAGCCTTCCGACGTGGTGCGCGAAGGGTCCAAGCTCTACGCGCCGGTACGTGCATTCGCGCCTTTGCTCGTGCCGGTCCTGGGAGAAACGAAATGGGTGCAGCGCGCAATGGACGTGGTGAAGGAAGAGGTCGGTGGTGCCCTGAAATGAGGAGTTCTGAACCTCATGACCTTGCCGTACGCGCCGGAAATTTCCTGAATAACAGCGATCACGGTTCTCCATCTCTTGGGAATGAAAGTGGGCTATCCTTCTCCGGCTGGCACACTTCCAAGCATGGTACCTTTGTGCCAATGTTCACGAGGCGTTGGGCCCTACGTATTATCCCTCTACTGTTCTGCACTTCCCTCTATGCCCAGAGATCCTACCAGAAGGATATCGCACACACGTCGAATACCTTGTTGATAGAGGGCCATGTGCTCAATATCCAGGAGGAGCCACTTGAACGAGCGAGTGTAAGGGTGCGTAGCAACCATAAGGACCTGGCCATTTGGGACTGCGATAAGAACGGGCAATTCGCCATAACCTTGGACATCGGCGATCTGTATGCGATCGACGTGATGCATACCGGTTATCTGAAAAAGCGGTTCATCGTGGATGCACGTGCGGAGGATCCTAAAAGAGTACGGCCCAAGCCCTTCGAAGCGTTCGTCACATTACTGCCACTTGAAGCAGTGAAAGGGGCCAACCTGGACGATCTCGATTTCCCTTTTGCCCTGCTTACCTATTCACCCAAAGCGAAGGCCTTCCTTGCCGACCCGGACTATGTTGAACAAATGAAGAAGTTGGAGTTCGAGGTCTTGGAGGGCAGTGCCATCAACCAAGGCGAGTAGGCGACCCATTAGGTGATCTCCGCGTTCGGGTGCAAGTAAAAAGCCGCGCTGTTCCCAGCCCGGCTTTTTGCATTTCTGTTGTTGGATGTGATCGTTCGTTTCAGCCCTTGCGCACCTTCACGGCGTTCATCCCTTTGGGTCCGCGCTCCAACTCGAAGATCACTTTATCGCCCTCGCCCACTTCCTCCATCATACCACTGACGTGGACGAAGTAGCGCTCTTGGCTGCCTGTTTCGCGAATAAAGCCAAAGCCCTTTGAGGTGTCGAAGAAGTCGATCTTTCCTTGGTGCTCTGGATCCACCTCCACATCTTCACGCTTGGGAATGCCCAACTCGATCTCGGAGGCATCGATCAGTACGCGTTTGGTCGGGTCGGGTGGCGTGTCGGTGATCATACCGTTCTCGTCCACGTAAGCCATCATATTGTCCAATCCGCCACCGGGCGCATTTGCTTTGCGCTCTTCCTTGCGGACGGCTTTCTCTTTTTGTTTCTGAAGGCGCTTCTTTTCTTTTTCGCGCTTGCTGAAGGTTGCGGATGATCTTGCCAAACTACTTGTGGTATTAGGTTTTCCCGCTAAGTGACGACCAGGTCATGGACGTGGTCATTTTCCTCAGCGAGTCGTCGTAAAGGTAATGAACGGGAAGAGAATGCAATGGAACATGTCAGGGCTATCGCCTCTTAACGCTGCACCTGCGGCGCAAGATCCAGAAGAGGTATCCACGGATATGCACGGATCTTCACGGATAGGATCCACATTCCAGCAATTGTCGACTTGGTCTCGACTCTTGTACTCATTCGTGAAGATCCGTGGCATAAAGTCACGTTGAGCGTCCGAAGGGCGCGAAGTAGAGATGACCCAAGTACTCGCTCAGGGCTTTGGCTGGTATGGCAGAAGCGATCCATTTGATCCCGCAGGGATCTTTCAAGAGACGAGAGCCCTGTGGAACAGCCATGGCGATCGGGTCTTCCGCTCGCGACTTTGAGGTTCCCCAGCGGCTCGAACGAACCAAAGTATCTGTTCCGCACATCCTTCCGACCTTCACACCCATGGCCGAACCCTATCCCACCACCACCTACGCGCCGAACAGACTTCCGGAACAAGAGGTCATTGACCGGGCGAAGAATTTCTACCATCAGATGGACCAACGTCGCACGGTGCGCGATTTCAGTCCGGACCCGGTGCCATTCGAGGTGATCGAAGCCATTGTCCGCACAGCCAGCACGGCACCGAGCGGTGCCCACAAACAACCATGGACTTTTTGCGTTGTGGGCAATGCCGACCTGAAGGAACAGATCCGCGAAGCGGCGGAAAAGGAAGAGTACGAGAGCTACCACGGTCGTATGTCGGCGGAATGGTTGGAAGACCTGGCCCCAATAGGCACGGACTGGAACAAACCGTTCCTGGAAGTGGCACCCTACCTTATCGTGGTGTTCAAGCGGGCGTATGAGTTGGATGCCGCTGGTAGCAAGCGGAAGAACTACTACGTGGAAGAAAGTGTTGGCGTAGCCTGCGGCTTCCTGTTGGCGGCCCTGCACAATGCGGGCTTGGTCGCCTTGACCCACACGCCAAGTCCAATGAATTTCTTGTCCACGCTCTTGGGTAGACCGGCCAACGAACGACCCTTCCTGCTGATCCCTGTTGGTTTGCCACTGCCCCAATGCCAAGTGCCCGCATTGGACAGAAAGGCCTTGGAACAGGTACTGGTGCGCTACTAGTGACCGAAGCCTTCGGGATACTTCGACCCCAAAACGACCTCTCGGAACAAAGTTGGCAGGCGCATTGGAAAATGTGTTTCCTTTGCGGCCTCAACATTAAAAACAACGTACATGTCGGATATTAAGTCAAGGGTCATCGCGATCATCGTGGATAAGCTCGGTGTAGATCAGGGCGAAGTCACTCCGGAAGCGAGCTTCACCAACGACCTTGGCGCTGACAGCCTCGATACCGTAGAGCTGATCATGGAGTTCGAGAAGGAATTCAACATCGCCATTCCCGACGATCAAGCCGAGAAGATCCAGACCGTGGGTCAAGCGGTGGACTACGTCGAGAAGAACGCGAAGTGATCCCTATTGAATGGAGCTCAGACGCGTGGTTGTCACCGGTCTGGGCGCGCTTACCCCACTCGGCAATACCCTTTCGGCGTATTGGGATGGATTGGTAAGCGGGCTTAGCGGAGCTGCGCCCATTACACGCTTCGATGCCTCCAAATTCAAGACGCGCTTCGCCTGCGAGGTGAAGGGATTCGATCCCGAGGACCATTTCGAAAGGAAGGAGGCCCGGAAGATGGACCCCTACTCACAATTCGCATTGGTCTGTAGCGATGAGGCCTTGGCCGATAGCGGCCTGCTCAAGGACAACCCCGACCGCGAAAGCATCGGTGTGATCTGGGGTAGCGGCATCGGCGGACTGAAGACCTTCCAGGACGAGTGCATCAACTTCGGAAGAGGCGACGGAACCCCTCGTTTCAATCCGTTCTTCATCCCCAAGATGATCGCGGACAGTGCAGCGGGATTGATCAGCATGCGCCACACGCTCTATGGCCCCAGCTACGTTACGGCCAGCGCGTGTGCAAGTAGCAACAATGCCATGATCGATGCCTTCAATTACATCCGGCTGGGCACCTGCACCGCAGTGGTCACTGGTGGCAGCGAGGCAGCGATCTACGAGGCAGGTGTAGGTGGTTTCAATGCGCTCCATGCCATGAGCACGCGCAACGATGACCCTGCCACGGCCAGTAGGCCCTACGACAAGGACCGCGATGGGTTCGTCTTGGGCGAGGGTGGCGCGGCGATCATCCTGGAAGACCTCGAACACGCCAAGGCGCGCGGTGCCAAGATCTATTGCGAGATCATCGGCGGAGGCATGAGCAGCGATGCCTACCACATCACTGCACCACATCCGGACGGGCTGGGCGCGGAACTGTGCATGAAGCATGCATTGAAGGAGGCTGGCATATCACCGGGTGAAGTGGACTACATCAACACCCACGGCACCAGCACACCGATCGGGGATCCGCAAGAGATCAAGGCGATCCAGCGGTTGTTCGGCGAGCACGCCTACAAGCTCAACATCAGCAGCACCAAGAGCATGACCGGCCATTTGCTGGGGGGTGCCGGTGCGGTTGAAGGTATCGCAGCCATCATGGCCATACACACCGATATCGTGCCACCCACGATCAACCATTTCACGGACGACCCCGAAGTGGACCCCAAGTTGAACTTCACCTTCAACAAGGCGCAGAAGCGCACTGTGAACGCTGCCCTGAGCAATACGTTCGGCTTCGGCGGGCACAACACATCGGTGATCTTCCGCAAGTACCGGTAACGACTTTGATCGATCGCCTGTTCAACCGAGCACGCAACCCCGAAGAGCGAAAAGTTCGGGCATGGTGCCGTTCCACCTTGGGCCTCACCCCGGGAAACCTTCCGCTCTACCGCCAAGCCTTGCGCCACGTGAGCGCGGTGCTCGATGAACGGCCGGACCTGCCGGACAATGAGCGGCTCGAATTTCTGGGCGATGCCATCCTGGACACCATCATCGCCGAATTGCTATTCACCACCTATCCGGACCGTGGCGAAGGCTTCCTTACCCGCATGCGTAGCAAGTTGGTGAGCCGCACCCAACTGAACATCTTGGCCAAGGAACTCGGCATTGAACGGGTCATGGAAAGCAATCTGGCGCGGAGCCACGAATCCTCGGTACCGGGCAATGCGGTGGAGGCCATCATTGGGGCCATGTTCCTGGACAAGGGCTTCCAGCGCACCCGCAAAGTGGTGGTCACCTTGGTGCAACGGCACTTCGACCTGAGCGAGGTGGAGAAGGAGGACAAGGATGGAAAAAGCCGGCTGCTGGAATGGGGCCAGAAACGCCGCAAGAAAGTGGAATTCCGTGTGCGTGAAGAAGGCGGCGGTCGCGGCAAACACTACGTGGCCGAGGTACACATAGATGGAAAGATCCGAGGCACCGGCCAAGGCGGCAACAAGAAGGCCGCCGAGCAGGATGCTGCCCAAAGCGCATTCCGCAGCATGCGCTCGCGTAAACCGCACGCGCCGAAAATGACGGCGGAGAAAGGGCCGCCGATCACACGTGCGCCACGGGCCAGCGGGAAAGCAGCGCGGTGATACAGCATCTTGAAATAGTGTCGCAGTCCGTTGGGTTGGATGGATGGGGCCACAGCGAACCGGCCTGATGTAGGCAGGGTCGAAGGGTCCGTCCATTCACGCTTGCCTGCCGCATTTACCTACCTGTGGTAGGCTTGGCTGCCGAAGGCATGAGGCATGGTCCATCGATGTCCATTTGCTAACGAAGTCGTGTGAAACCAAGCGGCTTGGCTGACCGTTCCGAACCGTTAAACGGCATAACTTCGGAGCATGGAACGGAATAGCACAGATCGCAGGGTCTCCGAAGACGGAAGACCCTGCGTGGGTTTAAAAGTGAGCATTGCTCAATAACATGCGCGTACTCATTTGGGCGCAACTCTTCTTGTGCGCTGGCTCCTATTTGGGGGCCAGCGCACAAACGTTTAACACGCGATTCGATCTCTTTAGTGAGGGTGGCTCACAATTCGGCTGGGGTGTTGAAGTGGATTCCACTGGATCGTACATCGTTTTCTTTGCTGGCGGGTATATACAGGACAGCGTACAATATGGCAGCGCTCTTTCTACCGTCACTTGCTCGCCCGAAGGAGTTTTCGGTAACGGTTTTCGCCTTCATATTCCTTGGCATAACAGCTACGTGGGCTGGGCGAATTGTGCAGCACCAAGAACTGAAGGTGGCTATATTGTAGGCAGCAGCACTTCCGTAGCTGGTGATACAATACGTGCTGCACTTTTTTGGGTTGAACCGGATGGCACAATTACAAACTACCGCGAATTAGAACTTCCTGGCTTAGAATGGATCGGCCGCCAAGCCAAACAAACACCCGATGGAGGCTTTCTGCTTTGTGGAGAAACAAGTACGGTGGGCATTATAGATGCCTTCCTCTTGAAAACAGATGCCAACGGTACACTGGAATGGGTACGGACATACGGGTCGCCCAATAAGCGTGACTACTTCTTTTCCGTGGATCTTGCTCCGTGGGGGGGGTACTACGTGGGTGGAACCAGAGAGATCGGACCAAATGATTATGACCCCTGGATCCTGGGGTTGGATGTTTTGGGAAATGTGATCTGGCAAGGAGACTATGGAACGCCGCAGAATGACTACCCGCCGGCTCATTTAACCACAGCCAGCAACGGCAATGTTCGAATGGCAGCTACTTTGAACTTTGGCGTGGGGCAAACCACACAACGCGCATGTTTGCTCGAATTGGACCCAAACGGAGCCGTGGTATGGCAAAGGCTATACGGCCCACAGCGGCACAGTGCCATGTTCGTGGTCCAAGAGATAGAACCGAGTGGCGATTTGATCTCCGCTGGTTTCTCCAATGTGATCGTGAACTATAAAGGTGTACTGCTTCGCACCACTTCAACAGGCGACAGTCTTTGGATGCGCGACTACCAGTACAACGATGCTTTAGTGGAACAAGGTCGAGGTGGTTTATACGATGTACAACCCACCCCAGATGGTGGTTTTATCGCAGTGGGTGTGGCCTTGACGGTAAACGGCATCTACTCCCAAGACGTATGGGTAATAAAGACCGACAGCATGGGCTGCTTAGAACCTGGTTGCGATGTGATCACGGGTATGGAAACGCAGCTTACCAATTTCAAGGATGCGTTGCGGGTTTACCCAAACCCGGTGCTGGCTGGCGGTGCCGTGCGTGTGGAGTTGCAGCTACCGGTTGGCTTTAAGGCAGATGGGCCTTTGCAGTTGACTGTTACGAATGGCTTGGGGCAGTTGGTGCATAGGCAGCAACTCGCCGGGGTGAGTTCCGCCCCTCTCCTTTGGAGATGGGCTGGGGGTGAGGCCGGTCTCTACCACCTGCACCTTCACGACAACACGCGCTGGATCGCTGGGGCGAAGTTGGTTGTGGAGTAAATATTGCCACGGAACAACTTACACAGCATCGCCCAAGGACCTAAGGCCAAGCACCATTCGCTCTGGTCACGCACCTGATAGCTCACAACTTGCCCTGTTTGCGCAGTTTATTTTCAAGCGCATCTAAGGAAATGGTCGGTTGCCCGGCGCGTTGTTCAGCGATAAGGCCATCGATCATATCCTCGATCTTCTCCCGTTGCTTATTCAGCTCCGACACATCGATCTGCTGATACTGCTTCTTATTACTGCGGTCCTCAAGAATGGTTACTCCTTTCATGGTACAGTGGTTCATTGCAAAGGTAGTCGTGCTGCGGATCTTGCCGACCAACGGCCATCCCTACGAGGTGGATCATCAACGCGATGGCCGAACGATCCACACGGAGCGTTTGGTGATCCAATAGAGCGGGTTGCATCGCACAGAGTTCAATTTGTTCCGGCTGGTTCGTCCCAGCGTGAGCTTCCCGTGATCTATCAACCATGTCCTACACGCGCCTACCGCGAATGGGATCGGCATTCATTCACGTGTATTCGCGGTACCTTCTTTGCAATCAAGACGCAATTGTCCACAGGGTTATCCGGTCTGAAACACCCGTCGAATTGGTCAATGCTCTATTTGGGTTGATTTGATCACAGTCCTGCGCTCGAGGGAATATCTGTGTCTATCTGTGTTCATCCCCTGTCTTCGCCGGTCGGGTGACCCACGGGTCGGGAAGTCCGCGAGAATCGCATAAACGCCACTTTCGGACATCGTGAGAATCGTACATGCAAATCTCAGACGTTTAT
>Ga0335394_10006875_pt1 | contig 12842 bp, 12 predicted proteins | sample MAT03_FD_205741 | JGI IMG/M metagenome (GOLD analysis project Ga0335394, IMG submission 205741) | Freshwater microbial communities from Lake Fryxell liftoff mats and glacier meltwater in Antarctica - MAT-03 (spades assembly) (version 2) ...
CGGTGCGCGGGGGCTGCCTTCGGTGGTGACGGAGGCGGGGCCGCCGGAGAAGATCACGCCCTTCGGCCTCAGCCGGCCGAACGCGTCGGCGGCGTTCTGGAACGGGTGGATCTCGCAGTAGACGCCGGCCTCGCGGACACGCCGCGCGATCAGCTGCGTTACCTGACTGCCGAAATCGATGATGAGGATCGAGTCTTGATGCGCGGAGTGCTTCATGGCGGGCGTTTAGAGAAAAGTGTGAGTCGGCGCAATGGGTTGCGCGGGCTTCAAAGCCTTACAATGCCGTCGGCGATCGCTGCTTCAAGTTTCTGCACGGCGGCGGCGAGATTTTCATCGACGACGTGCAGATATTCCAGCCAGTCGCCGATGTGCTCGACATCGCCGTCACCGTCGGAAATACCGCGCAGGCCGACCAGCGGTAACCCGAACGCCTGGCAGGCGCGCAGGCAGGCGAAGGTCTCCATGTCAACCATGTCCTCGCCGACCGAATCGAAGGCGGCCCCGGCGACGATCGACGCGCCGGTCGAGATGCTGGCCTCCCTGACGCCGGGAATGCGGATCGGAAGCAGCACGGTCGCCGGCAGGTCGAGGAAGGGTGTCACGCCCTTATCGAAGCCGAACGCCGAGGCATCCATGTCGCGGTAGGCGACCGAGGCAACCTGATAGACTTCGGTACGCTTGAGGCGGCGGCTGCCGGCCGAGCCCAGCGACACCACGAGATCGGGAAGCGCGCCGCCGGCCTTCAGCTCCATCAACGCCCGCGTCAGGGAGATGCTCGCCTCGACCGGTCCGACGCCGGTCATCAGCGGCGTGAACATCGCCTTGAGATGCGGGCCGTATTCGGCGTCAGCGGCCATGGCGAAGAGCACCCGCTTGCCGGCAAGCGTTGCTAGCGGTGGCAAAGGCTATCCCTCCATCCCGTCGCGGCCGACGATCGTCATCATCGTTCCCGTCATGGTGGCGATGAGTTTGGCCTGATCGTCCGCGCCGATGGCATAGGCCTGTCCGTCGGCGACGACAATGGTGCGACCCGGCTTGGTGACCGAGCCGCGAAAAAGGAACCGCACCCCCCTGCCCGGCGCCAGGAGGTTGACCTTGAACTCGATGGTGAGCACCGCTGCGTTTTCCGGCATGATGGAGAGCGCCGCGTAACCACAGGCCGAATCGAGCGCGGCTGAGATGACGCCGGCGTGCAGGAAGCCGTGTTGCTGCGTGAGCGACGGCGCGAACGGCATCTCGATCTCGACGATGCCCGGCGTCACCAGCGTGAGTTCGGCTCCGATCGTCGCCATGGCATTTTGCCGGGCGAAGGAGGCGCGCACGCGCTCCTCATAGTTCGGGTCGGGAATGATCTTTGCAGCTGCCACCGATGTCACGTCCTTTGCCGACAGCTATGACAAAGCGATACGGCCCGCGCAATAAATATTGTGCAGTGCAACAAAGAGCGATCAGCGGGCTTCTGCGGGTGCCGCTTGCCCCGCGTCGATCGGCGCCAGTTCCACAGCCTCCTCCATTGCGACGGTTTCTGCGAGGGCAGGCGACGTCGCCATAGACGCATTTCCGCCGTTTGCGGCGCTCATCCGCTCGAGCTTGCCAACCAGATTCCTGTTGAAGCCCTCTTCCAGGGCCTGGCGCAGATCCGCGTTCTTGGCGAGCAGAGCCTTTAGCGCGGCAACGTCGAACGAGCAGCACCGCGTCTCGTTGGCGACCCGCACCGTCGCGGATGCGGGCCGTCCGGTCAGGAAGCTCATTTCGCCAAGGAAATCGCCTGCGCCGCAGACACCGATCAGGGTGTCGTCGCGCTCGATGCTTGCGGCGCCGCTGGTGATGAAGACCAGGTTGGGCCGCTCCTGGCCCTGTTCCATCAGCACATCGCCTGGCTTGAACATCCGCCACTTGCCGAGTTTGAGGAGTTTGTGCCGCTGGCTGCGTTCCAGATCAGGCAGCACCGTCCCGATCAGCAGCTTCTCATCGACGTTGTGGGTGCGAAACCGCCCGGCAAGCAATATGATGGACAATTGCACGATATTGACCGCCGTGAAGACGACTTCCCAGGTGAAGCTGACCTTGTCGGCCATGATGGCGCCATAGTAGATGGCGCCGGACAGGCCACTGGCGATGGCGAAGACGCGTAGCCAGCGCATGCTGCTCATGCTGACGGCGATGACCGCCAGCAGGTAGCTCAGATGTCCGAGGATGACCTGCGGACCGGTCAGATAGTCCCACGTATCGTCCATGGCGTTCTCGCAAAGGCAAGCAGCGCCGACCAGGAATGTGCGATCGACCAGTGCAGGCCGCGTCTGCGTTGCGGCATCGGCAAAATGCCAGCCACCTCGGCAATCCTTGCCTAAGTCGCAGCGCATGTAAACTGCCGCGGGACGGCGCTTAGTTCAGCCACCAGATTGACGCGTTGAGCAGCGAAGCGAAGGCCACCCATGCGGCATAGGGGACGAAAAGCCAGGCGGAAAGTCGGTCAACATTCCGGGCAACGGCGATGAAGGCAATGATCGTCGCCAGCATGGCGAGAACGACGACCAGCGCGAGACCTATCTGCTGCATGGCGAAGAAGGACGGCGACCAGAGGAAGTTCAGCAGGAGTTGAAGCCACCACAGCTTTATGGGCGTTCCCCGGGGGTCGCGCCGCCAGATGCGCCAGCCGGCAACGGCTATGAGCACATAGAGGATCGTCCAGACCGGACCGAACAGCCAGTTCGGCGGGTTGAAGGAAGGCTTGGCCAACGCTTCGTACCAGGGACCAGGCACTGTCAGGAAGCCGATCAGCAGACCGCCGCCGACAACCAGCAGAAGGAAAGGTGCTATCGCTGCTCGGGCCGACATGAGGGTTCTCGCCGCTGTTTCAACAAGCTCTTCTATCTGAAGCGGGATGCGTCGAAATCAAGGGATCAGCCTCGTTTTTCGAGCGCCGCGAAGTAGAAGCCGTCGGTGCCGCTGCGTGCAGGCGTCAGCGAAATGCCACCGGCCCTGTCGACCCGCGCGGCGAGCCCATGGCCGGGGAAATGTTCGGCCCACAGCGCTTCATGGTCGATTGGCTGGAATTCAGGCGAACGCGCAAGAAACCCGGCGATCTGAACGGAATTTTCGTCCGAAAACGCGGAGCATGTGATGTAGACCAGCCGGCCGCCCGGCTTCACATATGCTTGAGCCGCGTCGAGGATGGCGCTCTGCTCGGTCATGCGGAGGCCAAGCTGCTTTTCGCTCAGCCGCCATTTGGCGTCGGGACGCCTGCGCCATGTGCCTGAGCCGGTGCAGGGCGCGTCGACCAGAACGATATCCATCTGACCCTCGAGCGGCACAAGCTCGTGCGGCTTCGAGACAACCTGAACGTTGCGATTGTCGGAGCGGCGCAGCCGGTCGAAGATGGGCGCCAACCTAGCCTTCTCGGAATCGTAGGCGAAGATCTGGCCCTTGTTCTCCATCGTTGCCGAGAGCGCCAGCGTCTTGCCGCCGGCGCCGGCGCAATAGTCGAGAACCTGCATTCCGGCGGTGGCCCCGGCCAGCGCTGAGACGACCTGCGAGCCCTCGTCCTGTACTTCGAACCAGCCCTTCTGGAAGGCCGGCTCGGCCTGGACGTTCGGATGGCGGCCCGAGCCGTCGATGGGCGGAATGCGAATGCCCTGCGGCGCGAGCGCGGTCGGTGCCGCGCCGACGCCCGACAGTTCTGTCAGGATGCGCGCCCGGTTGGCGTTCAGCGTGTTCACCCTCAGATCGAGCGGGGGCCGTTGCGCCAGGCCGGCAGCCTCGGCCGTCCAGGCGTCGCCGAAGGCGCTTTCAAAGAGGGGCACGCACCAGTCGGGGATGTCGGCGCGGATGGCTGCCGGCGCATCGCCAAGCGGGCGGGTGGTGGCGAGACGGATTTCGTCCGATGTCAGTGGCGGCGGGGCGAAGCGGTCGCCGTCAAGCGCGGCGTTCAGCCCATCCGGCGTGACGTTCCATTCCAGCAGCAACGCGCCGAAACCCAATGCGCGCGGGGTTTCGGCATCGAACAGCCAGCCAGCCGAACGTTTGCGGCGCAGTGCATCGTAGACGATGTTACCGATCGCGGCGCGGTCGCCCGAACCGGCGAAACGGTGCGACAGACCCCAGTCCTTGAGCGCATCGGCTGTTGGCCGGCGACGATGCGCGATGTCGTCGAGAACCTCGATCGCCGCCGCAAGTCTTCCGCCGAGACGCATGCCGTTCTCCACTGCCGGTTGCCCGAATGAGGGCCTGCGTAGCGACAGGAGACGGCGGTGGCAAGCGGCAAGGCTGAAACGAAACAGGCGCGGGTTGAGCCGCGCCTGTTTCAGAATTGGCGTTAGTCGCGATCAGGCCAGATCGTAGCGACCGGCGTTCATCACCTTGGTCCAGGCTGCGACAAAGTCGTCGACGAACTTCTGCTTCGCGTCCGAGGCCGCGTAGACTTCCGCCAGCGCGCGCAGCACCGAATTGGAACCGAACACCAGGTCGACGCGGGTACCCGTCCACTTGGCTTCGCCCGTCTTGCGGTCACGCCCCTCGAACACTTCCTTGGTCGGGGTCGTCGCTTTCCACTCCGTTCCCATATCCAGCAGGTTGACGAAGAAATCGTTGGTCAGCGCGCCCGGCTTGCCGGTGAACACGCCGTGCGTGGACCCGCCGGTGTTGATGTTGATGGCGCGCAGGCCACCGATCAGCACCGTCAATTCAGGCGCCGTCAGGCCGAGAAGCTGCGCCTTGTCGATCAGAAGGGCTTCCGCGGGCACGGCATAACGCGCCTTCTGGTAGTTGCGGAAACCGTCCGCGACCGGCTCGAGATGGTTGAAGGACTCGACTTCGGTCTGCGCCTGCGAGGCGTCGGTGCGACCCGGCGCGAAAGGAACCGTTGCCGTCTGACCGGCCGTCTTCGCGGCCTGCTCGACACCGGCATTGCCCGCAAGGACGATCAGGTCGGCAAGCGAGATCTTCTTGCCGGTGGTTTGCGCCTGGTTGAACTCGAACTGGATGCGTTCGAGAACATTCAGCACCTTCCTGAGCTGTTCGGGCTTGTTGGCCTGCCAGTCCTTCTGGGGGCTCAGGCGAACACGCGCGCCATTGGCGCCGCCGCGCTTGTCGCCGCTCCGGAAAGTGGAAGCCGACGCCCAGGCGGTGCCGACGAGTTCCGATACGGTGAGGCCGGAGGCCAGCACCTTGGCCTTGAGCGCGGCAGCATCCGCGTCGTCGACCAGCGGATGATCGACAGCCGGCACCGGATCCTGCCAGATCAGTTCTTCCCTAGGCACTTCGGGCCCGAGGTAGCGCGAGCTTGGACCCATGTCGCGGTGCGTGAGCTTGAACCAGGCGCGCGCAAATGCGTCGGCGAAAGCCTGCGGATTCTGCATGAAGCGCCGCGAGATCTTCTCGTATTCGGGGTCGAAGCGCAGCGCCATGTCCGATGTCAGCATGGTGGGCTTGCGCTTCTTGGCGGGGTTGTGCGCGTCCGGGATGATCTCGCCGGCGTTATTGGCCACCCACTGGTTGGCGCCGGCGGGCGACTTTTCCAGTTCCCATTCGAAATTGAACAGGTTCTGGAAGAAGAAGTTGCTCCACTGCGCTGGGGTCTGCGTCCAGGTGACCTCCAGGCCGCTGGTGATCGTGTCGCCGCCCTTGCCGGTGCCGAAGCTGTTATGCCAGCCCAGGCCCTGCGCCTCCAGATCGGCGGCTTCCGGTTCCTCGCCGACATTGTCGGCAGGGCCGGCGCCATGTGTCTTGCCGAAGGTGTGTCCGCCGGCAATCAGCGCGACGGTTTCCTCGTCGTTCATGGCCATGCGGCCGAATGTGTCGCGGATGTCGCGGGCAGAGGCCAACGGATCGGGGTTGCCGTCGGGACCTTCCGGGTTGACGTAGATAAGGCCCATCTGCACGGCGGCGAGCGGGTTTTCGAGGTTGCGCGAGTGCACCTTGCCGTCGGCGGTGTCGTCGGCCACCAGCACGCCTTCATCGGCCGGCTTCTCGACGCCTTCCGAGCCGTGGGCGTAGCGCACATCGCCGGCCAGCCAGGTGGTTTCACGGCCCCAATACACGTCCTGGTCCGGCTCCCAGGTATCCTCGCGACCGCCGGCGAAACCGAAGGTGCGGAAGCCCATGGTCTCCAGCGCGACATTGCCGGTGAGGATCAGCAGATCGGCCCAGGAAATCCGCTGGCCGTACTTCTGCTTGATCGGCCACAGCAGACGGCGCGCCTTGTCGAGGCTGACATTGTCTGGCCAACTGTTGAGCGGGGAAAAACGCTGCTGGCCGCGGCCGCCGCCGCCGCGCCCGTCGCCCACGCGGTAGGTGCCGGCGGAATGCCAGGCCATGCGGATGAACAGCGGACCGTAGTGGCCGAAATCGGCCGGCCACCAGTCCTGCGAGTCGGTCATCAACTGGCGCAGGTCGTTCTTCAGCGCCTCGTAGTCGAGCTTATTGAACTCCTCGCGGTAGTTGAAGGCTTTTCCAAGCGGGTCGGATTTGGACGAATGCTGGCTCAGAAGATCGACGCGCAACTGGTTCGGCCACCAATCGCGGCTGGTCGTGCCTGTGGTCCCATGGTCGACCGGGCATTTGCCGGGACTCGTGCCACCTGAACCCTTGTCATCTGTTTTCGCGTCCATGTCTCGTTCTCCAACGTGCCCGAATTCGATCTCGACGTTCCTATCGAACCATTGTGACCGCCGGAACGCGGACCTGCAGACAACCGTGTGGCGCCAATTTGCGCCTATCGTGTGTGGCTGATCCTTGTCCGGGGTCAAACGCCGCCGGCAGGCGGCGACAATCTGGAACAATTCCAGACTAGCCAGCCAGCTTGATAAAGACAAATTGCATTTTCTATCTGTCTCGATAATCTGTGGTTATGATACGGCTCACCGTCAGGCAGATGGAATATTTCGACGCGCTGGCGCAAACGCTGCATTTCGGTCGCGCGGCGCAGATGGCCGGGGTGAGCCAGCCCGCGCTGTCCAGCCAGATCGCGGAAATGGAGGAAAAGCTCGGCTGCCGCCTCTTCGAGCGTGGAGGCAAGGCCGTGCGGCTGACGGACGCGGCGACAGCGCTGCAGCCGCGCATCGAGCGGTTGCTTTCCGAACTGCGCGACATCGAACAGACCGCCGGGCGCGGGGACGCCCCGATGGAAGGCCGCTTCCGGCTTGGCATCATCCCGACGGTCGCGCCCTATCTGCTGCCGCGGATCCTGCCCGAGATACGCAGCCGGTTCCCCAGGCTGCAACTGGAACTGCGCGAAGCAGTGACCGCCACGTTGATCGAGGAGACTGCGGCGCGGCGGCTCGACGCCTTCATCGCGGCCTCGCCGCTGGGCGCGACTTCGCTCACGGAAGAAGCGCTTTTTGTCGACCGCTTCTTCCTGGCGGTGCCGGCCGACGACCCCGCTTTCGCCGTGCCGCCGGTTGCGCCCGAAAGCCCGGCCCTCGAACGGTTGATGCTGCTGGAGGAAGGCCATTGCATGCGCGAGCAGGCGCTTTCGGTCTGCGGCAGCGTCAAGCCGGTTGCGATGGCAAGCTACGGGGCGACGAGCCTGACGACGCTGCTGCAGATGGTGGCGCACGGCATGGGCGTGACGCTGGTGCCCGAGATGGCGGCGGACGCCGCGGGCGCCATGCGCGACCTGAAGATCGTGCCCTTTGCCGAGCCGATGCCCGAGCGCACGATCTGCATGGCCTGGCGGCGCAATCGGGCGCGCCAGGAAGAATGTCAGGCGCTGGCCGCCATCATTCGCGAACTGCGCGGGCCAAAGACGCGCAAATCTGGCTGAGAAGCGCCTCATCTGACGCGGCTCTGGTCCTGAATGAGCGCACGAGACAGGCCTCTGAACGCAGTATCACGCCATCTGCGAGCACTTTCAGGTGGTTTGCGCGCAGCGTCGACCCGGTGGTGGTGATGTCGACGATGACATCGGCCGAGCCGGCGGCCGGCGCGCCTTCGGTGGCGCCGAGGCTTTCGACGATACGATAGACCTGGATGCCGTGCTTGCCGGAGAAGAACTGCTGGGTCAGCCGCCAGTATTTTGTGGCGATGCGCAGCCGGCGGCCATGACGCTGGCGGAATTCGGCGGCGACGTCGTCGAGGTCGGCCATGGTCTCGACGTCGAGCCAGCTTTCAGGAACCGCAACCACGACGTCGGCCTGGCCGAAGCCGAGCTTTGTCTCGATGGCAGCCTTGCTTTCCCAGTCGGCCACGCTCTCGCGCAGGAGGTCTTCGCCGGTGATGCCGAGATCGACGCTGCCCTGGCCGATCTCGCCAGCGATTTCGGACGCCGAGAGGAAGGCGATCTCGATGTCGTCGCGTCCCTCGATGCGGGCGCGGTATCTCCTGGCGTCGCCGGGCAGGCTGACGGCAAGGCCGGCGCTGGCAAGCATCTCCAGAGACTGGTCCTTGAGCCGGCCTTTGGACGGGATGGCGAGCGTAACGGTCATGCGGCGGCTCCCCTCAGCGCCTCGATGCGGTCGAGCCAGACCGAGAAGCCGACGCCCGGGATCGGGGTTTTCGCGCCGAGCAGCGTGAGCAGGCGGTCGTAGCGGCCGCCGCCGGCCAGCGGCCGCGATGCGTCGCCGACCGAAATCTCGAAGACCAGCCCGGTATAATAGTCGAGCGGGCGGCCGAAGGCAGCGTCATAGCCGATGGCGGATGGCGAAAGGCCCTCGGCGGAAACCGCCGCGACGCGGGCGGTAAAGTTGGCGAGTGCCGCACCGAACGACAGGCCGGCCGACTTCGCGAAATCCTCAAGCGCGTCGGCCGCCCGGTCGAGCGGCACGTCGATGGCGAGGAACTTTTCGAGCGCCGAGAAGGCTTCGGCCGAAAGGCGCACGCTGCGCAGCTCGGCCTTTTCCACCAGACGCCGCGCGATCTCCTGCGGGGTGCGCCCGGCTGACGGCGACAGGCCGGCGTCGGCCATTGTCGAAGCGATATGGCCGGCAAGTCCGTCACGATCGCCGTCGGCGACGAGGGCGGCGACCGGTTCGGGCAGCGCGCCATTCTTCTGGGGATTGGCGAGGTCGGTCAGGGCGGCGGCAAGCTGTTCCGCCGAGCCGAAGGCGCGGGCAAGCCGCATGCGCCAGCCGCGCGGCAGGCCGAGTGCGGCAAGCACCGCCTCGAAGATCGACTGGTCGCCGAGCGTGATCTTGAGCGCCTGGCCGGGGAGCGTGAGCGCCAGCAGCGCATGCGCGTCGGCCAGAGAGCGGGCGTCGGCGCGCGCAATCTCGCGGTCGCCGAGGTCCTCGATGCCGGCCTGGAAGAACTCGTTGCCGCCCTCGCGGCGCTGGCGGAATACCTCGCCGAGATAGGAATAGCGACGCGGCGTGCCGGCCTGGCTGGCGATGTGGTCGAGGCAGACGGGAATGGTGAATTCCGGGCGCAGGCAGAGCGCCGCGCCGGTCTCGCTCTCGGTGAGGAAGATGCGGCGGCGAAGGTCCTCGCCGGCCATGTCGAGGAACGGATCGGCGGGCTGCAGGACGGGCACGTCGACGGTGGGCGCCCCGCGCGATGCGAACAGCGCGAGGATGTCGGGGGCGATGGCGGGGTAGCGCGAGGTCACCCCTTCCCCCGCTCCGCTGCCTGCGCGTCGAGTATCTTCCTGACCTCGGCCACCAGATCGGCCTCGGGGATCGTGACCTGACCGGGGCGCGCTTCCTTGTATTCGGCGTTGCCGGCGATGCCGGCGGCGAGTTCGGCGCCGACGACCATGTCCTTGATCTGCACGACGCCCTCGGCGCGCTCGTCGCCGCCCTGGATGATGACGGCAGGGCTGCCGCGCCGGTCGGCATATTTCATCTGAGGCTTCATGCCGGAGCCGCCGAGATACATTTCGGCGCGGATTTTTGCCTGGCGCAGCGACGCCACCATCTTCTGGTAGCGGCCGAGGCTTTCGGTGTCCCGGTCCATGACCAGCACGACGACCGGTCCTGAGCTTGTCGAAGGATCGAGCTTTCCCAGCGCCTTCAGCGCGGCGGTCAGCCGCGAGACGCCGATGGAAAAGCCGGTCGCCGGCACCGGCTCGCCCCGGAAGCGCGACACCAGCCCATCATACCGCCCGCCGCCGCCGACCGAGCCGAAGCGTACGATTTTCCCTTCTTCGTTGGGGATTTCGGCGAGGAGTTCCGCTTCGTAGACGGGGCCGGTGTAATATTCGAGGCCACGTACGACAGTTCCATCGACGCATATCCGATTTGGTCCGTAGCCCGCTGCATCCACGAGGGCGGCAATCTGTGCTAGTTCGTCAATTCCGTCGGTCGACATTCCTTCCTCAATCGCCGCCGATTTCATGTCACGGCAAAGGGCTATGTTCGAATAGAATTGGCTGCTGCCTGGAAATGACCCCGCCTCAATCTCTGCTTTGGTTGCCTCGCTCCTGTCGATCAGCGGTCCGGCATGTCCGCCTGTGAGCATCAATAGCGAACGAAGCTTGTCTATCTCGCCGATTGAAAGGCCTGCGCCTCTGGTGAAGTCACCTTCACCGGGGTAGGCACCGTCCCATCGACCGGGGCCAAGCAGAAGATCAACGCCGTCTCGACCCAACTTGTCCGTTTTATCAAGCGCCCTGAGCACCGTCAGTCGCCGCCCGGCATTCTCGTCGCCGCCAAGGCCAATGGCCTCCAGCACGCCGTCCAGCACCTTGCGGTTGTTGACGCGGATGACGTAGTCGCCGCGCGCGATGCCCAACGCCTCCATGACGTCGGCCATCATCATCGCCATCTCGGCGTCAGCCGCGACGCCCGGCGTGCCGATCGTGTCGGCGTCGAACTGCATGAACTGCCTGTAACGGCCGGGACCCGGCTTTTCGTTGCGGAACACCCAGCCGGAACGGTAGCTGCGATAGGGTTTCGGCAGGCGCTCAAAATTCTCGGCAACGAAACGCGCGGTCGGCGCAGTCAGGTCGTAGCGCAGCGACAGCCACTGGTCGTCGTCGTCCTGGAAGGAGAAGACGCCCTCGTTGGGCCGATCCTGGTCGGGCAGGAATTTGCCCAGCGCGTCGGTGTATTCGATCAGCGGCTGCTCGGCCGGCTCGAAGCCGTAGAGCTCGTAGACGCCACGTATGGTCGCCATCATCTTCTCGACGGCGCGGATGTCGTCTGCCGAACGGTCGACGAAGCCGCGCGGCAGCCGCGCCTTGGTCTTCTCGGATTTGTCGGCCATGGAAGTCTTCACTTTTCAAGAGAACTGTATGGCGCGCGTCCTAACCGATGGAGGGTTTAGCGGCAAGGTGGGGCACCTTTCCTTCTCCCCTTGAGGGAGAAGGTGGCCGAGCCGAGCGTAGCGAGAGCGAGGTCGGATGAGGGGTGTTGGGCGACGCGCCACGCTTCATTTCTCCAAATACCCCTCATCCGTCTCGTCGCTGCGCGCCGATCCACCTTCTCCCTCAAGGGGAGAAGGAAGGGTGCGCGACGCTCACTCCGTTGCATTTATGGCACGGCGCGTTTCTTTCGCTGTGGATAGTCAGCTTCGCACTGGCTTCGTCCGTTAACCCTGACTAGATGGCGCTGCTTCCGGTTTCGAGATTGATTCAGACCTGATCCGTTTCGGACCGGCCGGCGACATGTTTGGGATACAGGGCTTGGGTATCACTGGCGGCATCGAAACCGCCCGTGGCCGCATCTGGACCGAAACGCATTCGTAACTCACTTCGTGCCAGATACAGCCAAGGCAACAAACCGAGATGACCCCCGTGAAAGCCGCGCTTCTTTCGTTCGCCATGCTTGCCGCCATTACGCTTTGGGGCGTGGGCATCTACGCGGCCGATGCCTCGAGCGGCCGTACGGTCGTCGACGGCTACGGCGTCACCACCGCGCCCAACCGCTAAACCCAAAGCGCGTCGCGCTTTAGGTCTTTGGTTTCACGCATGTCGTTGTCCCGAAACCGGTACCCACTTTCGGGCGACATGCTTTAAATCTCCACCGTCAGCAGACGTTTCCGTGCGCCGTCGATGACGAGCGCGCTGAGCCTGCCGCTTGCGAAAGCGCCGGTGTCGACGTTGACGCGGTTTGGCAGGACTTGCGGCTCGGGCACCGGCGTATGGCCGTGCACGATCACCTTGGGGTGAAGCGCGCGGTAGCGGTGGAAGTCGCCCCTGATCCAGATCAGGTCTTCGCTGTCCTGCGCATCGAGCGCGACGCCGGGTCGGATGCCTGCGTGGCAGAAGAAGAAATCGCCGAGCGCGACCGAAAACTTCAACGCGCCGAGAAATTGCCTGTGGGGTTGCGGCACCGCGCCGGCCAGCGCGCGGGCACTTGAGCGGAAGCCCTGCGCGTCGTCGAGGTCCAGCATCACGCCGAAGGATTGCGCGGTCTGCAGACCGCCATGGCTGGCGAACAGCCCGGCGGGCTCGGGCAGCGCCAGGAAATCGAGGAAGCCGAGGTCGTGGTTGCCGGCGAGCGCCAGCACCCTTGAGTCCGCTGCGGTCCAGTTCGCCAGCAGTTCGATGACGCCGGCCGACTCCGGCCCGCGGTCGACATAGTCGCCGAGGTGGACGATGCGCCAGTCGCGGCCGCGCGTCTCGGCCGCGATAACCTCGTGCATCCTGGTCAAGAGGTCGAGGCGGCCGTGGACGTCGCCGATGGCGTAGACGACAGTGCCCTCGGGGCCGCGCGCGTCTGTGTAGCTGATACCGGTCATGGTGCTATTGCCGCTCTATGCCTCAACGCCGTCATCCTCGGGACAAGCCCGAGAATGACGGTTGTGTAGGTTTGCCTCTCCCGTCCCCGGCGCTAGCGAAGCAGCATGTCGCGGCTCGCCTGCGTGATCAGCCGCTTGCCGCACAGCGCCAGTGAAATATCCATTTCCTTGTGGATGATCTCCAGCGCCGTGGTGACGCCCTGCTTGCCCATCGCGCCGAGGCCATA
>Ga0335394_10006877_pt1 | contig 12842 bp, 12 predicted proteins | sample MAT03_FD_205741 | JGI IMG/M metagenome (GOLD analysis project Ga0335394, IMG submission 205741) | Freshwater microbial communities from Lake Fryxell liftoff mats and glacier meltwater in Antarctica - MAT-03 (spades assembly) (version 2) ...
AGACGCTTGTGCGTTCTGATTTCGAATTGCTGACGTGCCTTCTTGTCGATATTCGGACCCGAAAGTACCGTATAGCGTTCGATGCGAGTAGGAAGCGGGATCGGGCCGTGTACTTCAGAGTGGGTTCGCTTGGCGGTTTCCACTATTTCCAAAGCACTTTGATCCAAAACGGCATGGTCATAAGCTTCCATTCGAATTCTGATGACTTCATGCGATCCGGACACAGCTGATCTCTACCTCTAAAAACGTCAGTTTGCTAGCGACTTTTGCTCTCGCCAGCTATCTCGTAAGCCCTACGTTGAACGCGGGACGCAAGAAGATAGGAATCGAAGGGGGAGTCGTCAACGGCAAAAGTGTTTTTTTGATGAGGTCGGTTGGGATTCGCTTCGTTTTTCTGTCTAATCAAGCAAATTATTCGGCTCGGGGGTATTTTGCGGACCTGGTGGATGGAGTCGAGGGACCGGAAAAGCCGTTCTCCGTAGGATGGACTTCCAGTCCGTCCGAAAAAAGACGGACTGGAAGTCTATCGTAACTTTTTGCAAAACCGCATATTGTTTTGGGACGACTCCAATGCGGACGGCGTTTCGGCAATTTAATCAGCAAACCCTCAGGCTAATCAGCATGTCACCGATAGGCGAATTCCAGGTGAGGATCGCGATTCGTGCTGATTTGGAGCCAATTCGCCTCATCATGCGTTGCCCCAATATTCAGGAGAATCAGTATCGGATTGACGAAGCGCTTTGGTTGGAATTCGCCGAAAAAACTATACTTGCGACTCAGCCAGCCGAAAACAGAATTGATGTTCTCGATGTCGCTGGCTCGGTTGTCGGCTACGTGGTAACACGTCGTCAAGTTTACCGAGACTCGCAATATGGCTACCTTTCATTCAATCTCCTGCCCGAATGTTGGGGACGCGGTTTTATGGAGATCGCGATTAGAAAAATCATCCATGAGCTCTTTCAAGAAGAGCGAGTCCATGGCGTCATGGTCGAGTGCTTTTCCGGTAACTCTCAAGGTCAAAGGCTTCTGCAAAAACTCTCGTTCCGTTCGGTTCCAATACCCGTTTTTGAACGCTTGGTTTGCCTTGTGACTCGCCTACCAATTCGCTGGGTATTGCGATTTTGGCTGAGCAAGGATTCCGTTTCCGTAACGATCTAAACGAGAAGCCAAAATGGCATCCATTGACCTGTAAGGCGTCGTTAACCTCGACCAACAGTGTTTAACCGCCCGCTGTTATGCCCCAGTCTGCCGACAGGTTGCCGACAGGTGCCAGGCACCTGTCGCCTCCAGGCACCTGTCGCCTTGCCCTGATCGGCTTCGTGCTAAGGTCTCTGTAGTTAGAAACCGAAAGGACCGCTGGACAAGCCAGCGGGATTCACAAGAAAATCCCATCGGCTTGTCCGATGGATCTTTCGGCTTCGTGCTAAAGAATGGCGACAGGTGCAGGCGACAGGTGCCAGGCACCTGTCGCCTCGAGCGGTGTTTAAGAGACATACGGTTCAGTTCAAGCGATTCGCGGTCGAGTTTGCAAGACAAAAGTGAATGCAGAAGAGTCGCCCGCTGAAATTTAATTGCTTTTGGGCGGAGTTTCGTCCATAACTGCTCTGTAAACAAGCACCTTTGTTGGGTAGTCTGAGAGCTTCGGAATTGTACCCTTTTTTTCCATGGCTGGTTCTCTTTACTTGTTCCCCGAGGATTAACGACACCCATGTTCCTTAGACCAACCCTAGCACTCACCGCCCTACTTTTTGCGGGCTTTGTGCAGTGTCCAGCGCAGGAAAAAGTCGGCGGTGCAGTCCCCGCCCCTATCATCCAACTCAACAAGGCGCTGAAGGACCCGTCAAGCTATGCCCTCGGTTTCGACATTGGTAACAGTTTAACTCGAGATGGACTGAGCGATAAAGAAATCGATAGCAACGACTTCTTAATTGGCATATTGGATGCATTGGGCAGGAAGGAACCAAAGCTGACTCAAACGCAATTTCAAGAAGCGGTTGCTTCGCTTCAGCAGCGAGTCCAAAAGAAAATGATTGAGGTGGCCAAGCTTAATCTGGAAAAAGCAAATACCTATCTCGAGGCCAATAAAAAGAAGGACGGTATCCAAACACTTAAAACGGGGTTGCAGTACCAAGTTCTTAAGACAGGAACGGGAAAGTCTCCCACCTTAACCGATACCGTCGTCGCGCATTTTGAAGCAAAACTAGTCGACGGAACGGTCTTTCAGTCCTCGATTAAGAAAAACCAACCTGCCGTGTTTCCGGTTAGTCAATTCATTGTTCCTGGATGCACGGAAGCGCTGCAAAGAATGAAAGTGGGTGACAAGTGGCTTTTGACTCTGCCACCCAATTTGGCCTTCGGTGAGGCTGGCTTGCCGCCCATTGTGGGGCCGAACGAAGCAATTGTATTTGAATTGGAACTACTTGAAATCAAAAAATAGGCTCGCGTTCAAGAGTGGAAGCAACCCATGCATGAAACAACCGAAAACTGGATGAAGAGTGTTCATGAATTTGGGCAAGCGCACTTGCTCAAATTTTGGGATAGATTGAAGGCAGACGAGCGAATGGACTTGGCCAGTCAGATTCAGGCGATCGATTTTCGCGAGCTTGCGGACCTTTTTGCGGGTGTTGAAAAAGCAGTCGATTGGGTTGAACTTGCTCAACGAGCGCAGCCACCCGCGGCTATTCGATTGCAAGAGCCGACTCCGTTGTTTTCGAGTCAGGCCGCAACGGAGTGTGGTGAGCAAGCGATTCGCGATGGCAAGATCGGGATGATTCTGGTTGCTGGCGGGCAAGGAACACGGCTTGGTTTCGACCAACCCAAAGGAATGTTTCGCATTGGTCCTGTTTCCAATCGAAGTCTATTTGCAATGCATGCGGATTCGCTTCGCGGTGCGATGAGGCGTTATTCTGCTTCGATTCCCTTTTATGTCATGACTAGTCCGGCAACGGACCTTCCAACGAGGGAGTATTTTGAGAGTCAACATCGCTTGGGATTGCAAGAGGATGAGCTAACCGTCTTTTGCCAGGGGACGATGCCCGCGATCAACGCTGCCACGGGAAAGATTCTCATGGAATCGGCATCACGAATTGCTTTGAGTCCAGATGGGCATGGTGGAATCGTCTCTGCTCTCGATCGCCAAGGGATCTTGAAATCCGCTTCGGAGCGTGGCATTGAGCATTTCTTTTATGCTCAGGTCGATAACCCGCTCGTTCGCGCTTGCGATCCAGAGTTGATCGGTTATCACTTGTTGTCTAAGTCGCAGATGACCACACAAGTCGTAAAAAAGCGATTTGGCAAAGAGAAGGTCGGAAATGTGGTGTCGATCGACGGACGAACGCACATTATCGAGTACAGCGATCTGCCGGACGAAGCTGCTAGTCGGACCAATCCAAATGGAGAGCTCAGTCTTTGGGCAGGTAACATCGCGGTCCATGTTTTGGATTTGAAATTCTTGGCTGCTTCGGCCCAGAACGCAGGCGGGTTGCCCTTCCATCGAGCGATGAAGCAAGTGCCGTTTCTTAAGGAGGACGGAACGATTGAAAAGCCCGCGAGTCCAAACGCGATTAAGTTTGAGCGTTTTGTTTTTGATCTGTTGCCCCTGGCCGAACGCACTATGGTCGCAGAAGGGGATGCTGCTGATGTGTTTGCGCCGGTTAAGAACGCCGAAGGGGCTCCCACCGATACGCCATCTGCCACGCGGGCCGCACTCGTGGCACAACATAATCGGTGGCTTGAATCCGCAGGCGTAACTATCAGCCCCAGCGTTAAAGTCGAAATTAACCCAAATTGGGCGCTTGATGCGGATGAGGTGCGGATGAAAATTCAAAAGCCATCGAGTATCTTAGTCGATACCTACTTCGCATAGCACTTACAAGGAAAATTCATGCTCCATGCAGTCATCATGGCCGGCGGATCCGGCACCCGATTCTGGCCGGCAAGCCGTCAAATCAAGCCGAAGCAACTGCTCAAAATGGGTGGGCAACGAACTATGTTGCAGACCACATTCGACCGACTACAAGGTTTGGTTTCAAGCGAACATGTTCTCGTCGCGACCAATCAGCAATTGATCGAACCCGTCGCAATGCAGCTGCCAAGTCTGCCACTTGAGCACATCATCGGCGAGCCATTCAAACGCGATACGGCACCTTGTATTGGTGTGGCTGCATCGTTGGTGCAGGCTGCAGACGCGGATGGAATCATGGTTGTCATGCCGTCGGACCATGTCATCGAACCGAGATCCGAGTTTCATAGGGCAATTCGTGCTGCGGCCAAATTAGTTGAGGACGACCCAACCCGAATTGTCACGTTTGGAATTCGCCCAAGTTACCCGGCGGAATCCTTTGGTTACATCCAAAGAGGCGAACCGATTGCTGGCTTGGCAGGTACGTCGACATTTAAAGTCGATCGATTCCGCGAAAAACCTGATCGCAAGACGGCCGAGGAGTACGTTGAGCAGGGAACATTCTATTGGAACAGCGGGATATTTCTGTGGAAGGCAAGCACAATTTTGCAGGCGTTGGCCAAGTACGAACCGGAAATGCATGCTCATATTGAAAACATCGCACGCGACATTGGAACGGCCAATTTCCAAAAGAACTTTGCTGAGCACTTTGAAAAAATACAGGGCAAGTCGATAGACTTTGCGGTCATGGAACGCCATGAAAACGTGGTGGTCATCGAAGCACCCTTTTCCTGGGACGATGTGGGTAGCTGGCAGGCCATTGCCCGATTGATTGCGCCGGATGAACGCGGTAACGCGGTCGATGGTCCGTTCTTGTCTATCGACTCTACCAACAATATCATTCGCTCAGAGCCAAATCATTTGATTGTCACAATAGGCATGAACGACACGATCGTCGTGCATACACCCGACGCAACTTTAGTGGCCCCAAAGTCCGAAGAAGAAAGGGTTCGCGAAGCGGTAAAGCAACTCACCGAACTTGGGCACCAACAGTACTTGTAAAGATTTGGTAAAAAGTTCTTGGATTTTTTCCACTCAGCGGATCGATCTAAGGCACCAACGCTGTTACATTCAAATGACTTCTTTATTTTCGTAGAATATGGTAGGCTTTTGAGTACTTTGTACAGAATTATTTGAACTGATTCGAATTAGGTTCTGGAGGCTGGGGTGGCGAAAATCAGCGTAGCAGGGATTGCAGCCGAGGACGTACTAAACTGTTTGCCTGATGGGGTTGCCCTATTGGGTAGCGATTTGACCATCCTCTGGGCGAATCAGTGTTTTCAGCAGTGGTTCGGCGGAGTGGATCGAACGGGCGAGAATTTCTATTCAGCCCTCGCGAATCCAGAAATAGTCGGAGCCGGACTTTGTCCGCTTCAGACATGCTTTTCGAGCGGTCGCAAGGCGAGTACCACCCTGCAAACGCACAAAGGAAACTACTACCACATCCATGCAGCTCCCTTGCCTAGGCAAGGGAGCTGCCAAATGGCAAATGGCGTGAAGGACATCGACCGAATCGTGGTGACGATGAGCGATGTGACCGAAGAGATTCTTCAGGAGCAGAAACTTGCTGCCATCCATCAAGCGGGAGCCAAGTTAACGGATCTCAAGCCTGATGAGATCTTTGCGATGGATGTCGAGCAGCGGATTGATTTGCTCAAAGACAACATTCGACACTACACGCAAGACTTGCTCAACGTCGAGGTAATAGAGATCCGGCTTTTGGAGCAGTCGACTGGAAATCTAATTCCATTGCTTTCGGTCGGAATCGATCAGACTGCTGCGGACAGACGGTTGATGGCAAGCCCACAGGGAAACGGCGTTACGGGCTACGTGGCTGCCAGTGGCAAAAGTTATCTGTGTCGTGACACAACCAAAGACCCAAAATACCTTGAGGCATTCAAGGGGGCGAGAAGCTCGCTCACGGTTCCGATCCTATTGCATGACAGTGTGATTGGAACGATTAATGTTGAGAGCCCCATGCTCGACACGTTTTCGCCAAGTGACCAACAGTTTCTTGAGATCTTCGCTCGCGATGTGGCTGTGGCTCTGAATACATTGGAGCTGCTCGTGGCGCAACGCACCAATGCGGCTCAGCAAAGTTGTGAAGCGATCCATGCTGCGGTCGCATTGCCCATTGATGATTTGCTGTTGGATGCTGTCCATTTGATGGAAAAGTACATTGGGCACGATGCGGAAACGGTTTCTCGTTTAAGAGATGTGCTTGCAAAGGCTCGCAGCATCAAACGTTCGATCCAGGAAATTGGCCAAACGCTTGCACCAACCGACGTAAGTCTCGCTGGCTGCAATAACGAAAACCATGCAAAGCTGCATGGAAAACGAATCCTAGTTGTGGATGCCGACGAACAAGTGCGAAACGACGCGCATGCGTTGCTCGAAAGGTATGGCTGCACAGTGGAAACGGCCCATGACGGAGATCAAGCGGTTTCGATGGTGCGAAACTGTCTCGACCAGCCCTATCACGTAATCATTTCGGACATCAAGCTTCCGGACTATTCCGGCTACCAATTAATGTTGCGTCTGCAGGCCCTAATGACACATGTGCCCATCGCTTTGATGACAGGCTTTGGGTACGATCCGGGGCATTCGATCGTCAAGGCTCGTCAATCCGGATTGCATCCCAAAGCGATTCTCTACAAGCCTTTTCGATTAGATCAATTGCTGAGCGTTACGGAAACACTCATCGATTTCCGTCCACAATCCTCTGAATGATTCCGGCAGAAGTGTGAGCTTTGAGTTATTGCTTCGTGGAGCGCTTCTGGTGGCTATTGCACTAGGTCACTTGGGCTTCTGGATCTGGCTTTTCAATCGAGTCAACTCTACGGGCTTGCCCCGAAAGACAATCAAGCGATCCGAGAAGATCATCGTATTTGTCTGTGGGGTGATTCCAGTCGCCCTCCTCTGGCACGCAATTCGATCTCGGAGCACTTTAGATTTGCCCAGCGACGGCAGCATGCTGAATAGTATGGAATCGCTTTTGGCGTTCGCCTATTGTGTGTTCGTTGGGTTGTTCGCTTTTGCGATGGCTCCGTTTTGGATTGCTGCTCGCCCACAGTTTACAATCGCTGAGGATCGTTATGAAATCATAGAGGCAGAAGATATCGATACAATTCAGCACTCGAAAGTCGATTCGCAACAGTACATTGCCGGTGCACGATTTCGAATGATGGCCAAGCTGCCTGGCAACCAAATCGTTTCGATGCAACGCAATCGCAAGAAGCTCTTTATCGAGGATCTTCCGGAGGACATGGTCGGGCTGCGAATTGCGCACTTGTCGGATGTCCATTTGACGGGACAGTTGTCGACCTCTTTCTATCGACTTGCGATGGATTGGCTGAGCGATCAATCGCCGGATATGATTGTCCTTTCTGGCGATATTGTGGATTATGAAAGCCAGCTCAAACAGCTTGAGAAAGTGTTTGATGGCCTCAAAGCTCGACTCGGTATGCATTTTATTTTGGGTAACCATGATAAGCGATTGCCGACACCGACCGCCGTTTGCGACAGACTAGTTGCGATGGGCTGGACGGACTTGGGCCGAGCAGAAGCATTGGTCAGCAACGGTGCGACAAGGATCCGTCTTTTGGGCAATGAATTGCCTTGGTTTCAGCGGGGAGTTAGCCCCGAGTTTTCAGGAACAGAAGCGTTGGTTTCAAGGGAATCGAAGAAAGCAGATTGGATCTTGGGTGTTTCGCATTCACCGGATCAATTCAAGTGGGGAATCTCAAATCGTTGCAATCTGCTTTTGTGCGGCCACACGCATGGCGGCCAGATAAGGTTACCCTTTGTCGGTCCGATCATCGCTCCAAGCAAGTACGGTTCAAGATATGCATCAGGCGTGTTCTTAAGCGATCCAACTCTTATGCACGTTTCCCGGGGATTGTCTGGAGTTCATCCATTTCGATGGGGATGCATTCCCGAGGTTTCCGTTCTGGAATTGGAAGGTTTCAAAGTTAAGTCGTGAAAGGGATAGCCAAAGTGAAAACCCACACAACCCGCACTGCCATTGAGCAGAACTAGAGAATGTCGGAAGAACGTAGTGCAAACTCAGCAATTGTCAATCATTTGGTGACATTGATGCTCGATACGATCCATTGTGCAGATACTTCGTATACTGAGACTCGGTTCGAGCCGGACACTGGTCTCGTAACTAAGGTGTCATAGCGGATTCTACCGCATTCGAAGAAATGGAGGGGTGGCAATGAGCGAAGAACTGTCTTGGGTGATCCAAACTGAAGATCTTCAGATTGGAACTACACTCAGTTTCGACCTTACAGACGGGGCCGGTCAAATCCTGCACAAAGCAGGAATTCCAATCAACGAGCGACTCAAGGAGCGACTACAGAAAAAGAATATTCATTCTGTAACGGTCCGAGGGGCAGCCATAACCGATGAAACATTGGCTGAATCGCTGTTGATCGATTCCTATTCGGAGGGAAGCATCAAAGCGATTCAGACCTCGATCGAAGCGATGCAAATGGCTCTTTGCAAACTAATTGCTGCGATCCAAAGAAACGACGAAGGGACGATAGCGGAGCTCGAGGACCATGTCGGCCAGTTTTTGGATCAAGCGGGCAAAGACGTCTCCGCGGCTTTGGCTGTTATTGCGATGATTTCGAAAAATGCAAATGCTGATTTTGTAGAACGTGTTGCGAAACGTTCTACCAAGCTCTCATTGCTCGGAGTGGTAACGAGTGTTGTATTGGCGAATGAGGCGCGTGAGTCCATGGAAATAGGCTTAGCTGGGTTATTGCACGACAGCGCGCTACTGCTCCATCCCGAATGGTTTTCGACGACTGCGGGCCATCGTGGGGAACGCTTTTTAGAAGAGTATCAGCGGCATCCGATCGAAAGCGCCGAGCTTGTCAATGGAACGAAAGGGATTTCTAGAAACGTCGTTACGATGATTACTCAAGTTCACGAGCAAGCCGATGGGACCGGATACCCGCGTGGCATGAAACTTGCAAACACGATACCTGGATCGACGATCCTAAACTTAGCCGATGCCTATCTTGTATTGGTCGAGCCCTTAAGCGGTCGAAGACACGTACCCTCGGATGCGCTCTCGTACCTTTGCCATCACACAGCGCAGGGAAGGTTTTGCAAGGTCACCATGCAGAGTATGCTCCAGGGGATGTCCATATACCCAATTGGTTCGACGGTACTTCTAGATGACGAATCCCGGGCGTTGGTAATTCAGAGTACACCGGGAAAGCCGCTGCAGCCGATTGTCCGGCTCTTGCAAACTGGCCATCTTAGGATTGATTTGGCACAGTCAGCCCGATTCATTTCGGCCCCCTACATTGGAGCCGATGCCGCTGCGTTAGATCGGATCAATAAGACCCAAATGCACGAGATACTCTGGCGAACGGACCGATGATTCGTCGCTATAAGTGGGATAGGCTTCCAGCCTGTCATTTAGCACTCCCGACAGGCTGGAAGTGGGATAGGCTTCCAGCCTGTCATTCAGCACTCCCGACAGGCTGGAAGTGGGATAGGCTTCCAGCCTGTCATTCAGCACTCCCGACAGGCTGGAAGTGGGATAGGCTTCCAGCCTGTCATTCAGCACTCCCGACAGGCTGGAAGTGGGATAGGCTTCCAGCCTGTCATTCAGCACTCCTGACAGGCTGGAAGTGGGATAGGCTTCCAGCCTGTCATTCAGCACTCCTGACAGGCTGGAAGCCTATCCCACGGGTTTACGAATCGGATCGCCGATTTTGAGGTTAACTTGACTTCGCAGATAGGCGGATGACCAACGGTAGTCCTCAGCGCTTTTGACCAATCCGGCAACGACGGGGTTCTGTTCGATGTAGTCAATGATTCGGAACATTTCAGCTTCATCCCTTGCGTAGTGATCGAACGTTTCGGTCTGCCAAAACGATCTGTCAACCCTAAGAACACGATTGCACATCGTTCCCGTATAACTTTGGATGCTATGTGAAATGACTTCTCGCGGAGTCTTCGGGCGATCCTTTCCCGACTCTCGAATCGCCAGTTCTTCCGACCAGTTTTCATCTGGCAAGAATACCCAATGATGATGGCTTGGCATCACAACGAACGCGTACAGACGATAGCGTTCATTCGCGAAGTGCAAAAACGCATTCTGAACAATCTCAGCCAACCGGTCATCTCGCAGATGAGTTATAGGGCACTCGCAATCGAGCAGCGAATCCACTAATTTGAAAACCAACTTGTGTTTCATCATCTCCCAATCTGCATCCGATATGTCGTTCGGTATTGACCGCAAATTAAGTTCATCTCGATAGACTCGAATACGTTTAAGGCCCGCTGCAGGCAAACTTCCTTCCAAGCAAGCAGTGATGAAAGTCGGTTTCCCTTCCAGATCCACATGAGGAAGTTTACGTCGATGAACGATCGCATCTTTATCCATGATGTTCTCCAAAATAGTGGGTCGTGGGATAGGCTTCCAGCCTGTCATTCAGCACTCCCGACAGGCTGGAAGCCTATCCCACTTATTTTCCGGGTGTTAGTTGAGTAAATTGGCTCGGCGAAGTGTGTCCAATCCTACGCTTTGCGATTATTGAATGCCCCGACGCCGCGTGCAAAGGCGACCACATCAATTCTGCGTGCCCCTGCTTTTCGAAGTGCGCTGGCTGCTTCGTGGGCCGTCGCACCGCTGGTGATAATGTCGTCGACGAGCAAGATCTTTGCGGTTTTGATTTCAGGGGCCTGCTTGCAACCGAACGAATTGGTTACGCCCGTCCTTCGCTCGACAATGGTTTTAGTTCCTTGCTTGTCCGTCCAGCGCGTTCGATAAAGCCACCGTCGATTGAGTGGAATCGAAAGCGTGTTGGCGATGTTTTCGGCAAGCACTTCCGCTTGATTGTAACGAACGGTTACCCGTCGAAACCAATGCTGCGAAATCGGAATAACGTAGTCGTAAAGTGTCGCATCAAATTCTTCGAATTCCTTGAGCCATCGACCAATGCGCTGGCCCAGCTCTATCGCCAAGGACTCACAGTTTGGTTGTTTGATCTTTCTAGCGGCACGCGCTGCGATTCCGGAGTATGCCGTGTAGCAGTAAGCGCGTCGAAAGGACCACTTTCGCCGCTCACAGTAAAAGCAGGATTTCGGAACATCAACAACAGTTCCATTGGCAGCAGGTAGCGGCGCACTGCAACGCCTGCAACCCAATTCGGTCGGTGTTATTTGCGACTCACATTTAAAACACAGCGACTCTTGCTCCCAATCGACGATCGGCTTGGTGCACAGAACACATATGCGAGGGTAGACCAAGTCGACAAACGGACGGTACCATCGCTTGGACAGCGATGGGCTAGGGTTCCGGATTGAGAGGTTGTCGAGATGGTCCTCCATGGGTTCACGCCTACTTTTTCGTCAAGACCGCTTTTCTTCGTCTCGGATAGAGTTCGGTGCAGACGCCGCACACGCTGCCGTTGCATCCACGAGCAGTGCAGTGTTCACGTCCGTAAAAAATGATTTGGAGATGTAGTTTATTCCACGTTGATTCGAGGAATAATTTTTTAAGATCGGATTCGGTTTGGACGACCGAACGTCCGTTGGTCAGGCCCCAGCGTTGCGCCAGCCGATGAATGTGCGTGTCCACGGGGAATGCTGGGTGCCCAAACCCTTGGCTCATCACGACTGATGCTGTTTTGTGCCCGACACCTGGCAATCGCTCCAATGCGGCAAAGGACTCCGGAACTTCTCCGCAATGCTCCTCAACCAATATACGGGATAGTTCTCGAATGGCCTTGGACTTCTGGGGACTGAGTCCACAAGGTCTGATGATTTCGCGGATACTCTCCACGCTTTGTTGCGACATGTCATACGAGTTGTCCGCGAGTTGCCAAAGCGCGGGGGTCACGCGATTGACCATTTTGTCGGTGCACTGTGCGCTTAAAAGAACTGAGATTAACAGGGTGTAGGTGTCACGGTGGTCCAATGGGATTGGCGTTTCCGGATAGAGGCTGTCCAGTCGTGTCTGGACAAATTGAGCGCGTTCCGATTTCTTCATACCTGGGCCATCGTTCGAATTCGGGGTGCCGAAAAAAGCAAGTCCGTGTACGCTAACACAGCCGTGATTGTACCAACGAGTTCAAACCGCCATCCATTCCAAATGAAAGATCATTTCAGCCATGACCGCGTCTAAACAAGAATCCAAAGCAAACCCGAAACGCTCTGATGTCGCTGTCGGCGACACGTGGGACCTAGCCAGTTTGTTTGAGTCGGATGCAGCTTGGCTGGAGGTGCTTGGACAGTTTGAGAAAGAAATGGCAGGCTTTTCGCAGTTTTCCGGTCGACTAGGCGAATCGGCGGCGGTTTTGGCCGAGTGTTTGGCCTTTGACATAAAGCTCGACCGTCTCGGAGAACGATTGGGCACCTATGCATTTCTGAAAACGACAGAGGACCAAGGAAACAGCCACTATCAAGGGTTCGTCGGTCGATACCAAAACCTTGCCACTCGTGCAGGCCAAGCAGCCAGTTTCATCCGACCTGAAATCCTATCGATTTCACCGGACAAGATGGCGGCAATGATGACCGAGAATTGTCTGAAGCCGTTTGCGTTGGTACTCGAACGAATCAATCGCTATCGCAAGCATACCCTCAGCCAACCGGAGGAGAACTTGTTGGCCATGCAGGGCGAGATGGCTCAGACCGCCAACAAAGCCTTTCGGCAATTGAACGATGCGGATTTGAAATTTGGCGATGTGGTCAACGAAAAAGGGGAATCGATCGAATTGACAAATGCTTCGTTCAGTTCGTTTCTGCTATCAGCAGATCGAGACGTGCGCAAACGTGCATTTCATCAATATTACGAGCAGTTTCAAGGTCACGAAAATACGCTCGCCGCAACGTTGGCAGGAAGTATTCATGGCGA
>Ga0335394_10006878_pt1 | contig 12841 bp, 14 predicted proteins | sample MAT03_FD_205741 | JGI IMG/M metagenome (GOLD analysis project Ga0335394, IMG submission 205741) | Freshwater microbial communities from Lake Fryxell liftoff mats and glacier meltwater in Antarctica - MAT-03 (spades assembly) (version 2) ...
CCTCGCTGTGAGTCTTTTCGCCACGCGTTTTTCGCGGAACATACCAGAGCCTTGGTCTCGTATCATCTTTTGGGCATTCTCAGCCCTTGGAATAGTTTGGAGCATATGGGTATTCATAAGACGTTTCTGATCTTCGGCCTCGCTGCTGTCACCTTCGCGCAAGACATTACCGCCAAGGCCGATGAATTCGTCTCTGCCTTCGTCAAACAGAACAAGTTTTCAGGCACGGTCCTGATTGCCAAAGAAGGCAAAGTCGTTTTCGACAAGGCCTACGGCATGGCCAACTACGAATGGTCCATCCCAAACACAACAGACACCAAATTCCGTCTTGGCAGCGTCACCAAACAATTTGGCGCGGCAGCCATCCTCAAGCTGGAAGAGATGGGCAAACTCAAAACCACCGACAAGGCCTGCGACTACTTGCCTGACTGTCCCGAAAATTGGAAGCCCATCATCATCCATCACCTTCTCACTCACACCTCCGGCATCCCCAACTTCACCGCCCTTAAAGACTACGGGCAACTCAAGCTGCTGCCGTCAAAATACGACGAGCAATACAAAGCCGTGCGCGATCTCAAAATGGACTTCGACCCTGGCACAAAATTCCAGTACTCCAACACCGGCTACATCCTGCTCGGCCAGATCATCGAGAAAGCTTCCGGCAAGCCCTGGGAAGTCTTCCTCGATGAGCAGATCTTCGTCCCCGCCGGCATGACCAATACTCGCGCCGACAACAACTTGGTGCTTCTCCCCAAGCGCGCCAGCGGCTACCGCGCAAACGGCGGTGCGCCCACAAACGCAAGCTACATCGACATGCGCATCCCCAGCGTCGCAGGAGCCCTCATCTCAACCACTGGCGACCTCTATAAATGGGACCGCGCCCTCGCCTCAGGCAAGATCCTAACCGAATCCAGCCGCACCAAAATGTGGACCCCAGAGAAAGACAACTACGCCTACGGCTGGGGCATCGCCAAGCAGAACGGCAAGACCGAACAAAGCCACGGCGGCGGCATTGATGGCTTCTCTACCTTTATCCTGCGCGTCCCGGAAGACGGAGTTTTGATCGTTGTCCTTTCCAACTTCGAAGACGGCAAGACTGGCGACGTCCGCCGTGGCCTCACCGACATCGCCTACGGTCGCCCAATAGAAGTCCCCAAGGAGCGTACGGAAATTCAACTGGATAGCGCCACCATTGAGGATTATCCCGGCACCTACCAACTCTCCCCAGACTTCGCATTAGTCATCACTCGGCAAGGCAACCAGCTCATCACCCAGGCTACCGGCCAAGGCAAGATGCCTATCTTCGCAGAAGCCAAAGACACCTTCTTCCCCAAAGTCATGCCAGCCACCATTGTCTTCACCCGTGAAAACGGCAAAGTCTCCGGCCTCATCCTCAAGCAGGGTGGCCGTGAAATGCCTGCACCCAAAAAGCCTTAATGCCAGCGGGCTCCCGCCCCGTATTCATTAAATTGTCATTAACCGGGTCTTAGACTCTTGGTATGAACCCGAAACGCTCACCATTTGTGGTTTGCGTGCTTTTGTTGGCTCTTCTTCCCGGCTGCTTCCGCAATCGCAAGAATAAGACCGAAACGGTGCGGGTTCGCGGTTCTGACACAATGCTCATCCTCGCTCAGGCCTGGGCTGAGGCTTACGCGAGCGCACACCCCACTATCAATGTCGAGGTCTCCGGCGGCGGCTCCGGCCAAGGCATCGCGGCCCTAGTCAACGGTGCCATCGACATCGCCAACAGCAGCCGCAACATCCATCCTGAGGAATCCGCCAGTGCCTTGCACAACTCAGGCAAGCCTCCGCAGGAATTTGTTGTCGGCCACGACGCTCTTGCCGTTTTTGTCCACCCCGGCAACCCCATAGACTCGATCACCGTCAGCGAACTTTCCGAGATTTTCCGCGCCGGAGGCGGCACCACAACGTGGTCTCAACTTGGGATCCGCATCCCCACCGGCCGCGACAAAATCATCCGCGTCAACCGCCAATCCAGCTCTGGCACTTACGAATTTTTTCGCGAGCACGTCCTCCAAACGCAGGATTTTCAACTCGGCTCCCTCGACATGAACGGCTCCAAAGAAGTTGTCGAGTTGATTGCCTCCACTCCCGGTGCCATCGGTTACAGCGGCATGGGCTTCGCCACTTCTCAGGTGAAGATGCTCCAGATCAGCATGGCAAAGGGCAAGCCCGCCATTGCCCCCTCTGTGGCTAACGTAATTTCGCGAAGCTACCCAATTTCGCGTAGCCTCCTGATTTATACTTTGGGCGAACCAAACGCAGCTGTTCGCAACTACCTGGATTGGATCCGCTCTCCCGATGGACAGGAAATCGTTGCCGCAACCGGCTATGTGCCCTTAGGCTGTGAAGGGAAAATTGCAAAGTCTCTATGCAACGGCGCTGGCACAAACTAAGTGAAGCACTGATCGAGTCGGTGATCCGCGTCTGCGGCTTTAGCGCAGTAATTTTCGTCCTCGGGATTTTTTTCTTTGTCTGCCGCGAAGCCGCTCCGCTCTGGTCGGAACCCTCTTTCCATTGGACGGAATTCCTCTTCAGCATCGAGTGGCAGCCTACTTCTCTTCATCAAAAGCGCTATGGCGTGCTCGCGATGATCGCCGGTACGCTCGGCATCACTCTCCTGTCCATGCTCATCGCGGTGCCTCTAGGCGTTGGTGCCGCCATCTACATCTCGGAATTCTGCTCCCCACGCCTCCGCGAAATCCTCAAAGTCCTGGTCGAATTACTCGCCGCCATCCCCAGCGTGGTTTGGGGTTTCGCCGGCCTTACCATCATCAGCCGCTTGATCGTTCGCTACACCAATGCCGACGTCGGAGTGAACCTCCTCAATGGCGCCATCCTCCTCGCCCTGATGAGCATTCCCGTCATCGTCTCGCTATCTGAGGACGCGTTTAAGGCCGTTCCAGACTCTTACCGTGAAGCCGCTCTGGCCATGGGTGCCACCCGCTGGCAAACCGTTTGGGCTGTTCTCTTGCCCGCAGCCCGCAACGGCTTGATCGGCGCTGTCCTGCTCGGCTTTGGACGCTCCATCGGCGAGACCATGGCCGTCCTGATGGCTACCGGCCACGCCATCAACATCCCTCATTCCATTCTCGATCCCGTCCGCACGCTCACTGCCAATATTGCCGCAGAACTCGGTGAGGCCCCCGCGCAATCCACCCACTATCAAGTCCTCTTTCTGATTGGGGTCCTCTTGTTTCTGATTACCTTCTCCATCAACCTCGCTGCCGGATACTTCATCCGCAAGGAGCGCCACCAGTGAGCCGCTTCCTGGTAACTCCTCAGGTCGCTGCCAAGATCCGGCAGGAGAGAATCGCACACAGCGTCCTGGCTCTGATACTGGTCTCCATACTCATCCCGCTTCTGGCCATCGTGGCCTATCTCTTCTGGCGCGCAGCCCCAGCCCTCAGTCTCGACTTTCTCCTCTCCTCGCCTACTCTCGGAATGCGGGAAGGCGGAGTTTGGCCCGCATTCGTCGGAACCCTGTATCTGGTCACGATCTCGCTAGCCGTTGCCGCGCCACTTGGCATCCTTGCCGCCGTTTATCTCACCGAATACGCGCGTGAGAACTGGTTCAACAAAGCCATCAACTTGGCTGTGCTCAATCTAGCCGGGGTCCCCAGTATCGTTCACGCCCTCTTTGGCCTCGGTGCCTTCGTCTACGGGGCCAGGATTGGCTTCTCCGTACTATCCGCCTCGCTCACCCTCGCCATCATGACCATGCCTGTCATCATCGCCAGCACCCGTCAGGCCTTGCTCAGCGTTCCCCATTCCTATCGGGAAGCCAGTTGGAATCTCGGGGCCAGCCGCTGGCAAACCATTCGCCGCATTGTTCTTCCCAATTCCATCAGCGGCATCCTCACCGGAATCATCCTCCAGGTCAGTCGCGCCGCTGGAGAAACTGCTCCCATCATGTTCACCGGTGCCGTCTTCTACAAGGCAATTAAACCCGGCACTCTCTTCCCCTACGCCCTCGACGAACAATGCATGGCGCTCTCTATGCATCTCTACACCCTTTCTACCCAAACTCCCGGTGTCGACGAATCCATTCCCAATGCCACGGCGGTGCTGCTTCTCTTGCTGGTTTTCTCAGTCAATTCCGTCGCGATCGCCATTCGCATGCTGCTTCGCTCGAGGGTAAGATGAGCAATCGGCTTGAGGTTCACAATCTCTCGCTGTCTTACTCAGGCCATCGCGTCCTCAATGACCTGAGTTTCGATGTCCGCGCAAACGAGATCCTCGCGATCATCGGCCCTGCCCAGTCGGGCAAATCCTCTCTCCTGCGCTGTCTGAACCGCACGATCGACTTCATCCCGCAAGCTTCCATGTCCGGCCGTGTGCTGTTGGATGGCACTGTCGTAAGCGGCAAGACAGATCTCGACGTCCTTCGCCGCCGCATTGGTATGGTGAGCCCTCTCCCCGTCGGTCTCCCTCTATCCATCTTTGAGAACGTAGCTTTCGCTCCCCGTTGCGCAGGTGTTTCCAGTCGCACCGAAATTGCTGAAACCGTCGAGCGTTGTCTCCGTCGTGCCGTCCTTTGGGATGAAGTCAAGGATCGGCTCTCTCTGCCTGGCACTCAGCTCTCCGGCGGCCAACAGCAGCGGCTCACCCTGGCCCGCGCCCTCTCCCACAATCCGGAGATCCTCTGTCTCGATGAATTCTCCATCGCCATCGATCCCGTCACCACCATGCGTATCGAAGAAGTCCTCCGCGAACTCCGTCCCGAGCTTTCAATCATCCTCGTCACCAACCTCACCCAGCAGGCCCGCCGCCTCGGCGATCGCACCATGTTCCTGCTCAACGGTGAAATCGTAGAACTCGGCCCTACAGACAAAATCTTCTCAGGTGTGGTGCAAGACCCCCGCACGGCCGACTACATCAACGGAAATTTCGGATGAACGCAATCGAAACCTATTCGCTCAATCTCTGGTATGGAAAATTCCAGGCACTGCGCGATGTAAACCTCGAGGTCAAGCAAGGCGAAGTTACGGCCCTGATTGGCCCCTCCGGCTGCGGCAAGTCCACACTGTTGCGCTGCTGCAATCGAATCAACGAGCGGATTGCCGGTGTGCGCACCGAGGGTTCAATTCGTGTTCTCGATTCCAATATTTACGACCCCAATATCTCGCTCCTCGAATTGCGCAAGGTAGTCGGCATGGTCTTCCAGCGTCCTAACCCACTGCCGATTTCGATCTACGAAAACGTAATTTTCGGGCTGCGTCTCCATACGCCCACCGGCCAGCTTCGAAGACCGGCACTCGACTTGGCTGTCGAAAAAGCGCTTACCGAAGTGAGACTCTGGGACGACATTAAAGATCGCTTGCACGACCCCGCTCTATCCCTGCAACTGGAACAGCAGCAAAAGCTCTGCATCGCGCGCCTCCTGCCCTTGCAACCGGAAATCATTCTCATGGATGAACCCTGCGCCGCTCTCGACATCGCAGGCACCGAGGGCATCGAGCAATTGATCAAGACTTGGGCCGGCACCTACACAACCCTTATCGTCACCCACAACATGGCCCAAGCCCGCCGCGTCAGCCAGACCTGCGCTTTCATGCTGAACGGAGAACTAGTCGAGCAAGGGCCCACCGAATCACTCTTCGTGAACCCTTCAGACTCCCGAACCGCCGACTACATCGCCGGTCGTTTTGGCTAACTAATTAAAACTTCACTACCTTCGAGAAGCTCACCGGGTCGAGACTCGCCCCGCCCACCAGCGCGCCATCGATATCTTCTTGCGCCATCAGCGAAGCAACGTTATCCGGCTTCACCGAACCACCATAAAGAATCCGCACGCTAGCTGCGTCAAACTTCGTAGCAGCCAGTGCCCGAATCGCCTTGTGCGCTTCAGCCGCCATCTCAGGCGTCGCCGTCTTGCCCGTTCCAATCGCCCACACCGGCTCATAAGCAATCACGATTTGTGAAAACTCTTCCGCCGTCAGCCCCGCGATTCCGCCCTCAAACTGCTTCGCAAGCACAGCTTCAGTCTGGCCCGCTTCACGCTCAGCCAAAACTTCACCTACGCAAACAATCACCTTGAGGCCTGCCTCAATGGCAGCCTTCGTGCGCCGCAGCACCGTCTCATCGGTCTCACCGAAATACTGGCGACGCTCCGAGTGACCCACGATCACCCAGGTGCAACCAATCGCCTTCAGCATCGGCCCGGAGATTTCGCCCGTAAAGGCCCCTTCCTTGGCCCAATAAAGGTTCTGGCCGCCGACAGTCACATTCGATCCGGCAGAGGCGGCAATCGCCGTTGGCAGGTCGACAAACGGCGCACAGATCACAATCTCGACGTCGGTCGCGTCCTTCACCAGCGGCAGGAAGTCATTGAAAAAAGCAGTCGTCTCGGCCGGTGTTTTGAACATCTTCCAGTTCGCGGCCATCAAGGGGGTTCGCATCCCCTCTAGTTTAGCGTTCGAGCTTCACTCCAAGAATCTCCGCCCACCGCGCGGCTACAGATTCCATCGGCACTGCCGGCGTCTGCCCACGCTTCACACCCTTACCAGACATCACCATCGCCGCCCGGTAATCCGCAAGCCCCGGCCACCAGCCGTGGTTGCCTTTCTCATACGGCGGTACATACAATTCCTTGCCAGGCTTCACCGCAAAGCCCTCATTCCGCTTCGGCTCAAAAGCCGCGACAACATCTGCGCCAGGCGCAAACCGCCTCACCTCATCGAGCGGTACCTCGCGACCCAACTTCCCACTTTCCCGCAACTTCGCCGCCACGCTGGCATCCTTTGTAGTCAACAACCCACCCAGCATTCCCACCTGCATTCCCTTGGCGAATTCCGCCACATTCAGATCCCGGTCCACACGCTCAAAGCCATGGTCCCCAACCACAGCAATCACAGCATCTTTGGGCGCAGCCGCCACAATCTCGGCGATATAGCGATCGGTCACCTCAAGCGTATGATTCGCTTCTTTCTCAAACGGCCCCGCCTCATGAGCCACCGCATCGAGGTCCACAAAGTGCAACAGAATCAGATCCGGCTTCTCGTTCTTCAAAAGATAAACACAAGCCACCTTGCGAGTCCGGTCATCCACCCACTGTTGTTTAAAGCTTGGGTCAAACTTCTCAATTTTCTCGACCAACCCAGGCGTCGCCTTCTCAAAGACCGAAATGTAATCCATACTCCCGCCATCGCGCCAGCGGAAATACTCAGGCAGATTAAAGTCGATATCGGCATTTACTGTCACCGGCCAGGTAATCGCCGCCGACTTCAACCCAGCTTTTCGCGTCGCATGCCAAAGCGTTTTCACCTTCAGCATGTCGGCCATCCAGTAATAGTCTCCGGTATTGCTCGCCGCCCTGCGATTCCCCAAAATCCCATGCTCCCGCGGCGCAACACCGGTAATCAAAGTCGTATGAGAAGGCCAGGTCACCGTAGGTACAGCCCCAATCAGCCCGCCCACAAATTCGCCCTCCTTCATCATCTTGCGAAGAGTCGGAATCTTCAGCCCAAGCTTGTCTGCATCCCGCAAATATCGATGATCGAGGCCATCCACCGAGATCACAACCAGCGGACGCCGCTGCCCGTAAAGAGAAGCGGCCAGGATCAGCAGGACTAAGCTACGCATACTCACTATCTTCATTCATTCCACATCCAGATGATGAAAGAGTGAAGGTGTGAGTCCTAAACTACGATCCCCTCTGGCCCGCCCAGTTTAAGACACTCCACAAACTGCTCTGGCCCGCAATTCAGGATTTGGCCACCAGCATCGAGCACGTCGGCAGCACCTCCGTCCCCGGCCTTGCCGCAAAGCCCGTCGTTGATCTCGACATCGTCATCCCGACACCCTGCGTGATCGTCTCCGAGCCAACCCGCAAGATCGCGACGGCTATGAGTCAATCAAACAACAGCTTGCCATGCAATTCCCCAACGACATCGACAGCTAAATCGCAGGTAAAACCGAATTCATCCTAAGCATCCTGGCGGCACGAGGCTTCCCGCAAACCCAACTCGACGACATCCGTCGCGCCAACGGGCTCATCACGCACCACCCAAGCGCCTGCTAAAAAAGCCCTGACTAATGCAAAAGAACCGCCTCGAAGCCTTCTCCGACGGAGTCCTCGCCATCATCATCACGATGATGGTGCTTGAACTCAAAGTGCCCAAAGGTGCCGACTGGGCAACGCTTTCGACAATCTTCCCGGTGTTTCTCAGCTTCCTCTACGTCGCCATCTATTGGAACAATCACCACCATCTCCTCCACACCGTCACCCACGCCAGCGCCGCAGTGCTCTGGGCAAACCTCAACCTGCTCTTCTGGCTTTCCCTCATCCCGGTGCATCCGCCTGGGCCGGACAGAACCAATTGGCACCACTCCCAACAGCCCTCTACGGTGCCGTACTGCTGCTAGCCGCCATCGCCTACTACACCCTCCAAAGTGCAATCATCTCCACTCAAGGCCCCAATTCTCTTCTCAAAGCCGCAATAGGCGACGACTGGAAAGGCAAACTCTCCCCCCTCGCCTACATAGCTGCAATTCCCCTAGCCTTCGTCCACCCCTGGATATCCGACGCCCTCTACTTCGCCGTCGCCCTACTCTGGGTCATCCCCCACCGCCGCATCGAACGCACCCTCCGCCCCAGTTGCGTAAAATGAAGCAGGTAAAAGTAGCATGGCAACCACAAGCGAGTTCGTGGACTGGCGCAACGAGGCCTATTACATAGCGGGTACGCGCATTGGCTTGGGCGTTCTTTATTACCAATTCTTCGATGGCCGCTCAGCGGAATCCATTTTCGAATCTTTTCCTGGCATCGGCTCTTTGGCCAAAGTATACGGAGCAATTGCCTTCATGCTAAGCCATGAAGATGAAGTCAAGGCCTACTTGAAAGACCAGGAAAGGCGCTTTGAAGAAATCAAGTTGCGCTACCCTCACTCCCCGGAATTACTGCAAGCTATGGAAAATGCAAAACGGGCTGCAACTGAGAAATAAGTAGGAGCCATTCTATTGGCAGCACCTTTGAAGCGCCACCAAACCAAGGCTCTGCCCAATGGCACAGCCGTACGCCTGACGATTTGCCCGTAGCTAAGCCGCCACCTCCGCAGTCACCTCAACCGGTTCCAGATCCCCAGTCGGCAACTCCACCCCTTCCCAACGCGCCACAGCCGCAGTAGCTAGACAATTCCCAAGCAAATTCACACTAGTCCGGGCCATGTCCATAATCGTATCCACGCCCAACAACAGCGCCACACCCTCAAGCGGCAAGTTAAAGCTCGACAACGTACCGCTCAACACTACCATCGACGCTCTAGGCACCGCCGCCACTCCCTTCGACGTCAACATCAGCGTCAGCATCATCACCAACTGCTGGCCAAATGACATATCCACACCCGCCGCCTGCGCCACAAACACACTGGCCAAACTCAGGTAAAGCGTCGTACCGTCCAGGTTAAAGCTATAACCAGTCGGCAACACAAAGCTCACGATATGTTTCGGAACTCCAAACCGTTCCATGTTCTCCATCGCCTGCGGCAGTGCCGCCTCGCTCGATGCCGTCGAGAACGCCAGAATATAAGGATCCTTCACCGCCTGAATAAATCGCTTCAGCGGAATCTTGAACAAAAACACCACTGCACCCAGTACCACCACAACAAAAATGACCAACGAAACAAACAAAGTAGCGATCAACTGACCCAGGTTAAACAACACACCAATACCCTTCGAGCCAATCGTCACAGCCATCGCCGCACCCACACCAAATGGGGCAAAGTACATAATGTACTTCGTGTACTCAAACATGATGTCTGACAAACTCTTGCACCAGTCGACAACCGTCTTCGCCTTGGGCCCAATCGAAATGCAGGCCGTCCCGAAGATAAAAGCAAACACGACAATCTGAAGTACCTCACCCTTCGCCATCGCATCGATAATTGAAGTTGGGAAAGTATGGTCGAGCATCCCCGACAAGGTCACTTTGTTAGCCGCAAGCGTTGCCTTCTCAACTGGTAGATTCACACCCACCCCAGGCTTCACAATGTTCACGGCCGCCAGCCCAATAAACAGCGCTATCGTCGTCACAACCTCAAAGTAAAGAATCGCCTTGCCGCCAATGCGTCCCATCGCCTTCGCACTCCCAGTGCCCGCGATGCCGTAAACCAGCGTCGCAAACACAAGCGGCGCAATAATGCTCTTGATCAGATTTAAGAACACCCGCGATACAGGAGACAGCTCCTTGGCAAAGTCTGGCGCAGCCACGCCAAGCCCAATGCCCGCAGCCATCGCAATGAAGATCCAGGAAGTCAGAGATATTTTTTTCAACGTTCGCCCCATTTCAATTTTTCTCGCAACACATCGAAGAACAACATGCGCGGCGGACGCACGAGACGAATCTCGTTTGGACTCCGGGCGCATCGCACCTCGTCGTCCTGCAACAGCGATTCCCCCACCTGCCCGTCGATCGTAAGATAGGCGTCGCCATCGAGCGCCCGGATCTCCAACCGAATCACGCTTTCCCCCGGCACAATCACCGGACGGTGCGTCAGCATGTGTGGACAAATCGGCGTAATGCTCAGTGCATCCACGTTAGGAAAGATGATCGGCCCACCCGCGCTCAGCGAGTAAGCTGTGGAGCCGGTGGGTGTCGACACAATCAATCCATCCGCTTTGTAGTTCGAAACAAAGTGGGAGTCGACATGGACAGCCACATCAATAATGCGCGCCAGCGACGTCTTGGTGATCACCGCGTCGTTCAGCGCCTCGTATGAGGATACACGATGTCCGCCCCGGTGGATCTCGCAGCGCAACATTCTTCGCTTGCCCACCCGCATCTCGTTAGCCAGGCAACGCTCCAGCTCTGGATATAACTCCTCCACCGTGATCGATGTTAGAAAGCCCAAACCACCCAAATTCACGGCCAGTAGCGGAATATCCTGGCCCCCAATCGCCCGCGCCGCACTCAGCAGTGTCCCGTCACCGCCAAGCACCACAACCAACTGCGTGTCCACCGGAACCCGCTCACGTGGCACCCATTCCCGGATCTGCCCATACTCGGCCGTCTCTTCATCCAACCGCACACCGATCTGCCGCTGAGCCAGCCAGTCGATCAGGCCAGGCACGATACTCCTCGCCTTCGGCACATTCGGCTTCGAGATGATTCCAACCGTCTTGATTTCAGGCTTTAGGTCTGGCATGGATCAAAAACTCTTTATTACCTTTGCCGCCCAGTATCGGGCTTGGAATCAATCGCGTCTCGTAGTTCAATACGCGTAACGCAGATTCTATCTTGTCGCAAGCGGATTGGTGCAACCCATCATCCCGCACAATGCCACCCTTGCCCACGTCCGCCCTGCCCACTTCAAACTGTGGCTTGATCAGAATCACCATCTCGCCACCACTCGCCAGCAGGGTAGGGAAGCGATCGAGCAATAGCGTCACACTGATAAAGCTCACATCACACACCAACAACTGCGCCGCCTCCCCAATCGTCCCAGGCTCAATCAGCCGCGCATTCTCATGTTCATGCAATACCACCCGCGCGTCGGTCTTCAACCTCCAGGCGATCTGCGTAGCTCCCACATCGACACAGTGCACACGCACTGCCCCATGCTGCAACAGACAATCGGTAAACCCACCAGTCGAGGTCCCAATATCGATACACACCTTGCCCGTAACATCGATCCCAAACTGCTCCATCGCCGCCTCTAGCTTTAATCCCCCACGGCTCACATAGCGCAACTGACCAAGTAGAGCAATCTCTGCCCCCACCACAACCTGCGCTCCCGCCTTATCCACCTTCTGCCCGTTCACCATCACCTGACCCGCCAGAATCAGCGCCTTCGCTTTCTCACGCGAGTCCACTAGTTGACGCTCCACCAGTAATTGGTCGAGGCGGCTCTTCAAGACTTCCTGTCCACAATCAAATCGGCGATCTCGTTCAGCCGCACAGCCCGCTTGCCAAATCGCGACAACGCCGCATGCGCCCTCTGCCGTTCTTCTTCAGCCATCCGCTTCGATTCAGCCAGGCCATACACAGCCGGGAAAGTAATCTTCTGCTGATGCAAATCCTTACCCGCGGTCTTGCCCAGCGATTCGCTGGACGCTTCAATGTCGAGAATGTCATCGACGATCTGAAACGCCAGTCCAGCATGTTCGCCGTACTCGCTCAACGCCTGCAGCTCTTCGGCGCTGGCGCCCGCATAGATCGCCCCCATCCTCACCGAGGCCCGCAACAGCGCACCCGTCTTGGCGCGATGAATCTTCTCAAGTAACACCGCATCCGGCATCTTGCCTTCGCCTTCTATGTCATGCACCTGTCCGCCAATCATCCCTCGAACAGTGCCGCTAGCCGAAGCTAGCTCCACCACCAGACGGCTCCGCCGCTCAGCGCCAACTTCACTCAAAGACCCCAAAACCTGAAACGCCAGCGTAAGCAGCGAATCCCCCGCCAGAATTGCCATCGCTTCACCAAACACCTTGTGGTTGGTCGGCTGCCCGCGACGCAGGTCGTCATTATCCAGCGCCGGCAAATCGTCATGGATCAGCGAATAAGTGTGGATCATCTCCAGCGTCCCGGCCGCATCCACAATCGACGGTGCATCGGGATGAATCACATCGCTCGCTGCCATACAAAGGATCGGGCGAATCCGCTTCCCGCTAGCAAAGAGGCTGTACCGCATTGCCCTGTGTATCGTCTCGGGCTCAGTCGTCTCTCCCGGAACCCACTTGTCCAGCGCGTAATCGATGATATCGATCCGCTCCTTCAAATACTCCTTCAGCGTCATCGGCCAAAGGGCTCCGGCTCGATCTTGTTGCCGCGCTTGGACAGAATCTCCACCCGGGTCTCTGCCTCATCCAGCCGCTTCTTGGC
>Ga0335394_10006879_pt1 | contig 12839 bp, 8 predicted proteins | sample MAT03_FD_205741 | JGI IMG/M metagenome (GOLD analysis project Ga0335394, IMG submission 205741) | Freshwater microbial communities from Lake Fryxell liftoff mats and glacier meltwater in Antarctica - MAT-03 (spades assembly) (version 2) ...
CGGATACGGATTCAACAGCGCCGCTGCCGGCCCGGTGCCGCCGCCTTCGACTCCATGGCAAGCGGCGCAGTGCTCTCGATACAAGCCAACGTGTACGCCAGCTTGATCGCTGGCGACCGGTCCCGCAGCACGCATGAGCAGATCCCGATTCAGCAGCAGTGCAGCAGCATCGGAAACTAAAGGATCGTCTGGCGTTCCGAACAAGTCCTTGACCACGGTTTCCACATCGCCAAGGTCGGGAGGCACATCGCTCGCATCCCGCCGAGCCACGACCAATCCATATAGCCGATTATCGGGGAAGCGATCAATTTTGACATCGCACCCCGTCAAACCAACGGCCACTAGTCCAGCAAGGATCGCAATTCGGAAAGTTCGGCTTGTCATCGGACATTCCAATACTATGGTTTCAGTGCAACCGCCGGGATCGTGATCGTCCCAAGATCATTCATGCCAGGATTAACCATCAACTCAATCATGTTCTTCTTCAGAGCTTCAGTCTTGCCGCCAATCGTCACTTCCTTGATCGCCGACTCAGCCGCTTCGTGGCTAATACGGAACATCAATTTTGAGCCAGCAGGCACGCCCTTGATCTCGACCATTCCTTCTGCATCACTGACACCCGCAAACGGATGGTCCAGCACAACTGCGTACGCTCGCATCCAAGGGTGGATGTTGCAGTCGATTGGAATCACGCCTGGTTCTGGCTTCTCAATCTTGATTTCCTTGGCTGCGGCTGGAGGAATCGTAATGTTCTGCGCGGTGTTGGCGAAGAAGTTTAAGTTCGCGTTGTGGCCAACCGTATCAGGATTGGTGATTTCAAGCGTATCCCCAACGGCAAGTAAGACGACGCGCGGTTCAAAGCGGCACTTGTCGTTGGCCAACGTCACCTTCTTTGACACCAGTGTCATGGCAGGCAACTTTGAACCGCCTTTACCGGTGTGGACATAGAGCACGACGTTTTTTATCCCGTTGGTCGCCTTGTCGACTAACAGCTTTTCATTAAACAGCGGATGCTTTCCACAGAAATCTACGTCCTTGTTGACATCGATCGCCGCCGGATCGAAGGCCGACCCGCCGTACTTGAACTGGACCTTGATCGTTCCCGTTTCTTCGGCAAATGCTGACGGGACCGACAACGCTGCCGCCATGCAAAGGGCTGGCATTACGATACGAAACGACATTGCTAACTCTTGAAAGTAAGTGAAGTGGTTGGGGAAACGGTGCAATCTGAGCAGAAATTTTGTTGTCCGAGCAATTGGGACAATTGCTCTACTCTTAAACAGATTAATGATTGGGAAAGCTACTGCCGTCAATGGACAGCGAAAAAAAATGGGGGCGGTAACCACTGGAGAATAGAACCCTAGTTACCGCCCCCAAATTCTTCGATTAGTAGCAGCCGACGCGTCATCCGATGGGGATCGATGCTGATGACAGATACCGCCAGCCGGTAGGTATCCCCAAATTGTAGCCGCGACGGAGGCTCTGTCTACCGCTAAAACCAATTTAAGGGGAGATAAGTTTTCGCAGGGCGGTAGTTTCCAGGTCATCCCTTTCGCCATTGCTGCTGTTTGCCCCCTTCGAACTGGCCGTTTCCCGGCCTACGATGGCGACTTCTAACCCAAAAAACGCGGAAACCTCGCCGCAGAGATCGATTACGTCATGAAAATTTTGATCGTTGGCTCCGGTGGCCGCGAACACGCCCTTTGCTGGAAAATATCGCAAAGCCCGCGTGTTACCCAAGTTTTTGTCGCCCCCGGAAATGCCGGAACCGCCGCCGAAGCGACCAATGTGCCGATTTCGGCCACCGATAACGCTGCACTCGTGCGGTTTTCCAAGGAGCAGGCGATCGACTTGGTCGTTGTCGGCCCTGAAGCACCGCTGGTCGGCGGACTGGTCGATGCGCTCCAGGCGGCTGGAATTCGCGTGTTCGGTCCGACCAAAGCAGCCGCTGAATTGGAAGGAAGCAAAGTCTTCTGCAAAAACCTGCTGCACACCGCCAACGTGCCAACCGCAAACTTTCAAACCTTCCGCAACGGCGAGAGCGCCGCTCGCTACATCAAAGATCGCTACCCCGATCCGTACGACACCGTCCCAGTCGTCGTCAAAGCGGACGGATTGGCCGCGGGCAAAGGCGTTATCGTTTGCGATATCCAGCGCGACGCACTCGATGCAATCGATCGGATCGCCGGCCAACGAGAATTTGGCGACGCTGGCAACAAGCTGGTCATCGAAGAACGACTCTTCGGCCAAGAAGCCAGCGTGCTGGCGATCACGGATGGGTCGACCATCCTGACGCTTCCCGCCGCGCAAGACCACAAGCCGGCTTACGACGGTGATCGCGGTCCGAATACCGGTGGCATGGGCGCGTATTGCCCGACGCCGGTGATCGACGATGCGATGATGGCCAAAATCGAAGCGGACATTTTGGTTCCGGTCATTCATGCAATGAAGCGTGCCCGCCGTCCGTTTCGTGGCGTGCTCTATGCCGGAATCATGGTAACGTCCGCTGGCCCAAAGGTGCTGGAGTTCAACACTCGGTTCGGCGATCCCGAATGCCAACCGCTGTTGATGCGATTAGAGACCGATCTTGTTGACATCCTAGAAGCGGTTGCGCTGGGTCGGCTTGGCGACATCGAGCCACCGCGCTGGAGCAGCTCACCGAGCATCTGCGTTGTCATGGCCAACGAAGGTTATCCTGGACCTTATGAAAATGGTCGTATCATCACGGGCCTCGATCGCGCTGCGGCCATTGAAGGCGTAAAGGTTTTTCATGGCGGCACAAAGCTGCATGAAGGCCAAGTCGTCACGGATGGCGGCCGCGTGCTAGGTGTCACCGCGATGGGCACCACGATCAGCAACGCCAAGCTCAAGGCATATCAAGCGGTAAAAGAAATCCGTTGGCCCGGAGCTTGGTGCCGCAAAGACATCAGCGACAAAGCATTGTTAATGTAGAACAATTGTCCCCATTGTTCCCCACGCAACCGGAAAAATCACTTTTCGCCGAGCTGGTGCCGGGAGAAGTAAATGACCTTGCCTGGTAACCCGACGCGTAAGCGAGGACTTAAACGCATTTTCCTCGCTTACGCGTCGGGTTACCAAGTTTTCAAGCAACATCATTTCGTTCCAGCGGCACTAGTTCTTTGCCAATTCGCAGTAATCAGGACGATCCGCAGCGGTTTGGTGGCGGTAGCTGCGGATGAGCTGGCCATCGCGAACTAAGAATGCACCGGGCATTTGGAAACCGTCACCGCCGAGCGGTCCGAGTCCGTGGCGATTGACAATGGCGGCAACAAAGCCTCGCCACCAAACACTCGGTCCAAGCAATTGCGAAGTCGTGCCGCGCTGGAGCTCATACGCTCGATACAACGAGCAAGTCGGATCGCTGATTCTCGATACATCTTCCAATCCATAGCCGGACATCATCGCCGCGCCATCGGCTTCATCGCTCATGTGAACAATCGCAATCTTCACCCCCGTCGCTTCGATCGTGGCTCGCTGCTGTTTTAGGTCCTGGAGTGCTTCACGGCAAAACGTGCAGCCGCTGTGACGCAAGAATACGATCAACAATGATTGCCCTTGAGACAAATCGGAAATCGAACGACCACGCTGATCAACGGACCGAGCGTTGGCAGCAGCAACCGAGATCACGTCTGTCTCGCGAGGATCTGCTGAAATTTTGGCCGCTTGATTGAGAACAGCCGCAAACGGAATCCACCAAATCAGATCATTGAACACAATGGTCCAGCCCCATGATAACGGCAGGCTTCCCGGTTCCCCTTGCGTTGTCGTCAGCAGCATCCAAACAAACCCGATCGGTCCAAAGATCTTGCCAAGGAGTCCGACGAATGTGATCGGCCAGTGTCGAACCGGGTCGCTAGCCGCGATGGCATAGCCGATCCCATAGACACCAACGATCATCCCGACGCACTGCCAGATCGACGGATAAAGCGGTAGCGCGGCCCCGGTCCATTTAAAAAGATCCAGTGGACGCAGCACGACCCACGCTCCCCAAGTCAAGTTGTAAATCGCTGCCGCCCACATTACATGGGTCATCCATCGCGGGCTATTCATTTGAAACATCCTCTAAAACATCCTCAACAAAACCTAACGCGTGATCTTCTGTAAACATGAGCGAACACCACTCATGCCGTAGCTTCTTGCCACGCCTAAAGTCGATCCGTTGATATCTGACAAACTGGTCTGGATACAATAGCCTAAAACCTATCAAATTGCTGCGGTCTCGTCTCGGTAGAGGAGACCACAAAAGACGTGATCATCGTGTCGAGAACGGATCAATTAGCTTCACACCGGCATGCTGAAAATCAACCGTATTGCGAGTCACGATGGTCAGTTTATGCTGCAATGCGGATACGGCGATCAGACTGTCTTTGACCGGCATCGCCTTGCCCTTCTTCCGAAGATCGAACAAAAATTTCATAAAGTGTCAGTTGATTCTGAAGGGATCGGCTGGAACCAGTCATCCGCCGGGCATGAGAGCAGCCAATCCACGACTCCGGCATTGTCGCCAATGTGTTCACGTTTCAACAGATTTTCACCGGCGCTCAACCGTTCGAGACTGAATTGCTGTAATGTTTCATTCCATCCTGCTGCCGAAATTTTGCGGGCAGGACAATCTGGCCTTTACTGGGAACGGTCGTTTTCATCTTAGGTAAGATACCGTCTTACATTTCGAAGTGTCAAACATGTTCACTAGGTATTGGCGAAAGAACCCGCGCCAGAGACACGGGGCACCATGAAAAGCACTCGACTCGGTGTTCGATGACGCGCAAACAACTTCGGGAAAAACAATTATGCCATCGGATTCGCCAATCTCGACAAGCCCACACTTGAAGAACTCGAAAAAGAAATTCTCGGATTTGTTGATCGCCGTGAAGGGCGGTACCTTGTGCGAGCGGATTGGTTTGTCGCAACGCAATACAGCCTCGTTTATATCACGCTCTGTTGTACGAGTTGACGCTGGTCGGAAGCTACCTCTATTCAACATTCGAAGATCCGGCGACGCCCAATGCAAAGGTGCTCGTTTTAACCGCACAAAGCAAGAATGACCGTGGCAAGAGTTTTTTGGTACCTCCGAAACGCGGCGTGTTCAATCTCCCTGATTCGCAACTCACTGCGATCGCAGTACGATTCATTTACCCGCCTCAGTTCAGGAAAACAAACATGGTTCCGTTTAAAAAAACACAGGCACCGCAATGGCAATTGCCAGCGATGTCTGCCGATCAGCAATCATCAATTCACTGGTTCAATTCCACTTTTCAATCACTGACGATCTCGATGGTGCGTGTCGGTTGCGATCCTGGACGGACTTCTCTTGTTCGGCAGCCGCCAAGAATTGCTGCATCTCTTGGAGTGTTTCATAAATCTGATCGACGTTGGAACCCGAGATTGCCTCTTCGCAGTTCTCTGCCAAGATCGAAAGCTGATCGAGCCCAACGGTTCCACCTGAGCCTTTGATTCGGTGTGCTTCACGGGCAACTTCTTCATAGTTACCGGCGTCACAGGCGGCGAGCAAAGAAGGCATCAAATCGGCAACTTGATCCACTAAGTCACAGGCGAAGTTTCGCAGCCAATCGTCTGGTAAGACCGCCGCCCTGCGCTGCGTACTTGCTGGCCTTGCGTATGCATCTGGATTCGTCTCAAGTCCACGGTTTTCTATCGCCAACGGCGTTGCCAAATCGAATCCATCGAGCTTCACTTGAGAATGCGTTTCATCGATAGTCGCTGGCAATGAGCGATTCGCCGTTACGAGCTGGATGGTGCGTAGAAGAGCATCCAAATCGATCGGTTTGGTTAGGTAATGCGTGCAGCCAGCTTGGCGGCATCTGGCTTCATCGCCGACCATGGCATTCGCTGTCAACGCCACGATTGGATTGCTGAATTCTTGCTTTCTCAGAATCTTTGCGGCAGTGTATCCATCCATGATCGGCATCTGCATGTCCATCAGCACCACATCAACAGCAACCATTTTATCAATTAGAAGCTCGACGGTTTCTTGTCCATTATTTGCAGTCAAGACTTCGCCGCCGGAGTCCCTGACCAATAATGAAATCAGGTTGCGATTAGTTTCGCTATCGTCGACCACCAAGACGCGTTTGCCATGCAAGTCGACTTTTTGGAACTTCTTCGTTCGTGTTTCTGTCGCGCACGCGATGGTCTCATCAGGGGTCAGCATGCGAACGCCGTCAACACAATCAATCGCGATCGTTAAGATCAGCGTCGTACCAACGTTCGGAACGCTTGAGACGTCAAGCGTTCCACCCAGAGCCTCGGCTAGTCTTTTACTAATCGACAATCCGAGGCCAGTACCACCATACTTACGAGTCGTTGATGTGTCTGCTTGCGTGAACGGTTCAAAGATTCGTGACATCTGTTCGAGCGTCATCCCGATGCCAGTGTCCTCAACAGTAATCACCAGATGGCTAGGCGAGTGCTTAGGCCCCGCAGATCGCAAAACGACGCTGACTCCACCGGAATCGGTGAACTTGATTGCGTTACCAACCAGGTTAGTGATGATTTGGCGTAACCGGGTTGGGTCGCTGACAATCGTCTCAGGCATTGGATCGAAGACCTGAATGTTCAGGTCAATCTCTTTCTGGATCGCCTTTGAGCGCAGCGTCGTAACGACATCACCAATCAATCTCGCAGGGACGCACGAAACTTTCTCGGTTTCGATTTTGTCGGCTTCGATCTTTGAAATATCTAGAATGTCATTGAGCAAGTGCAGGAGGTGCGTACCGTTGGAATGAACGGTTTCCAAATGGGCCGTACGATCCGCTTCTCCGGTAACGACGCCACGGAGCAACAGTTCGGTAAAGCCAAGAATACCGGTAATGGGAGTACGAATTTCATGGCTCATTCTCGCCAAGAAGTCGCTCTTCGCCGCATTCGCCGTTTCGGCAATGTCTTTTGCTTGCTGCAACTTTTCTTTGGTTGAGCGTAGCTGAGCCGAAGTCCGTTCCAATTCCTCGGAACGCTGGACAACGACGGCGGTACGATCCTTCACCTTGTCTTCCAAGTTCTGATTTAGGTCCTGTAGTTGTCGAAAACCATCTGCTTTTTCTAAGGCCGCACCAGCAGCCGAGGTGAGATAGTCCGCGATTCGCACCTCATCGTTGCCGAACACTCCAGAAATTCGTTTGTTAGTCACGTAAAGAAACGCAACAGGCGTGTCGTTGACGTCAATCGGACTGCATAAGAATGCTCCTTCACGCTTGATAGTCACGCCACGCTCAACGCAATTCTCCACAGCCTTCACTACCGTCGACTTTGCTAGTCTGGTGCTGAACACTAACTCCTCATCAAAGACTTGGCCCTCAGGAATCGTGTAGAGGTAGTCTCCCTGTGCTTCGGCCTGCAAAACCAAAAAGACATGTTCGCCGCGAAGAATTTTCTTTGCGGCCGTACACACTTCTGTGTAAATCTCTGATGGCAGCACGCTTGTGGAAATCTTTCGACCTGAGGCGAGCAACGAATCAAATCGATCAAACAGAGATAGCGACCCACCTTCGTTGGACCTCTTCCTTGAATTGCGAACCCGCGACATCAGATCGGTGGCTTGATCAAGCTCAGCGATATCTGTTTGCCATCCTAGCTCGCCAGCGAATTCTTGCTGCAAGAGAATCGATTGTGCCCGTTCGAAGGACGCATTTTGTCGTGTAGCCTCAACGATGCTGAGCTCAAAGTTGCGTTTGGCTTTCGCGCAGTTCCCACCGATCGCGCATGCCGCCGCGAACTCGCGTAAGGCATGCGGAAGTTCATTGGTGAATCGCTTGCCAACCGAGACAGCTTTCCGCGAAGCACTTATGAGAGTCTTTATCTGGTCACGTCGATGCTTCTGTGTTTTCGGAGACAATGCCTCAAATCCCTTTCGCAGCGACGTACACAGCCATGGATAGCAGGGACTGACATAGGCATTCGTCACACCGGCGAGTTCGGCAATCGATATCGCCTCCCTGAACGATGCGGCAGCGTCCTCAAATCGACCTTGATAAAACTCGCAGACTCCCTTGGCGAAGCGGACTTCACAACTTCTTTGCGAATCAAAAACATCTCGATCGAGCTCCGTTTGGATGGTTTCAAGCGGAACAGCGCCCAATGAAGCAACCGACCAAACGGCAACGATGTTTCCTGTCGCTTGATAGTCGCCGTGATTGAAAGCTGACTGGTAGTTTAGACTTGCCAGTCGAACCGCTTCGTCCAGTTTGCCTGTGCGATAAAGCGCGGCTGCGAGTTGGTAGCGAGCGACATGAACTTCCCAGTAGTCTCCTGTCCGTTCCAGAATTGTGACAGCAAGGCGTGCTTCCTCAATGCAGGCGTCAAATCGCGAGAATGAATACAACAGAATGCTGAGAAAATTGCGTGATTGCCCTTGTCCCCAAACGTCGTCCAGAGACTTACGGATGGCCAATGAACGCTTCGCGTATTCAATCCCGCGTGCTTGCCAACGTAGCAGTGTCATCACCGGCGCGTGTTCGGAATACGACTGAGCCAAGTAGCATGTCGGTGCATACTTTTCAGCAGCATTCATGCCTCGCAAATGTGCCCACAGTGTGTAATACTTATCTCGCGTATACCAATATGCATGAGCAATTTGGCTGTACAGAGAAAACGACATCTTCTCTTTATCTGATGGCTCGGTACCTTTGCGACCACAGGTCGCCGGAAGGATAGAGTTCCTGACCTGTCTCAAAACTTCGATCGTTAAATGCCACCAAAGTTGTGCCTTATTGGAGCAAACGGGTTCGCCGAGTTGTCGCAACGAAGCTTCAAAGTACTTCACTGCTTGATCTTTGTTACCACGCTTAAAGAACAACTCCCCGCGCATGAGCGCAACCTTGGCTTGGTCCTTATCGGTAACCGCGCTCTTCGCCGCGCGATCAAGCCATTCGTTGGTGCGGTCATACTCTCCTTGTAACATCAACACATCGCTCATCATCATTTCGACGCTGTGTTTTGTGTCGACCGTCGCGTGCTGCAAGGCACGAACTGCGATTCGAAGCTGCAGTTCGGCACTGGCTAGCGAAAAGCTATTTCTGGCCGCGCTCGCAGCTTTCAGTGCATTCGGGAGCGCTTTGGCGTGCATTTCTGCAGCGTCAAAATGATAAGCAAGGTCATAAAAGCAGTCGGGATCGTTCGCCTCTACGTAGTGTGCTAGTTGGCCATGCATTGACGAGATCACGGTCTTTGAAAGACCGCTTAGGACCGCTTCACGAATCTTGTCATGAACAAACGAGACTGTGTTGTTCGGCCTGCTCCATACCAACCTATGCTGGCGGATTGGTTTGATTGCCGCATGGGCTTCACCGAGCCCCATTCCAGCGAGGTTGGCCGCCGCATCGAGGCTGAAGTCCTTGCCGATGACTGCGGCTGCGGCCAACAACTCCCTCGCCTCGTTAGGCAATTGGGACAACCGACCAATTAGAATGTCACTCGCATCGTCGGCAGCCTGGAACGTCGAAAGCTTTTCGTCGTCGATCTGCCACCTATCGTCCTTGACAACCAAGACGTGCGACTCCACCATTCCACGGAGCACAGCCGCCGCCATGAACGGACTGCCCTCGGCGTACCTTTGAACAACCTCGATAGCCACACTTGGCAAAATTCCGGCCATCGATTCGGCAAGTTGTCCAACGGCTTGGTTACTAAGCGGATCGAGGGACAGCTTTTTGAAAACAGGAAGTTCTTCTAGCAACCGTTGACTGACGCCCTCATTAGGACGCAGCACGGCAATCAAAAATAAATGGCTGGTTCTTTGTTCGCAAATTCCGTAGAGAACACGCATCGACTGGTCATCTAGCCACTGGCAGTCATCCAATGTCAACATCACGCCTCGATCGGATGTACCAAGCCCTGCAACCAACGCTCGGAACGCCTGAACGATGCGGCCTTGCCCCAATGAATCAGGACCCGACAAACGCTGACCGCTCCAACCCAGCGTTGACGCAAGAATGGGCATCGCCGTGATCACTTCGTCATGATATTCCTCCATGCGAGCAGCCGTTCGATGACGAAGCTCCTCATCATTGGAAATTAACTTTGCCAGTTGATCGATGATCTGGAGCCATGGGGCGTTTGGTTGCTGGGCCGCGTGCTGTGAGGATCGCCCATGCAGAACGAGGAATCCTTTGTGCGCGGCTACTCGCGAAATCTCATGGAGCACGCGAGTCTTACCCATACCCGATTCGCTACACATCAAAATCTGCTGACCGTCACCGACCAGAACGTCGGTTAACCCAGTCTCCAATGCGTGAGTTTGCTCATCGCGACCAACGAATGCCGGATCGATCAAATCCGTGCGCCGGTCGGCACCACCGATCACAATCGTCGGTCCCGTGCTGCCACTGGCTAAGTAGGCCAGGATTTGGTTAACGTCGAATAACGCGGCACGTGCCGATTGATACCGTTCCCGTGGCTCCTTGCGAATAAGTTTTTCAATAAACTTGATGACAACTTCGGGTGTGTTCTTGGGATATCGCCCGAGATCTGGATCAGCCGTCATGTGCTTATACAGGATCTCGCTGACTTCTCCAGCAAACGCAGGCCCGCCCGTTAACGCCGCGTCAAGGATGTATCCTAGTGAATAAAGATCGGATGGTTCACCGATATCATGATCGATAATGCCAGATAGTTCCGGGGACGTGTACGATGCGCACTCTCGTCCCAATTGATTATCTTGAGCGAAGATCTCGGGACACCACAGAGGCACATACCCGCACAGGACCGTACGGCCACCGGGCCGAATAATGATGTTAGATGGACGGATATCTCGTTGAATGCATCCGATTTGATGGACACAATCCAAGGCAGTAAGAAGGTCCCGGGCAACTCGCATCGCGTCAATCGCCGATAGACGCTGATTGCGAAGTCGAACCGCGAGCGTTTCACCTTCTACGTACGCGTAAACGACTTGCAGGTATTCCTGGTGGATCTCGAATTCGAGTGGACGCGAATAAGTTTCGCAGCTAATGCCGGAAGTGAGTCTAGCCTCATTCTCGAAACGGGAAAACCCGCTTCCTTGAAAGAAACGACTTGCCACGCGTCGCAGGATCACGCGGTTACCCGTCGAGCAATCTTTGGCAAGAAAGCATGACACGATCGAGGAATCTGAAAGTGCGTGCAGATCTACAAAGCGACTTGCGTTCTTGCGTTCGTCGGTGCTCGGAAACTGTCGTATCAAGAACGTGCCCTCCAACAATTAACCACTGGGTTGAACTGCCAACGAACGCTCGCTACGACGGGGCAAATCGAGGCAACTATCCAAATGGTCGCTTTGCACCGGTTATAACGGCGCATCGCGTGTATACAAATCAACCATAGGACGCTCTATCTTACCGGACCGAAATTTTCCGAAGGATTCTTAAATAAAAGACACAGCCGATCAAGTTTCGTCAGTCCGATGTATCGCCTCGTTGCTAAAACCTGAAACGGACAATGTTTTCTTGAGTCAATTCTACAGCTTAGGGGCAAAAAACAATGGTTGCGAAACTTGATGGAAAAGCGATTACTTGGGAAGAAGATTACGAGCGTCGTGTCAATCCTGCACTGATGACAAAGTTGCTTCATGAGGCAATACCGGTGCTGAAATCCGTCGACTGGCGAGTCACAGAAGTTCGTGAAGGCGTATGCGTTTCCGAACTGCCTTTGAGTCATGCGTCTACGAATCAGCATGGCACGCATCAAGCGGCACTGATCTCTCTTTCAGCCGACTACACCGGAGGTCTTGCGTTAGCGACACTGCTTCGCGGGATTCCTCTTGCCGGTGTGCATCGTTGCCATGAGGATGGCTCCGCGTCGCTTTGGCTCGCGGCAATGGATGTCAAATACCGAAATCCGAGTACAGGTCATTTGAAGGCCACTTGTGAAGTACCGGATCACGTCATGAGGATGGTCCGTCAACGATACTTCGACGGCAAGCGAGTTTTAGTGACGTTGCCTGTCGTGTTCACATCGAATGATGAGTTGGTGGCGGAAGCCGAGATGAAGTATTTCGCGCAGCCCTCGATTCAACTCAGGCCTACGAAAGAGCAACCGAAAATCTCGCCGCTATTTAAACATAAGTTGAAAGCTTCGGCGCGAATGATCGCTGGTCTACGCGCATCGTCTGACGGTGAATTGCGAATTGATTCGGGGCACGATCGCGAAGCTGCAGGCCCTCATGGTGAGTTACTTGCCAATCGGTTGAACGGAATTCTTCCCCAACTAAAAGCGATGGTAAAAGCACGAACCGATCACTGCGACCAAACGCTTGCTCAGATCAACAATCTCAAGCAAGTTGTGATTCTTGGTGTTGGCTTAGATATGCGACCGTTTCGATTATTCGATTCGCTTGAACAACCGACTTTTTTTGAACTCGATCTTCCCGAGATGCTCGAGGAACGCTCACGAGTGATTTCACAGATGAAGCATCGGCCTACGGTAAGCAGGCGAATGCTTGCTGCGGACTTTAAGTGTGATGACATCGCTGAACTGTTGCTGGCGCACCCGGATTTTGACCCTACGGTTCCGACTGCATTTATTTATGAGGGCTGCTCGATGTACTTCACTTTGGAAGAGAATCGCGAAGTACTCGGTGCCGTTTCAAGATTGATGCAAAATCCGCATAGCTGCTTATGGTGCGATTTGGTCATCGAAAGCGTCGTGGACGGGAGTTCGCAGCAACTGGAAATCGCAAAGTTTGTCGACGGCATGGACGAACTGGGTGAGCGATTCATTTTTGGGTGCAATAGGCCTGATGAATTCCTTGCGAAATGTGGATTTGCAAGCGTGCAATCGAAAACCGCTGGACAGTTTTTAATCTCTGACGATCCGACGTTTTCAAC
>Ga0335394_10006885_pt1 | contig 12835 bp, 9 predicted proteins | sample MAT03_FD_205741 | JGI IMG/M metagenome (GOLD analysis project Ga0335394, IMG submission 205741) | Freshwater microbial communities from Lake Fryxell liftoff mats and glacier meltwater in Antarctica - MAT-03 (spades assembly) (version 2) ...
GAAATCCTCCTGGGATTCCGATCGGAAATGATCAGGGTGAGATCCTCGGCGGATTGCGCCTTCAAGCCAAGGCGGACGCTGGCGAGGAACTGCGTCTGGGAAAGCTTGTTCTCAGCACAACGCCCATCGTTGCTTTCTTCCGGCGAGTCGCCGGAAGAGACTCCGGCAGGCGAGTCGCCTGCCCCACTGCCCGCTGCCGGACGTTCGCCTCATCTTTGGGGCAGAGTATCCGAAGGGCTTTGGCGCTAGCCCCAATGCCTTTCCGATCTTCCGCACGCGGCGGGCGGGCGCGAAATGTAGCGCCGACGAGTCGTCGGCTGGCGACGTGGCCGGACGCGGGAAGGATGGAGTGTCGCGTGACGTTCGCCGGGCCATCCCGCCGCCTCCGCCCATCCTGCCAAGCCGGCGGGTCGTCGGCGCTGCGTCGCCCTGCGCCCGCCGCACTTTTCCACATCGCATACACTGCGAATATCCGAAAGGCATTGGAGCGAAAATCCCGCACCGCATGTGCAGGAGCGTGGACGGACGGTTGCGCTCCATTTCGTGTTGCGAGCGATCAGGGCCGCGGAATCGTGATCCACTCATCGGCGACGGCGTGAAGTGGCACGAGCGGTGGGCGGCGCGGGTGGTTGATGAGTCGGACGGGATCAATTAGGAGGCTTACTTCGTCCCCCGCAGCGGACGCAGGGCGCGCGTCGCGATCGTCCTGTGTTGCTCTGCCGCCTCGCTCGCTTGCAGGACGATTTCGGTGATGTAGAAGCAATCATCCGCCGTGATGCGTGGCGGTGGGCCGCCTCGCAGGAACCGGGCGAATTCGACGAAGAGGTTCTCGGTTTCGCCAAAGGGAATGCGGTCTGTCTTGTCGGCGGTGATGAGGGAGATCGCGGTGTCGCCTTCGTTGACTTCGACAATGCCCTTGGTGCCCGCCACGCGGAGGCGATCATCGCCGTGCGTGGGCAGTTTCGCGGGGCGGAGGTAATCAAGGCGCGCGGTGGCGGATGCTCCATTCGAGAGCTGCGCGAGCACGGAGGCTTGATGCTCGGTCTCACCGAATTCGGGTCGGGCACCGCGGGCCTGCACGGCGGCAACGTGCGTGAAATCAAGACCCGTGACCCAGCGGATGGCGTCGAGCGAATGGATGCCGATATAGGGAATGATGCCGCCGAGTCGCGCGCGACTCCTGAACCAGTCGGGCCGCTCGCCCCACTGGTAGGATTTCTGCGCCGTCACCTGGCAGACCTGGCCGATCGCTCCGCTTTGAATGAGTTCGCGGACGCGGACGCTCTTTGGCTGGTGCCGCAGTTCCAGCAGCATGGTGAGCTGCGACTTCGACTTCGCGAATGCGGTGCGCAGCTTCTCCAGATCCGCGAGCGAGGTGACGAGCGGCTTTTCGGCAACGATGTGGATGTCGCGTTCGATGAGCGCGAGCAATTGCTCGACCCGCACGCCGCTTTCGTCAGCGACGCAACACACGTCCATCATCGAGTGTTCGATGAGGTGCTTCCATTGCTCGCAGGCGTGTGCTTTCTGAAATAGCGGTCGCTTTTGAAAACTGGCGAGAGTGTTCGAGCTCCCATCAGCGAAGCCGACGACTTCGATATCGCCGAGTTTCTCCGCGCCGGTGATCACTGCGCCGACGTGGCCTTTGAGTCCGATGAATCCGAGATTCATGGCCGTGTCCGTTCGCTGTCGGACGAGTTGTGACGGATGACGCGGATATGCCGGTCATTGGAGGCCGTCATGCCATTTCCAGTCCGCGCATCGTCCCCGTGCTGCTGGCGAATGTGTCCGTCTCCAATCCCAGGCGTTGCAGGAGCGAGACGCAGAGATTGGCGATGGGCTGGTTCTGGCTCTTGTCGAAGGAAAGGTGCTGGCCGTGTTTGAAGCCGCCGCCGGCGAGCAGCAGCGGCCAATTCTTGTTGGTGTGGCCGTTCGCGTTGCCCATGCAGGTGCCGTAGAGCACGGCGGTGTGATCGAGCAACGGCACGCCGGATTCGCCGGCACCGCGCATTTTTTCGAGGAACTCGCGGAAGATCTGGAACTGCGCCGTCTCGATTTTTTGCAGCTCTTCGATCATCTCCGGGCGGTTGCCGTGATGGGTGAGCGAATGCGTCTCGTGCTGCACGCCCTCGATGGCCGAGAGGATGCCGAGCGGCTCGACGAACACGGTCACCACGCGGGTCGAATCCGTCTCCAGCGCCAGCCGGATGAGATCGAACATGGCGCGCAGCTTTGCGGGCAAAAAAGCCGTCTCGGTGATGTCCTTCGGTTCGGGCATTTTCACCGCGGGCTTCGGCTTGTGCTCCCATGCTTCGGCTTGATGCAACTGCTGCTCAAACTCGCGGATCGAGGTGAGATACTGATCGAGCCGCGCGCGGTCGGCGGCTCCGATCGTGGTTCCGAGACGGGTGGCGCGGGCGCGAACGGAATCGAGCAGGCTGCGACCGGATTTGAGATCATTCACACGGGCCTCGATTTGCTGCGCGCTGCCCTGAATGAAGAGCTGCTGGTAGAGCGCGGCCACGCTGCGTTCGCCGGGAATCATCACGCCGGCGCGAGTGTAGGACATGCTGCTTTCGCCGCCGCCGCCCACTCTCAGGGCCAGGGACGGAATGCGCGTCTGATTGCCCAATTTCTCGGCGATGATCTGGTCGAGCGAAACCGTGTTGCGGAAGCCGGCGCCGGCCGGATGCGGTGCGGCGGTGAGGAAGGACTTTTCATTGGCATGCCCGCCATCCACGCCCGGATGCGACACGCCCGAGAAAACGGTGAAGTCATTTCGCAGCGCTTCGAGCTGCTGGAGATAAGGCGATAGCTGGTAGTCGCGCCCTCCCGCTTCCGGGAAAAACAAATGCGGAATGATGCCCTGGGTCGTCTGGATGGCGACGAAGCGGCGCGGCGTGGCAGTGGCTTCGGTGGCCTTCGCGAAGATGGGTGCCATCGCCTCCAGGAACGGCAGGGAGAGTGTGACGCCGACACCGCGCAGGAAAGTGCGGCGGGAGAGTGCGGGCCTGGCGAGATGGGAGGATGAAGGGTTCATTTTCTGAGGAGGAGTGGGGAACGGGCGAGTTGATGAATGATGGTGCGCAGACCGAATTGGCTCCCGCGGCTCGCGGCGAGAATGCGTTCCACCTGCGCGCGGTCGGCGAAACTGACCGGCGCTCCAGTGGCGTACAGAACAAGACGCGAAACGAGATTGCGCGCAACGGTCTCTTCCTCGGTGAGCAGGATGCGCTTGAACTCCCTGATGTCCTTGAACACCTGGCCGTCGCTCGTCGTTCCCGTGGCGTCCACCGGCAAGCCGTAGCGAAAGCTCTCGAATGTCATCTTCATCGGCGCGCCGAGGAAATCGGCGTGAGCCGGGAAATCGCCGGTGTCGCCGGAATGGCGATACCGCGTCCGCCAGGTTCCGATCACATCGAAATTCTCCAGCGCAAATCCGGGTGGATCGAACTTTGCGTGACAGGCGGCACACGTCTGGTTGGAGCGGTGCTTGTCGAGTTGCTCGCGGATCGTCGTCGTGCCGCGCACATCGGGATCCACCGCGGCAATATCGGGCGGCGGTGGTTGCGGACGCCGGCCCAGCACGCGGTCCACGACCCACACTCCGCGCATGACAGGCGATGTCGTGGTGCCATTCGCGGTGACCTTCAGCACGGCTGCCTGCGTGAGAAATCCGCCGCGCGGGCATCCCGCCGGCACGGCCACGCGCCGGATCGCACTGCCGGTGACACCGGGGATGCCATAGTGCTCGGCGAGCCGCTGGTTGATCATGACGAAGTCGGAATCAATCACCTGCGCCGCACCCAAATCCTTGTCGAGCATCTCCCGGAAAAACGCCCGTGACTCGTCCAGCATCGCACTGCGCAAGTCAGTGTGGAATTCCGGATAAAGCCCCACGTCCGGACTGGTGGCGTCGATCTTTCGCAGGTCGAGCCATTGATCGAGAAAGTCCGCCACGAACCGATCCGAGCGCGGATCGGAAAGCATTCGTTCCACCTGCGCGTCGATCTCTTTCCCGCTGAGATTGCGCTTCGCCGCGAGTCCGGTCAGTTCGTCGTCGGGCATCGAGTTCCACAGGAAATAGGACAGCCGCGCGGCGAGCGCGTATTGATCGAGCACTGTCGAATCCTTGGGATCGGCACTCGCTGGCGGCTCATTGAGAAATAGGAAATCGGGCGAGCAAAGCGCGACGCGATAAGCGGCTCGCATCGCGCTTTCAAAGTAGTCGCCAGCCGCCAGCCGCTCGTGGGCGATCTTCACATACTCCGCGAGTTCCTCGGACGCCACCGGGCGACGGAATGCGCGCAGCAGAAAATCGGCGAGCAAAAATCCGGCGTCCTCTTTCGGAAGCGGCGAGGCCGCCGTCCAGACCGGCTGGCTCTTTTTGAATTCGTCGAAGTCGTGGTAATTCGGAGCGGCTCCGGAATGCCTTGCCGGAGGCGCGGGCACGCGCAGGACCGGACGACTCGGTGTATTCGCCTCCGCGAGTTCCTGTTTCGTTTTCCTCTTCTCGATCGGCAATTTCGCGATGGGCGAATCACCGAATAACCGGCGATGGCTCGCGGGCGGCCATGTCTCGTTCAGCGGGCCTTCGAGATCCACCCAATCCACGGCGACGCAAGGCCCCGTGTAGCCGCGGGGATTGAATTGATTGGGCCACAAAGAATCCGGGTTGAGGCTCAGACGCTCCGCCGCATTCAGCCAGACGACCACCTCATGCTCGCGAGCTTTCAGCGACGGCGCATCGAAGCGCGCAAGCAGCCGATCGTTCGCCAGCAGTGCGAAAGATTGCATTCGCTGCGCCGGAAAGATTTCGCCCGGCTGGTAATCGAAACTCCAGACCGACGCGCGGACGCGGTAGTAGCCGGGATGCGCCGCAGAGAAATCGCCGACCTCCCCATGAAACGACTGCTGTGCGCCGGTGATGATGCCCAGCGAATCCATCGGCTCGAATACGAGCGCCTTCTCCGGCAGTCGCATGGAGGCGATGGCTTTCATCCGCACGAGATCGACCTTCATGTCGTTGATGGGCATGAGGCTGTCACCCATCTGGTTCAACGGACCGACCCGGCGGATGCGCTTCTTGTAAACCATCGGCCGGTCCTGATGAACAATCGCGCGGTCGAGCACGTAGTCGGCCGCCTCGAGATATTTCCGGATCTGCACCGCCGATAGTTCCAGCGCATCGCTCGCCTTGTCGAAGCCGTCGAAGCGTCCATCCTCCGGCAGCAGTTCCTTCACCGCGAGACCCGGCATGGAAAAAAGATCCCGCATCGTGTTCTCGTATTCCGAGCGGTTCAGCCGGCGCAGCGGCACCCGTCCCTGATCTCGCTGCCGGTTGGTGTCGGATCGAGTGAGCACGGCATTGAGCCCCTTGAGCATCGCCTCGCGCTCGGCTGCCGGAGGCTGTTCCTTCTTCGCCGGTGGCATTTCGCCTGCGCGTACGCGGTCGTGAACCTTCACCCAGTGGGCGAACGTCTCCGGCTTCGTGAAGTCAGGATTGAGCGCGGTGATGTCGAAGTTGCCCTTCTTCGTCTCAGCATCATGGCACTCGGCACAGCGCTTCATGATGAACTGTTGCATCGTTGAAGACAGGTCCTCCGCCGCAAGCGGAGGCGCGACCACGCAGAGTCCGAGCCACGCTGCCGTTTGGATCTGCTTTTGGAACATCGCGCTACAGTTCCTACACCTCGCTCACGATCCCCGTGCTCGCGCCGAAGGACTTCGCCTCAATGTCCATGTGGTGCATCATGCGGACGAAGAGGTTCGAGAGGCAGGTGTTGTTCTGGCGATCAAAGGCGACGTGGCCCTGGTGCTTGAAGCCGCCACCGGCGAGGATGATCGGGAGGTTGTGGTTGTCGTGCGACGAGGAGTTGCCGAGGTTGCTCGTGTAGAAGATGGCGGTGCGGTCGAGCAGGGTGCCGTCACCTTCCTTGCTGGCCTTCATCTTATCGAGGAACTCGCCGAGCACCTTGACCTCCGCTTCTTCAATCAGCGCCAGTTGCTCCAGCTTGGCGGGATCCTGGCCGTGATGCGAGGCGTCGTGATGGCCGAGTTTCACGCCTTCAATTTCCGGGCGATCCTGCGTGCTCAGGAAGAGCGAGATCACGCGCGTGGAATCCGTCTGCAACGCGAGATGCACGATGTCGTACCACTGCTTGCTGCGCTTCACGAGTTCGCCGCCGCCGAACTCGCTGGTCGGCACGGGCATGTCCACCTTCGGCTTGGGCGTGAGGCCCCAGTGCTCGTCCTGTTGCAAATGCTGCTCCGCCTCGCGCACGGAGGTCAGGAAAAGGTCGAGGCGATTGCGATCATCGCTGCTCACCTTGTTGTTGAGCGTTTTGATCTGGTCGCGCACGTCGTCGAGGATGCTCTGGCCGTCACGGATGCGCTGGAGTTCCCGTGTTTCCTCCTCGGCCGAACCGGCGATGAAGAGCTTGCGGAAGATCTGCGTGGCGCGCGACTCTGCGGGAATGCGCACGCCGCGACGATTCCACGCGATGGTGCCGCCGCCGAGCACGAGCGAGGAGAAGCGCGTCTGGTTGCCAATGTGCGAAGCGACCTCCTGGTCGAGCGAGATGCCGTTCTTGATGTCCTTGTCCCGGATGAATTCAGGCGCGACGCCGGTCATCAGCCCGACCTCCGCGAAGTGGCCTGCCGCATAGCGATGCGACATTCCCGAGAACACCGTGAAGCGATCGCGCAACGGCTGCAGCAGCTTCATGTAGCGGCTCGGTTCGTAGTCGCGCCCGGCTTTCTCCGGGAAAAAATTCTCCGCGTACATCCCGAGCGGCTGGCCGATGAGCACCATGCGCGGCGGACGAGTCATTGCCTTCTTCGTCTCGGCAGCACCCACAGGCAGGATGGAATCGAGAAACGGCAGCGCGATGGCGACACCGGAAGAGCGCAGAAAGGACCGCCGGTCGATGCGTGAATGAATCATGGGAGCGAATCGGTTTGGAGAGAACGTTACTTGTCATGGAAGACCCCGCTCCAGACGATTTCGTTGACTAAACTTCGGGGTCGAATCAGTCATCTGTCGCGATCGAGACAGCCAGCCCGATCCGCTGCGAATGTTCATCCACGTCGTTGCATGGTTCATGTTTTTCCAAATTTTCCTGTGAAAACCAAAACATCCAAACTGCCACCGAAACGCCATCTTGACGGGATCGGCGAAGGCGGCAGGATGGCCCGCCGAAGCTCACACGACGTTCCCCCATTGCCGCCCTCCCAGGCCGACGACTCGCTCGGCTCCACATTTCCCGCCAGCCTGTCCTGGTGTGCGCAATATCGGAAAGGCATTGAGCCGGTGGCCCCGATTGTCCGCATGCACCTCATCCGGCGAAAGTTCGACCGTGAAGCGTGAAAGTCTCATGCTCGCCACCATGTGGGTGTGCCGCCGATCCGATGTATTGTCACACTGGAGGAATAACGCGATGAAGAGGTTTCAACGGAGAATACCATTGGTAAACACCTTCGGAAAAGCGTCTCTACATCCAGTCGACGGCACACCCCACCATGTGCGCTGAGATTCATGGCCCGGTCCCGAATCATCACGGTGCCGCGGCAGGTCGGTCGCCAGCCTGCGAATCCAGCGGGGAGAAATGAACTGCTGGCGAATGAGCGGCAGCAAAGTGACACAGCCCGTCCCGGCTGTGCATCAGACCCGGCACAGGCGGGACGCGCTGTGTCACTCTATTTGCGCGAGCCTCAATAAAATGCTCACGGACGAGGGCGATGGCTGCATGGACATTTTCGCAGGATCGAACAGGACCGGCGCGGCGTCCGAAAAACCGGGGCGTCGCTGGCTCGCGATGGAGTTGCTCCCCGAATATCTGGACGCCAGCAAGTTTCTCTTCGAGAATCTCTAGCAGCCTGTCGGACTTACGCGTGCGTATGATTTGCTGGATTGACTGGATCTCATTAGTTATCTATTTGACAGTAATTCAGACTTAAAACGTCTATCTATCACTGCGAGTGAAATGGCAATAAATCAAGGGCCGAAGTCCGACACACTCCTAGCGGACCAAGTAGCGCCGGGTCAAAGATCCCACCGTGTCCAGAACGGCCTGCTCTCACTGATTCGTGCTTTACAACCGCGGTTGGCCTTCGACACTCCCGCGAAAGACGCGGGCAAAACCGTCCGCGTCCCTTCCCGAGGAGCATCCCACGAAAATACTGCTTTGGAATCTTCTCGCCGGTCTGGCCCTTGGCATTCTCGCGCCGCTGGCCTCCACTCAAGTCAACAGCGGCAGCAATGGGAGTGACGGCGCGTTGAACCCGACGGCCAACCTCGTCATCGACATGGCCGACCACCCGGATGGCATTTACCACTATACCTCCGTCAACATCCCGGCGGGCGTCACGGTGTCGTTCATTCCGAATGCTGGGAACAAGCCGGTGGTGTGGTTGGTGCAGACGAGTTGTTTGATTCTGGGGACCATACGAGTCGATGGGCAGTCAGTAATCAATCCAGTGTCAGCAGGAGGAATCGGTGGCTGTGGTGGTTACCGTGGCGGCAATGCGGGCAACTTGGCTACTGTCGGCTCTGGGTTTGGTCCCTGCGGGGAATCGCGGGCGTGTGGGGTGGCAATGCGTCATTTGGAACTTTGGGGGAAACTGGCGGGAATTCACAGGCACAGAGCGGACCAATCTACGGAAATGCTTTCCTCCTTCCACTGACGGGTGGATCAGGCGGAGGGGGATGTAATAGAGCGAGTTATGGCGGCGGTGGAGCAATCCTCATAGCGGCCTCGCAGACGATTGAGGCCAACGGTACTGTCTCTGCGACTGGTGGAGACACCTCCGAATACACAGACTATGGAATCTGCAGCGGTGGAAAAGACTCCCTCAATGCGGTCGATAATTGAGTCAGTAAGAGGCAGCCATTGCAAATATCCCATGGCACTGTCAGCCCGGACCTGCGCAAGGAAGGTGAGGTATTGTGCGGCAGTTGCGGCACCTTCCCGCACTTTGCAAAATGCGGCTGAAGCGACCTCGGCCCTGCCATGTTGGGCCGAACAGATCACATCCAAAGTCGCGGCGTGGCGACATACTTCGGCGCTTCCTGCCTCAACGCACTGGAGCTTGAAGACATAGTTCGCGTCGTAATACGCCGAGTTCATCGGGCATCACGCTCTTCGGATATGATCCGCGCGGAGTCGGTGCCGCCTGAGAACGCGCCGGCTTTCAGAGCAGCTTCGTATTCCGGCAGGAGCTTTCTGTTCGCCCACCTTGGTGAACCCTTGTCGGCAGCGTGCCGTGCCTGGTCTTCCACCGAGATCGCAAGTTCGATGAGGTGAATGGTCTCCTGTGTCACCGAGCGCCGATGGGCGGCTACGTTCTGTTGAAGTTTGGCATGCAGGGCTTCTGGGAAGGACTCGATGATGAGGACTGGCATGGCGACGAGAGTTTAGTCGAAGGCTTGCTGCGGACAGGGCCCGACCGACGGGCTTGCTGGGTGGGTGTCATTTGCTTTGAAAGATCGGGCTCTGGGTGATCTCGTGGATCAACGAACGGAAGCCGTGGTTCTTGTCACGGAGGTTTTGGACGATGGTATCAATGTACGGCTTGTCCGCCTTGGCCGGGGCCGCGCCGGTGGAATAGGCGAGCAGCTTTTCTGCGAGAGAGCGGGCGAGCTGATCTTTGTCTGCGAGGATGAGTTTCTTGTATTCGTCCATGTCGTGAAAGCGCCGTCCGTCGGGCAGTACATCGCCGGGGTCCACGGCGGGGCCGGGACGCATGCGGCGACCTTCGCTGTCCTTTTCGCCGTTGTTGCTGAGGGCACGGTATTTCTCCCGCCATCCCCCGATCACATCGAAGCTCTCGAGCGCGAATCCCGGAGGATCGATCTTGCTGTGGCACGTCGCACAACTCGCGACCTGCCGATGCTTCGCCAACTGCTCGCGGATCGTCGTGGCCCCGCGAATGTCAGGCTCGATCGCCTCGACGTCCGCAGGCGGCTTCGGCGGCGGCGTGCCGAGGATGCGCTCCAGCACCCACGCGCCGCGAATGACGGGCGATGTCGTGGTGCCGTTGGCGGTCACTTTCAGCACGCTGCCCATCGTGAGCACTCCGCCGCGATGACTCTCCGGCGTCAGCGTCACCTTGCGCATCTCCGTCCCCTCGATGCCTGGAATGCCGTAGTGCTTCGCGAGGCGTGCATTCAGGAAAGTGAAATCCGAGGCGACGAAGTTTGTGAGCGGCAGGTCCAGCCGCAGGACTTCTTCAAAGAAGAGCGACGTCTCCTTGAGCATCGCGGTCTTGAGGATGTCGTCGTACTCCGGGTAGAGAGTGCGATCAGGCAGTGTGGCATCAATGGCGCGGAGGCTCAGCCACTGACCGGTGAAGTTCGTGGTGAATGCCTTCGCCTTCGGATCGCCCAACATGCGCTCGACCTGCCCGCGCAGCACATCCGGCTCATGCAGTTTCCCAGCGGCGGCCAATTGGAACAGCGGCTCGTCGGGCATCGAACTCCACAGGAAATACGAGAGCCGGCTGGCGAGCGCGAAGTCATCCAAAAGTGGTCTGGGCTTTAGCCCGGTCGTGCCGGCGGAGTTTGGGCTGAAGCCCAAACCACTTTCGCGCAGGAAGAGAAAACTCGGCGAGACCAGGACAGCCTTCAATCCCACGCGCACCGCCTGCTCGAACGAATACTTCTGATCCAGCCTCGCCTTCACACGCGCGAGAAATGGCCTGATGTCATCGGCCGTCACCGCCCGCCGAAATGCCCGCCGCGCGAATTCGCGCAGGATGCGCTCCGCATCAATCATCGGCCGCTCAGATACCACCTCGCGGCGATCGGGATCGCCGGCGGTCGGCGCAGGCGCCTGCCGGAGTTCGCCGAAGATCGCCTTGTGACTCGGCGGCGGCCACGACTCCAGCAGCGGCCCTTCGACATCCACCCACTGAATCACGAGGCCAGGCCCGGCGTATTTGTCGGCTCCCACTTTCTCCACCGTCGGCGGCAGCGCGGGCAGGCCGGTCGCGATGATGCGGATACGGTTTTCGGGTTCGAGTTGCTCGGTGAACTCGATGACAGTCGGTTTGTTTGCCGGCACGGCGAAGTAGTCAATCAGCCGCTCCTCGGTGACTTCCTTTAGCGTGCCGGCGGTCACCTTGAAATTGATCGGCTTCCCCTCGCTCTGGAAGCCGTAGCCCGAGATGCGAAAGCGATACTTCCCGCGCACGTGGCTGCGGAAATTCCACATCGTGACACGGATGTTCGCCGACTCCCACGAGGCGAAAATGGCCACGCCGTCATCCACATGGCGGTACACGCTGCCATTCGGTTTCACCGAGCGCTCTTCCTTGATGTCGAACCGTTTCTTGAGCTGCCACGGGCGCGGCTTGTTGGCGATGGCCTCGTCCAGCACGCGGTCCGCTACATCGAGGTAGCTGCGCATCAGATACGAGGACGTGTGCAGAAGTTCTGCGCTGTTGTCGAAGCCGCTGGTCGAGGTATCCGGCGGCAGCAGGTCCGCCAGATCCACCTCCACACCGAGAAGATCGCGCACGGTGTTCGCATACTCCGCGCGATTCAGCCGCCGCATCACCACGCGGCCCTCGGCAGTTCGCCGCGCGATCTCCGCGGCGCTCGCCCGCTCGCTGATCCAGTCGGCCACCGCTTTCACTTCCGCCGCCGGTGGCCGTGGTTTCTTTTTCGGCGGCATGTCGCCCGATTGGATCTGCTCCACGATGCGTTCCCAGCGATCAATGTTCGCCTTTCCCGCAAAGTCCGCCGTCAGATTCTCCAGCACCAAATCACCCTTCGGCTTGTCGCCGCCGTGGCACTTCACGCAATGCCGCTCGAAGAACCCCCGAAAATCCACATCCGCCGCGTGCGACCGATTAAGCGCTCCCGTGAAGATGCCCAGCACGCAGACGAGGAGCCGGGCTGTCGTGGCAGGGCGGCGTGGGTTGATCATGGGGGTCTCCGATTTGGAGCGGCACTACTTGTTCAGGAAGACCCGGCTCTGGACGACTTCGTGGGTGAAAGTTCGGAAGCCGTAGGTCTTCGCGCGGATTTTTTGGAATGGTTTGCCCAACGCCGGCGCGGATCGGGAAGTCACGGCGCAAACGGGTTGATGATCTGCAAGCCCGCGCTGGGGCGGAAGTCCGCGTCGTTCCTAGTCACCAGCGGCAAATCGGATTCCAGGGCGGTGGCAGCGATGATCGCATCGCCCAGCTTCATGTGCTTCTGCTGCCGCAGGGCGATGGCGCGCCGCGCCATCGGGTCATCCAGCGCAAGCTCCGGCGAGTCGGCAAGTGATTGCGAAATTTCGGCATCGTCCTCGGTCGTCAGTCCATGATAGCCCAGTGATTCAATGCGAGTGATAATGCTGACGCTGGCGTTTGGGTGCGAAAGCCAGGGTGCGAGATGCTCGCCGTCCGGCTTGCTCGCACCGATGATGACATTGGAGTCCAGCAACATGGGTCACTCCCGCCCGGGGAGCGGGCGGTCCTCCCGTATTTCACGCTGCCATGCCACCGGGTCTGCAATATTGCGGTAAGGGTTCAGTTCGCGTACACGCTTCAGGGCTTCCATCCGTCGCTGGATCATTTCAGGAGTGGCCGTCGGCTTCATCCGCTTTGGTTTCGTCGAAGCCCCAGCTCCGGTCACCATCAGCAGCACATGCGCCCGGCCCGGCGTCAGCCACGCGGGCAGGGGAGAGAGCAGCTTGAGACTGCCGTCGGCCATGATTTCAGCATCGGATTCCAAAGTGTTTATGCGGGCAGAATAGTCGGTGGTGATCGTCCGCGCAACGCTGGCGCTGCTTGTTGATAAAGACCCGGCTCTGGACGATTTCGTGGATCAAAGTTCGGCGATGAA
>Ga0335394_10006887_pt1 | contig 12831 bp, 11 predicted proteins | sample MAT03_FD_205741 | JGI IMG/M metagenome (GOLD analysis project Ga0335394, IMG submission 205741) | Freshwater microbial communities from Lake Fryxell liftoff mats and glacier meltwater in Antarctica - MAT-03 (spades assembly) (version 2) ...
GTTTGGGTTATTGTAGATTCTCAAAGAGAATCTGAGATAAATCTGTTAAAGACCTAGGTCTTTAACAGATTTATTGTAGCTATGTTCGATCAAAGATCGAACATAACTGAGATAACCCAAACAAAGTTTGGGTTATTGTAGATTCTCAAAGAGAATCTGAGATAAATCTGTTAAAGACCTAGGTCTTTAACAGATTTATTGTAGCGAACAACCTTTAGGTTGTTCACAAAGATAAATACCAGTAAACTGGTATTTATTGTAGCGAACAACCTTTAGGTTGTTCACAAAGATAAATACCAGTAAACTGGTATTTATTGTATACATAATGTTATGGTCATGGACTGTATTATATCTATCATGCAAATATATTAGAATATATATCATGCTCTAATATTTATTACACCGCTCAGATATATATTATACATATATCATCGTTTGATATTAGAACATAATGCCCATATATATTATGTCTATTATTACAGATATAATATGCATCGCTCAGATATTACTACATCGATTAGATATATTATTACATCGATTAGATATACTATTACATCGATTAGATATATTATTACATCGATTAGATATATTATTACATCGATTAGATATATTATTGCATCGATTAGATATATATATTATACATGTGTTATCCTTTGATATTTAAACATAATGCCGATATATATTACATCCATTATGTTCGAATAATATATTATCCCCGTGCATACATAATAATATTTATATGTGTATCATACTTATATAATAAAGCATGTATAATATATATGAGACGTTCATATATTATACATCATGATTGTTTATTAAGATACTATATATTAGTCCCATATGACTAATATATTATTATGTTTACATGATAAATATTATTTCCGATTAGATATTAATCGGAATGGTGTGGGTTGTGTTACTGGTATATTTAATACTCTTGATTTAGGTTCGGGTAATATCGGTACTCCATTTTCATGTTCTAAACCATCCGCAACACCATCTTGTGTAGCAAGACAATTTTTACTACATACTAAGGTTTCAGTCTCTGAATAAAGATTATAAGCAGTATCCCAACTCATAACAGGCTTCTTGGTTCTAATATTAACAGCATTATGAAATTTCCAAGTCCATATAAACATACCCATTGGTAACTTCTCTCCATTAATTTCAACTAAAATATCTAAATATTCCTCCATAGGATGATTCTTAATATATTCAGTGCAATGACCTTTACATACAACACACGGGAATCTATAACATATATTTTTCATAAAATCAATAAAGTTTATTTGTTCTTCATGTGTTCGCGCAAAAAATGCTCTTCTGTGAGAAACATTCCATGTTCCAGGACCAATATATTTTGGATCAGTAGCATCTTTAAATTCCCCAATTAACGCTATCGCCCCTGGTTCATTCTGTAGTTCTTTTATTGGTATGATTTTTTCATTCGAATATATATTGATATAGTCCGACATCTTTATATGCTCAGCAATAATATTATCTCTCGATAAACATACTTACTATAAGTAACACTCAAGCATACACAAATAATATCACCATTATAATATATATGAATAATACATATATATATTTAATAATAAATTCTCATCCTATTTCATTATTGGCGTAACATTCAATGTTATTGGGCGTGTTTGTTGTCGTACTGGAGCCATGTTAATAAAAGATAAAATTTTAGATTCTGTAATACCCTGTTTAAAATGTTTCTCAGATGTTAAAGGAAGGATCTTGTCATGTTTTGGTAGTTGATTAGAGATTAATTGCCTATTTAATGATAAAGATTGTAGTTTTGTAGTTATAGGCCCTGTAGTTGTCGGAGGTTGCAAGGAATAACTTTGAGTAGGGTTAAAATTATCAATATTAGATATGACCATAACTGGAGCAATTTGTAGTGTCTTAAATGTTGATCCAGAAGAATCGGCTAATCTGGTCTCTGGACTAAAATTTGGGGGATGAGTAGTGGGTAACAACCCCCAACAGATAAACAGTGCTTCTGCCTGACATACTGTATCACTTAGATCATCTTGTTTATTCTTAAAACAAGCCAATACTTGTAAACTAAACTCATCACGCCTAATGGTTAACAACTGATGAGCTTTTTCCACAGCCCATGATTTGAGTTGTTTATCATTAATTGCTTTTGGTGCACCCAACATTTTTCCTTTAAGTTTAGGATCTACTTCGATAATAGATGGAAGCAACAAATTATTATGTAATTTAATACTGAAATAACTTATACTATGTTGAGCAATACGAGTCGCTTTATAATTTTGAGGTAATTGTCTTTCTATTATAATGAAGTGGCAATCGTTATAATATTGTGCATATTTATCGAGAAAAGCAGTTAGAACCTGATATGTATTATATATTATTACATTATCTGATTGTTCAAACGACTCAATTGCTACCTTATCGAACACAATGGGAGTGATCCATCCATTATGATATCTGCGTTCTATTCTGAATGCATAATTCTTACGAGCTGGATCGATAGATGCAATCTGATAATATGGTTGTGTCCATCTTTTTTCTCTTTCTATAACGGGAATATTATGAGGATAATAAACAGTATAAGGTACTTTATCAGGACTCTCGGATTTACTTATTTTGAGACCATAATGAGACATTTATATTTATAAAGGTCCATTTAGATCTAACGTCATATAATTAGATTCAATCGGAATATTGGGATCATAATATGTGAGATCAATTGCTTTTTGTAACAAGATATGTTCAATCGAATCAAATGGAGGTTCATGATGGATAGACGGTGATAATATATGTGCGATCTCATGTAAAGTTGCATATATTAAAGTATTATGATCAAATATTCTTTCATTTAAATCATTCCATATTACAAGATATATACTGCCCTTAATATTATGAGATGAACTAACCTTATCAGTATATGTTATCTGGGATGTTTGCTTAATTTCATATATAGGGGACATATTACATTGATAACATACATCATTCACTGACCTATATAACCATGCTATTGTCTCATTTACTCGCCTTTGTCGGGCAATTTCATATGGATCAAGTTGTGTATCAAAACGAAAATATATCCATATTAATCCAATGATAAGTAGAACTATCACGGCTATATATATATACATCAATAAATCTATTTATATATGTATCCATGAATACATATATATTATTATCCATAATTAACTATACTAGACAATAGCATATTGATTAACTGCCATTATATATTATTAAGTTGACTAAATATATTTATCTAGTCAATGGTATGTTGATTAACTGCCATTATTAATGGAGGAATTATATATATTGATGACTGCTCTGCTATATAATAATGTGGAAGATAATAATATGATGTCCAATAATCAGTTAACTCTTTAATTATTCCATCATCCAGATATCGAACAGTACAATGACAATTATCAAGCTTAGGTAACAAACTCGATCGTATTAATACGATGTTAAAAATTAAGTGCTTACTTACCACATACATATGACATTTTAAACTATTATTTATAAAATTGTTCTCCTTTATAAAGGTAACCTCATCTCTCTGCTGATCAGCAATATATACCTTGTCTGTTATTAAATTACCATCAGACAAATACGTGATATTAGATATCGTATTGTTGTAAGATGAAACATCAACAAATTGTTTATCAACGGATATTCGTTCGATTTTACTTACAATATTTCTGGTGATATGAATTGTGTCCAATCCAAAGTAAAATACAGAATGATCGTACCATCCAACCAATATGTGACCATTTATTAAAGTGATACGAACATAACTCCGATTATATAAATTTATTTCTTGGTTAGTAATAGCACTTATGTTAAGCATCTCTACCTTTATTAGCGAATTCGCTAATAAATTTATAGTTTTAAATTCATATCCAGTTTCGGGAATTATTTGTAATGTTATATTATCATCACCTATAATGTTGAATACCCCAGATACAACATTAAAATTAGTTAAGTCATTGTCATAATATGTTACCTTGACAATTGCATCGATAAAAGGTAATTGTGATGCTATAACTCTAATTAATTTTAAATTTATATTAAGATAACCGATTTCCAAAAGATATAACATAGCGATTGTTGTGTTACAGCGTACTACATTAATATCTGGATTGTTCTTTCCTAATGTATACTTGGGAACACAACGAGTACCACTTGTTTCACTGTCTGATATTATATATGAATAACTAGTATGACAGAATTTATTACTACGCCATAAACTGTAAAGATTAATAGAAGGAAAACTTACTCGCTGATTACTAGTTATTCTTTTGAGACTAGAAAGTAATCTCCTATAACTTCCTCCTCCTTCAACATGATCCATATAAATTAACATTATTCTGAAGTAATATCTGTGTAAAATATTCATCAAGTGCTGAGATATCAACTTTGGTTGATAACCCCGATATAGGAAAAGTTATAAATCTTATGTGTTTCTCTTCTCCTTTATACATATAAGTATCCTTCCCAACCCGATATAACATATTAATAATTTGTATGATCTTAGAAGGAGAGTCGCCCGGAGCAATTACTACTGAATTATCTTCTAAAGATTGTAACACTTTTCGGCATAACTTCAATATATATCCCAAACATTTATAATCGTTGGTATTTAATAATGATGGTGTGGTATAGAAAAAATAGATTTGTAATGATATTATGTCTTCATTGGTCAACGATAAAATTTCCTCCTTAGTTATGTTTCTATCGCTGGGAATTATATTATGAATTCGTTCTATGTTCGGGATATAATTAGAGAATGGAAAATAAGACATTTTATACATTGGATATTATTCATTATATAATGAATAATATGATAAGTTTTAGGTTGTCCACTGAGATAAACATATTTTATACACCGGATAATATTATATATAGTAATAAATGATTTTTAGGTTGTCCACTGAGATAAACATATTTTATACATTGAATAATATTTTAGGTTGTCCACTGAGATAAATACATTGGGTATTATTCATTATATAATGAATAATATGATAAGTTTTAGGTTGTCCACTGAGATAACCATATTATACTTTATTATTTCGAAGACATATGGAATATTGTCCATATGTTCCGATTGGACTTTCTACTTTAGTAGGTTTACCTTCAGCAAAGTAAAATTTAAGTAGAGTGCCTGCTGGTGATATATTGTGAATCTTTGATAATGCTTTAACTGTTGATATTGGGATTCTGACTGTCATTAAATCTTCACTCTTGACGATATTAAGACTCAAACCTGATGAAGCCATCATAGGAGCATCTTCGACACGTAAATTATCAATAATACTATCGATTTCATCCATATTAACAGGATCATCAGCTGATTTTTGGATAGTAGTTTGAGATGTAAATTTATTAATCGATGCCATAGTATTATTTGGCAGAATACCTTTGAAAGTTACAGAATTCCTGTTTCCCACAATCTCTAATATACTACATTTTAATGTGTTTGCTTGACTACAAAGATCGGCAAAATCTTTAGCTTGAACTCGTACATTAGGTTCACTCGAATAACCAGTGGGTAGATCGTATTTTGTATATTCCATATTTAGAATGTTAACAAATAATGCACTAGCACGTCCCGGATCTTTTGTACTCGTCTTAATTGGTTGCACATTTATCTTACTATCTCCCGATAACCAATATAATCGAATACCATCCCGACGCCCTATTCCCTTAGTTGTATTAAAAAATTCATTAGTTTCAAATCCTACAGGAAACTGGGGTTCTAATTTTCCTTCAGAATTTCTAATGTTGTATCTGTACATAGTAAGTTCCGGTGCTTTGAGGACTATTTTGTGAACCGCACCTTTCGAACTATTAATAAAAGATATCTCTATCTCAGTTGGTGATAATACCATCATAGCAGAATCTGTTTCATTCTTGATTATTCCAATAGTATTACGGAATGAATAACCATCCATAATGTGTGCAATAAATAAAGTTTGTGACACATCCATCTTTTAAAAGTTATATAATCGGTTTTATGCGATGTTACAAATATATATACACCTATTATTAATATATATGTATATGAATTAGGACTAAAACAAGCACCATTGTCCTAAAACTTATACCATCCATGATCGAATTCGATAATACTTCAACCATAAGTCAGATCACAGATTCTCAATCAAAATTATCATCAGAAAAAATAAATGTTTTAGCCATCTCCACCCACACTATATCATCAGATTATTTAACAAATATAAATTTTCATAATAAATCTATTCTTTTAACACAATCTCAAGAGAATGTAGTAGATACATGTATCAAGTTACTTACTCAGTTCAAAATTTTAGTTGTCAGAGGAGATAGTCTATCAGGCAAATATACAACCGTTAATGATCTCTTCCACCGTCTGAATGTCAAAGTTGCACATTTTGATCTTTGTCAATTAGCTCGATACACCCCCCATGAACTATCTAATCAATGTGTAGTTGACTATTTAGACCAACTATTACATACATTAGAGGAGCCAAAAAATAATACTCAGAAGTCAACTAGTCAAATAGAACCAAATTCATTAAATATTAGATGTGGTCATGTCTCAAAATTAGAAAACAATACAGAATTATCCGAATATTTGGGGATTAATAAAGTTATTCCTAAAGTACGAGGAATTATTTATATAAGACATTATAATCGAATTGCCGATGTTCTTACTGATTGTTACGCTAAAGTAAGATTCTTATTACCTCTTATTCTCAAAACATTTAGTGATAAGATGCCTAGTGATGTAAGGATTGTAATAACAACACATGGATGTATGTTGCCAGAGGGATTACATTGGTGTGTAGAATTAAGAACAACTCATGAAGATATGGAACATATTCTTACACCATATTTAGATAGTAAAGTTATAACACTCAGTGATTACAACAATATGCTTAAAATATCTAAGATTATACCAATTGGCCGCATACTACATTGTTTAAAATATGCTGTTGCCATAACTCAACCAAACAAGGATTCTTTGATAGATGAGATATCACTCACTCAAGAAAATATAAAAGAGATAGAGATTAGCACAGGTATCACAGATTCTAAACGTAATATCTTTATTGATGCATATAAGGTTGCACTAAATAAGTTTTCGGGATCAACTGTAGATGTTGATAAAGATGTTCCAAATCCAATAGTAGAAGATGACCTTATAGGTGTAGATGATATTATGGATGAGATCACTACATCGATTATTAATCCAATGAAATTAAATATCACGGGAATATCTATTAAGAAGGGTTTATTATTATGTGGACCACCAGGCACAGGTAAGACAAGTATTGGAAGATGGTTGGCACATCAGATCAAAGGTAAATTTTATCTCATTGGAGGTGAGGTTGGAGTCAATGGTCAAAATATAATAGATATTTTTACAACTACAATTAGACGTGCACGTGAAAGTGCACCTGCTGTTATATTTATTGATGATTGTGACATTTTATTTGAGCAGAATGAAACTTATAGGGCATTTCTCACAATTTTAGATGGTGTTGAAACTAATAAGAGAAATGATGTTTGTGTTATTCTCACATGTATGAATCTACGTAATATACCATCATCATTAATTCGAGGAGGTCGTATTGAGATGTGTCTTATCACAAGATTACCTGATCGTAAAAGAATTCAAACTATTCTGGAAAGATCATTGGCTAAAATGCAGCAAATACTTATTAGATATGATGCTTGTATTGGACAAGAGATTGCTAAATATATTACAAATGATTATATTTCGACATTATCCACTAGTATGTGTGGATGGAATTGTGCTGATATACACAGATGTGTTAATGATGTATCTCGATTAATTATTGCACATAAGGGGACGAATATAATCAAATTATTTGATAAATGTATCAAACAGATCAGAGAACAGTATACTCTATGTGGAAAATGTGACAGTACTAATATCGATAATAATTCATATGAATCGTATATTTCGTAATTATTAAAGTTAGGTGTACCCGAAATTATAATGATAAATATATTCATGTTGAATCGACATGAATAATACTTATATCATTAATTATGATTATTATGTGATATAAAAACAATGATTGAACGAATGGAATTGCCATAAATACCACTATATCTATTTCAAACATAATGATCACTGATAATCCTGCTGATGATATGATCATCTCCCCAGCTGGTGATTCAATTGAACCTAATATAAATTTTGAACTTCCTATCATTCAGAATCCTTCATTAATTGAGGAAATAGGAGACCCCGTTACATTGGCAAATTATGAAGTTACATTAGTTCCATCAGTTGAGAATGTGAATGTACCGGCAAATCAGATTAATACATTTCAACGGATACCTACATCAACAAAATGTCCATCTGCTAATTTTTTCTGTCCAATAAGATGGGAAATATTTAATAGATGGAATATAGTTAGATTTTCGACACCTATGGATGGCAATTGTTTATTTCATGCCATATCTAATAGTTTCTTCGAGCCGTATCATACGGAAGAACTTAATGGAAAACATGTGAGTCGTAACCAGATAGTTGCCTATCTTAGACAAGAACTATCTCAGAAACTAGCAAGTAAAATTTCCGATAATTCTAATAGTTTGACATACTATGATACATTAAATGGTGGAAATACAGCAATATTCGCGGAAGCTGTCCCAGAATTTAAACTTAAATATATGCAAGATCAATTGGATTCCAGATTCCCAATTGGATACGGTTACATGGAATTTATTGGCAATATTTTGAATAAAGATATATACATATTAGAAGCTATTCGAAGAGATATATATGTGACTGATGAACTTGCTCATACAATTAAAGGTGACAGAAGATCAATTGTTTTGTACTATATGAATGGTCATTATGAATTGATCGGTATTCAGAATATGGATGGTACTTTCGACACACATTTTGCGTCAGATCATAGTTTTATTCGTTGTTTGCATAATAGAGTGCAACAAATTATATCACAATAGATTATATTAGAACATCATATATACATAATATATGATGTGTTGATCAAAGCCCCAAAAGGTCTCCAATTCAGAGATACCAGAGTGATCTCTAGGCAGATGTAAATATGTTATATATATATAACATACTAATATAATATATACCAATAATATATATAACATATCAATAGAATATTATATATAAAACATATTAATATAATATATACTACATATCAATATGTTATATATACCAATAGAATACATTATATATATATATTAACATCCGTTAATATATAATATAGTTAGATTGTATCATATATATATGTATATATGATATTTTTTTTATTATACTGTGGCAGCAGCGGTCAATATAGCAACGACGATATCATGATTTAGAATTCCATCTGTTTCTGCAGATGCAACTATAGCATCTAATGTTTGTTGGGTACCAGGTATCATACGTGCAACTATTATGTCATGAATATCATCTGTCTGTTCTGCACTAAACCCTGATTGTTCTAATATATCGAGAACTACATTTAAGTGATCAATCAATGGATTCTCTTGTGTTTGCGGAATAGGATCAGCTAACCCAATTGCTCTTAGTTGGGCGGCTTCTTGAATACGAGGCATCAAGCGAGTAAGAGCTTGTCTGAAAGGATCTTTATCAGGAAATATTTCATTAATAACAGGAGGTAGAACGAATCCATTTGCTGTAGTAAAAGCCTCAACAGCATCTTGAATGAAAGATTCATCAGGATTAAACGGAACAGTATTAACAAGATCATCAAATGCACCATCACCAATAAATAAGTCCACGAGAGCGGCTATAAAATCATGATTTGGATTGAATAATGTTTGAAATCCATTCTCAGTATCAACACCTAGAACTTCATAATGCATCTCGTTACCTATAATTATAACAGCATCTCTCAAAACTCCTTGACGACGTGTATGAAGATGTGGATATAAATCATCTTTTGTTGCTCTTAGAACATAAATATCAATATTAAGAGCATCGGCAACAAATGTATAAACTTCATCACCAAGTTGTGTGTGAGAATTAAATAATCGTTGTAATCCAGATAAACTATAATCTAATCTAAGATCTCGTACTAAATTTTCATCATTAATCTGTTGCATCACTAATCGTGGAAATGAGCCCCGTGCTGATGTTTCCCAATAAGTATGTCCGGGGTATTGTGGATTCTCAAGTCCAAGAACTATTGCAATATCACGACGAATCACAGCAGCAATATCTAATCTGAATAAAGCCTCATTATTTTGTTGATACAATTTATAGAAACCTTTAAGAACTGCATGAACAAAACAACTTCCATCACCAATAGTTGCAATTCGTACTAAATTATTATACCATGTACACGTAAGAGGAGCATAAGTATCATCATATATTGCAGGACCTTTTCTGACATGCCCACGTGCTCCAGCATATGTTACTGCCAGCCATTTCAATTGATTCTGTTCGATTTGTAATTGTTTGTTGAATGTTCCGGTAAATGTTGGAAATCCAGATAATGTGGGAATTATAGGTAATATTATTCCTGGAAACCCAGATAATATAGGAAATGTGGGTAATATTGGCATATTTGGTTGTGTGGGAACTAATGGCATATTTGGTTGTGTGGGTAATAGTGGCATATTTGGTTGTGTGGGAACTAATGGCATATTTGGTTGTGTGGGTAATAGTGGCATATTTGGTTGTGTGGGTAATAGTGGCATATTTGGTTGTATGGGAACTAGTGGCATATTTGGTTGAGCAGAAACAGTAGTTAATGTGGGTGATGATGGTCGAAATGTGAGTACAGGTACATTAACAGGTGTGGAAAAAGCGGGCATATTAACGGCTACAGTTACGGGTGTTGGAAGTGTGGGGACAGTAATTACCGGAATAGTACCAATAGGGGGAGATGTAATCCTAATAGGCGATGCTAGTATTGGCACTTGGTTCATTTCAATATCAGTAGATTTTATTGGTGATGGTATAATTGGCAATGTAATATTTATTGGGGTACGTGTGGTTTGTTCCCTTTGTGTTAAAGCATTTTTCTCATCATTAACAAAATATCCATACGAATACATAGATGAAAATAGAGCACCATCCGATGATAATAATTTCTCACCCTCTGCCCTATGTATCTCATGTGGATAAATTCCATATCGCGCCAACCGACTAATAAAATCTTGTAAATGCACTATATACTCCCGTTGATTACCTACAATTGTATCTGGTAATACGATATCCAATGGCCTTCCAAATGGTGGTGATGGTTGAGGATATACATGTAAACTTGCATTTGCAATAGTTTTATCCTGAATTTTGTCGAGACCTCCAAATACTGGTTCGAATATTTGTTCAATAACATCTCCATTAACTGTGAGAAATATGATCATGCCTCCGGGTTTAAGATTTGTTGTAATTGTATTGACTAATGATTCAAGATGACTATCACTAGCCCAGAAGAAAGACATTGATAACATCAATGTGACAGCATCTACCTTGCCACCAGGTATAAAGTAGCGTACCATTTGAGTTATGGAAATGGTATCTTCACCTCCAGTAGGAACTACCCTAACACGGTTTTGCATATTAAAAGTATTGAGACGTGATATTAATTCTTGACGATTATCGGAATTAGGTTCTACAGCTACAACTAGTCCAGTTCCCGGTTGTATTTGTCCTCTGACCTTATTAGCTAATCTTATCCATTTTGCTACATCACCACCCTGACCGCTTCCAATGTCTAAAATATTAGATCCTTGTGGAATAAAATTAAAAAGTGCCCGTTTAATTCTACTATGATAGGAAAAGACCATTGTTAAAGTATGTCCTGTAATATCTTCTCTACTTATGGGATTCATGATATCTTCCCAATCATCAAGTGCAATAGATAGCCGATTAGGTCCTTGTTTATCATATCTTATCCTTCTTGGTCTTAGAACACCTTTATCTTGACCTATATTAGGTAATTTGACCCATTCATATTCAACAACAAGATTAGTTGGTTTATTTAGAGTCAACTGATTGGTATAATCGATCATCTCATAAGTAAGAGGATTAATACGATCACCTCGGAAAGGAACCATTTCCTCCTTCTTATCATCATAAGAATAAAGTTCTAATCTTCCATTTTCAATCCATTTGAGAGCAAAATCAATAGTAATATCTGCACCTTCTTTCCATTTACATGTATCGGGTATGCGGGTGAGAGATCTTTCTTGTAATTCATAGGTTTGACTACGGGGATTATACTTAATATTAGTTGGAACAAATATCAATCCATCTTCTTTATATTCTAGACCATTTCGTTTATTGAGAAATTCAGTGACTAGAGAGAAGAATTGTTGTGGAGAAGTAATTTCTTTAGTATCTTTGGTGTCAACTGTAAGAATTTGTGTTTTCAAACTACCGGCAATTGCATTCACTACTTGTTTGCGTTCATTATATTTCATATTCTGAATACCAGCATTACCTCGGAATGCTAAGCAATCAAAGGCTAGATACCAGTATGATATTCTCTTATCTATTTCAGGTTTTGGTGTTACCCATTCTCCATCAAGAATTGTTCCATTGAATTTGTTGAGTAATATATTGAGTTGGTGATCATTGATGCTGGGGTCTAAGACAAGATTAAATTCGAATGGTGGATATACTAACCAAATACCGGTTGAATGTATGATAAGCATCTTACGTAGACCATCAGCTTTGAAAGTAATCATATAACTTGTCTCATTGTTACCAACAATACCGCCCCATACCAAATCGCGTCTCTTAATATTACGTGCTTCAACTAGGACATCTTTATCGATCATATCTTGACGTGTACCACTTAATACTTTGAT
>Ga0335394_10006888_pt1 | contig 12830 bp, 9 predicted proteins | sample MAT03_FD_205741 | JGI IMG/M metagenome (GOLD analysis project Ga0335394, IMG submission 205741) | Freshwater microbial communities from Lake Fryxell liftoff mats and glacier meltwater in Antarctica - MAT-03 (spades assembly) (version 2) ...
AGTTTAGTCATTTCCAAAACTGCCATAATATTATCTTCTACACTCAGCTTACGGAAAACGCTGGCCTCCTGCGGCAGGTAACCAATACCCATTTTCGCCCTTTTATACATGGGCAGTTTGGTAATATTAATATCGTTTAAAAAAACATCGCCTTCATCTGGCTTTACCAAGCCAACCACCTGGTAAAAGGAAGTTGTTTTACCGGCACCGTTTGGCCCCAGTAAACCAACAATTTCTCCCTGCTTTACATTAAAGGAAACATGGTCAACTACCGTGCGGCTGCCGTAAACTTTCACAAGGTCTTTGGTATGTATGGTTAGGCTCAAAAGATTAAGTTTTTACAAAAATAGTGTAAACCCTTTATAGGTGTTTTTCAATTTTTAATTTAACAGCAGTTTGTGTTTACTCTATACTTAGGTATGTTTGCAGATAATTTAAAGTAATGAAAGTAATAGAGCACATAAACCAGTCAAAGGATACACTTATCTCTTTTGAAATTCTACCCCCGCTGAAAGGCAAGGGAATCCAGTCTTTGTATCAGCATCTTGACCCCCTGATGGAGTTTAAGCCCGCATTTATTAATGTAACCTATCACCGCAGTGAGCATGTGTTTAAAAAAACACCTGATGGAAATTTCCAGAAAGTGGTGGTGCGTAAACGGCCCGGTACCGAAAGTATTTGTGCTGCCATTATGAATAAATACAGTGTAGATACTGTGCCACATTTAATTTGCGGAGGCTTTGGTGTTAATGAAACCGAAGATGCCCTGATAAATCTTAATTACCTGGGCATTGACAATGTGCTGGTTTTGCGTGGCGATGCGGCAAAGAACGAAACAGCATTTTTACCAGAGCCGGGCGGGCATGAATATGCAACCGATTTGCTGAAACAGGTTACCGACCTGAATGCAGGAATATACCTGGAAGAAGATTTGAAAAATACAAGCCAGACAAAATTTTGTATTGGCGTGGCTGGTTATCCTGAAAAACATTTTGAAGCGCCCAATATGGAAAGCGACCTGCACTACTTAAAGAAAAAGGTAGATATGGGTGCCGATTATATTGTAACCCAGATGTTTTTTGATAACGAAAAATTTTATGCTTTTGTGAAGGACTGCAGAGATATGGGAATTACTGTTCCAATAATTCCGGGATTAAAACCTATCTATACAAAAAAGCAATTGACAGTATTGCCTAAAATTTTTCATATAGATTTACCTACGGCACTTAGTAAAGAAATTATTAAATGCAGTACCGATGAGGAAGTGGAACAGGTTGGTGCGGCGTGGCTGCTGCAGCAATCGAAAGAGCTAAAGGAATTTGGAGTGCCTGTGTTACATTATTATACATTGGGCAGGCCAAAAATTATTGCAGATGTAGTTAAACAGCTTGTATAAAAAAAAGCCTTCCACATCAGGGAAGGCTTTCGTTTTCAAAGGGCTTATTATTTGCCCAGCGGAATACCTACTGAAAAACTAAGTGTACGATACTTGTTTTTATCGTTTGCGGTATTATTGCTTTCGGTTGAATTTATTTTTGCCAAACCAAGCCCGTAATTAACTTTTAAGATTACATGTTTAAACTGAAAACCTCCACCAAAGTTTAAACCAAAATCAAAACGTTTCAGTTTATTGTAGCCTGCATCTTCTTCCTGAGATGTAAAAGGATCATCATTGCTGAATGCAATTGTTTTAGATGAAGATGACAGCAGCGGACCAAATTTTGATTCACTGGTTGACTTGCCACCAATACCAATGGCTGCATAAGGGCCTGCATTAAAAAAAACATTGGATCCTTTATCAAGCGGAATTTTTAAAATCGCATTTAAAGGCACCTGAATGTAAAGCGGGTTGAATTTTGTTTTTACATAATCGGTACCGCCATTAAAATAAGTTTCGGCCTTTGAGCCATGCCCGGTTAATAAAACGCCCGACTCAAGATTAAACATAGGGTCAAGTTTCAGGCGACCCAAAATACCTACATTAAAACTGGGGAGAATATTGTTCTTTTCTGTTTGGCCGTCATTTGTTTTTGTAATGTTGGCCAGGTTTAAACCGCCTTGTACATAAATCTGTGCCTTGGTGCTCAATGCTACTGTTGAAGTTAACAGCAACCCTAAAAATAATTTTTTCATATTGTACGTTTTTGAGAATTAATCCGGTTTTAATGATAAAAATCCTCATCATTTTATATCCGCATTCTGTTCTCAAAACGCATATATTCAAAAAGCCTGCCAACAAAATTTGCAGGCAGGCTTTTAATTGTAATTAAAATGTCATTATTTCAATAAAGACTGAAAAACCGCTTCATTTACTTTTACGGGATATTTATTTTTTAATTCGGCAATCCATTTTTCTTCAAGTATATTCTGGTAATCATTAATTACCAAACCCTTTGCTTCTTCAAAACTACGCTGCAGGTTTGTAGTATATTGTTTAATTACTTTAATAAAACTGGTATTACCATCAACCGGGTTTATAACAATCTGCGAAACATACCCGTCTGCTGTTTTTGAGTCAATGGCTACCGGAAGCTGTGTAAGTTCAAACCTGCCGGAATCGGCCAGTACATTGTTATTGTTTTCTTCTACGATATTTTTCCAGTCTTTGCCGCTTAAAACTGCTGCCCTGGCGCTATCTGCAACGGGCCTGCCCGAACAGTTGAAGATAATAATATCGGCACTTGCATTCCAGAGGTATTTGCTTTTATTCTCGTCGTAATATTTTTGCAATGCATTCATATCTGCAGATGCTTTGCCCCAGATATTTCTTTCCATAATTTCAAACAGTACATTTCCATCTTTAAATTCATCCATCTGGTACCCGAAATCTGCATTGTAGTCTTCCAGGTTTTTTTTATAATAATCCAATACCGTGCTGGTAACAAATTTATCGGCTAAAACAGCATTGGATTCTCCATGATAAAGTTCTGTATTGCTCTTATAACTTCTAACAAAATTAAGCCAGTCTTTACCGGTTAATTTTGTTTTGGCAAAGGTATAAAGTGTTTTAGTGGCTATTGGGTAAAGGGCTGCATTATCTGTTTCTGAATTGATAACCGCCATTATGCTGTCAGCATAACGATAAAGATCTGCATCCGAAACAGCAACCGTCTTTTTAAAATTCACCTGCCTCATAATCTCTTTTAAAAAAAGATCTTTGGCATAGTTTATACGGCTGTCCTGCTGTATTTTTTGTTTTAATTCAAACATAAAAGCCGCATCATTTTTATCGGTTGATACCGGACTTTGCGATAAACGCTTTACAATATGATACCCGTAAGCCGTTAAGAATGGTTTGCTTATTTCCTTGTCTTTTGTAAGTTTAAAAACTTCATTCTCAAAAGAGGGTTCAAATTTACCGGAACCAAACTCAGCTAATTCTCCATTGCTGCCATAGGTAACTTTATCATCGCTGAACCACCGGGCCACTTTGCCAAAGTCTTCGCCTTTTTGTAATAACAGGTAAATAGAATCGGCCTTTTTTTCATACCCTTTCTTTGCTTCAGCGGTTGCATCGGGTGGAATTGAAAGCAGGATTTGTGCAATCTTCCATTTACCAACAGCCTTTCTTTCTTCTGTAAATTTAAAAACATGCCAACCGTTTTTAGTGCGGTATGGTTTACTGACTTCGCCATTTTTTAATGCGTAAATAACATTTTCATATTCGTATGGTAAACCAAAAACGGTAACAAAACCCAGGTCTGATTGTTTTACTTTAACCGGCAATGCTGCATTCAGGTTATCATAATCTGTTTTACCGGCAGCAAGCCCGGTGTAGAATGTGTGTATTGATTTAAAAGCTTTCAATGTATCATCTGCTGCTGCATTTGCATCAACCGGAACAAAGAAATGTAACAGATGCATATCTTTCTGGCTGCGGCTGAAAGCCTCGTTCAGCAAATCATTAACCGCTTTCTCATTATTTAAATAACTGTCTTCTATCTGGCTTCTAAAACTTTGTGCATCGTATTGTAACTGCGGCAATGTATCCAGCCGCAGCTCCATAGCAGCTTTTACTTTCAGTTTAAATTTTACATACAGGTCAAGATATTCCCGTAAAGCTTTTTCTTTATCAGCAACCGGGGTTTTGTTTTTATTATATGCCCTGATAAATTCGGCTTTATCAACAGCCGCATTTCCGTAGGTAAATAAAGTTTGAGCAACAGCAGTGTTTGCAAAGCCGGCAACAGCAAGCAGCAATAAAAAGTTTTTCATCAGTTAAGTTGTTTTAGTTCGAAGGGGCAGCTTTCCATTTCACTTCCAGCAAATCGTTTAACTGCAAAAGTGTTAGTTTTTTTCCTATGATACGTTTGTCTTTATCCAGTAAATATATGGTAGGGGTCATATTGATATCATATAACTGGCGAAAGCTTGGCCGTTGGGCTGCAAAATCCGCATCTTCCATTTCTTTGGTTTTATAAACATGGGTCCAGTCGGTGATGTTGTTTTCTTTTATAAATGCAATCCATTCGGGCTTTACACTTTGTTTACCATCGGGTGTAAGCACGGCAAATATTTTAAGATTATGTTTTTTCCAACTGGCTCTGTAAATAGAATCTAGCCTTGGCAGTTCTTCTTTGCAATGCCCGCAGTTGGGGTCCCAAAAAATAATGACGGTGTAATCGGCATTCAGGCTGTATAAAGAAGTTGCTTTGTCTACGGTGTTAAGCATAGCCAGGTCGGCAGCTTTTTCTCCAATAAGATTTGCCATAAGCATATAAGCCCTGCGGCTGATGGCTTCCATCTGTTTTTCGTTAAGCCAAGCGGTTAAACCCTTGCTGTGGTATTTTTCAAAAAGATGCACAAACACGGCATCCTGTCCCATATATTTTGGGTTGATGAATTCATCTGTTAACCAGTTCAGCAAAAATTTATACATCTCTGGCGACGACCTTGCCAGCAACAATTTATAATCAATGTCTTTAATGATTGTATCGGGCTCAGGCGAAATTACTTCACGGTAGTAACGCTCTACCTTTTTTAAAAAGAAAGGTGTACGTATGATGCGGTCGTCCATAAAACTGATACCATCCCAATAATGTTTTTTGTACTCGTTGTAATTGTTGATAGAATCCTGCCGGGTAACTGGTATCTTGGTTGGATACACCGGTTCCTTCATGGCACTTAACAAAGCAGCCATCATAGAGTTAGGTTGATTTTTTATAATTCCTTCCCGGTAGTCATTAAGTTCATCAATCAACCCCATATATTTTTTTTCGTGCAAAGCCGAATCGGCTTTTGCAGCAGCACCCATAAAAGCCAGGCGTTCCTGCTGAATCATTCGCCCTTTAGAGGCTGCAATTTTTTGATATTGATCGTACAGGATATTTTCTTTAGAACCTGTAACAAAGGTTTTATTAACCAGATCGCTGGTATCTGCAGTTACAGAAACTTCCTGTTCGCTGCCAATCAAAAACTCTGTCCTTAATTGCTTACCAGGAAAAAAAATGGCATAAATGCCTGGCTGCAGCCTTGCGCTGTCTTTAAAAATTGCAATGCTATTATTGCCAATTGCAGCCGAGTCGGCAATATTAAAGTTACCGCCCATATAGTAAGTAAGGTATGCAATACCGGTTTTGTAGCCGGGGGCATTAAGGGTAACCTGGTAATCCTGGGCAATGGATGCGCTGCCGGTTAAAATAGCAAAAAGGAAAAGGAAATATTTTTTCATCGTTATTTAAGGATAGCAAATGTATTTAAAATAGATGGTTAATGTACATATACAGGCAGGCTAAGACTTTAATGCCGATTTGCAGTAATATATTGCTGTATTTAGCCATCGGCATTTACCAAATGCTTACCCACAAAAGCTCTGCCTGAATTTCAGCCCAAGCACAATGGCTTAAAATGAAATTCGGTTTAGTAAAACAATTACAAATCGTTAACAAATCAATATTGACAGGATAACGGTATTTTTGCTGCTGTGAGAAAAAAGAACAAGAAAATAATACTGGAAGATCTGCTGATAACAGATTATGCAGCCGAAGGAAAGGCATTGGCTAAACTTGATGGTAAGGTTATTTTTATTTCAGGAGCTGTGCCCGGCGATATTGCCGATGTAATGCTGGTGAAAAATAAAAAAGACTGGGCCGAAGGCCGTGTTATAAAAATTAAGCAGCTATCTAAAGAAAGGGTGGACCCATTTTGCAAACATTTTGGCATTTGTGGCGGCTGCAAGTGGCAAATGCTGCCTTACGCCAAACAATTGCAATACAAACAACAAGAAGTAGAACAAAACCTGCGCCGCATTGGCAAGGTTGATTTGCCGGAAATTTTACCAATAGTGGGTGGCGATGATACAGTGCATTACAGAAATAAGCTGGAGTTTACATTCAGTGATAAGGAGTATTACCCGGCCCCCCCACCCCCCAAGGGGGGATTAGATGCAGACCCTCTGAGTAATTCCTCGAAGTTTTTAATGTTAAAAGAAAATGCAGAAACGCTTTTTAAAAATAACGAAAGTCTGATTGAAATATCAGACTCTAAAAATCCCCCCCTGGGGGGTCGGGGGGCTGGGGCCTTAGGTTTTCACGTACCCCGCATTTTTGATAAAGTAATTGATATTGAGGAATGTTTTTTAATGGATGATGTTAATAACAGGATCAGGAATAACATCCGGGCTTTTGCCCTTGAAAATAATTTTTCCTTTTACGACATCAGGCAACATACCGGCTGGTTACGTAATATCATTATACGCTTGTGTACAACCGGCGAGTTGATGGTGAATATTTGTTTGAATTACGATGAAGAGGCCGACCAAAAAAAACTGTTTGATCATCTTTTAAAACAGGTACCAGAAATAACAACCTTGCTGTACACCATTAACCCTAAATGGAACGACAGTATTTACGACCTTACCCCACAGGTCTATTTTGGTAAAGGATATGCAACAGAGCGACTTGAGAATTTTGAATTTAAGATATCACCAAAATCGTTTTTTCAAACCAATACTAAACAGGCAGAAAAACTATACAGCATAACCCGGGATTTTGCTGCACTTACCGGCAACGAGATTGTGTACGACCTGTATTGCGGTACCGGTAGTATCGGCATCTTCCTGAGCAAAAATGCAAAAAAAATAATTGGGGTTGAAGTGATTGAAGAAGCGATTGCCGATGCAAAAGAAAACGCTGCATTAAACAATATTAACCATGCCGAATTTTTTGCAGGCGATGTAATTAAAATATGCAACGATGATTTTTTTGCGCTGCATGGCAGGCCAGATGTGGTTATTACAGACCCGCCACGTGCCGGTATGCATGAAAAGTTAGTTAACAAACTGCTGGAAATGGCAGCACCCAAAATTGTGTATGTAAGCTGCAACACGGCCACGCAGGCACGTGACCTGGGTTTACTGGCTGAAAAATATGCAATAGAAAAAATTCAGCCGGTAGATATGTTTCCGCACACACACCATATTGAATGTGTGGTATTGTTGAAATTAAAATAAGGATTAAACAACTAAATTTGTACAATGGCTTTTAATAATTACGGAAATAGGTTTCAGCAAACAACACCGGTTGTGCTGAACCTCATCATCATCAATGTATTGGTATACATAGTTCAATTTTTATTTGACGGACCAGAAGAAAAAATAAGCAGGGTTATTGCCTTGTTTCCTTACGAAACACCCTTTTTTAAACCATACCAACTGGTAACGCACATGTTTGCGCATGGTGGATTTTTTCACCTGCTTTTTAATATGTTTGTTTTGTGGATGTTTGGCTCTTTATTGGAACGGGCATGGGGACCCAAAAGGTTTTTAATTTTTTACCTGGTTTGCGGGTTGGCAGCCGGCGTAGCGCATCTGGCACTAGAAAATGTGCCCGCAGTTGGTGCTTCTGGCGCCATTATGGGATTGTTTGCAGCCTTTGCCTACCTTTTCCCCAATACCGAATTAATTATTTTTCCAATACCGGTGCCTGTAAAAGCAAAATATGCAGTAGCGATAATGGCGGCTATTGATTTATTTGGCGGTGTTTACCCTGCGGCTGGCGGCAATATTGCACACTTTGCGCATTTGGGCGGTTTGGTAATGGGTTTTATATTGGTTATCATCTGGAACAAGACCGATAAAAAAACTTTCTATTAATACTAACAATTGATTGTTTAAACTGTTTGTAATTTTATCAGCATAATAAAACGCAATGAGCGAATCGGACCGGTATACAGATTATAAAATAAAGAAGCAACGCTTTACATTGGGCAATCCGGATAATGCCCTGATGTGGCTATTTGCAATTAACGTGGTTTTCTTTTTGATACTGCAAACCATAAGGGTTGCAATTAATGTTAACGATCATTCTGATGCGGTCTTTTACTCGCAGGTTACCGGTTGGTTTCAGTTGCCGGCAAATCTGGTAAGTTTAAGCAAAAAACCATGGACGGTTATTTCCTTCATGTTCAGCGATGCAGATTTGATGAGGGCGCTTAGTAATATGCTGTGGTTGTGGGCATTTGGTTCTGTGCTGCAAAATTTAACCGGCAACAGAAAAATTATTCCGGTTTATTTATATGGCGGCTTTGCCGGTGCTGTTTTTTTTATTGCTGCGGTTTATTTAATTCCAACTAACAGGGCAATCATTGATTCGCTCGGTTTGTTTGGTGCCAATGCATCTGTAATGGCAGTGGCTGTAGCGGCAACTGCTATAGCCCCCAATTACCGGTTTTTCAGTCATATTCGTGGCGGCATATCAATCTGGATACTTACCCTTATTTATGTAGCGATTGATCTTTCTGCTGTTGCACAGGGCCCGGCAGCAGCAACTATTGCCCACGTCGGAGGCGCAGCCGCCGGTTTTGTTTTTGTAAAAATGCTAAAGAATAATATGGATGGCAGTGAGTGGATGAATAATTTTTACAACTGGTTCATCAACCTTTTTAATCCCAACAAAAAAATACGAAAGAACAGTATTAAGGAAAGAGTTTTTTATAGCACAGGAACACGTAGCCCTTACCAAAAAACATCAAACGTAACTGAAAAAAGGGTTGATGAAATACTGGATAAGATAAGCCAGCAGGGTTACAGCGCACTTACGAAAGAAGAAAGGGATATTTTAAAAAGAGCCAGCGAAGATTAGAAGGAACCCCATAGTTTATAATAAACAATAGAAAATCACATAGACCTATGTGTTAACCTATGTATTTATCCTGCTATGTGGTTTAAATTTTGTCAACAGATTTAAAAGTAAACTCATCATTTCTTTACCATTCTTTTACAAGAGTTAACAGTATCTTTAGAATATGGCCAGCAACTTTTTCCGCAGGGTTACAAAACATTTTTTTATACTGATAAATATTACCGCAGCAATACTCTTTTTGCTGGGCTGCTATGGTTATTTATTTCAGCCATCAACATGGTGGCCGGTTGGTTTTTTAACGCTTTCTGCGTTTTATTTTTTATTGATTTTGATTGCATTTATTTTTTTCTGGCTTTTTATAAAACCTGTCCGGGCTTTAATTTCAATTGCTGCAATTCTGCTGGCAATCAAACCGCTGGCTAATATAATTCCATACCGTTTGCCGCATGGGTTTAATAAACCTAAAGCCGAAAATGCTTTACGTGTAATGACCTGGAATGTAGCACAGTTCAACATTATGGAAGATAAAAAGCACCCGGAAATTAAAAGCCAGATGCTGAATATCATTAACGAGTACGAACCTGATATTGCCTGTTTTCAGGAAATGGTTGCCGAAGACAGCACGGTAAAAGACCATGGACATATAGACGGATTTTTGCAGGAACTTAATTTCAAAAACTATTTTTATTCTTACAATGTAAAGGAAGATTTTTGGGGCTATGCTCATTTCGGTATCATCATTTTTTCAAAATACCCAATCATTAACAAACAAACTATCAGCTTTTATCCAAACGATTATAATTCTATTTTTCAATATGCAGATATTGTAAAGGGAGCAGATACCATCCGTGTTTTTAATGTTCATTTGCAATCGCTGCGTTTCAGTAAGGAGAACCTTAAATATATTGATAAGCCTACAGTTGAAGATGAAAATAAGGCTTTACAGGAATCAAAAAACATCATAGCTAAGTTTAAAAAAGGATTTTTAAAAAGAGAGATTCAAGCCGACAGGATACGGGCCGAAATGGATAAAAGTCCTTACCCCATAATTGTAACCGGCGATTTTAATGATGTGCCCAACAGCTATGCTTACCACACAATAGGCGGCCATATGAAAAATGCTTTTGTTGAAAAAGGCAGCAGCCTTGGCCGAACCTTCAGCGGCATATCGCCTGTATTGCGTATTGATAATATTTTTGTAAATAACAGGATGGAAGTGCTGCAGTTTAACCTGGTTAAAAAGAAGCTGAGCGATCATTTCCCTCTTATTGCCGATGTGGCAATGAGTAAAAAGTAATATCTTAGCATTTCAAATGAAACAATCCTTCACATACCAACTTTTCTGTTGCCCTTGCGGCATAGCTTAATATCTTTGTAAAAAATACATTTACTTTCCCTTCTTATTTATCTTAAAGCAACTGTCTAATTGGAAAGCATTGAAATTGAAGAACACAAAACATGAAACTCATAACACGAAACAAAAAATGGCATTAAAAATATATAACACCCTTTCAAGAGAAAAAGAACTTTTCACGCCTATAACGCCCGATCATGTGGGCATGTACGTTTGCGGCCCTACGGTTTACAGCGATGTACACCTGGGCAACTGCCGCACATTTATCTCTTTCGATATTATTTACCGATACCTCGTTTACCTGGGTTACAAAGTGCGCTATGTACGTAATATAACCGACGCAGGACATCTGGAAGGTGACCGCGATGAAGGCGATGACAAGTTCAGCAAGCTGGCAAGGTTGCTTAAGATTGAACCTATGGAAATTGTTCAGAAATACACATTGGGTTTTCGCCACGTGATGCAGTTGCTGAATAATTTACCGCCATCCATTGAGCCAACCGCTACCGGGCATATTGCTGAGCAGATAGAAATTACAAAACAAATAATGGCCAATGGATATGCTTACGAAGTAAACGGTACCATTTATTTTGATGTAGAAAAATACAATAAAGAGTTGCCTTACGGCATACTCACCAACCGCAAAATGGAAGACCTGTTGGAAGGAACAAGAGAACTTGGTGGACAGGATGAAAAACGCGGCAGGCTCGATTTTGCTTTATGGATAAAAGCCAAACCCGAGCATTTAATGCAATGGCCCAGCCCCTGGGGCATGGGTTTTCCGGGCTGGCATATTGAGTGCTCGGCCATGAGTGAAAAATATTTAGGAAAGCAATTTGATATACACGGCGGCGGCATGGACCTTGCCGCAACGCATCATACCAACGAGATTGCACAGAGCCAGGCCTGCTACCATACCAGCCCTGCAAATATCTGGATGCATACAAACATGCTTACCGTAAACGGCACCCGCATGAGTAAATCTTTAGGTAACGGATTTTTACCGGAAGAATTATTTACCGGTAGTCATCCTTTGCTGGAAAAAGCTTATGCACCCATGACGGTAAGATTTTTTATGCTGCAAACGCATTACCGCAGTACGCTTGATTTTAGTAATGAAGCTTTGCAGGCATCGGAAAAAGGATTGAAAAGATTGTGGGATGCTTATGAAATCTTGCAAAAACTTTCGTCAACTAGCGAACAGGCAACCGATGCAGAACTGGATGCAAAAGTGAATAAGCTTGTAAATGAATTTGATGAATTTATGAACGACGATTTTAACACAGCAAAAGTTTTAGGCAGTATGTTTGAGTTGGTACCGGTTATTAATTCTATTAAAGACGGATTGATACAGGCAGATGCAGTTTCTGCTTCAACCTTATCACTGCTTGTGCAAAAATTTAAAGCTTATTTAGAGGATGTTTTTGGTTTACAAAACAGCACTGCCGGTAATGAAGTGCTGAGCGCTGTAATGGAACTTTTGATTGATATAAGAAAAGAAGCAAAAACAAAAAGGGATTTTGCAACCAGTGATAAAATAAGAAACCAGTTAACGGCAATAGGCATTAATTTAAAAGATGAGAAGGGCGGTGAGATGAGCTGGACGACGGCATAAATATTTTATGTATGATTGTTACAGGCTGCTCTTTTTAAGAGCAGCTTTTTGTTTTCATAAAAAATCTACAACTCACTCCCTTATTTTTACAACTCGTCGGTTTATAGAAACAAAACAGACTACAGCATGTTGAAAATGTTCTAAAACACTAACAATATGAAACAGACATTTTTTAAAAGTATTTTAATTGTTGCCATTACTGGCAGCTTACTCGGTTTATCATCCTGCGACAAAGACGATGATCCCATTGTGACCAACACCATTACAGATGTGGTATCAAACAGCGCAAGCTTCAGCGTATTAAAAGAAGCGGTTGTTAAGGCAAATCTTGCTACAACATTAAGCGGAGCAGGGCCCTTTACCGTATTTGCACCCGACAACACGGCATTTGCTGCCGCAGGCATTACATCAGCAACAGTTACCGCCTTATCACCATCAGCTTTAAGCGATTTATTACTTTATCATACACTGGGTTCCAGAATTCTGGCAGCTGCCGTTCCGGCCGGTCCTAATGCCAAAGTAGTTACTGCAGGCGGAGATTCTGTTTTTGTTACCCGTAACGCATCGGGCGTTTACGTAAATGGTATAAAAGTGGTAACGGCAGATATTGCAGCCGATAACGGCGTTATTCACAGCCTGTCAAAAGCTTTAAATAAACCATCGGGCAATATTGTACAAACTGCGCAAGCCGCAGGCTCAGGTTTGGATTCTTTGGTAAAAGCCATCGTTCGTGCTAATAATGCACCGGGCGGAGACCCAACTTTAATAGCCACCTTAAGTT